>Ga0302195_10000474_pt1 | contig 30726 bp, 17 predicted proteins | sample II_Bog_N1_2_FD_198778 | JGI IMG/M metagenome (GOLD analysis project Ga0302195, IMG submission 198778) | Peat permafrost microbial communities from Stordalen Mire near Abisko, Sweden - II_Bog_N1_2 | ecosystem: Environmental > Terrestrial > Soil > Wetlands > Peat | place: Sweden: Abisko...
CAACTCTGTTCTTCGAGGCGATTCAAGCAGGTCGGACTCTTGCGGTCTGTGTAGATTGGGGCGGCTAGAGGGGATCGAACCCTCGACATCCTGTGCCACAGACAGGCGTTCTGCCACTGAACTATAGCCGCCGTATACCCTTACGATTGTAGCATCGAATCAGGTTTTGAAACTCCGGCCACTCTGAGGAAGCACAATGTCCAGCCCCGATCCAATCCCGTCAAACACGCAGCCGCCAGCCGCCCTTGTGGGCCAGGACCGTTGGAACCGCGGCGCCTGGCTCTTTCGCGATCGCACCCTGCATGGCATTGAGATTCTGCTGGACGAGGCCTTCCACATCCCCGGCACCGGCATCCGCTTTGGACTGGACGGCATCATCGGGCTGGTTCCGGGTCTGGGCGACGTGCTGGCGGGGCTCCTGTCGCTCATCATTCCCCTGGCCGCCTGGATTCGCGGCGTACCTTATGTCACGCTGGCGCGCATGGCTGCCAACCTCGGCATCGGCGTGCTGGTTGGCTCCATTCCCCTCTTCGGCGACATCTTCGACATCGCCTGGAAGGCCAACCGCCGTAACTATCTCCTGCTCTGCCGCCATCTGGGCGAACCGCACCGCCATACCAAGCGCGACTGGGCGTTTCTCCTGCTGCTGGCCGCGGCTCTCGGCCTGGTCTTCGCCATCCCCCTGGCGCTGGCCCTTTGGCTGCTGGTCTGGCTCGGTAATACGCTGGCTCCCACAACTGGGATTCATCTATGAGCCGGTTTCGCGGTACAATCAAGCTGAAACGTCGGGGCGTAGCGCAGCCTGGTAGCGCATCTGCTTTGGGAGCAGAGGGTCGGGAGTTCGAATCTCTCCGCCCCGACCAGCATCATGCATTCTCATTCTGGCGGCTTATCGCCGATCGAGTGAAGCTTTCAAGAAGCGCCTTCAGTCGTTCGCTCCTGTTAGGCTCTGCTCGCGACGAGTTCCGCGCTTTGGCATCTCTCCGTAATGCTCCGAAACCCAAGCCACAAATTGGTTGCATACGACTCCGGCGGTCGTCTACAATCGCTTCAAAGTGCAGGTATAGGCATTCCGCCGGTTATCGGGGTCGACGACCGAGCAACACTTCCCTTTGGAGAATAGAAAATGCGCGAGGACTTGATCGCAAGTTTACGCAAGATCATCGTCAACGACCTGTTTGTCGAGATTGCCGAGAACGATATTGGCCTGGACGATGGACTCCGGACGGTTGTAGGACTCGATTCCGTCGGTTTTGTGGAATTGCGCGTACTTTGCGAGCAGAAGTTTAACATCGAGATCAACGACGACGACTACACGCCCGAGAATTTCAGGTCGATTAACCAACTCGTAAACCTGATCGACCGTCTGCAGTCCCAGAAAATCGCAGCAGCGGGTGTTGCGAAGTAACTCTTCTCCCCACTGCCCGCCTCAAACGCGAAAGACCTGACTGCAAGGGAGTCCGAGGTACACTGGCAACAGAGTACCCGGCAGAGGGTTGCTCATGCGGTTTCGGGGGGTGAGCTTGAGCGGATTGCCTTTTTCGCGTGAAACAGCGTCGTGCCGGCGTCCCATTTCCCGTCACTGCGAGAGTTCATCATCGTATGGCATTTAGTCCACGAATAGCAGTTACGGGCATGGCGTGGCTAACAGCGCTGGGCGACGACCTGGAATCGGTTTGGCAGGCGCTGCTCGAAGGAAGATCGGGAATGCGGCCTGTCGCCTACACCGGGCGGCTGCGCAATCTGCTGGCCGCGCCGGCAATGGACGCAGAGATTCCTCCTTCTGAGCGGCTTGTGAAAATGGCATGCGCAACCATCAGGAAAGCGCTGGCAGCCGCCCATCGCGAACCCAGCGACCCGGATGTGCGCTACGTGCTGAGCACCAGCCTGGGCGCTTATCTTGACGAAGAGGCTTCGCGCGTCCCGCTCTCTGGCTGGGCAACGGATGTAGCCCGGGAACTGGGGGCAGCCACACCGCCGATCGTGCTTTCGACAGCTTGCTCCTCGGGCGCCGACGCAATCCTGGTCGGGGCCGAGTTGCTTCGTTCAGGAGCCGCGAAATGCTGCGTTTGCGGTGGCGCCGATGTCTTGACGCCCAACAAGCGGCTGGCACATTCGGCGCTTGGCACCATGTCCCCGACCCACTTGCGCGCTTTCGATCTCCGTCACGATGGAACGCTTCTGGGCGAAGGGGCGGGATTCGTCGTCCTCGAACCTGAGGCGCAGGCGCAATCCTGTTGTGCCATTCTCAGCGGTACGGGCTCCGCCAACGACGCTACGGGCATGACCGTAGCCGACATCACCGGATTATCCGCTGGATATGCGATGCAACGGTCTCTTGCGGATGCGAATCTGCCCTTGTCCTCCATCGAGTTGATCAATGCGCACGGTTCCGGGACCGTGATGAACGACACCACAGAGAGCAATGCCTTCGCAGCGCTATTTCAGGGATCGGCACGGCCATTGGTTTTCGCAACCAAAGGCAATTTTGGGCATACCCTCGGCGCAACTGGAGCCATTGAAGCCATCGCTTTGATCTTGGCAATGCGCGAGGGCCGCGTTCCTCCGATCTATGCTTTGGAGCAGCCGCTGCCGGATTTCTCCCTACCACTGGCAATCTCCCAACCAGTTTCCTGCACTCCCCGCGCCGCGCTGAGCCTCACTCTCGGTTTCGGTGGATTCGACACGAGCCTGGTCTTTGAGGCGGCGTCTTGAGCGAACTTCATGCATTGATCGTCGTGGGATCGGGTGAAGCATCTGCACACCAGCCCGGCCTGTTTGATGCCAAGGTCCGCGCTACTGTGCGGTATGCCGACCCAGCCGCGTGGATCACCGCCACGGCTGTATCGTTGGCGCTGGCCGGATCGGAAGACCTGTTGACCGAGTGGCGTCATCAGATCGGCATCATAGCCGTCAGCGATCAGGGCCCCAGCAAATCCATGGAATCGGTGCAGACTGCCGCTACGACAGGGTTTTCCTCTCCGCTGCATTACGCGGCATCGAGCCCTGGAACGCTCGTGGGAGTATCGTGCATTGCCTTCGGCTTGCGCGGGCCAACCTTGAACCTAACCATGGATCCGCAGGATGGCATTCCTGTGGCCATGGACTTGTGTACTGCCTGGCTGGCCAGGAAGGCTGCGTCCTTTATGATTGTGGCCACCTGCCGCACCAGCAGCTCAGGCGCGATGAAAAGTCACGCTGCACTCCTGGCGACCTCTGGATTCTCTGGTTCTGGCGCGCCCCTCACGGAATCGGTCATCGCCTGGCTCGCGGCCGTTGATCCGGCCATTGGGGTCGATGCATGAAGCGATTTCTGTCCCCACGCCTGCTGGATTCCTTCGTCGAACGGACGATCGAGGCTCTTCCCAGCGGCATTCCGCTCAGCACTCCTGACTGCGAGTCGCTAGCCAAGGCGTGGATCGAACGGGGTCTTCGCCCCGGCGATCTGGTTCTGCTGTGCCTGCCCAACAGCCGCGAACTTCTGCATCAGTTTTTTGGGGTCCTGGCGGCGCAAGGCGTACCGGCGCTTCTCCCTCCCATCGTGCCCGCGGCGCGTCTCCGCGAAATCGCAAGAGCCATGGGCGCATTTGCAATCGGCGCATTGCGCCTGCCCGCCAGCGATCTTGAAGCAGTCTCCTTCCACACCATGGGGCCTTTGCAGATCGCGATTCTTAACCCTCCGCGCGAGCCGGCCGGAGCGCCCGGCGAAGTCGTCCTCATGACCTCAGGAACCTCGGGATTCTCCAGCGGTTGCGTCTTCGATTTTGAGTCAATCTTGTTGAACGGAAGGCGTCACGCCGACGCCATTGGCCAGCGCAAAGACGATACCGTTCTGGTCAGCCTTCCCCTCTTCTTTTCCTTCGCCTTGTCCAGTCAGGCTCTCGCCTCGCTGGTGCGCGGCAACCGGCTGATCATCAGTGGTCCTCCGTTCAACTTGCCGGGGTATCGAAAATCGATCCAGGATTATGGCGTCACCGTTTCCTCGTTGACCCCGGTCTCTATCCGCTCCGCCTTGCACGCCGATCCAACCGTACTTGCGGATACGAGAGTGCTATCCGTCGGCGGCGACGCGCTCAATCCGGAACTGGTTGCGCGCCTCGTCGAATTGCGCACAGGGAAAGAAGTCTACATCACCTATGGACTCACGCAAGCCGGGCCGCGCGTCTCAACCCTGGCGGCGCACGCCGAGCCCGCTTCGCGATACAGTTCGGTGGGCCTGCCTCACGAAGGAACTGTGGTCTCCCTGCATCCCCTCCCGGATGGAAGCGGGCGGACCCAACTCTACGTGAACTCGGCAACGGTCATGAAGCGGTCCATCGGTCGCGTGGAAGGCCGCGCAAACAACGACCTTGTGGCGCCCCAGACCATCGCCACCGGCGACTGCTTTGAACAGGATGGGGATGGCTACCTTTATTTCAAAGCCCGGCTTAGCGACTTCATCAGCCGAAAAGGTGAGAAGATTAGTCTAGCCGCCGTGCGCCGCCTCGCTGCGGAACTTCCTCACGTAGTCAGCGCCAGGACGCTCCTTTTCAAGCACAAAGACGGGACTGAAGATTTCGATCTGGAATTGCGTGTCGATTCAAGCGCTCTTGCGCCAGACCCGAAATCCGACGCCCAGGAATTGCTGAACAGGCGTCTGCGGCGAAACGAAATGCCCCGGGCAATTCACATTGTGCAGGCAAATGAAATGGATGCACAAAGGTACAAATGAACGAGCAGCAAAAGCAAACTGAACCCGAGAGCAGCGCAACAGTCAGGCCATCGCTCCGCAGGCGTCTGGCGACATCTCAGGGAAGGTTTGCCCGTCTGCTGCGTTGGGGTTACCGGTCGGTCACCAATTTTGGCGTCCCCGCACCCAGGGTCATCGTCAGGCCGCTGCTTTGGCTCTTCGTGTTGCTGCGCGGCGTCTACTTTTTCGGCTTGCGCGTCTTCATTTGTGAGCCGCTTTTCAAGGCCCGCTGCACAACGTATGGGCACAACCTACATACCGGTTGCTTTATCCATTGGATCCAAGGCAAGGGCGATATCATTCTCGGCGACAATGTAACGGTGGACGGAAAATCCAGCATCGCGTTTGCGGCCCGCTTCTCCGATAGCCCCACGCTGGAAATCGGCGACAATACCGGAATCGGCCACGGGTGCTTCTTCACGATTGGAAAGCGCATCTCGATCGGGCGAAACTGCACTCTCTCGGGCGACATCGAAATCATGGATTCCAACGCGCATCGCACCGATCCAACCTCGCGGCTGGCCTTTGAACCGCCTGCGCCGGAAGAGGTCCAGCCGGTCGTCATTCGCGATGGAGTGTGGATCGGCAAGCATTGCATCATCTTTCCCGGCGTCAAAATCGGTGAAGGCAGCGTCATCTCTGCTGGCTCCGTGGTCCGCGGCCATGTGCCTTCGTACAGCGTGGTTGCCGGCAATCCGGCAAAGGTGATGTTCCGTTTGAAGAATCCCAATCAATCCGCACAGGCTAAGTAACGAAACGGAGCCGTTGATGGAAAAGATAACAGGCGGGCTGTTGCTGATCCGGGCATTGAAAGCACACGGAATCCGCCGTCTTTTCACGCTCCCCGGAGCGCCACTATTCCCGGTGTACGAAGCCTGCCTGAACGAGGGCATCGAGGTCGTCACGGGACGCCATGAATCGGGGCTGATTCACATGGCCGAGGGCTGGTCGCGCGCAACGGGAAACCCCTCGGTGGTGCTGGTCTCGCCCGGTCCGGGGCTTGCCAACTCCGTGCCCGGCCTTGCCATCGCGTTTGCCGAATGCTCTCCAGTCATCCTGCTGAGTGGCATCGATGTGCCGGCAAACCTTGGCAGAGGCGGACGCCAGGAACTGCCGCAGGTTGAGATGTGCGCTCCAGTCACCAAATGGTCGTCTTTGCTCTCCAGCGGCAAGCGGATTCCAGAGTACATCGCCAAGGCCTTTCGCATCGCCGCCAGCGGAATGCCCAGCCCCGTCCATATCAGCATCACCTCGGATACGATTGCCGGGCTGGTCGAGGTGGAGGACGGCGCCATGCCCCCAACAGCCAAGACGCAGCCGACCGCAGCCGCGCAGGCAGAGCCCGCGTTTATCCAGCAGGCCTTGGAGCTTCTTGCCACAGCGGAGCGGCCACTGATCGTCGCCGGCGCAGCCGCATTCTGGTCCCAGGCCGGCGATCTGCTCCAGCAGTTCATTGAGACCGTGAAGATTCCCCTCATGACCGTGGAACAAGCGCGCGGCATGGTTCCCGACAATCATCCCTATTGTTTCGGCGATGGCTATGGCACCGTAAATCAGGCCGCGCAATTGCAAGGCCGCGTCGATGTCCTCCTGCTCCTCGGTGACCGGCTGGACCACCCTCTCGCGTATGGCACTTGTTTTGGTTCAGCCAAGATCATCCACATCTGCCCGGATGCCCATGAGATCGGGAAGAACCATCCGATTGAATGCGGCGTAGCCTGCGATGTGCGGGCGGCAACCGCGCAGCTTCTTGAAGCGGCGAAAGCTAGAACATGGAAAGAACCTGCCGAATGGGTCGCGATGCTCCGCCAAACGCGCTTCGAGCAAGCAGAGCGCGCGCGGCGAATGTCCGCATCCACCCAGCCCGGCGTCCATCCGGCGCGGATTGCTCTGGAAGTGGAAGCGATGCTCGACGAGCAGAGCATCTTGGCCTTTGACGGCGGCGATTTCTCCTCATGGGCGCGCTATTGCATGACCGCCCGCCGCTCCGGCGGCTGGCTTGCCAGCACGGTGCTGGGCCACCTGGGGGTCGGCCTGCCCTACGCGATGGGCGCTAAACTGGCGTTTCCAGAGGCAAAGGCAGTTGTCATGACCGGCGACGGCGCACTGGGCTTTTCCGTCATGGAGCTTGAAACCGCCGTGCGCTATGGTATCCCGGTGGTCATTGTAGTGGCCAACGACGCGGGCTACGGTGTCGAGGTTTACTATCAGCAGAAATGGTTTGGCCCGGATCGCATAGTGGGCACCGAACTGACCAACACGCGCTGGGATCTGCTGACCGAATCCCTCGGCGGACATGGAGAATTCGTCGATGCTCCCGAGCAGCTTCGGCCCGCGCTTGAGCGCGCCTTCGCTTCCGGGAAGCCGGCGTGCATCAATGTCATCTCCCAGCGAACGCCCAGTCCGCAAACGCAGACGTTTTCGCGCATCTACTTGTTGAAACAAGCCCACGCCAGAAAAAGTGCAACCCAGAAAAACGCATCCTAGAACAACGAATGAGGAGAAGCGCATGAGTACTAACGCGCCTGCCAAAGCACCAACGCCACCGCCGCCCGCAGATCCTTACGATCTGTTGGCCGAGGGAGCGCGTGCGCGTAAGCTATCGGCCGAGGTTGAGGGCGTGAAGTGCATTGTGGAAGGCGTGCGCCTGATCAATAATTCGATCCTGGCCAACGTGCTGTTTGCTCTCTGGGGCAGTGGGTTTTACGAGTATTCCCTCTCGCATCCGCGCTTTAGCATCGCCGAAGCTGCCGAGGCTTTGAATGTTGACGCGGAAGTCTTCGAGTCATTGCTCCATCACCTCGTTGGCTGCGGAGTGCTGCGCGTGATTGAGCGGCAGATGGAACTGACTGAATACGGTTCCCGCCTTTCCAATATTGTCTTGCGCGGCACGCTGAACCTGAATATCGGTGGATATGGAGCGCAGGTGGCTAACATTGGCCCGCTGCTGCGCAAGGAAGTTACACGCGATGAAGTCGAAAAATTCCATTCCACCGACCATTCCAGCCTGGGAACGGTTCAACTGACCAGCGTCCGGCTGGTTCCGGCTGTGCTCAAGATTCTCGCGGAACGCAACCTCCATCACATGCTCCATCTGGCCTGCGCCGCGGGCGGATTCTTGACACAGGTAGCTCGTTCCGATCCGTCGTTTCGCGGAATCGGCATCGACAAGTCGGCAGAGCGCATCGCCGGAGCTGAGGAGAATATCCGCCGCTATGGCCTGGAATCGCGCCTGCGCGTGATTCGGTCGGAGATCGGCGTCGATCCATTTCCAGTAGATGAAGAGACCCGCAGCCAGATTGATGTGGTCGCTTCCATCTACCTGCTACACGAGATCGGCCGCTACGGCAGGCAGCGGATCGTGGATCTGCTGCGAGAGATCAAGCAAGCCTTTCCCGGCAAGCTCTTCCTCTTTTCCGAAACCATGCCGCCCGAAACGCCCGACTCCGTCCAGAAGCCGCCTTCGCAGTATTCCCAGCTCGATTACCTGCTCATCCATCGCCTGCGCGGCAAAGGCATGCCGCTGCCTCCGGCGGAATGGAAATCCATCGTCGCTGATGCGGGAATCAAGCTGATTGAATTTAAGGAAGTCTACTCCATCGGCCTTGGCCTGGCGGAGCTGTGACTGCTGCCGCAAAGCTTGAACGAATCATCGAACATCCCCGGAACGCAGCGATCCTGGCAGAAGATCGACCGAAAGAGGAGAGACCCAGCATGACGCAGAAGACGGCTTTGGTGATAGGCGCGAGCGGCGGATTGGGCCGTGCCATCGCAAAGATACTCGCCGAAGAAGGATACGCGCTGGCTCTGGTTGGCCGCGACATCGCAAGGCTCGAGGCAACGCGCAGTGAATTGGGAGCCGCAGCTCCTGAAGCGCTCGTCATTCCATGCGATCTCACCGACCGCGCCCAGGCGCAGGCTATGGTTGAACAAACGCTTGCGCATTTGACCTACATCGATGTCCTGATCTGCGCTGCTGGGATGAATGTGCGCCAGCGCAGCCTGCGCTCTCTCGATCCCGCCGACTGGGACCGCGTCATCGCCGCCAATCTCACCACGGCCTTCAATGCGATTCACTTCGTTTTGCCGTCGATGCGCACGCGCGGCGGCGGCCTGATTGTGCAGATTTCTTCGCTTGCGGGATTGCGCGCTAACACCGTCACCGGCGCTGCCTATTCCGCGGCTAAATTCGCCCAATCCGCTCTGGGAATCAGTATCGGCCGCGAAGAACGCGGGCGAGGCATCCGTTCTACCGTAATCTATTCCGGCGAAGTCAATACGCCGCTTCTGGAGGCACGCGGAGAGCGGGTGGGAGTGACTGTCAACGAGGGACGCCGTGAATCGATCCTTCAAGCCCAGGATATTGCCGATCTCGTGCGCTTGCTGGTTAAGCTGCCCCCGCGCGCCCACATCCCGGAGTTAGTGATCAAGCCGACAATCGACGACTTTTCCTAACCGCTGCCTGTTGCGCCTTGCCAAGATCGCTTTTGGAACCTTGGGACAAGTCGGCGTTTTGAAAGAACACGGCTCTACAGCTTGCTAAAAAACTCGCTTTCGGAGGGAGGCGGGGGTTTCAACCCCCGCATAAGGCCGACAGAATGAACGTGGGCTTTAGCCCCGGAACGCAATCACGATCTGCTTGAGTGATAAGCAGATCGTGATTTCAGTACCTGCCTATATGGTAAGTGATTCCGAACGACAGCCGCATATCGTTCTGGATATTCGAGCCGTTGTTGGGCAGTGCGGTTCTCACATAGTCGGCTTCCACTAAGCGCACGCCGAAACGCTTCGAGAGGTATAGATTCAGGCCGCCGCCCGCACTGAGCGCGAATGAGTTGGCGCTGGAAGTGACGCCGGAAGCGCTTGGATAGACTCCATCGAAGGCATGAACCCCGCCGAACAGCCCCTGGCCGAAGAGTTGCAGACGGCGTTGATCGGTTGGCCCTGAGTGGCCGGTCCACACAGGCAAGATGAAACGCGGGCCGCCGGTAAACTCGATCTGGTTCACATCCACGCCGGGCGCGGCGTTGGCCGTATAGTTGCCGGTCACGCTGGCCGCAATGCCAAGGCCCTTGCAAAACATCACAGCCGCGTCCGCGCCGCCTCCTTTGAGCCAGAAGCTGCCCCCGCCGGCGCCCGCCAGTTGCCCCCGCTCCGCTGTAAAGCTCACAGCCAGGTCGGCAGAAACCGGCAATTGTTTTTGGGGGCTGGGGGTCTGCGCCCATGCTCCGGTTGCAGCAAATATGCACGCGCCCGCAAGGAGTACGCCACCGCAAATTGATCCACGCATTTTCATCCGTCTCCTTGTTACTCAACCGTGAGGGTGACTGTGGAGGAGTGCGACAAGGCACCCGAGGTTCCGGTTACGGTCACCGTGTAAGTCTGCTTTTGGTTTGCAAAGAAGCCTGTCGCGGTGCCGCAGGCGCTCATTCCGGCTACTGCGGCCATGCCCGCAGCCAGCAACAGCAGCACAGACATCATCCTGCCCAGCCGTTTGCCCGTGCGCCGCAGCCTGCCTGCAAACGGCAGCAGCACAAGTGCCAGCGACAGCGGCGCCAGCCTGCTCACCAGACCGCCGCTCGTACCGCCGCTGCCATTTCCGGCAAGCTGTGCGCCGGAATGCTGTGTGGCTGGCCCGGCGCTGGCCACTGCCTGTGGAATGTTCACGGTAAGTGACACCGGAGTGATGCCTTCGCCTGCCGTCAGTGAGGCTGGCGAGAAGCTGCCGGTGGCGCCTGTGGGCAATCCGCTGACTGTCAGCGCGATAGCTGCCGGGAAGTTGCTCCCACTCACGGGAGACGTTGTGAAGTTGAAGACGGCCGTGCCTCCGGGCAGCACCGTGAGGTTGGCGGTAGTGAAGTTGAAGGCGAAGTCCTCGACGACCTGCGTAAGCACACCGCTGGTAGCCGCGGGGAAGTTCGTATCGCCGCCATAAGCCGCTGTAATGCTATGCGACCCGGCAGCCAGGGTCGATAGGGTCAGCGTGGCCACGCCGCCGGAGAGTGTGCCTGTACCCAGCGGCGTCGTGCCGTCCAGGAACGTAACCGTCCCGGTTGGCGTGCCCGCCGCGGAGGAGACTGTCGCCGCAAGCGTGATCGCATTCTGCACAAACACCGGGTTGGCGCTGCTGGTTACACTCGCTGTCGCCGTGCCTGCCTTTGCGATCACGAGGGTTCCGGTTGCGGAGCCCGTGTAGTTTGGATCGTTGACGGTCGCGACGACGGGATAGCTTCCGGCCGCCGTCGGCGCGGTCGCCGAACCGTTGTAGGTGAGGCTTACGGCCAGGCCCGTTGGCGTTGTAACGACCGTGGCCGCATGCGGCGAGCCATTGTAAGTCTGCGACAGATTGCTCAGCGTGACTGTCGCAGTTGCCTTGGCGATGACCAGCGTTCCGGTTGCCGTGCCAACGTAATTCGTGCTGTTGACGGTTGCAACGACGGCGTAACTTCCAGCCGCCGTCGGCGCGGTGGATGAGCCGTTGTAGGTCAGGCTTACCGCCAAGCCTGTTGGCGTTGTGGTGGCCGTTGCCGAAAGCGGCGAGCCGGTGTAGGTCTGCGATAAGTTGCTCAGCGTCACGGTTGCGGTTGCCTGGCCAACCGTGAGGGTCACAGCAGACGTAGTTGCCGAGGTGAACCCGTTGCTGCTGGTGTAGGCGGCGGAGACCGTATGCGTTCCGAGGGTCAGCCCGGTCAGCGAGGCGGTTGCGACGCCGTTGACTACGGTTGCGCTGATCGTGGAGCTATCGACGGTGAACACCACCGTGCCCGCCGGTGTGATTGCTGGACCGGAGACGGTTGCAGTCGCCGTAACGGTCTGACCGAACACGGGCGATGCCGGCGAGAAGGCGCCGAGCGCGATGGTGGCCGTGGGCGCCGAGGCAGGCGCGGTGAGGACAAGCTGCACCGAAGCTGGTGTCGACAGGGCAGCATTAACAAGGTTGCCGTTGAAGGTTGCCGTGTCTGTGGTGGTAAGGAACGTTGTGGGCGTATAAGTCGCAGTGATCGCGCAGACGCCGCCCACGGCCAGCGTTGAGGGCAACGATCCGCTGAGCGTGCAGTCTGTGGAAGCAGTGGCGGCCAGGCTGTAGTCGGCCGTGTCGGTCTGGCTGACTGAGGTGAGCTGCAACTGCTGATTGCCGGACTCGAGCAGCGAGACGGTTTGCGGCGCGGCCAAGGCCCCCGCAAACTGCGCGTAGCCTTGCGTGCGCACGAGCTTGAGAATGGCGCCTCCCGAGCCGGTGTAGAGATTGCCGGCAGAGTCGATTGCCAGCGCCGAGGGTGCAAGGCTGGCCACCGTGAAGGCTGCGCTGTTGGCGCTGGCCGGTGTCGCAAGGATCGCTGCCGTATCCGCGATGAGCAGGTTGCCCGCGGCATCGGTAGCGATGGCCGAGGGTTTAACGGCTGCGGACGATACCGTGGTGGTCACGCCGCTTTGCAGATTGTAGCGATAGATGGCAGGCGCGCCAGGATCGATGATGAGCAGGTTGCCGGAGGGATCGACGGCCAGGCCGGCAGGCGCAACCAGCGTTCCGGCCGCAAGCGTGTGCACCGCTCCGGTGATGGGATTGAGCTGATAGACAGCCTGCGCGGAAGAATCCGACACGTAGAGGTTGTTCAACGCATCGACGGCAAGACCGGCGGGAGTGGTGAGCGTGAGCGCCAGTGTTGAAGCCGTGCCGGAAGGCGAGATCTGCGTGATCAGGCCCGTGGAAGTATCGCCAACGTAAACGTAGCCGCGGGGATCGACCGTGACCGGACCCGGCGCGGTGAGCGTTGCGAGTGTTGTTGAAGCAGCGCTGGCGCCTTGCGACTGGGCCGACGGAGCGAAGCGAAGCAGTTTCTTGCTGATGGCATCGGAGACATAGACATTGCCTGCGTTGTCGATAGCCATGCCGGCAACCTGAAGGTTGGCGCCAAAACCAAGATGTCTTGCAGGATCGAGTGTTGAGCCCGCGCCGAGGCCCGTTCCCGTGAGCGCGAGATTGGCCGTGTTGGCAAGCGAGCTGTTGACGGTGAGCGGCGTGGAACGCGCGCCGGGCACTGCTGGCGTGAAGTTGGAAGCGAGCAGGCAGTCGGTTGTGGTGTCGGCGTTCGCGGCGCAGGCGGGCGTGCCCAGCGTCCACTCGCTCGACGTGTAGGCCAGCCCATTGCTGGACGCCAGCGTGTCGCCGGCCGTGAAGTGGATCTGCACAGACCGCGTTGCTGTGGCCGAGGTTGCGGTCGATGGCGAGGCAAGGCCCGTGATCACCTTGCGGATGAGCCCGTTGGTTGTGTCGGAGATGTAGATGTTGCCCTGCGTGTCCGCGCCTACGCCGATGCCGTTGCCGCCATCGCCAAATTTGGCTTGGGTAGCGGGGCACCCGTCGCCATAGGCATCGGTTGCGCCGGCACAGACTGTTGCAGCATTGCTCGCAGTCGCGCGCAGATAGCCGGTATGGAAATCGAGGAACCAGATGAAACCGTTGCCGTCGGAGATGTAGAGGTTGCCGGCGGTGTCGAAGGCCAGCTTCTGCGGAGACATCGACACGCCTGTGGACAGCACCGGCACTGTGTACGTGAATGCCGAGGTCGATCCGCTGCCGGCGATTGTGTAGATGTCACCGTTTACCGGCGAGCTGATGCCCAGCTTGTTTAGCAGCGCATCGAGAGGCGAACCGGTTCCGCAGGTGACGCAGACCACCCGGATTTTTCCACCGCTGGAGTCGGCGATGTATACATTCAGGTTCACATCCGCAATCACTCCCTGCGGATTGCTGATTTCGGCCGATGTGGCAGGACCGCTGTCACCAGTGGAACCGGCCGTGCCATTACCGGCAAAGGTGTGGATATTACCAACCGTATCGACAACGCGAATCTTGTTGGCGCTCGTATCGGCAATATAGATGTTGCCGACAGTATCGCCCCATACGCCGCGGGGTGCATCCACCTGGGCAGATGTGCCCGGGCCGCCATCTCCAAGCGTTCCCGCGGTTCCGGTTCCGGCGACAAGATACATAAGCCCCGTGGAAACCTTGACCTCGAACACCTTGTTAAGGCTGTAGTCCGCAATGTAGATATTGCCTGCCGCATCGGTTCCAACACCGCGCGGCTTGCTGATGCTGACGAGTGTGGGTGTGCAGCCGGTGGTTGCGGTGGGAACGCAGGCCGTGCCAGTAACTCGGCCTGCAAAGTTGCTGATCACGCCGTTGGGCGCAATGCGCCGCACCAAGGTGGCGCTTATGTCAGAGAAGTAGACATTGCCAAACGGATCAGCAACCACGGCGCGCAGATCGTCGCTCGCCGTCAAGCCGATGGCGGTAGCCTGGCAGCCGTCGCCATACTTATCGGTGGCGCCGGTGCAGGCCATGTTGCCGCTGCTGGGAATCGCCAGCCCCGAGCCGCCCGCAATGTTGGTCATGGTGTAAGGCAACGCAATCGGATTGCTCGGTAGCCCAATGATCGTAGGCAGGCTTACGGTAATAGCCATAGCCGCCGAAGCCGATCCTGCAAAGCTTCCGCTGGCAGTATAAGTGGCCATCACATAATTTGTTCCCTGTGGCAAGTCAACTGAAGCCGAAGCCGTGCCGCCGCTCAATAACGCAGACCCAAGCGATAGCTGTGTGCCTCCGAGAGTTGTGGAATAGGTAAAGTTGACCGTTCCCGTGGGGATACCAGCCAGCGATGAGACGGTAGCAGTCAACAAGACCGGGTGGCCCAGTTGCGTGGTCGTTGTGTTCGCGGACAACGCGGTAACAGTAAGGCCCTGGTTGATAGTTACTGCCGAAGCAGGCGAAGTAGAGCCCGCATTCGTCGCATCGCCGCTGTAGACGGCGGTGATCGAATAAGCCGTGGTGCTGTAAGGCAGGCTGATGCTGGCCGAAGCGGTGCCTGAGGCCAGGGCCGCGGTGGCATACACATAACCTCCAACGGCGCCGCCGCCGCTCACGATGAACTGCACCGATCCGGTTGGGTTGCTGCCCGAGACAGTAGCCGTTGCCGTGAACGATGTTCCAAAACTGGTAGAGCTGGGAACTCCAGACAACGCCGTAGTCGTACTGCCAAGGCTGCCGGCATTGACGGTGATCACATACGGTCCCGCCGTAGAGTAGACAGTCTGGCCGCCGGTGAGTGGGTAATTGGTATCGCCCGAGTATGTAGCGGTGAAAGTGTGTGTGCCCACCGAGAGAACGCCCACCGGAATCGAGATGGTGTCGGTGGTTCCCGTCAGCGTTGCCGTCGTTGTGCTGCTGGTGAGTGCGTCGGTCAGCGTAACCGTGCCGGTAGGATAGGCAGCGCCTGCAACGGTCGGAGTCAGAATGACAACTGCCGTTGCGTTCTGGCCAAAGATAAGGGTTTGCGGCAGACCCAACGGGCCGGTCAGTTCCGGTGCAATGTAAGTAAAGGTGCACGTCGGCGGGAGCAGGCTGCTCGCCGTGATATTGCTGGTCACGGTGTTGCCGTTCGCACCGGCAAACGTTGCATAGTCTGTAACAAAATCACCAGACACCTGCCCGGGACCGTAGGTCAGCGCGGCATTGGTTGGCGCAGGGCTGAACTCAGAGGCCGGATACGTGCCGGGGAAACTCACGTTGTCCATCGTGATCTGCAGCGGGAAGACGGCGCCGTTGTTGCTTGTGCCGGTGAACTGCGCCGTTCCCGCGGTGAGGAAGGTCAGGTTCTGCATCAGGATGTTGTTGAAGTTCGGCGACTCGGTTCCGGTTGTGGCCTCGTAGTTGGGACTGAAAACGATCTCCGCCTTGTGGTCCTGATAGCACGAGTTCGAGTACTGAACTCCTGTGACCACGCCGCCGCGATCATAGCCGGACTTGATGCGAAGGCCAGTTGAGTTACTGTCGGCCACATTGTTGATGGAGCTGCCGCTGCCAGCGACTCCATTGCCGGAAGACATGTTGCCGTCGAAGAGAATGTTGCTCACACCTGCGCTGGTGTAGCTTCCGATGGACTCGCCGTGCCCGGCGAAGAAGTGGTTGTTGGTGACGGAGATATTCGAGGCAGGAGCCGTTGTACCGGCGCCGCCGACAGCCACGTTGTCGTCGCCATCGGAGATCCAGGAGCGCGTAATCGTGACGTTAGTCACGTTGCCGGGATCGATGCCGTCGGTGTTGCGCGAGCTGGTGGGCGTAACGATCTTGATATCCCAGGCTGTAAAGTTGCTGACCGCGCCGCCCGTCGTAACGTGGAAGAGCGGGGCATTGCGCAGCGTGATCTTGTACAGAGTGATATTGCTGGAACCGGATTCCATCTGGATCCAGCGAGGGTTCTGCTGACTGCCGCCGCTGTTGGCGATGGAGGATAGGCCCCACCAGCTCTGACCCGCATAGGGCGCGATGGCGTTGATGAGCACATCGCCGCCTCGACCGTCCAGCTTGCCGTAGCCCATGATGCCCACGTTCGTTGAGGTGCCGGGAATGTCGATGAGCGACAGGCACGATGAGGTTGCGCTGGAGGAGTTGACGGTACCGCAGGTGTGCGTGCCGGCGACTTTGTCGTAATCCTGCGCGTTCCGCGAGAAGTAGACAATAACGCCAGGATCTACCAGCAGCGTTACGTTTGAAGGCATGGAGAGCGGTCCGGTGAGATACGCATTGTGGCCGGCGCCATCCACTGAGAGTTCAACCGCCTGGCCGGGATTGCTTGCCGAGCAGCTATTGAGCGCAGCCTGGATGCGCGCCCCATCTGGATTCGTGACAACAGCGTCGACCGAAGTGGGCAGGTCGTCGTTGACCGAGGTCAGCGCCGCGTTGAGTTGCGTGCAAACAGACGGGAATGATGGCTCAGTGACCTTGCGGGCATCGCCTGTTGCCACTGCGGGGGCTTGCGCAGTTCCAGTGACGTAGAGATAGCCGCCGGTGAACGTAAAGATGTAATTCGTGGACGCGAGCGTTCCCGTCGTAATCGCAATCGGGTATTCGCCGATGGAAGTGCCTGTCGCAGCCGTTGTCAGCGAGGGCGCTCCCGTTACAGCGCTGGCCTGAGTGTCTCCTCCCACAAAGCCTGTGATGGTGTAAGTCAGGCTAGGCAAGCTGCCGCCTACGATCATGGATGCGTTGTTGGCCGTTACCTGCAGAATGACCCTGGCCACGTTGATGGCCACACCAGTCGAGGTGCTGGCTGCAAATGTGGTATCGCCGCTGTAGCTGGCGGTCAAGGTCTGCGCGCCCGCTGCCACGCCGGTCAGCGAGAAGGCGCATGATCCGCCGCTTAACGTGCAGGATCCCAGAGTCGTCGCGCCCGACTTCAGTGTCACCGTGCCGCTAGGAGTGCCCGTGCCCGTCGATGGCGTAATCGTCACGCTACCGCTGATGGCCGTGCCATAGGTGCTGCTGGTGTTCACTACCGTCAGTGCGGCCGTGTTTGCCGTCAGCGGAGCCGCGGGAACAGTGATGGTAAACGCCGCCGAAGTGCTTCCCGTGAAGTTCGTGTCGCCGCCGTAGACCATGGTGATGGTATGCACGCCCGTCGCCAGAGTGCTCGTGGTGTAGGATGCCTCGCCGCTTGCATCCAGCGTGCCCGAAGCGAGCGTCGTAACTGCACCCCCGTTCAGGCTGTCAGTGAATGTGTAAGTGCCCGTAGGAAGAATGCCCGCGCCCGGCGTCTGTGGCCTGCCTAGAATGGTTACGCTCTGCGTGTTTGAAATGAGGGATACATTGCCCGTGGGTGCGAACCCGTTCACCGCCGTCGCCAGCGCGGTCACCGGGCTCCAGTTGGCCGTGAATCCAGGGTAGCTTTGCGTTGGTACCGTGGCCGACAGGAAGGCCATCGGAGCGTACTGCGCTGCTTGCGCCGCTGTCAGTTGCGTCTTGATCGCGTTAGAAGCTTCGATCGTTCCCGGATCAGTCGAGGTGGTCTCACGTGTGCCTGTAACACCTGCGCCGATGTTGCCGCCGAAAGGCGACGGCGTAGTCCCGAACAATGTGGCGGGATACGGAGCGGTTCCCGGCGTTGGGTCGGTAAAGGGCTGCGTGTTGTATTCGGCGTAAGTCGAGGACGGCAAATTGGTGTCGCCCGAGAACTCAATCCAGCCGACCGGGTTCACCTGATCCACCGAGGAGTTGAGCATGATCCATGTCGAATACGGTCCATAGGGGCGGCCGTAATACAGGTTGGTCATGCCCGTGCTTTGCGACATCAGAGTGCAACCGTTGCAGATGTAACCGCTCAGATAATCGTTGCCGCCGCCGGTTTGCGCCAGCTTGTTCTGCGCCTCGATGGTCTCTGTTCCAGTCGCCGATGTGCCATGCCAGGTGGTGAAGAAGTTGGTGTGATCGAAGACCAGCGCCGCGTCTCCGAAAACATAATCCACATCGCCTGTAATGAAGCCCTTCCACATGTACTGGCGGGCCGCAATGCAGGTTCCCGAGCAGGAGGTGCTGCCGGCCTGGTTGCCGGCATACAGGGTATCCTGCTGGCTGGTCAGATTTACATTGTTCAGAATCGCCTGATCCGCTGTGAGCCACAGCGCCAGCGCCTGCGAATTGCATTGGAGGCCGGAGTTGTAAACCGCCTGTAGCGTCTGCGAAGGCCCGGTGTTTGCGCAGCTTCCACTGGACGTGTTGTACGTGGTGAATGTTGTGGTGTCAGTGTTGTAGGTGTTCTGAATCGTCAGATATTCTGCATAGAAGCCGACCGGCGTGTAGGTAATGTTGCCGGTAGTCGGCTGGGTTCCGATATAGGCACTCTTTGAAACATCCAGAGTTGAAGATCCCTGGTCGCCGCCCGCATTTGCATTGCCGTTGCCGGTTCCCGGAATCACAAAGGGAGACTTGAAAGCTCCGTCTTCGCCAGTAAGAATCACCTTGGTCGGGTCGCCGCCCAGGCCGCGCAGATACACATTGGGATAACTAATGGCGTTTTGGCCGCTATAGGTGCCGGGCTTCAGATAGATGGCCCCGCCCGTGACCGGCAGAGCAGCCAATGCCGCCGACAGGCTGGTGTAGTTCCCGGTGCCGTCGGCAGCCACAACGTTGGTGGAAGCGCCCGCTGCGGCCGTCGTCGTGGCCTGGGTTACCGTGTAACTCGCGACCGTGCCTGTCGAAATTGCATAGTCGATGGAATCGGTTGGATAGAAGGTTACGCCCAGCGCATAAGTCCCGATCGGCAGATACGTCGAAGCATCGATCGCCGCCGCGGAACCGCCCGATGGCGTCGCAGTGTAAACAAAGTTGCCGGCTACGCTGGGCGTCGCCGTTGCGTTCAGAACGCCCGTGCCAATGGCCTGGCTGACCTGCTGCGTGGCCGTGCTGGGCGTCCAACTCACCGAGGTGGTCGCCTGCGCGATGCTAAAGGCCGTGGTCGTGGCAGCGGAGCCGGAGCCAGTGAACTGCCCGGTGGTGGGATACACAACCGCAATGGTGTGGCTGCCCGCCGCCAATCCCGCCAGATTCACCGTAGCCGTGGATGAGTTACTCGTCGCCGCCGCCAGTGGATACAGCGTGAAGGCGCTTATCGAATCCACGTAGACGTTCACCGAGCCGTTCGGCGCGCTCGGCGCGGTACTCGCCGCCACAGTAATCGTGAAGCTGGCCTCCGTTCCACTCGGGGCATAGGTCAGGGTTCCCGTTGGGGAACCGATCGTCGAGGTGGTTGGATACGATGTGCCCAGCAACGTTCCAGTCAGGGTCAGTTCGCCCGCCGTGGAGGCCGAAGGCAGAAACTGGATGTAATCGTTCACCGTGGTAGAGCCGTTACCAAACAATTCAGCAGAGAGTGTACAGGCCAGGCCCGCCGTCATCGCACCCAGTACATTACTGCTGAAGGTACAGCCGTTGCTGGCGCCCGCCACAACCGTAAAGTTGGTGGTGTTGGAGCCATTGGCCGTGTTCTGCCCAGTGGAGGCCTGATTGCCCACGTTGGTTAACGTGGCCGTAAAGGCCGTCGATGTGCTGGTGCCGAAGTTCTCAGCGACCTGATCGCGCACCACCTGGGTGATGCTGGTGTTGTGCGAGTCGGCGCTATAGACGTTGCCCAGGCCATCCACCGCCAGGCCGGTCGGATTCTGCAAACCGGTAAGCACGGTTGTTTCAGGGCCGCTGACAGGGACTTCAAGAACCGAGGCGCCGCTCTGCACATAGACGTTGCCAGCCGGATCGACAGCTACGGCAACGGGTGTCAGGCTCGACGCCTTCGTCGACTGCGCGTACGTATAAAGACCGGCGACAATGGACGGCGTGAATTCGTAGACCGCGCCCGCACCCTTGTCGGCCACATAAACATTTCCCAAGCCATCCACGGACAGCGAGACCGGGTTTTGCAGGCCGGTGGCCACCGTCGTCTGGTATTGCAGCGTATTGGCGACCTGCGAGAGCCGGTAGATCGAAGACCCTCCCGATTGATAATCGGCCACATACAGGTTGCCGTATCGATCCACCGCAATGGCCTGCGGTGCGGCCGTGCCGCTGGTTGGTGTATAGGAGACTGTGGTCGCGGTGTACGTCGAGGGCGCACCCGCAACGGTAACGGCGAGCTTCTCGATCGTCGAAGCGCCGCTGTTCACCGTGAAGATGTTGCCGGTCTGGTCTATCGCAAGCTGGTTGAGGGTTCCAGGCAGAGATGCATACAGCGTGTAGGCGGTCCCGCCGATCGACTCCAAAACGCTTGTGCCGCTGCTCGTGAAGACATTACCGCCGCCATCCACAGCTGCGCCATTGGGCGTGATGCTGCTGAAGATCGCATTGGTGGTGGGCGTGATGGCGGAGCCGCCTGAAGACGCGCTATCAACCGCCAGCACCGATCCGGTTACTGTTCCACCCAGAGCAACAGTGGCCTGTGGATTGGTCCATGTCCCTGCCGGCAAAGCCACCGTCAAGGATGCCGAGCGTAGGCCGGCCGCATTCGAACTATCGGAGACCGTGACTGTGCAATCGACGGAATTGTCCGCATTCTGTGCGCAGGTCGGGGCACCCGCGCTCATCGTATCCGATGTCGCAGTCAAAGTGGCACTGGACCCGGTGACAGTTCCGGCTGCCGACTCCGGCAGATGGAGTTGGAAGGTCTGTACCAGCGCCGTTCCCAGCGTCTGGCCGGCAAAGCCCTTCGCCAGCACCTTGCGCACCAGCATCGTCCCCGTCGTGTCGTAGATGTACACGTTGCCCTGACCGTCTGCCGCAACGCCCAGGCCGTTGCCGTTTGCAAACGGCGCATACGATGTAGCCGAGGCTGAGACGGGGCAGGCATCGCTATACGCACTCAGTGACTTCTGGCCGGAGGTGCCGTTGCAGAAGTTGCCCGCGGTTGCCGTTGTTCCCGATTTGAGCAGTGTCCGGATATACCCCGTGTTGATATCGAAGAACAGCACCTGGGTGCCGTCGCCGACGTAGATATTGCCCTGTGGGCTGACATTCACCTTGAAAATCGTCGTATCCAGAGCGGTCCTGCTGTTGCCAAGCGCCGGCGTGCTCGATACTGCACCGGTTGTTCCGCCGCCCGCCAGCATATAGACGAATCCAGCCTGCGGCGTCACGGTTGGATTGTTGGCAACGATCGCGGCGCTCATCGCCGTTCCCGCTGTTCCCGATCCATTCACAAAGAAGACGCGCAAGCCATGGGATGGGTCGGTAAAGATCATGTTGCCGATGGCATCCACAGCCACGCCCTGCACATAGCTGGTTGAGGTGTCCGAGACGGAACTGAAGTCCAGTGGGCATCCATCGCCATACGTATCCAGCGCGGTTCCACTGTAAACGACCGAATTCACGGTCTCTGAACAAGTGGCGCCCTTGACGGTTGCGGCCGTAACGGCTGGCGCGGTGGTTCCGCCAATATCGACAACTGTATACACATTCCCGGCAGTCACCGAAGTATAGTGCGCGCCGAGCGCCGCATAGATTGGATTGTTGCCGCTGAAGTAGCTTGAAGTCAGCGGCCCCACAACCACGCGATAACGATAGGTTGCTGTCTCGGCATAGTAGACGTTGCCATACATATCCGCGGTCACGCCACGCGGAGTATTCACCTCACCCAAAGACGTTGTGCAGGTTCCAGCGTTTAGCTTCAGGCCCAGCGTATTGTCCAAGCCCGATCCTGACGTGCCAGTAACGCCGGTTCCGGTCGAACAACCGGCCACCGCCTCAATGTATCCGACCTGCGCCGGGCTGCACAGAGGCGAAGCTGTACGGCAAATCATGCGAACCAGGTGATCGCCGTAACCGGGCAGAAAAACATTGCCATAAGGATCGAGGCCGATGCCGCGCTCACTCGCCGTCAGCGATTGCGTAGCCGCCAGGCAGCCGTCGCCGGCTGAGTCCAGTTTTCCGGCGCAGGCTGTCCCCAGGCCCGCCAGTTTGGTCATGATTCCAGTCGCTGGATTGATCACATGGATGATGCTGTCTACGTCGTCGGCAACGATGATATTGCCATAGGAGTCCACTTGCACGCCGCCGCGGCCGCCCGCGCCAAAGATGCCATTGACAGCGAGGCAGCCGTCTCCGAATGCATCCGTTGACACGACTCCGGTCGCCAGCCCTGGGCATTGCGTCCCGGCTGTCGCGGCCATGGGAGCAAGTCCGCCCATGGTCGTCATGGTGTAAGGCAGCGCGACAGGAGTCTGCGCCTCGGTGTTCAGTTGCGACAACAGGCAAACCACAGGCAGAATTGCAACAGCAAAAAATAAACGACGCAGCATGGTACATCTCCAGAAAATGACGTCCGGCTGAGGGCAATTGGGTAGAACAGGAGTTCCCCCATCCATGAGAGCCAATCGCGGGGACAATTGGTCAGACCTCTCAGGCGGAATTAGTATCCATCTGCTCCCATGCTAGTGTCAATAACGCATCCGGGGGACTCCCGGAAATCTTTCCAGAAAAAACAGAACAGTATTGTTAAGTTGTCTTTAGCGTCTGAACAATTACATTTCCCGGATCAGTATTGATCCCTCCGCTCAACCGCTTTTACGTCTGAACTTCCCCCGGCAGAGCGCATGAAGCCGCCGCGGGAGCTGGTTGCGCGAATTTGTCGTTAACCTTGCAGCAGCGATAGCAAGAGATCAATCGAATCGGCAAATCCCAAGCCATCGAGACTGAACAAGGATTCATGGGCGATCCAAGGGAATGCCCGATCAAACAAATGGGCCACTCATATCGAGTGGCCCATCTGTTTCAAGTAGTGTCATACTCCGTTACGCAGGAGAAGGCGAACCCTCTGGATAGTTCGGTCCGCCCCGGCTCTCCGGCTTGAGCACCTGCTGCACGTCGTCTCCGCCCTTATCGGTGGGTGAAGCCAGCACAGAGCGGATAGGCGGCAATTCCTTGCCTTCGATCAGCATCTTCACCTCGTCGGCGTCAATCGTCTCGCGCTCCAGCAGCGCCGCTGCAATCCGGTGCATCGGGTCCGATTGAGCCTCGACAATCGAATGCGCCGATTGATAGGCCTCGTCAATCAACCGCCGCACTTCCAGATCGATCTGCCGCGCCGTCTCTTCGCTAAAGTCGCGATGCTGCGCAATCTCGCGCCCCAGGAAGATCTGCTCTTCCTTCTTGCCGAAGGTGAGCGGCCCCAGCCGGCTCATACCGTACTCGCAGACCATAGCGCGAGCAAGCTCAGTGGCACGCTCAATATCGTTGCCGGCGCCTGTGGACATCTGGTTGAGGAAAACCTCTTCCGCCACGCGGCCGCCGTAGAGCGTGGCCAGGCGCGTTTCGAGGAACTCACGCGTGTAGTTGTGCCGGTCGCCCGGCAGATAGACTGTAACGCCCAGAGCCATGCCGCGGGGAATGATGGTGACCTTGTGGATAGGATCGGAGTCGCCGCGCAAGATCGAAACCAGCGCATGGCCCGCCTCGTGATAGGCCGTCACCCGCTTCTCCTCTTCGGTGAGCAGCATGGACTTGCGCTCGGCGCCCATCAGCACCTTGTCCTTGGCCAGCTCAAAGTCGTACATCGTAACCTGCTTGCGGTTCATGCGCGCCGCGCTCAGAGCCGCCTCGTTGACCATGTTGGCCAGGTCGGCGCCGCTGAATCCCGGTGTCCCGCGAGCCAGCACGTTCAGGTTGGTGTCGTCAGAGACTGGAACCTTCTTTACATGCACGCGCAGGATTTCTTCGCGCCCGCGCACATCCGGCAGGCCCACCACCACGCGCCGATCGAAGCGCCCTGGGCGCAGCAGCGCGGGGTCCAGCACGTCGGGCCGGTTGGTAGCCGCCACCAGAATCACACCATCGTTCGATTCAAACCCATCCATCTCGACAAGCAACTGGTTCAACGTCTGCTCACGCTCGTCGTGTCCGCCGCCGAGTCCCGCACCGCGGTGCCGGCCTACAGCGTCGATTTCGTCGATAAAGATGATGCACGGCGCATTCTTCTTGCCCTGCTCAAACAGGTCGCGAACGCGGCTTGCGCCCACGCCCACAAACATTTCAACAAAGTCAGAACCGGAGATCGAGAAGAACGGCACGTTCGCTTCGCCGGCCACAGCCCGCGCCAGCAGCGTCTTGCCCGTTCCAGGAGGCCCCACCAGCAGCACGCCCTTGGGGATGCGCCCGCCCAGCTTCTGGAACTTCTGCGGCTCGCGCAGATATTCGATAATCTCCTTCAGCTCTTCCTTGGCCTCATCCACACCGGCCACATCCTTGAAGGTGATCTTCTTCTGCTGCATCGAAAGAAGCCGCGCGCGGCTCTTGCCAAACGAGAGCGCCTTGTTGCCGCCCGACTGCATCTGCCGCATGAAGAGGAACCAGACCACACCCAGCAGCAGGAAGGGACCAACATTGATCAACACCTGCAGAGGCAAGTTGCTCGATTGCGGCTTGATCGACAAGGAGACCTTGTCTGCACGCAGCGCCTTTTCCAGATCCTCGTAGTTGGTGGGAACCGTGGTATGGAACTGATCCTTAGGCGTAGCCTTCAAGTGCCCGCGCAGCTCGTCGCCCTCGATAGTCGCGTCCTGCACCTTCCCCGCCTGAGCCTGGTCGAACAGATCGGAGTAGGTTATCTCCGTATCCTTGCCCATGCTGCTGTTCTTTTGCCACATGGTCAAAAGAACCACTAAACAGCCGAGGATTACGGCCCAGAACATGATCGTTTTAACGGTCGAATTCACCAGGATTCCTCTTTCCCGGCGGGGGAGAAGCGACTCACTCCATCTCCAGCACCGCCCGCTTCATCCTTTAGACGCCAGACACTTCCTGAAAGTCACAGAAAGTACACGACGCCCTGACGGCAGACACGGGTGCCCTGCCGCCCGGATGAGCAGTAACTCAAATTGTACTCCCAAGCTGCGGAAAACTGGAATATACCGCTCACTGTCTCGCCCCAATTGGGCCACGACCCATTTCGGGATGTTTCAATCTATACTGGCGTTGAGCCGTCTGACTCGCGAGCGGCTCCCTCCAGAGGGATTGCCACGACGGCGATTCCCATCTCCGGCTCCAACTCCACGCCCTTCATCCACACGATGCGCCCCCCCACCTCCAGCACCGGCCAAATCGACCGTTCGCTGCCTGTAACCCTCAGGCGCTCCATCACCTCCTTCACCTTGCGCTCGCCGCTCGAGTAGCGCAGCCTCACCCGGTCCCCAGGCTTCCAGTTTCGGAGCGTAGCAACCGCACCGGGAGCCGCAGCCCGGCTCTCAGTCGATCCACACCGCGCCGCAACCTCGATTCGCAGCCCGAAGGCCGGAGCCACAATCTCGCCCGGAATCGCCCCACTGTAAGCGGGAACCATCCCCTCAGCCCCAGCCGCAGCCCCCACCGTCAGCCGCAGCTCGCGCGGTGTTCGCTCGGCCCGCAATCCCTGGGCCAGCTCTAACCTCTGGCCTGCCCTGCCAGTAAGCGCCATCGTCCTGAGAGCCTCGGTGGCGGCAAAATCCGGCGTCGCTCCCAACTGCTCCGCCGCAAACCGCAGCAGGCGCCTTTGCACCGCCGGAGCCAGCGCGGCCAGGCGAGCCACCTCCACTGCCAGACCGTCCCCATCGGCTTGGGCGCGTCCTCCGCCCCGAACCGGGCGTCCCGAAAAGAGCAACTGCGGCGCAAGCCGGGCCATCTCCCCCTGCCACCACGCTTCTTCGTCCCGAGCCAGCTCCGCCATCTGCACCAGATGCTCGCGCAGCCGCGGATTCCAATGCTCCAGGAGCGGCAGCAGCTCGTGCCGGATGCGATTGCGGGTATACGCTGGGTCATCGTTCGACGAGTCCTCCCGCCAGCCCTGCCCCAGCGCGCGCAGATAAGCCTCCACCTCACCCCGCGTAGCCCCCAGCAGCGGCCGCAAAATCCGGCCCTCCGGGCTTTTGACTTCTGGGTAAATTGCAGATAATCCCTCGGTCCAGGCGCCGCGCAGAAACTTTCCCAGCACGGTCTCGGCCTGGTCGTCGCGGGTATGAGCCGTAGCAATTGCATCGAGCGGGACTTCGGATAGAAGTTTGCGAAACCACAGGTAACGCAGCCGCCGCGCCGCTTCCTCAATGGATTCCCCGTTCTTCGCCGCCTCGGCCGCCGTCTCCACCCGCGCCTCGTGAAACAGCAGTCCAAGCTCCGCCGCCAGAGCGCGGGCAAATTCCAGGTCGCCATCCGCCTCCGCGCCGCGCAAACCATGGTGAAGGTGCGCGGCATGAAGCACCAGCCCAAGTTCCTTGCTCCGCTCGGCCATGACGCGCAACAGTGCCACCGAGTCCGCCCCGCCGGAAAGGCCCACAGCCAACCGCAAACCCGGCTTCAACAGCGTTCTATCGATTGAAAGCTCAGGACCAACAGTTTTGCGCATTCCAAAATAATAAGCCGAGAACCCGACTGCATTCGGGGCCACCGTTCGCCAAAGCGCCGGTACTTACTTGCGCTGTGCGACGATCTGCCTTCCAGTGTTACGCACCAGGCCTGCTTCCGTGGCTCCAGAGGCGATGGAATCGAGCGCTGCTTCCAATTCATCCAACTCCTGGCGATCAAATGCCTGGGCGGCGAATTCGTTCCTGCTCCATGTGCGCAGATTAGGCAAATGCAGTTGCGCCATCTCCCGCGCGGGCTTTTCCATCACCAAACTCCGGCTCTGGCACACTTCCCATGCAGTTCCGGCCAGGCTTGTCTCAAGAATGGCGCCCACATTGAGTAACTGTCCGTAGTGACGCTGCATCACTTCGAGCAATTTGTAGTAGCGACGGAGCGCGGGATGAGGCGATTCAATCCGCTCTGTCTCATGAATGAGCAGCATCGCCCTCGGTGCGGCCACCTCTGCCCAGGTCTGCAGGGCCGTTTGCGGGGATTGCAGATGCGTCAGCAGAAAGCGGCAAAATAACAGCTCGGGGGGCTCTACCGGAAAAGGGGTTTGGACAATATCGTGTTGCAGGAATTCCAGTTCCGGACAGTTGGCCCGCGCTTCGGCGATATAGCGCTTGGAAAAATCCAGACCTACTATTTGTTGTGGCTTGAGAACGGCATCTACGAGTTGCGTCGTCCAGCCGGGGCCGCAGCCCAGGTCGACAGCCAACCCAAGAGTGCGCGACCGGCCAGAATCAAGCGCCAACTGCAGCAGCCCCCGCGTCTCCGGCTCGTAAACCTCGGCAAGACGGCGCAGTCTGCGGCTCGCCTCCTCATGGTCTCCAAACGTGTAGGACATGATGGGCAGTATAAACACTCAGTGGCGCTGGGCACTTCTCCCCAGACGATGAATTTGTTTTTCATCAGCCTGCCATGAGTGGTTGTATACTGCACCAGTTATGCAAGTATTTGTGATTCTTCCCGCCGCTGGGCTGGGCACTCGAATGGCCGGCCCGCAGCCCAAGCAGTTTCTTGCCCTCAACGGCCTGCCTATCCTCATTCATTCGCTGCGCGCCTTTGCCGCGGTCCAGCGCGTGACGGCAATCTATGTAGCCGTGCGCAAGCCCGAGATCGAGCGCGTCCAGGCTCAAATCGCTGAGTATGCAGCCGAGTTCGCCCTTGCCGGCCGCATTTTGGTCGTCGAGGGCGGCGACAACCGCCAGGAATCCGTTTCCCACGCCCTGGCCGCTCTACCCGCTCAACCCGAGGACATCGTGCTGGTCCACGACGCCGTCCGCCCCCTGATCGACGCCGCCACCATCGACCGGACCATCGATGCAGTGATCCAGCACGGAGCGGCCATCGTCGGCTTGCCGGCGGTAGACACCATCAAGCAGGTCGAGCGTACCGCCCATGGCGCTCTCATCACCTCCACCATCCCCCGCGAGGTCGTCGTGCTGGCGCAGACCCCGCAGGGCTTCCGCTACGGATTGCTCCAAAATGCCTTTGCCGAGGCCACTGCCGACGGCTTCATCGGTACCGACGAAGCCTCGGTCGTCGAGCGCGCCGGCCATCCCGTAGCCGTGGTTCACGGTTCTCAGGTTAATCTGAAGATTACCCAGCCAGGCGACCTGGAGCTGGCCGAGTTTTACCTCCGCCAGCGCGCCCGCTGATTCAGGCTGGGCTCAAAAAGTTGAGATTGCCGCTGGCAGGCTTCAAAGAACAGGCACGGTAACCATGGAAACACGCATCGGATTTGGCTATGACTCGCACGTCTTCAAACCGGGCGTGACCCTGCGCGTCGGCGGACTCACGCTCGACCACCCCGAGGGCCTGGCCGGCCACTCCGACGGCGACGTGCTACTCCACGCCATTACCGACGCACTTTTGGGCGCCGTAGCCGCCGGCGACATCGGCAGCTTCTTCCCTCCTGGCGACCCGCGCTGGAAAGACGCCGACTCTGCCATCTTCCTCAACCTGGCGCTCGAAGAGCTGCATAATGCCGGTTTCCGCATCGTCAATATCGACACCACGCTCATCCTCGCCGCACCCAAAATCTCTCCTATCGCCGGCGAAATGCGCGCCCGCGTCGCCGACCTGCTCGAGATCGACATCGACCAGGTGAGCATCAAGGCTAAAACCCCCGAGGGCCTCAACCTCGACCACGTGGCCCAGTGCCACGCCGTCGCCCTGGTCGAGCGCGTTGCCGAATCCGACGACCTCAAAAGCATGAGCGCCGTCATTGAAAGCCAGCGCCAGCTTGAAGACGTAGTCGAAGACCTGGTCAGCAGCGTCCACGGCGTCCGCAAAAAGCGCATCGCCCCTGTCTACGACACCGAGGACATTACGTAAGTTTGGCGCAAATTCAGTTCCGCTGGACGGATTCTGAGAAAAGGGCGCACAATTTCGTCAATGCTGGACGGCGGTTGCCCGGATTCCTGCATCTTGTACTGAAAGAGCAGCGTTTTTCGCAACGCCGGAAACCGTGTTGAATGCCTGTCCGGCGCAATTTTGCGTCACGGCGGCATGTGTCGCCGGGCACTGCAAGCCGATTTTCAACTTGATAACATGAATTCCCGCAACAGGAGGTTCCCATGGCAGCCGTCATCAAGCCAGGTTGGAGCAAGCCCTCCACCATCCTCTTCGCCTCCGAGATTCCCGCCAATGAGAAGGCATTCGCCTTCGCCCTAGCGCAAGCCGCAGAGTTTGACGCCAATCTCATCGTCTTTCACGCCTATGACACGCTGATCGTGGCCGCATCGGAGACTTCCGGCATCCGTTACTACGACTATGCCGCTGCCGCCCGCGCCGAAATAAAGAACCTCGATCCTCTGGCCCAGCGCGTGCGCGCTGCCGGAGTCCAATGTGAAGTAATCGTGCGCCCTGGATTGCCTGCCGACCAGATTCTCGCCTTCCTGCGCGAGCGCGAGATCGACCGCGTCGTCATGGGCACTCACTCTCCCGGCCCCATCGGCAAACTGCTGGTGGGCTCGGTGGCCGAGGCTGTTCTGCGCACCGCAAAGGTGCCGGTCTACATCGTCGGTCCAGACGTGGTCGACGGTAGCTATCGCAACTTTGCCATCCGCACCATCCTCTGCGCCGTCAGCCTGCAAGAGGCCAGCTATGTGGTGGCCGGCTTTGGGGCGGAACTGGCAGCCCAGCACAACGCGCGCCTGATCCTGCAGCATGTAATCCGGCCCCAGGAGCGTGCGGAGTTTCTCGCCGGCCGCTCCATCGATGAGATTGAGGCAGAACTTCTCTGGCTGGTTCCGCCCGAGTTGCAGGGCAAGATTACCGTGCAAGCCATCGTAGTGCCCGGCGATCCGACGGAGGAGTTGCTCTACCAGTGCAGAGCCCAGCAGGCCGATCTCATCGTGCTGGGCGCGCAGGGCGCATCGGCCTTTGCCGCCATCACGCGCCACGGCGTGGTCTACAAAGTACTGGCCCACTCGCACTGCCCGGTGATGACGCTCTCGCCGGCGATGCTGGCCGAATGCGGGGTGAAGGCAACCAAACCTCGTCCGTCCGAAGCCTATTTGGCGGGCGTTTTTTAGAGCTTGCTGAGATGTTGTGAGACTGCGGCAGGGTGGGCTGCGGCCTGTCCGCCACCCCGTGGGCGGCGTGTGACTTGAATGGGTCGCACGCCCCTTTCAGTTGGAAAGTCGCTCAGGACTGAGAACCATCGCAGTGCAAGTCTTTGGCCACCAACAATCAACATCGCGCTAGTGGAACTTCATCTCCCGCGTCGCCGTATCTCCTTTCATAGAAGCGCAAAACCAATCGAGGAGATCTGTGCGACGATGATTGGCTCTGGGCAACACGACTCTCGGCGAGCGAATCTGCTTGCTCTATGCGGCCTCACCGCCGCCGTAGTCCTTCCGTTGCTGCCGATCGGCAAATGGATCGCGCCCGGCGACTCGATTGCGGCTTTGCTGACCCGCGAAGCATTCTGGTGGCTTTACGCGGCGGCGGTTTTACTCTGGCTGGGTATCGTCGAGCGGCTGCCTATGAATTCAATTGGCCTTCGCCGCCCCACATGGAAATCACTGGCATTCGCTGTGTTGGGGGCAGTTGCGCTCCTGTTGGTGTTTGCTATTCACTTCGGGGTGATCGTCCGGGTATTCCACCTGGACGCGGCCGCCGCCATCGAGCAGCAACAGATCATCCTCAGCCGCCCTTACTGGTACCGCGTGATCCTGGTCCTGCGTGCGGCGGTGGTCGAGGAAATCCTGTTCCGTGGCTACATCATCGAGAAGGTCCGCCAGCTCACCGGCAGCGGGTTGCTGGCAATCGCTCTCTCCGTGCTGACGTTTACCTGGGG
>Ga0302195_10000476_pt1 | contig 30611 bp, 29 predicted proteins | sample II_Bog_N1_2_FD_198778 | JGI IMG/M metagenome (GOLD analysis project Ga0302195, IMG submission 198778) | Peat permafrost microbial communities from Stordalen Mire near Abisko, Sweden - II_Bog_N1_2 | ecosystem: Environmental > Terrestrial > Soil > Wetlands > Peat | place: Sweden: Abisko...
TTACAAAACGAACTCCGGCTGGCGGGTTGGCTTGCGCCAACCCGCGGGCAGATTAGTAATCTGCCCCACATAGAACAAGGCAGACCTCGGGCGTGGCGATCACGTCGGTCAATATTCGGTTTTCAAAGATCAGTCCGGAGCCCTTCACAGGACGGTCGCTGCAATCCGATTGAAAAGTACCACACGGCGCGGCGGAAACGGTGCGGCCGTGACGGCCATGCGTGCGTGTCAGACGAGCTAACAGTTGCGAAATCAGCAGGATGTGGGAGCCTGTAGATTTTGTGCAATCGTTGTGACTGAAAAGGGACCTCTTCAGCTTTGCGGGGCGAAAACGCGCGGAGAGATGGTCGCCGCCGCTTCTTTCAGGCGCGGTTCGTCAGGGTTAGTTCACCGCGTTCTGCATGTCCGCCAGTTGCAATTCGGTTGAAACAATCGGCTGGTAAGTTCAGAATGATACCTTTCATCATGCGCACTTTCGCGATCACTTCATTGTGTCTCCTGTACGTCGGCGCGGGGATGGCCCGGGCGCAGATGCTGACTCCGGTGTGGACGGAGGTGGGGGAGCGCGGCACGGTCGCTCGCGTAGTGGTCAATTCTCCGAACGATTGTCCGGCGGCGACGGTCGATGGCGCGGCGATGCGGATGGCGGTCAGGCTGCCCGTACCGGATGGCCTGCGACCGGCGTGTGAGCTGCAGATTCCGGCATCGGCGGTCACGGCGGCTGTTGGTGGCAGGCAGCTGGCGCTGCCGCACAACGATCCCGCGCGGGTTGTAGTGATCGGGGACACGGGCTGCCGGATTAAGGGCACGGCGGTTCAGGATTGCAACGATCCGGCGAAATGGCCCTTCGAGCGCGTGGCGAGCACCGCGGCCGGGTCGAAACCAGATCTTGTGATTCACGTGGGCGATTATCTGTATCGTGAGGAGCCCTGTCCTGCCAACGCTCAGGCCAGTTGCGGCGGTACGCCCGCGGGCGACACATGGGAAGCCTGGGAAGCCGACTTTTTCGCGCCAGCCAAGCAGTTGCTCGCTGCTGCGCCGTGGGCTTTTTCGCGCGGCAATCACGAATCGTGCGAGCGGTCGTGGAGAGGCTGGTTCTACTATCTGGATCCGCGCCCGTTCAGCGGCGCGTGTCAGGCGTTTAGTGCGGCGTACGTGGTGCGTCTGGGTAAGTTTTCGCTGGTGATGCTGGATTCGGCGTCGGCGTCCGATAAGACGCTGGATGCGAAGTCGGTTGATGCCTATTCGGCTGAACTGGCCGGCATTCACGCGGACCATGCGTGGCTGGTGCTTCATCACCCGATCTGGGGCCTGAAGGGGACGCCGCCGGTTGAATCACCGACGGAGGTGACCGAGGCGTGGGAGAAATCGCCGGTGAAGGGAATCGATCTGATTGTTTCCGGCCATACGCATCTGTTCGAGCTGCTGTCGTTCGACCAGGGGCGGCCTACGCAATTGGTGGCGGGCGATGGTGGAACCGAAATGGCGGTGCCGATTCCCGCGAAGATCGACGGGCTGAAACTGCGCGGCGCGACGCTGCTTTCCGGGCAGGACGCGCACGAGTTCGGTTACACTGCGCTGACCAGGACTGCGGAAGGCTGGCGCCTGGCGCTGACCAGCACGACGGGCAAAGTTCTCGAAACCGCTGCTCTCCCTGGCAAGCAGACAACGCGGTAGATAGACGGCCGGTTGTATGATCATGCAATGGTGCGTCTGAGTCGACGACAGTTTGCCGCCGGTATTTGCGCGTGCGCTCTGGCGTCCGCACAAAAGCAGGAGACATATAAGGCGCGGCTGACGCCGGTTTCGATGGATGCGTCGATGAAGGTTTCGATTGCGGGCATGGGCAAGGCGTCCGCAATACTCGCTGGCGCGAAACTGACGGTTAACGGCACGTTCGAAGGATTGATTACACCGGCGACAACGGCGCAGATACGGCGTGGGTCGCTCACGGGTGTGCGTGGACCGGCTATTTTGGATCTCAAGGTGACAGCTGGCGTCAGCGGAGCTGTTAGTGGCGCTTTCGAGCTGGACGCGAATCAGCTGGAAAGCCTTCGCAAGGGCCGGCTCTATATACAAATCTCGAGCGAGAAAGCGCCCGATGGAAATCTGTGGGGATGGTTGCTGCCGTGATCGCGCGCTATCAGATTGTTTTGGCCGCGGGGCTGATGGGTGCGGCTGCGTGGCTGGTCACGGCGCAGCAGGCACCGCGAATGGGCGCCTTCACGGCGGAGCAGGCGACTGCCGGACGCGCGGTCTACGAGGCCAGCTGCGGGAGTTGCCACATGGCCGCGCTGCAGGGTCGCGGTGAAGCGCCACAACTGGCGGGCTCGGAATTCATGAACCTGTGGGGCGACCGGCCGGCGCGCGATTTAGTGGCTTTCATACAGGGGTCGATGCCGCCGCTCAACGCGGGGAGCATTCCGACGGCCGATTACTTGAGTGTGACTGCGTTCCTGCTGCAGGCGAATGGCGCAACGGCCGGGGGCCAGGCGTTGACGGCAACATCGCCATTTACGGTTCGCAGTGTTGCTTCGGGTACGGTGACGCTCACCCCGGCAGCGAGTTCGGGTGGCGGCGGACGTTTCGGACGCGGAGGTGTAGCGCCTGCGCGCGGGCTCACCGTTAGCGGGCTGGTGAAGAATTACGTGCCTGTCACCGAGGAGATGTTGCGGCATCCGGATGCGGCCGACTGGCTCATGATTCGCCGTAATTATCAGGCGTGGAGCAACAGTCCGCTTTCGCAGATCACGGCAACCAATGTGAAGAACCTGCAACTCCAGTGGGTCTGGGCGATGGATGAAACGGGCGCGAATGAAGCGACTCCGATCATTCACAAGGGCACGATGTTTCTCGCCAATCCGAGCAATATTGTGCAGGCGCTGGATGCGCGCACGGGCGATCTGATCTGGCAGAATCAGGTGGGCCCGACGGTCGGTGTGGGGGGCACGATCGCGATGCGCAATCTCGCACTCTATGAGGACAAAGTCTTCGTTTCTACCACCGACGCGCATATGGTCGCGCTCAACGCCACCACGGGCAAGCTCATCTGGGACACGCCGATTTCGACGGCGACTAAAGACTTCACTACGACGAGTGGCCCCATCGTGATTCACGGCAAAGTGATTTCGGGATTGACAGGCTGCACGCTTTATCGCGAAGAGAGCTGCTTCATCAGCGCGTACGACGCCGAAACGGGCAAGCAACTATGGCGCTTCAACACGGTGGCGCGCGACGATCAACCCGGCGGCGACACGTGGAACGGCCTGCCCAACATGTTTCGCGGCGGCGGCGATACGTGGATCACGGGCAGTTACGATCCGGACCTGAACCTGACCTACTGGGGGGTGGCGCAGGCGAAGCCGTGGCTGCGGGCCGCGCGTGCTACAGGCGCGGAGAAGGCGCTCTATACAAGTTCCACGCTGGCGCTGAATCCGGACACCGGCAAGCTCGTCTGGTATTACCAGCATGTGCCGGGCGAATCGCTCGATCTGGATGTGGTCTTTGAACGCGTGCTGGTGGATTCGGGCGCACAGAAGCTGCTTTTCACTGTCGGCAAGGACGGGATTCTCTGGAAAATCGACCGCGCTACCGGCAAGTATCTGGATCTGAAGGAGACCGTTTTCCAGAACGTGTTCGCGAGCGTAGACCGGGCGGCCGGCACTCTGCAATATCGCAGCGAGATCCTGGAACAGAAGGTGAATGAATGGATACAATCGTGCCCGAGCACGGAGGGCGGCCATAACTGGCAGGCGTCGAGTTATAGCCCGGAATCCGGCGCAATTATCATTCCTTTGAGCCAGAGTTGCGGCGAGGTGCGCGGTCAGTCTGTCAATTTGAAGGAAGGCGCGGGAGGGATTAACGAACGGCGGTTTTACGAGATGCCGGGTTCCGATGGCAATATTGGTAAACTGGCGGCGTATGACGTGAAGACGATGAAGGAGCTCTGGAAGATCGAACAGCGCGCGCCGTTTTTGACTGCCGCGCTTTCGACTGCGGGCGGCGTGGCGTTCGTGGGCGATCTGGACCGCACGTTCAAAGCTGTGGATGTAAAGACCGGAGCGATTCTTTGGAAGACGCGGCTCGGAACGGCGGTGCAGGGTTTCCCTGTTTCGTTCAGCGTCAATGGGAAGCAGTACATCGCGGTCTCGACCGGCAATGGTGGCGGAAGTCCGCGGGTGGGTCCGAATGTGATCGCGCCGGAGATTCATCCGCCGCTGAGCGGGAATGCGCTTTATGTGTTCGCGCTGCCGGACAGGAACTGATTCGTTACCGTGAGCCGGGCCGCGTACACTTGAGACGCAGCATGAGGATCTCTACGGCAAGAGCCGTTACGTAGTAGCTTACGGACATCCGGATACCGTCCACTTATATTGGATCGGTTCCACCTGTTCCAGTTTCCATGGAAAACAAACACGTGCCGTCCCTCCGCTGGCGCCAAGCGATTCTCCCGCATGGTTCAGTTTTACGCCATGGACTATCACGGCAATCGACTCATTTTGATGCTTCTTCCAGTGGTCGACTTCGTTCCGGGTCAATATCACCGACGCGCCCGGTCCCTGCGTACCCTTCACTTCGACGAAGTAATGCTTTCCGTCCTTTTTGCATTTATAGTCATAGGGTCGATTGGCGGACGTGTCGGCAAAGTTCCTGTACCCCTTCTTTTCCAGTTCCTTCTTGGCTCTTGCCATCGCGTGGAGCTCGGTTATCCGACGAATTTCAGGGTTGGATTGGAAGCCGGCGGCGCGCTCCTGAATGTCGAAGCTGTCGTCCTCGGTCCCAGATCGCGAACGGATAGCTGACGATGCTGGACGGAGCAATTGGTCGAACAGATCCGCGCGGTTATCAATTTGAAGCCAATCTCGAATATCGTTTTCGTGTAGCCTGTAATTGCCGTCCTCGACCGGCGTCAACTTGTCGATCGCCTGTTCGGCCATCTCGGAGGTTCCGACGTAGCAGTGTTTACCATCGCCCAACAGAAGCACAAGTACCCATTCACGCGCCGCACCCCTGATAGTGGTTATTACATTTGAGTCGAGACGCGGGAAACCCCAGAAGCCCTTTGGGCTTGGATACTTGGAATACTTGACGTACAAGATCCTTAAGATGTCACTCCCGTTCTCAGTGAGCAACGTCATCACCTTTCTATTTCTTCTGTCAAGACCCGAAAGTTCTCCGAGCTCAATTCCACTCTTGTGGCAATAATCCCGCAGCGCTTGTCTGAAATCTAACTCGGCTTTCGTCATGTTCCCAGCCTTGTCTCCGCGTCGAGAGTATTGTCTGTGACGTTACCACACGTTCCGGCCTCAGCGAACGCGAATCCTTTGTTCCGAAACGATGGTTACGCGACCACAGAGTTCGTGCGCCAGAAGTTTCATCCAGACGCGATGTGACAAAACGCAGGACGTTCATGCGGTCGGACATTCCGGGGCGAAACAGAACCACGCCGGCGTGTGTGCTGGAGGGGTACTGGGTGAGGTCGGCAATCCCTTTGTCGAGGGTCAACACGACACGTTGCTCGCGGAGCGCAGCCGGCACGACCAAAGAGTCGGGTGCGCCCGCCAGATTCTCGTCCGAAACGGTATCTGCGTCGTGACCGATGAGGCGCAGATGATGTGCAAGAGCGAGCGGCGGATTCTCGTCGATCTTGAATTTCATCTGGCGAGTAGCGGAATCAACTGCTCTTCGTGTGCCAGTTCGGCGGCGTAAGAGTGCGCGGCCTCGATGTGCTCGGGCCGGAGCGTCGGATAGCTCTCGATTATATCGGCGACGGCTAATCCCGCGGCCAGGTTGTCGAGAATCACGGTCACGGGGATTCGCGTGCCACGCGCGCGCAGAACGCCGCCGCAGATAGCCGGGTCGCTGCTCAAATGCTCTTGCCAAGCCTTCACATTTACGATTGTATCGCGCAGGAGCTCCGGCAGCTGTCAAAATCAAAGATGCAGCTTTCCGATTTCGATTATCATTTGCCCGAAGAGCTGATCGCGCAGGAACCGCCTGCGGAACGCGATGGTGCGCGCATGCTGGTGCTGGATCGCGCGGCGCAGCGCTGGACGGACCGGCGATTTCGCGATCTGCCGGAGTATCTGACGCCGGGCGATTGTCTGGTGCTCAACGATTCGCGCGTGCTGCCTTCGCGGCTGTTCGGCCAGCGCGAAGGTGGAGAGGCTGAGGTGATGTTGCTGGAGCCGGTTACTCCCGATGCGCGGGAATGGCGGGCATTAGTCAAGCCTGGGCGCAGGCTGCGCACGGGCGCGGTGGTACGGTTCGACGATCGGTTCTCGGCTGAGATCGTAGGGCAGGGAGAGCGCGGAGAGCGCACGGTGCGGTTCTTCGGCGATGAGGATGTTTACGCTGCGATCGACCGCCTGGGGCACATGCCGCTGCCGCCATACATCAAGCGCCAGGACCGCACGGACGATCGCGAACGATACCAGACGGTGTTCGCGCGCGAACGCGGGTCGGTGGCCGCGCCCACGGCGGGGCTGCATTTTACGGGTGAGATGCTGGAGCGCTGCGGGCAGGCTGGTGCGCAGATCGCGCGAGTGACATTGCATGTGGGGCTGGGAACGTTTCAGCCGATGGACCGCGAGGATTTCGAGAATCACCGTCTGCACGGCGAGCGGTATTCGATCGGCGAAGATGCCTGGCGTGAGATTCAGAACGCGAAACGCGTCGTGGCTGTGGGGACTACCAGCGTGCGGACAATCGAATCGGCGATGGCGACGGGCGAACGCGCCGGGGTGACCAATCTGTTTATCCATCCGGGCGCGGGCGGCGGAGAGTTTCGGCGAGTGGGCGCGATGCTGACGAATTTTCATCTGCCGCGCACCAGTTTGCTGCTGCTGGTTTGTGCGTTCGCGGGCGCGGATTTTGCGATGGGGGCTTACCGGCACGCAGTGGAGGAGAGGTACCGTTTCTTCTCTTATGGCGATTGCATGCTGATTGTTTAGAGATTGGTTTATAGAACCTGCTCGATCGGATAGCCGCTTTGCTGGAGCAGCTCGACGATCTCATTGGCGTGGTCGCGGCCCCTGGTTTCGAGCGTCAGTTCAATCACCGATTCGCCGAGGTTGACGCCGTAGTGCGAGCGGTCGTGAACGATGTTCATCACGTTGGCGCGGCGTTCGGCAATCAGGCCGAGCACTTTGTAAAGTGCGGCGGGCTGATCCGGGGTACGTAATCGCAGACGGACCAGCCGCCCGTCCTTGACGAGTCCGCGTTCGATAATGCGCGAAAGGAAATTGACATCGATGTTGCCCCCGGAGATCACGACGGCCGTGCGCAGGCCTCTCAACGACGTTTTGTGATTCAGCAGTGCGGCAGCGGGCGCGGCGCCTGCTCCTTCGGCCACCGTCTTCTCGCGTTCGAGCAGCAGCAGAATCGCGTTGGCGATTTCTTCTTCGTCCACGGTGACGATTTCATCCACGTATTTGGCAACCAGCGGCAGCGTACGATCGCCGGCACGCCGCACGGCTATGCCATCGCCGATGGTCACGGCGGGCGGAAGGGTAACCGGCGTGTGTGCAGCGAGCGCGGCCTTCATGGAAGGAAGGCGTTCGGTCTCCACGCCGATCACTTTGATACCGGGCCTGGTTTCTTTGAGCGCGCACGCGATTCCGCCGATCAGACCGCCTCCGCCAATCGGTACGACGACAGCTTCGAGGTCCGGTTGCTGCTCCAGAAGTTCGAGGCCGATGGTGCCCTGTCCCGCAATGATGGCGTCGTCATCGAATGCATGGACGAAGGTCAGATTGTCGGCTTTGCGCAGACGCTCCGCTTCCTCGCAGGCTTCGTCGAAATTATTGCCGTAGAGCACGACATCCGCGCCGTAGTTTTTGGTGGACGAGACTTTGATGAGCGGCGTACCGACCGGCATGCAGATTTTCGAGCGGATGCCGAGCCGCGTGGCGTGATACGCGACACCCTGCGCGTGATTGCCCGCCGATGCGGTCACAACTCCGCGCGCACGCTCTTCCGGGGTGAGCGCGCTGAGTCTGTTGACGGCGCCGCGTTCCTTGAAGGAGCCGGTCATCTGCAGATTTTCCAGCTTGAAGAAGATTCTGTTGCCGGTGAGGCGGCTGAAGGTGTTGGAAAAGGCGCAGGGCGAGAGAAAGACCGAATCTCCGATGGTTTTGCGCGCGACCTGGATGTCGGCTAATGTGATCATGGCTGACACCGCCACGTTAGCACCGCGGTTGTGCTAATGTCGAAAGTCTGAGAAGTTCCACGTCTGAGAAGGAGATCGAACATGACAACACAGGAAGTTGCCGACAAACTGGTAAAGCTCTGCTCGGAGGGTAAGTTCCACGAGGCGATCGGGACGCTTTATTCGGACGATATCGTCAGCATGGAAGCAGGCGCGCCTCCCGGGCAATCGCGTGAGACGAAGGGTATCGCCGGGGTGAAAGGGAAGGCGGAGTGGTGGGCGGCAAACCACGAAGTGCACGGATCGAAAACCGAGGGGCCACTGGTGGCGGGCTCGCACTTTGCAGTCACGTTTAAGCTGGACGTTACCTTCAAACCGCAGAGCAAGCGTTTCCAGATGGAAGAGATTGCGGTCTATAAGGTTGTCGACGGCAAGATCGTCTACGAAGAATTCTTCTATAGTATGTAGGCCGCGGCGCCAGTATGTAGGTCGCGGCGCTATATTGCCGCATTCTTAATGCCCAGTTCCTGCAGCAGCGCTTTCGCCTTATACACAACCGTCAGCGCTTCCGTGATGCCCTGCGTCGCAACGTGCACGGCGCGAGCCTGCTCATCGGTATAGAGGAAAACCTCGGGCAGGCTCTCCAGATTTCCGTCGAACGTGACGCCGACCAGCTCGCCGGCGGGGTTCACCACGGGACTGCCGTAATCCCCGCCGCCGATATCCGCAGTTGAGACGAAATTGAGCGCCGCGACCGGATCGAGCTTATCCTTTGCGTCTACCCATTGCTTCGTTACTTGGTAGGGACCTTCGTTGTTTTTACGGTAGTATAGTCCGCTGAACGTGGCGGCGAATGGCATCGCTGTGCCCGCGCGATCCGTGTAGCCGCGTACCTCACCGAGCGCGAGGCGCGGCGTCGAGGTGCCATCCGGATAATCCGACGTGCCGAACAGACGGAAGCGGTAGGCCGCAATCTTTTCCGCCGCCGAGGCTTCCAGCGAACCGATGGTGTCTTCGTACTCCTTACGGATCTTGTCCGACGCCGGTTCCAGCGTGAGCGCCAGTTTGATCAAAGGATCGTCGGATTTCGCCAGCGCGTCTTTGTTACTGAGGCTGGCGCGCACCGCGGGGTCGCCAAGCTTCGATGCCTTCACCATGGCGACCGCCGATTCCGCCGTGGTCTTGCCGGTCAGGAATGCCTTGAGGTTCAGCTCCTTGATTTCAGAGCCACCACCGCGGCCTCCGGGTCCGCCTGGGGCTGGTCCCAGGCCGAGGTTATCGCCGCCTTCGCCGCCACCGCGCTGACCGCGTCCTCCGCCGCCGCCTCCGGGGCCACCGCGCCCACCGCCGCCACGTCCACCGGCACCCTGCGCCAGGTTGACGGTTTTCAGTTCATCCAGATACTGTGTGAGCATCGCTGTCTCCACCGCTTCGTCGATCACGGCATCGGGAGCGACAGGCTGCCCGCGCACCAGTTCGCGAGCGATTTTGAACAGCTCCGAGCCCGGCGCCGGATCCTGTTCCAGAAGCTGGTAGTTCTTGTCCTGCTGGCCCCAGCGCTTGTAGGCGGCGTCGACTTCGTCCCAAACCTTGGCGGCATCCATCCCCAGCTTGGGATTTCCCTCCACCGCGCGACGGATTCTCAGGTCAAACGCGGTCTTGCGCGTCACCAGGCGATCGTCGCGCAGGCCGATCAGTTTACCCGCCGTGGTCTTGTATTCGGCCAGAAAAGTGGTGAGTGTCGCGAGCGCGGCGGCCTGATCTGGGCCACCTTTCGCAATGATGTTGCTGAGTGCGGTCACGCGGGGCTGCAGGATCGCGATGGTGTGCGGTAGTGCGAAATCGCGCATGAACGTCAGTTCGCCGGCGGTGATCACGCGTGAAGTGGGACCCGGGTCGCCGGACGTCAGCACGAAATCGCCGTCTTTCACCGGCTCGTTGTTCCACTTCAGGAAATGCGGTGTGACTGCGGGGTGCCCGTTTTCATAGGCACGGAGAAATGCGACGTCGAGACCGTAACGCAGGTACGAAATACTGTCGCGCTCGCGGCCGAAAAAGGCGATGGCGTGTTCGGGCGCGAAGACCAGGCGAAGATCGGCGTAGCGCTTGTATTGATAGAGATCGTAGCGGCTGCCAGAGAAGAGGCGAACTACGTTGCACACATTACCCGTTTTTGCGGCGCATTCGCTCTCGATTTTCGCGATGTTGGCGTTGCGCTCGCGCAGCACCTGGGGAGAAGCTGCCAGCTCTTTTGCGAGGCCCTTGGCGGTATCGTCACTCTTGACGGCGGCCGCGCCCTTGACCTGCGTGGTGACATCTTCCAGGCTCAGCAGGACGCTGGCTTCAAGGCCGGGGCACGCGAGTTCGGCCATCTGCGATGCGGCGAGATATCCGTCGGCGGTGTAATCGTGATCTTTGCCGCTCAGTTTGGCGAGGCAGCCGGCAACGAGGTGTTGGTTGGTCAGGATCAGGCCGCTGGCGGATACGAAAGAACCCGAGCCGGCGCCGTTATTGAGGCGGACCGTGGCGAGGCGCAGGTTGTCGGCAAGAGCGCCCCTGATATCCATGGAGTGATCCGGTTTGGTGGCGCCTGAGGAACCGGAAGCGCCCGTTGCACCCGTCATCTGCTTAGGTAGCTGATTCCACAGCCAGATTCCGTCATCGGCCCGCGCTTCGGAGTCGAGTGAACAGATGACCAGGAGGCAGGAACCGGTCGCGAGAAGGCTGGCGGTGAGCTTTTTCATCGTCTTAATTAGATACTACAGGGATTGATTCCTGTGGGGCCCGTAGTTCCCGCGCAATGGACAGTATTTGTAAATGTGGGCTACCGGGCTGCCGGTAACCTTCTTCGTTGTGTCGCACGAAGCTCATGGCACTGTAACCTTCAGGCTCTATAACTGAAGCATGAGGTGCGACCTCCACGTCCATACGATCCACTCGGGAATGTGCACGGTGCCTGGGTTCTCGCGCTTCTGCCTGGAGTCTTACAACGAACCTCGCGCCCTCTATGAAGTGCTCAAGCGGCGCGGTATGGACCTGGTAACGGTCACCGATCACGACTCGATCGATGCGGCGGAGCAACTGCGCAAACATGCCGATTTCTTTCTCAGCGAAGAGGTGACCGTCACACTGCCGAGCGGCACCGAGATGCATGCCGGCGTTTACGGAATCCGTGAACGGGATCACATCGAGTTGCAGCGACGCCGAACTGACGTGGCGAGTCTGCTGGCTTATGCCGGCGAAAATCGCCTGTTCGTGACCGTGAACCACGCCTATTCCAGCCTCACTGGCCGACGAACGGACGACGATTTCGCGCTATTCGCCCGCGATTTTCACGGCGTGGAAGTCGCCAACGGACACATGCTGGCGCGCGCTAGCCGGCTTGCCGCGGATTTCGCGCTCCGGCATGGAAAACCGGCAACCGCGGGCAGCGACGCGCACTCATTGCACGGCGCGGGTCGGACATTCACGGAGATTTCCGGCGTGCGCAATGCTGCCGAGTTCGTAACGGCGCTGCGGCGCGGCCAGGGAGTTCCACACGGCGAATCGGGAAATTGCTGGAAGCTCACGCAGGCGATCTCAGGTATTGGCTGGTCCCTCGTGCGCACGAACAGGCGAGCCGTGGTGTTGAGCCCGCTGTTCACTTTCGTACCGCTGTTCTCGCTGGTGAATTACTGCCGCGAGCAGGCGTTTGCATGGTACTGGGGCCAGAAAAATCGTGCGATGGAGCCAGAGGGCAGTTCGCTCTCGCTCAGGGCGGTGGAACTATGACACTCGCGCGGGCCATGGAGACTCTTTCGGCGCCTGATTACGGCGTGATGCGGCGGGTCAACCGCTGGCGTGCGCCGCGGTGGTTCCGCTGGTGGATGTTGCTCGCCACACGAGCGGGCGATGGCTGGCTCTGGGGTATGATCGGCATCGCGCTGGTGATATCGAATGCTCCGCAGCGTTTGCGCGCTGTGGAAGCCGCGGGCTGTGCGGTCGCGGTCGGCATCCTGATCTTTCACAGGATCAAGCGGATAGTCGGACGGGTTCGGCCGAGGGATATCGAGCCACACTGCTGGGCGTGCATTGTGACTCGCGACAGGTTTTCATTTCCTTCCGGGCATTCGACGACGGCATTCGCGGTTGCGCTGTCGCTGGGCTCGTTCTATCCGGAAGCTATGCCGTTGCTGCTGATTCTGGCGGCGAACGTGGCTGTTTCGCGCGTCATTGTGGGAATGCATTTTTTGAGCGATGTACTGGTGGGCTCCGGAATGGGAGCGCTGCTGGGATTCATTGCTTTCAGGCTCGCGGCCTAAGCTTCGTCAGGCGTATGTCCTGAGATGCCTGGGCGCGCTCGGTGCACGGCAGGGGATTCCAGTTGGGAGTCCCCGGCTCGGGCCCGGAAACCTATACAATACCGACAGTGAGAATATATCTGCTCAGCGCCGTCGCCGCAGTGGCGGCTATTCTGCCGGCACAGACGACGCGCCCCGATCCGAAGGAAATCCCGGTGCCGCCGATCCAGACGTCGATGCACGCGATGCCTGGTGTGAACCAACTTCCGGATCGGCCGGAAATGCCCGATGTTCTTACGCTGAATAGCGGGCACAAGATCACTACCGCTGCGCAATGGACAAAGCGGCGTGCGGAGATGCGCGAGATTCTCGAATACTACGCGGTGGGGCAGGCGCCTCCGCCGCCGGGAAATGTTAAAGGACGGGTTCTCGGCTCCCAGGTTTTAATGAACGGCAAGGCGAACTACAAGCTGATGGAGCTCACCTTTGGACCTAAGGAGAGTTTGTGCCTGGATGTGGGGATCTTTACTCCGCCGGGCGGCGGCCCGGTCCCTGCCGTCATTTCACCGGCGGGCTCTCCGCCAGGTTCGCCTGTCAGAATGCATTTGCCGCCGGGCGGAAATCAGGGAACCGGCCAGGATGCATTGCTGGTTGTGGCACCCGATACGCCGGACGCGGGAGCGTTCGGCCACAAAGGCTGTCAGGTTGTGGTAACTCGTGCGCCCGAAAACAACGGCGCTGCCGCTGCAGAAAAAATCGCGGCCAGCAACCCGGCGCTGGCCCACGGTTTCGCTTACGTCACCTTCAACAACAGCGATTGCGGCACCGACTCCACGCTGCGCCGTCCCGATGGCAGCTGGGCTTTTCGCCATGAAGACTTGTTCGAAGCTTATCCAAACTACGATTGGGGCTTACTGCGCGCCTGGGCCTGGTGCGAGTCCCGCATCGTGGATTACCTCCAGACCGACCCCTCCATCGACAAGACCAAACTAATCGTCACCGGCGTTTCACGAACCGGTAAAGCGGCTCTGATCGCAGGCGCATTCGACGATCGCTTCGCGATGATTGCTCCGGTCGCCAGCTCAGGCGGCGGAACTCCGGCTTATCGCTTCAGCGGCGCGGATCGTGGTGGCAAAGAAGGCCTGACCGAGATGATGCGCAAGTATCCCAACTGGTTCTCGCCGCACCTTCACGAATTTTGGGGCCAGCCGGATAAACTGCCCTTCGACGAACACTGGTTCATCGCCCTGGCCGCTCCCAGGCCATTCATTGCGCTTGAGGGCACGCACGATCAGAACGTAAATTTCAACGGCGTCCGCCAGTCGTTCCTGGCCGCTCAGTCTGCCTTTAACTTGACGAAGGCGCCGGACAGGCTCGGCATCAGCTGGGCCGAGCGCCCGCACGGAATGGTGCAGGGAGACTGGGACGCGCTTCTCGCCTTTGCGGACAAATTCCTGCTGGGAAAGCAGATCGACAGGCGCTTCAGCGAATTCCCGTCGGAATAATTCGTCGCCGCGCGATCACAACCAGCCCCAGCAAACCAGCGCCAATCAGCGTGATGGAACCAGGTTCCGGCGTCACTAACGCGAGTGCCGCATCGCCAACGATGGCGTGCCCCGCGGCCGTCGGGTGCTGGTCGTCCCAAAAGAGGTATTGACCCGGATTCGCACACGGCGTGGAACCCACAAGGCAGGAATCCGTAACGTCCGTGAAGCCATACGTTGACGGGCTCAGAAGTATGGAATCGAGCAGGGCATACGTATTCAGAACCTGAAGATTGATTCCGTCCGCCCCGGCGAGTGCAGCCAGTGACGGCAGCCCGGCCCCGGCGGAACCGTTGACCAGAGTCGTATCCAGCCCCGCCGACAGCGCTGAAAGCTCGGCCTGCGCTCCTTCGGTGGCCGCGAGCGGAGTGGTCCCCAGATCCGGAACCGTGAGCACCAGGAAATTCTTCGCGCCCATCAGTGCCAGCGCGTTCACCGTGGCGTCGATATTTCCCACCACCGTCGCAACGTCAGTGGCGGCGTGTGTCGGGTCGGTGGCGGCAATATCGGCCAGATCGTTAGCCCCGATCCAGATCGTGTAGAGTGCATTCGGGTCCACCGAGGTGCTTGTGAGTGTGAGGAATTTCTGGTACTGCGCCAGTTGCCCGGTGGGGCCCAGAATATCGGTGGCGACGTTGGAGATATTGAACGATTCCGGCGCCGTTTCGCCGCTGCCGTACGCGTAATCCGTGCCTCCCAGCAGGCTCGGAGTCAACGCGGGCAGACCGAGACCCGCGGCAAGATCCTGAACCCATACGGGGCCGTTGCTGAACTGGCCGTTGGCATAAGGAGGTGCCGGTATAGCACCGCCAGTTGCCGCGTAGATGTTGCCCACATCGGTGAGGCTGTCGCCGAAGGCGTAAATCGCATCGATGCCGGAGGCGCTGGCACAGGGTGCGAGGAAGCAGGCCGCGGCAGCGGTAATCAAAATCGATCTGAAAGACAAAACCATGAAACCATGTTAGATGGGTCCGTCGCAAAGGGTAAGTGGCGGAATCAGGCCTTACGTATCAAATAATACGGTTGCGTGGAATAATCCCGCGCTAAACCCGGATACAGCGTCCGGCCGCCTGAATCCAGTCGCACTTCGAAATAGTATTGCAATGAATAGGGCGATGCCAGGTAGTTGGCCGGAATCGCGGCCTGAAATCCGCTCGCAGTGCTATCCATCGTTAACATGATCCACTTTTCCGCCTGATTGACGCGCCGATACCAGAGGTTCAGCTTCCCCTGCGCTCCGGGAGGCAGCGACGCTTCAATGACCACCGGAACTCCCGGAGGGAAACGCTTCGCCGGTTTATGCTGCAACGCGACCGCTTCGCGAGCAGGTGTAGCCAGCGCCGCGGCAATGGCGGCAGTGGCGGATTTAGCTGCGGCTGGACTCGCAAGCTGCGTGGTTGTCATCGCGACAATATCCTGATCGATCGCAGCCAGCCGGTCGCGCCACGAACCACGAAGTTGCGGCGCGTATCCGAACGTCAGGTCTTCGCGATAGACATTATTTGCCACATCGACGATCGCTTTCCAGGCAGCGCGTGCTTTGCCGTACGCCTTCAGCGCCCCTTCGAGCGCGGCGGGATCGGCAGTACCGTTGTAAATCGCGTAGAGGACACCGGCGCGGAACTTCGCCGCGAAAAACCGTCCGATATTGTTCTGAATTCCAATATCGACGGCCCAGTGCCCGAATGCCCCGGTCTTGTCCGCAGCCGCATCCGCCGTGGCGAGGCCAGCATCGGAATCGCGCGCCAGATCTTCCAGCCAGCCGGCGACTTCGAGCGGCGAATAGCTGGCTCCCCGCGTGCCGTTTAACAATTCCTCCGCACATTGATCGATGGTGCAGAACAGCTGCGAATCGAGCGGACTCACCGTCCCGAAGCGCTTCGGCTCCGGCGTGTCGCCGTAAGGGTCGCGCGCATTGGCGACGACAATCGACTGGTTGGTGTAAATTTCCGGCCAGTAATTGGCGTTGGCGGCGGAAGGCATGTGCGCAGTTGTAACGGTGGGCAGGATGCGGCTCGATAACGCCAGCGCCGATTCGCACGCATCGGCAGCCGGCCCAAGGGTTTTTCGCAGGTAGCGTTTGCGCGCGTCGGCGCTGGAATCGGGATTGTAAATTCCCCGGCCCCAGACGCGATAGGTGTAGAAGTACTTTTCCCAATCCCTCACATTAAGCGAGGTGACGCCGGCATAACCATCGCGCCCTCCGGCCAGGCCGGAACCCTTGCGGCCCTTAAACGAAAGCGGCTCCATCCATTCCACCCCGGCGCTGCCGGCAAAACTGGACGCGCGGCCGTACGCCGCCGCCATCAGCGGGTCGCCCCAAAGCAAAAGGCGCTGCGTGCCGGGCCAGATGCGATGCAGGACGGCATACTTGCGGTCGTCGCGCAGCAAATCGCCGTAGCCGTAGCGAAGGAAACTGCGGGAGCCGTTGCTCAGAGCCATCAGGGCGCCTTTCGCATCCGCGGCGCCGGGCTTTGGCATTTCCGTTGGCCGGATCGCAGTCTGGTGATACGGCAGGCCCATGTGTTCCGCCCAGTACTTGGGCGAGACTGCTGTCGGCATCCCGGTGGCCTGCGCGAGCGCGATCATCCGGGCATCGATACCCTTGGCATGCTGATCGATTTCGATGGGACGGCCAGCCGCTGCGACGCCGGAGAACACCGTCTTCCAGAACGGATAGCTCTCTTCGGGAACACCGCTTTCTCCGTGCGTCCGCATCGTGACGCCGCTGATGTTGGGGCAGGCCACCAACAGCGCGTGCAGCGCGTCGCGGCAGTATTCGGCATGCGTCGCAGGTGTCAGGCCGAAGATGCGATGGCTGGCATTGGGAGCGGCGTCGAAGTTCCACGCATGCGTCCAGAGGCCCAGTTGGAAGTCGATGCCGCGTTCCACCGCCGCGGCGCTGATGAATTGCAGCAGGTCCAGGTTGCGGGCCCGTTCGTCGTCCGTCAGCAGAATTGGCTTGCCGCCAAAGGGCGCGGCGGTCGCAACCAGCACGCTGTAACCGGGAACGTTCAGGAGAAAAGGATAGGCGAAGTGAAAATAAGAATCGCGAATCTCATTGACGAAATCGTAGCCAATGCCAAAGCTCAGGTTGAAGCGATTGAAGCGATGGGTGGCGAGCATCGTCAGATAGTCGCGCCACTGGCCGCGATCGTAGTACCAGGGTTTGTCTTCCACTTCGCTCACGAAGGCGCGCAGCACGCTGCGAATGCGGTTGGCGGGTTGCTCGACGATCGGCCGCGTAATCCGGAATGCGACGGCGGGGTCGGTTTCGTGATCCAGACGGTCGGCCAGTTCGAGCAATGCATATGTGAGTCCGCGAGCGTCGCGTCCGGCGGCTACGAGTATCCTGCGCCCGCCGATCATTGGATTCGCAATGGAAAACGATTCCGCTCCGGCCGGTGGTTTGGCGCTTGGCGGCAGTACCGCAGGGGCCGTGAAAGCCGGGCCGCTGACGATGCAGCAGATTTCGCCGGGTTGCGCCTGGCTGATTGAAGGAATAATCCGGCTGGGCACGGCACGCGCCTGCAAGCGGCTCAGAAGCTCCTGAACGGCCCATTTAGAAGGGCCGGCAGACGCTACAGGATCTGCGGGATCGACCACGAGCGCGATGGAAACCGGGGCGGCCTGAACCTGCGCGAGGTCGCCGGCCCCCACTCCCAGGCCGACTGCGGCGCCCGCCGCTCTGAGGAATGCGCGTCGCTCCATAAGGGTGATTATGACAGCGACGGGGCCGTTCCGGCCTGGCGCCCCGCGCGCGGCGCAATCGGGTGTGATATCAATGGTGAAAAGGCTGGAAGCTAACCCTGTCGTTTTCCGCGCGTCCTGTGTATTCCGCGCGTCGGAATTGCCGCTTCCAGGAGTGAAAGGAATCCCGTGGACTCCCCCAATCGCAAGTTGATCCGACCATCGTTCAACGAGATGAAAGACAAGATGGAGCAGCCCCGCAAGGCGCCACCGCAGCAAAAGCGCCCCACGCCGCCGGATCAGACAAACGCGGAGAATTTTTACTACGTGAAGCAAATGCAGGCCAAGACGCCTATGGTGATCACACTGAAGGACGGTGAAGTCCTTAAAGGAAGCATCGAGTGGTACGACCGCTCGTGTCTCAAAGTGAATCGCGATGGCGAACCCAACATATTGGTCTACAAGAGCAATATCAAATACATGCACAAGGACGAGTAGGCTCGGGGGCCGGCTCCGATGAGGCGGCGAGAGATACTCGGCGCGCTGGCCGCTATCGGTGTCGGCGAACGGCTCGTGGGTGGTTTAAAAGCTGCGCCCAATACTGCGCAAACGCCAACACCTGCCCTTCCGCCGGTCGGACGCGATGTGCGCCTGCGTCCTGTAACCGTAGCACCACAGCGCGTCATCCGTACCATTGTTGGCTTGCGTCCGTTCCGCCCCTCCGGTTTCGTTGTGCGCGCGGAAAAGGCCGACGATAAGACCATCGTTCACAACTATGGGCATGGCGGCGCCGGCATCACGCTTTCCTGGGGAACGGCGCATCTGGCCGCGCTTGAGGTGCAGAAAACGGGACAGCGCGAAGTCGCCGTGGTCGGAACGGGCGCCGTCGGCCTGGCCACCGCGCGCCTGCTTGTCGAACGCGGCTTCAAAGTTTCCATTTACACAAAAGATCTGCCTCCCAACACAACTTCCAACATCGCGGGTGGCCAGTGGTTTCCGTTTACCGTCTACGATGTTGATTGCCTGACTCCGGAATTCGAGGAACAGTTCGCCACCGCAACCGAATTTTCCTATAAGCGCTACCAGACGATGGTCGGCGATTACTACGGCGTCCGCTGGCTGCCGAATTTCCAAATGGCGGACACGCCGCTGCCGACCAACGGCCTGCTGAGCCGCACGGGGATGCTGTTCCCGATGCTGCCGGAATTCACGGAGCTATCGCCCGCAAGGCACCCGTTCCCGTTTCGCTATGCGCGGCGCTTCGACACCATGTTCATCCAGCCGCCAATTTATCTGGATGCCATGTTGCGCGAGGTGCGCATCCTGGGCGTGCCTGTGGAAGTTCGCGCGTTTCGCGACGCGAAGGATCTGTTATCGCTGCCAGAGCCGGTGATTGTGAACTGTACAGGCCTCGGCGCGAAGGATTTGTTCGGCGACGAAGAACTGACGCCGATCAAAGGCCAGTTGACCGTGCTGTTGCCGGAAGAAGAAGTCACCTACGCGACCATGGCGCCGGAGCTCTACATGTTCCCCCGGCGCGACGGGATCATTCTGGGCGGCACGCATGAACGCGGTGTGTGGGATCTGTCTCCCGATCCAGATGAAGAAACCCGAATCGTGACTCAGCACGCGGGTATCTTCCGGCGTATGGCGGCGAGGACAGGGAAACCGGTCGGGGCGTGAGCCGGGTTCGTAGTAGACTGAGTTTGTCGCAGCCTGATTTGTTACAGGCACGCTGAGCGACGCGGTATGGCTCATGCGTCTGGTTCCAATCTCGTTCGCAATCGCGATACTGCCGTTCGCCAATGTCGCGGCTCGCGCACAACCGCCCGCTGCCCCTCCTCCCGCGGAAACCGCACCGGGGAACTACAGGTTCAACGCGCGAACCGATCTCGTCTTCCTCCCCACCCGGATCCAGAAGAAAAATGGCGAGACCATCCACGGCCTCCGGCCCGAGCAGTTCATCGTCGAAGACGACGGCATCCGCCAGTCCGTGCAGGTGGAAGCGGCGCCGGAATCTTCCAGTCTATCGATTGTCGTCCTCGTGCAGTGCAGCCGCACGGCGCCATCGGTGTTCCCGAACGTCAGAGGTCTCGCCACCATGATCGAGGGCATCGTCGGTAACTCGCGGTTCGAGGTGGCGATTGTGAGTTATGGTGAACGCCCCTATGTGCTCGGGGGATTCTCCGGCAGTGCGGATGCCGCGCGCGTCGCTTTGTCCAGGCTCAAATCATGCGGCGATTACACTGCCGCGACGGTGGATGCAGTCGAATATGCGGCAGGCATGTTGAAGGCGCGCCCGGTTCTCTATCGCCGAGCCATACTTCTCGTAGGAGAAATGCGCGACCACGGAAGCAGTGCGCGTCTGGAAGATGCCGTCGCGGATCTGGGAACCACGGATACGGCGATCTACTCGGTGGCGTTTTCTCCGGTAGCCAGCGAACTCAAGCGCAAGCCGCGAAAAACGACTCCTGTGCCACCCGCGGGCGCAGCCGCGGCGACCGGCAACGAGCCGGTCTACACAGATCGCAGGCTGGATTTCGAACTGCCCCCGCAGATTCTGCCCATGGTCAATGCATTGCGGCAGAACACCGCCGCGGAGCTCGCGTCTCTCTCGGGTGGGGATTATATGAGCTTCAACTCGAAGACGGCTTTCGATGCGGATCTGCAGAAAGTCTCGAACCAGATTCGCAATTACTACCTGCTGAGTTTTAAGCCCGAAGCGAATTCAGCGTCCGGTTTGCACTCTATCAAGGTTCGCGTCACAGGCTATCCGGATGCGGTGATTCAGACCCGCAAGACCTACTGGGCCGGCTCACCCAGGTTGCCGTAGCCTGTTCGGTTTACTTTCTGCGTCGCTGCGAAAGCCTGTAAGCGCGCCGTTCGCCCGCCCGCTCGTAACGCCGATGCTCATCGTCCGTCTCGGGAATTACAGGCGGCACAGGTACGCTCTTGCCTTCCCTGGTTACAGCCACGAATGTCAGAAATGCCGACGAAACATGCTGCTCCTCACCGCGAATCAGGTCTTCCACCCAGACCTTGACACCTACTTCCATGGAAGTATGGAAAGCGCGGTTCACGCTGGCCCGCAGCCGAACCAACTGCCCGATCCTCACAGGGTGAATGAAATCCATGTGATCCACAGAGGCCGTGACCACCGGATTCCGGCAATGCTTCATCGCCGCGATCGCCCCCGCCAGATCCACCAGGTGCATGATCTTGCCGCCCAGCAGATTCCCCAGGCCGTTGGCATCGTTGGGCAGCGCGAGTTCCGAATACTCCGAGATCGATTCCCTGACAAAGCGTCCGGGCATTTTGGGCTCTCCGTTGTCCATATCCTATGGATGCGCGACCGCCGCGATTTGACCCGTATATTCCGCGCCGCCGCGAGTTTGCCGCGTATACGCGCGGGCGCAGGCGTGCGCCTGGCGGGCCAGAACGTCGTCACCGGCTACGGGGCCAGCGGTTTCGATTTCCATCCGGCCCACCGCAACCGGATGATGGTTCCGTTCCACCGCCCATGCGATTTCCACCACGCTTCCCTGCGCTGAACGAACCATAAAGCGCGTAGCATCGGCATCGGATTGCGCAGCCCGCGGGCAGTGACCGCGCGCATAGCCGAAGTTGCAGTATCGCCGCAGGGTTTCCGGGTCGATCACTCCGGTTAGCTCCGCCGCGCATTGCCCGCCGTAAAGATCGCCCAGCGGCGTCGCGACCTCAACCAGCTCTCCCAGCGGCGAGGTCGGAATGAAAAGAGGACAGGCCATGGTCTGTGCGGAGAGACTCGACGCTATAGTAGCAATAGCGATGGCGAATGGGCGTGTTGAAATACTGAAGTCGATGGTGGAGCAGAATCCGGGCGATGCTTTCGGTCGCTACGGGCTGGCCATGGAGTACGTGAATGCGGGTGAACTGGAATCGGCGCTGGAGCAGTTCCACGCTTTGCTGGAACACAATCCGAATTATGCCGCTGGCTATTTCCACGGCGGTCAGACACTTGAGAAACTCGGCCGTACCGACGACGCCAGACAGTTATATCGCCGCGGTATAGACGTAACCACAACGACGGGCGATGGCCACACGCGCAGCGAACTGGAGGGAGCTTTGGCGCTGCTCGGCTGATCCGGGCGCGACCAAATCTGAGAATATATGGCTGTGACACAGATCGGCGAGAATGATCGCTTTACCTGCCCGTTCCACGTAACCACCAACCTGATCGAAGACGAACTGGTGGCTCTGAACCTGGAAACGAGCTTTTATTACGGAGTGGACGGCATCGGCACGCAGATCTGGCGGCTGCTGATCGATGAGAATCTGAACATCTCCCAGGCCTGCGGCAAACTCCAGGAAGAGTACGATGTGGATGCGGAGACCTGTCTGCGCGAAGTGCGCGCTTTTGTGGAGCAACTAATCGATGCAAAACTTCTGGAGCCGGTCGCGGCGTAGATTCCGCGCACTGGCCCGAATGCCGTGGAGCGACAAGGCGCTGGCGCTGGAGTCGCTCGCCATGCTGGCGGCCGCGCGGTTACTCGTGAAAACTACTCCGGAACGGCAGCTTGTCGCCCGTATGGGCGGCTCGCCGGTAACGGGAGGAAAATTTCCGGATGCCTCCGATACCAACACAGCACGCAGCCGGACCACCGTTGGCGCGCGGGTTGGCGCCAGCGTGGAGCGCGTCGCCCGCGTCACCTGGTGGCGCAGTATGTGTCTTGAGAAGGCTCTGGCTGGTAAATGGATGTTGCGCCGCCGTGGAATCCCCAGCACCATGTATGTCGGGATGGCCAGACAAGGTTCGGAATTCGTGGCGCACGCCTGGCTGGTGGGAGAAGGACAAACACTGACGGGGGCGGGAAAGGTCTCTTACGCTGCACTCGCTGCGTTTCGCGAACCTGAGGGATCGGGTCCGCGCGGCCGTATCTGACGGACTTCCGAGAAATCGCGTTCGATGGCTTCCGCGACGGCTTCTATACTGACGCCATCGGTTGGGCGTTCCACAATGCTCACCCTCACACTGTCCGCCAGACGGCACATCTTACCTAGCAGTGGTGGCCAGTTCTGTATGGCGTCCGCAAAGCGGATTTTGTATAGCTGCGTCCTTAACGCATCCAGTTTGGCCAGACCCGCCAGCGGGCGAATCCGGATGCCGGGTGCATCCCTGGGCTGCAGGATATAGATGGCGTTCAGTTTTTGCGGCGTCGCGCAAAAACGTTCGTTCACCGGATAGTGATACTTGTCCATGCCCGAACGCAGGCGTCGAAGGTCTTCGAAATTGCGGCCGAAATGTTCGAGTGTAGTCTTCCAGAGTTTCAGCCTCGGAAAACCTGGGGTGACGTGAGGTTCGTCGGTTTCGAGCGAAACCGCGCTGATGTCGTCTGCCACCAGGTTATAGCGGCGCCGAAGCAGCGCGAATGTGGTCGATGACTTCCCTGTGCCAATTCTTCCCACGACCATCGCGGAGCCTTCCGGACCGGCTATGGTGTTGCCGTGCAGTGGCACCAATCCCCGCTGAAAGAGCAATGCGCCCGTGCAGCTCCCGAGAACATGCAGGCTCGCCATTTCATCCTGTGCGGGATCGGCGTCGAATTTTATGGAATTGCCGTTCTGAATCAGGCCGGCGAACGGTAAGCCTTTGAATTGCACCGACCACTGCTGCCCGCGAATCCGGCAACGATCGCCGTAACGAATCGTGGCGTCATCGCCATTCCATTCCGGGAGTGTGGCGCGCCGGATCGATACTTCCGGTGCTTCATCGGTAGTTGGCAGGCCCACTAAAGGTATTTCCGAGCCAATTGTCAGGCCAAATGCGCGGTAAGTCAGCTCCATGCCACACGATCAATCTACCACGGATGGTGGATTGCAGCAGGGCCTGGCCAAACGAAACCTGCCCCTCAGGAGACAAACTTGGTCGATGATTCCGGACCGGGATCTGACCCACTTTGGGTCTGACCGAATGAAATGGGTACCAATTGCGGTGTCTGCCAGTTTTTCTTGGTGCACATCGGCGTGTGCCAGGGCTTGCGGGGCAGTGTCGGCTCGCTCCCGGACAGTTTATTCGATTCCATAAGTGTCCTATCGGCAATTTTACGTTGAATTGATAGTGACGCTGGAATTGTTTCTCAGCTAAAACAGAGCCCGGTTTAGTGGCCCGTTTGCGGTCATGTAATCTATGACTTCCGAACTGGAGGAGGTATGTCCTTCAGCCCGCCTTCAGCCGCCCGGCAGCGATTGCATAGCACCCAAATGCCTCGCGAACCCCGGATAAGTCCTTCATTCTGCCGGATTTAACCGCAGCGTCTACAGACGCCCGAATTCTTGCCGGATCCACAAATTTTCCTGCGTAATTCTGCGATATTAAGTGATCCGCCCAATCGGAATGCGCCTTGATGTGTTCATTTTGGAGCGCCAGAAGAGTAGCTGTTTCATGTTTGACCGACTCCCAGTCGATGAAAGCGGGCAGAAGGTCCGCAGCCGCGTTCCGAAATTGCGAACGTCGCTGGTCGCGCGGTTTGAATTGGGACGAGATCGTTCCGAGCGCAAACTCCACCAGTCGTCTGTCCAGCATCGGGTATCGGTATACCAGGCCGTTCCGGGCGCCACTGCCGGCCCAGTGCTCCATTCGCATGGTGAGATGCCCGTTATCCAGGTAGCGGCACATGTTGGCGCGGATGCCCGGCAGACGGCGGAATAGCGGAGCCCGCATGGCCCTGACTTCCTGCTGGTAGCGGTGCGCAAACTCAGGTCCGATACACGGATTTTTCAGTGTCTGAAATGCATTTCCGGTGGTGAGCGCGTACAGGGAGTCCGGGAGGCTGACCACAGCGAGTTCGCGTAGCAGGCCGGCAATGGGGCGCGAACGAGCCGCGGCGCGAAATCCGGACCACTGCCGGTTGTGGAGGAATTCCACAGGACTCGTGACCGCCCCGCACGTCACTGCATCATCGCCGCCCCAGCCAGACAGAATAACGCGCACTTGGCGCGACTTCGCGCGCGCTTGCACGTTGGCTTCGCGCGCCATCATCGCCATCGGTTCCACGGTGAAATCGCGCTGGAACGTTTCAATCAGGCTCGCGGTTGTGGCTGGTAAGTATTCGCAGGATATGTTTTCCTGCCGGCAGATGGCGTCGATTCTAGCGTATTCGCCCTCCGGATGGCCGCTTGCGAAAACGTCCGGAGCAGGCGACCAGGAAAATGTCGCAAGTTCCTTCCCTCGCGCGCGCAACAACCGCGAAGCGAGAATAGTGACCGAGCTGGAATCGAGGCCCCCGCTCAGGTGCGAACCGACGGGGAACGCCGAGCGCACCCGGCATTGCATGGCCTGCCGGAACAGAAATGCCAACTGGTCGGCGTAGTCGCGCTCATCCGGCAACCGCACTTCGCCGACTTCTTCCGGTGACCAGTAGCGCGACGTCTTCAGCCCTGCCGCCGAAAGCGTAGCACTGTGAGCGGGTTCAAGTTTGACGATATTTTCAAAAAACGTTAGCTTCTTTTCCGCGTGATACGTCTTCATTTGCAGATAAGCCGCAATGAGAGGCTCGTTAAGACTGGCTGTCTCCAGCCGGGCCAGTACGCCGTTCACGTCCGATGCGAAGATAAACCGCCGGTCGCTGTAGTGGTAGACGAATGGCTTACACCCAAACGGGTCGCGGGCACAAAACAGCGTTCTCTCCCGGTTGTTCCAGATCGCGAAGGCGAAATCGCCCAGCAGGCGTTTCGGACATTGCTCACCCCAGCGTTCGTATGCCAGCAGGATCAGGCTGCTATCGGGAGTCTGGTCGCGACCCGCCCGTGGCACGCCGAGCGCGTCGAAAAGTTCGTCTCTGTTATCGATTCGGGCGTCGGCCGCAATGATCAGATGCGGCGCTGCGCGCAGGCTCGCGGGCTGGCGTTCGGACAACGATTCAGGCGCGACATGCAGCATCAGATGGCCCAGGCCGGCCGATTCGCCGCACCACTGGCCATGGCCATCGGGACCGTAGAACGACATCGCAGCCGCCATCGGTGCCAGGGTTTCCCGCGCTACCGGTGCGCCGTCTAAGGCAACTACGCCATAAATGCCGCTCACTAACCGCTAAACTCCGGATGTCCCTTCACAGACCAATTGTGACATGCGTCCGCAAAAGCCTTGCTGGATGTCATACTGTGGTCAAAACGGAATGCCTCACGCCCCCACACCGCTCGATCGTCTGCTTGCCGTATTGAAGACGCCGACGCTGGCGGCGGAGCTCGCGCCACAGACCGAGCTATGGTCGGAAATCAAGCGACTCGCGGAGATTCATCGGTTTTCCGGCTTGCTGGCCTACAGTACATCCCCATCGCTCCCGCAGTCGGAGCGGTCATGGCGCGATCGCGTTCTCATGCTGCACCATCATCGTCATCGGGTCTTTCTCGATCAGCAGCAACGCTTTTCAGAGGCCTTCAGCCGCCAGGGTATGGCGTGCGTTTCTTTGAAAGGGCCGATACTGGCGGAGCGATTTCATGCCGTGCCTTTTCTGAAGCTTTCTCACGATCTGGATCTTCTGGTCAGGTGCTCCGACATTCCCGCGGCGACGGACCTGATGAGTTCGCTCGGTTTCGAACTGCTCGGCGACTTTCCCTGGCCGTTATACAGAAGATACGCTCACCACCTGAACTTTGCCGGTAAAGGCGAAGTCAGGATGGTTGAGGTGCATTATGCGTTGAAGGCCGGCGCTCACCTCTTGCGTGGCGAGGAGTTTATCGATCGGGCGGTCAGTTGGCGTTCGAGTGGTTTGGCATGCCGGATTCTGGCGCCGGCCGACGAAGTGTTCTATCTGATCATTCATGCCGCCGGTCATGCCTTTCACAGGCTGCGCTGGCTCTACGATGCGCGCGCGGCGACGAAAACCCTGAGTGAAGCGGACAAAGCCCGGGTGCGCGAACTTGCAATCCAAATGGGGCTCACGGGTTACTTCGTAGCCGCCGACATGGGGTGTCGCGAGTTTTTCGGCGAATCTCTGGGTCTTGATTTGAGCGGCTTCAGGAGACCGTGGCTCTGGTCCACGCTGGAAACGCGCCATCTCCGAACCATGACTCAACGGGAAGAATACAGCTTTGCCGCGCGCACGCTCGATGTCTGCCGCATGAGCGGGTCTCCGCTCAGCGCTGCGCGCCTTTGCCTGCAGAGCGGCAGCGGGAAATTACCGACGCTGCTCTATCGCTTCACCGGCGGTTCCGTCGGGCCAGACGTGCTCGCCAGAACGATTCGCAATAATTAAACGTCGAGGTTTTTCACGTCGAGCGCGTTGTCTTCGATGAATTTCCGGCGGTTTTCGACATCTTCGCCCATGAGCGTGGTAAAGATCAGGTCGGTCGCCACAAGATCTTCCACCCGCACCGACAACATGGTGCGCTTGTCCGGATCCATGGTGGTGTCGGCAAGCTGCTCGGCGTTCATTTCGCCCAGCCCTTTGTAGCGCTGCACGGATGCGTCGCGCTTGCCCTCGGCCTTGATGTGGTCGAGCAGACTGCGCCAGTCCGGCTGCGTATCGCGATGCTCGCCTTTGATCACTGTAAACGGCGGACGATTGCCCTTCGAAATCTGTTTCGCCAGGTTGCGATACTTGCGGAATTCCGGATGGTGCGAAAGCTCGGTATCCACACGGCGCGGCGCATTGGTCGAATCGTGATAACTCACGAACCAGGCCGAATGTTCTTCGTCCACTTCCACCGTGGCCCTGACGCCAACTTTGGTGAGCGCCGCGGCCACTGTTTCCATATTGGCCTTCTCGGCGAAGTCGGTTTTGTTGTCGATCCGCAGTTCCGAATCTGCCAGAACTTCCACCACGCGGTCTTCGCGCAGACGCCGTTCCAGCTTGTGGAAGATTTGCTGGAATTCATCGAGATTCAGCAGGAACGCGCGTAGCTCGCCGCCTTCCAGCGCACCGCTGGTTCCGTTGTTCCCGAACGACACCGTCAGATTCTCGGTCGCCCGCCGCATGATTTCCTTCGTGAATTCCTGCTCGTTCTTGATGTACTTCTCGCTCTTGCCGCGTTTGATGCGATAAAGCGGCGGCTGCGCGATGAAGACGTGCCCCTTCTCGATCAGCTCTTTCATGTGGCGGAAAAAGAACGTCAGCAGCGGCGTGCGGATATGAGAACCGTCCACATCGGCGTCCGTCATGATGATGATCTTGCCGTAACGCAGTTTCGCCGCATCGAAATCGTCTTTGCCGATCCCGGTTCCCATCGCCGTAATGAGGCAGCGGATTTCTTCGTGACCCAGCATGCGGTCGTAGCGCGCCTTTTCAACGTTGAGGATTTTACCTTTGAGCGGCAGAATCGCCTGGAAACGCCGGTCGCGGCCCTGCTTGGCGGTGCCGCCGGCCGATTCGCCTTCCACCAGAAACAATTCGCAGCGATCCGGATCGCGCTCCTGACAATCCGCCAGCTTACCCGGCAGCCCGCCGGAATCGAGCGCCCCTTTGCGCCGCGTCAGATCGCGCGCCTTGCGGGCCGCCTCTCTGGCCCGCGCCGCATCGAGCGCCTTCGACACAATCTTGCGCATCACCGACGGATTCTTTTCGAAGTACTCGCCCAGCTTGTCGTTCAGTAATTGCTGAACGGGGCCCGCAATGTCGCTATTGAGCCGGCCTTTGGTCTGGCCTTCGAACTGTGGCTGCGGCACTTTCACGCTGACCACGGCCGTCAGCCCTTCGCGCACATCGTCGCCGCTGAGACTCTCTTTCTCGTCTTTGATCAGCCCGGCCTGCTTGCCGAAGAAGTTGATAGTGCGGGTGAGAGCAGTGCGAAAGCCCTGCAGATGCGTTCCGCCATCCACGGTGTTGATGTTATTCGCAAAGCTGAATAGCGTCTCGGCGTAGCCGTCGTTATATTGCAGCGCGATTTCAATTCCCACCGTTCCGCTGGGGCCGGGCTTCTCGCCTTCCACGTAAATCGGGTTGTCATGCAACACGGATTTTCCGCGGTTCAGATGCTTGATGAATTCCGCGATGCCACCGCTGTAAATGAATTCGGTGTTTCGCTCCGGATCCACGCGCTCATCCGTCAGCGTGATTTTAAGCCCCTTGTTCAGGAACGCTAGTTCACGCAAACGCTGGGAGAGCGTGTCGTAGCTGAAGTCCATCGCTTCCATGATGGTGGGATCGGGACGGAAGGTGATCTTCGTACCAGTCTTCTTACCAGCCTTGCCGGCGCGTTCCAGAGGCTTCTGCGGCGCACCTTTGGCGTATTCCTGCTGCCAGGTAAAACCTTCGCGCCAGATCTCCAGTTCCAGCTTTTCCGAGAGCGCATTGACACAGCTCACACCGACGCCGTGCAGGCCTCCGGAAACCTTGTAGCTGTTGGAATCGAACTTGCCACCCGCGTGCAGTTTCGTCATGACGACTTCCGCCGCCGAGATGCCTTCTTCTTTGTGAATATCCACCGGGATGCCGCGCCCGTTGTCGATGACAGTCACCGAATTATCGATATGGATGGTGACGTTGATCTCACTGCAGAAACCTGCCAGTGCTTCGTCCACCGAGTTGTCCACAACCTCGTAAACCAGGTGGTGGAGGCCCGCCTCGCGCGTCGATCCGATATACATCGCCGGTCTTTTTCGGACTGCTTCCAGACCTTCCAGAACCTTGATGGATGTGGAATCGTAAACGTCGGGGTTCACCGCTGCTTCATTTGCCATAGGTAATCGAAATCGTTAATTAAGAATCTAAACTCGTCGTTGCATGCTCGAAACGGCCTGGTGCCGTTTCGTTCTCTAATGGTCGTCAGATGCGCATCGGCATGACGACGTACCGGTATTCATCCCGCAGCTCGGCGCCAGCGGGCTGCAGCTCTCCGGCGCTTTTCTGATCTTTCAGGGAGAACGCGACCTGCTCCTGCGGAACCGCTCTCAGGAAGTCGAGCAGATACTGGGCGTTAAAACCGATCTCCAGCTCCGGACCGGTATACTCCGCAGGCACACTCTCTTCAGATTCGCCGGTTTCCAGAGAAGATGCAAAGATGCGTATTTCCCCCGCGCCGAACTGCACCCGAATGGCACGAGAACGCTCATCGGCAAACTGCGCCACGCGCTCGATCGCCGCCTTCGCCTCGTCTTTGGAAACGGTCGCGATATTGGTGTTGTCCTGCGGGAGAACGCGGTCGTAGTCGGGAAAATTACCGGTTAGTTTGCGGGTGATCAGCAGCCGGGGACCGAATTCGAAAAACAGGTGGTTATCGTCGCCCGAAAAACCGGCCTGTGCGTCGTCCGCGGCACCATCGGAAAGGCGGGTAATTTCCGTCATCGCCTTGCGTGGTACCAGTGATCGATACGCACCCTGCCCGCCGGAATTGGAATGGGTGTAGGCGAGCCTGTGTCCGTCGGTCGCGACCATGGTGAGACCTTTATCGCCCAACAGGAGCAACGCGCCATTAAGCGTGAAGCGGCTCTCTTCCATCGAAATGGCGAACATAGTCCTGGTGATCATCGCGGTCAGTTGCTTAATCGGAATGCGCGCCACAATTTCGGGCATGGCGGGCAATTCGGGAAAGCTCTCGCGGCTCATGCCGGCGATTCGCGTCCGCGAACGGCCACAGGTGAACGAAGCCCAGTGATTCTCGGCGAACTTCACGGTAATATCGGCGTCCGGCAGCAGCCGCACATAATCCAGCAGCTTACGCGCCGGTATGGTACCGGAACCTTCCTTTTTCACCTTCGCGGGACATGATGTTCTCATCCCCAGCTCCAGGTCGGTCGCCGTCAGGTAGAGACGATCTCCGCGAGCCTCCAGAAGAACGTTCGAGAGGATAGGAATGGTAGTTTTCTTTTCGACAACACCCTGCAATAGCCCCAACTCCCGGGCCAGATCCGCCTTACTGACTGTGAACTCCATTACGGTCCTTCAGCTCCTCTCTCTTTTTCCAAAACCCGAACCCGCTTCCCAAATCCGAAGCCCTAAAACAGGGTCGCGCGCTCATCTTCTACCGGGTATT
>Ga0302195_10000487_pt1 | contig 30415 bp, 23 predicted proteins | sample II_Bog_N1_2_FD_198778 | JGI IMG/M metagenome (GOLD analysis project Ga0302195, IMG submission 198778) | Peat permafrost microbial communities from Stordalen Mire near Abisko, Sweden - II_Bog_N1_2 | ecosystem: Environmental > Terrestrial > Soil > Wetlands > Peat | place: Sweden: Abisko...
CGGCGGTCAAGGCCACCAAGCTGGGAGCCTATGATTTTCTGGAAAAGCCGCTCTCGCTGGACCGCACGCTGATCGTGCTCAAAAACGCGGTCGAGGCGCGCCGGCTGCGCTCGGAGAACCAGGAGTTCAAGCGCCAGTTCAGCGTGGGATCGGTGCTCACCGGCGACAGCGTGCCCGTCAAAGCGCTGCGCCAGCAGATTCGCCTGATGGCGCCGACCAACGGCCGCGTGCTCATCTACGGCGAGTCGGGGACCGGCAAGGAGCTAATCGCCCGCTCGATTCACGCCGAGAGCCTGCGCAAGGATCAGATTTTTGTCGAGCTGAATTGCGCCGCCATCCCCGAGGCGCACATCGAGGCCGAACTCTTCGGATACCGGCACGGCGCACAGCCCGGCGGATTGCCCGAGCAGCGCGGCACGCTGGAACGCGCCGACGGGGGGACGCTCTTTCTCGATGAGGTCGGCGACATGAGCCTCAAGACGCAATCCAAGGTGCTGTCGGCGCTCGACGATCAGCAGTTCACTCCGGTTGGCGGAACACAGCCCTTGCAAGTCGATGTGCGCCTGATCGCCTCCACCAACAAGGATCTCGAAGAGGAGATCGCCAAGGGCAACTTCCGCGAAGACCTGTTTTACCGTCTGAATGTGGTCCCGTTCTTTGTGCCGCCGCTGAGGGAGCGCAAGCAGGATATTCCGCCGCTGACGCGCGAGTTTCTTGCGGAGTTTGGCCGCCAGTACGGACGCCCGCGCATGGAGATCGGCGACGAGGCCCTGGATGCGCTGGCCCAGTACCACTGGCCCGGCAACGTGCGCGAACTGAAGAATGTCGTCGAGCGGGTGCTGATCCTCAACCCCCGGGCACTGCGCATCGAACGCAAACACCTACCGCCGCTGACCCACAAGGCCGGAACGCGCTCGACCGAAGAGTTTTCAACGCTGCAACAGGCCCGCGACGCCTACGAGCGCGAGTTCATTCTGAAGAAGGTCGAGGAGGCCCGTAACAACGTCAGCCGGGCGGCCGAGTTATTGGGGCTTGAACGGAGCCACCTCTATCGCAAGATGAAGACGCTGGGCATCAGCGTACGGGAGTAGAATCCGCGCCCTTCAGTCAGTCTCTTCCAATTCCCAATAGCCCTGGCTTGGCATCGGTCACGCTGTGCTAGATCGTCGGGAACAAGGAGTCCGTCATCCGCGCCGTACAGCGTCTTGTTCTCCATGTGGAAAATAATACTCGCAAGAAAAGCGAATAAAAGGGAAAATGTTATTAAGGAACCCAGATCGTACCGCCCTTGCCCAAAACACTCTCATTTTCATCGCAGAACGGAGGCGCAGGTGGATGCTCATCGCTGAACATCCACCCCGAATTGTCCAAAGTTTCTGAGCTAAGGCCATCCCAGGCTCAATGCGAGGGCGAAGAGTGTGTGCGTACCCCCTTCTCGGCGTGGGATTGTGAGCCGATTCCCTGCAATGCCTGCATGATTTGAATTCCCACGGGGGATCCCAGTCCCGTCGTCGGATCCCAGCCGGGGCCGGCGGAGAGCGCGCCGTTGTTGCCCGACGTTATGTCGTGGAAGCAGCTTGATCGGTCAGAGTTGTAGAGGTCCTTATTGATGAATCCAACGCGGGACTGAAGCTTCTGGTTGAGCAAGGCGATGAGCCCGGCCCAGAGCGGGGCCACCGCGCTGGTGCCGCCAACCACCATCTGCTGACCATCCACTAGCACGTTGTAGCCGGTATCGGGATCGGCGTCGCCGGCCACATCGGGCACTCCGCGGTTGGTCGAATGCACGTCGCTGGCTTGATAATCGGGCCGCGCAAAGAAGGTGCTGAACCCTCCGCCTGTGGCCCCGCCTTGCGCGCCGTCGTTCCAGACGGTCTCGCTGGAGATGACGCGGTTGGCAGCGATCAGGCGCGTGCCGCCGGCTGCCAGCACGTGGGGGCTCGAGGCCGGGAAGTCGACGTGATTCTGGCCGTCGGTCACGCCATCGCTCGATCCATTGTCGCCCGCCGCCACGGTGATGGAGATGCCGAGCAAGCCGGCCTCCTGGGCCACATCGTCGAAGTTTTGCATGGACTGACCAGTCCAGGTGGATTCCGGACCGCCCCAACTGATTGAAATCACGCTTGGCTTGCGGAGCTGGTCGTGAACCGCCATGCTGAGCGCATCCTGGAATCCGCGCGTGGTGTTGGGCGTAAAGTAGGCGACGATCATCGCCCCCGGAGCCACCGCTCCAGCCACTTCGATATCCAGCATCACCTCGCCATCGGCGCTGTCTGCTGTGCTGGGGCGATTCTTCGCTTGATCGACGGAAGAGGTCTTGACCTGCGGCGCCGGGAGCCCTATCGACTTGAAGTAGTCTTGAATGTCCGCCGGCCGGTAGCCGCCGCCAAGCTCGATGAGGCCAATCACCTGTCCGGTCCCGTTGACATCCTGCGGAAAGTCGTAGAGCTTTGCCACATCCACTGGTGAGAACGAGTTGTTGGAGGCGCGGGTGCCAAAGGAGCGATTGTTGCCCCGGTAGCGGAAATGCGGTTTGGCGACGGGACGATCGTCCAAGCCGAAGACTCCTTTGACAAACGGCGCAATCTCCTCTGGGAGCTGAATCGCGCCTGTGCGTCCGCGGTAGTTCCCGTCGGGATGGTCGTAGTCGACCAACTCGACGCCAAAGGCCTTCTCCATCTTGGCGGCGGTGCCGGCCAGGGTTACGGTACGGCGCATTACCTCATCGCCCCGCTCGAGCATCTGCAATCTGTTATCTTCGGCAAACTTCTTGATCAAATCGACGTGGGCGGGATCGGCGCCACACTGCGCAGCGAACTCGCTGTGGGTCATGAACTTACCGGAGGCGTGGGCCGTCTCAAGAGGCTGGCGATGCTTGAGAATCACCGAGATTTCGATGAGTTGATGCGGATCGGTCGGACCGATCGCGCGCGCCCCTGGAAGCGGAACGCGTTCACTGCCATTCAGGGCGACTTTCCTTGAACTTGACATAGTTGACTCCTTCTCCGATGGGGTTTCCCGTGGAGGTTGCTCCAGGCGACGTTCGGCCGGCAGCAAGGGGACAACCCCCTTGCGTGTCCGCTGCGCGCCATGCCAGGGGAGGGCATGGTTGGCGCCCTGCGCTTAGAGCCCGATTTTGCCGGGGCCCTTCGCAGGCGAATCAGATCGCTGGTACAGAAATGGAGAAGTCACTTGCAAGGGGAAGTGCTTCAAAGCGCCGCTTGCAAGTATTCATTCCGGTCTGGCCGCGCAACAGGGAATTTGTACAGGCGAGGCTGCTGGAAGCTTTCTGCAGCGCCCGGTCGACATGGGGCGCCAGCACTTTCCGGGTATGAATATACTCCCAGACTCAAGCAAAGATCACGATTTTTTTGAGGGGGCTGGGGCGAGTCTTCGGTCCGCGCAGCGAGAGGGAAGTATGCGTGCGTCTAACTCTCGCAGTGCGTTGAGCATGGCGGGATGAATGCGCGAATTTCTCTACTTGAAGATCGGCCCCAGCGACCCCTCGTTGTCTCCCAACTGCGGGTCCACGCGGAAGTCCCACACCGACTGGTTGATGTCGGAGGCGGAGATGATCTCCACCAGCGCATACTCGCCGATGGCGAGGGGCTGGTCGGGTGTGATCTTGAGCCAGTGCTTGCCCGGCACCACCTCAACCTTGGCGGGAATCACGTCTTCGTCCTGGGTGACCGTGCCGCCTGGGCTCATATGGATGGCGCCGACGATGCGCACCGCCTTGCGCTCATCCGCGCGGACGATGGCAAACCCGGAGGTAGGCGAGTGCGCGCCGTGTTTGCGGTTGGCCACCTCTTTCGCACCCTTGGTCTCCACGGTCAGGGCGTGGGAGAGGACCTTCTCGGCGTTGTCGCTCGCGGCCAGCGCCAGATAGATGGACGGATCGTTCACATGCAAGTGAACCTTGGCATGCTGGCCTTCGAGTTCCAGGCTGGCTTTGGCGCCGGCTATCGGATTGAGCGTGCTCAGTCCATGCCGGTTCTTCGCATTCAGGGCCAGGTCTACGGGCACGAGCTCGACCAGCTCCGGCGTGCCCTGAAAGGCATCCAGCGCAAAGACGCCATCTTCGTCGGGCAATTCGAGGCCCTTGGCAACCTCCGGCCTCCGCGCCAGTTGCTCGGCGCGTTCGGCGGCCTCCTCTTTGTCGATATCCGCAGCTTCTTTCATGGCCGGCGAGGCCTCTTCCTCGGGCTGGCTGGCGTGGTCGCGTTCCCACTTGCGCGTGGCATTCCAATCGATCAGGTCCACGGGCAGTTCTTCCCAGTCTCCGCCGCGCTCCAGGGAGATGTAGCGCACCCGGTCGCCCACAATCTCGTACTTGCGGACGATCTGGTAACTTCCGTCCTTGAGAATGAGGCGATGATTGGTGGCCATGCCGGGCAGGTCGGGCTTGAGCGGCAGAGGTCTCTGGGCTTGCTGCTGATACTGGTTTTGTGCGCCCCCGCCAGTAGCGAACGCCAGCAGGAGCGCCAGAGCAGCCCCAGGCCCGAAGCGCATTGGACGAAAACAGATCATAACTGAACAGTTTAGACGGACTACGTGCCAGTTGGCGGGGCCAATTTGGATAAATACAGGATAGAAGGCGCATCCCAGACTGCAGCAGCAGCGTCCAATACTATGTATCCTTGGATTCAGGGATGGTCGATTGACGGGATTGCAGCCAAATCTTCGAGGGAGTCGCCGCCGCGAGGCACGCGCTTTCGGTGCAGGCGCTCTGCTGTGTCTGATCCTGCTGGCGTTGCTGACCGTGGTCCAGGTGACCCACATCCATGCGCTCGAGAGCAATGCCGACCAATGTCCGCTGTGCATTGCCATGCAGTCGGCGGCGCCGGTCGCAGCCATTGCAGCCGTGGTCGTCCTGATTCGGATTCAGGCCGCTGCTCAGGTCTATGAAGCGCGCGCGGTCGTCCGTTATTGGAGCCCCAAGCTCTTTACACGCCCCCCGCCTGCCGGCTGCTAGGGCCTCTTTCCGATCTCCTGTTTCAGCCTGACCCGGTCGCCCAATGCAACTACTGCTGGCGCAGCTCCGGCGCTTCCCTTCAAACTGACCCTGGAATCGGAACGAAGGCCCCTCGAACAGAGGATGCCGCGGCGGCCTGTGCCACGGCCTGCTTTTCGCACATGCAGATCTCCCCAGGAGGTAACCCATGCCGTTCCATCGCGGCTATATTCTTCGCATACTTTATTTGCTTATCTTGATCTGTGCTCCGCTCTCCGCGCTTGCCGAAGGCAGCAACTCCGGGTCGGTGCGCGGCACCGTGACAGACCCATCCGGAGCTGTAATTCCCGACGCGACCGTTCATCTGACCAACGAGGTCAGCGGGCTCGACCGGACCGTCTCCACGGACGCGACCGGCCAGTTTGTCTTTGCGAACATCCCCTTCAACCCTTACCGGATCAACGTCTCGGCCAACGGCTTTGCTACCTTGAGCCGCAATTTTGAAATTCGCTCGGTAGTGGGAAACGTCCTGAGCCTGGTTCTCGAAGTCGCGGGCAGCTCACAGAGTGTAACCGTCGCAGCCTCCGGCGACCTGGTCGAGACCGATCCCACCTTCCACACCGATGTGGATCGCGAGATGTTTGTCAAAGTACCGCTGGAGAGCGAGTCTTCCGGCCTTAGTTCGCTGGTCACGCTCTCCACGCCCGGCGTCTCGGCCGACTCGAACGGTCTCTTTCACGGGCTGGGCGACCATGCATCCAATTCATTTTCGGTAGATGGGCAGTCGATCACCGATCAGCAAAGCAAGGTCTTCTCGAACCAGATTCCCGCGAACTCGATCCAGTCTATCGAGGTGATTAGCGGCGCGCCGCCGGCTGAGTATGGCGGCAAGACCAGCCTGGTGATCGTGGCCACCACACGCTCCGGACAAGGTATCACCAAGCCGACCGGCAGCATCAATACTTCTTACGGCGCTTTCGGTTCGGCCTCGGGCGGCTTCGACCTGGCCTATGGCGGGAATAAATGGGGGAATTTTATCGAAGCCGACGGCCTCAACTCCGGCCGCTTTCTCGATCCGCCGGAGTTTTCGGTATTTCACGACAAAGGCAATGAACAAAATGTCTTTGATCGCGTGGACTATAGCTTTTCCCCGGTCGATTCAGTCCATTTGGATGTGAATTACAGCCGTTCATGGTTTCAGACGCCTAACTCGTTCGATAACCTGAATGTGCTGAACGTGCTCTACCCTGACAGCAGCAGCCCAGGGGGCGGCGCCAGCGCTAGTCCAACCATTGGTAGCATGGGCAACACCGACCAGCACTCCAAGATCGGGACCATCAATATTTCTCCTACTTACACGCGCATCCTCGGCAATAATGCGGTGCTCAACCTGGGCGGTTTTGTTCGCAGGGACGAATATAACTACTATCCCAGCGGCAATCCTCTGGCTGATCGTGGGCCGGCCAACCTGCAAACCTCTTCGATCGGTCAGAACCGCTCGCTGACGAACGCCGCAGTTCACTCCGACATCTCTTATGCGAAGGGAATCCACAACATCAAGGCTGGCGCGCAGTACGGGCAGACCTTCCTGCGCGAAAACGACAAGCTAGGCGTGGTGGATCCGACTTATGCACTCAGCGCTCCCTGCATGGACGTCAATGGCAACCCCTTGGCGGGATACACGGGCCCCACGGGCTCCACGCCTTGCGACGGCGTGGTAGCACTCCAGAACCCTAACTACAATCCCGTTCTAGCCCACTACGACTTGACTCGCGGCGGCATTGAGTACAACTTCCTGGGCCATACCGATGTAAAAGAACTCGGCCTGTTTATTGAGGACCAGATCAAGGCCGGTAACTGGCTTTTTAACCTGGGACTGCGCGAGGACGTTTACAACGGCCTCACGGGCGCGAATCAGACGCAGCCGCGCGTCGGCATAGCGTATAACATCAAGCCGACCACGACCGTGCTGCGCGCCTCTTATGCGCGCACGCTGGAGACGCCCTTCAACGAGAACCTCGTGCTCTCGAATAACGGCTGCTCGAATGCGGTGCTGGCGCCGCTGCTAAACTGCACATCGGGCGTTGCGGGAACGCTGCAGCCCGGCTTCAAGAACGAATTCCATGCCGGCCTGCAACAGGCCTTCGGAAAGAAAGTGGTAGTTAGCGGCGAATATATCTGGAAGTACACCCACAACGCCTTCGACTTCAGCGTACTGGGCAACACGCCGATAACTTTCCCCATCGACTGGCATAACTCGAAGATTCCGGGCTATGCCTTGCGCGCGGATATTCCTAATTTCCATAACTTCAGCGCCTATCTCGTCGCCTCTTCGGTAGCTGCCCGTTTCTTCCCGCCGCAGGTGGCAGGAGCGGGAGCTACCGTGGGCCACGCCCGACTGCCCTTCCGCATCGACCACGATGAGAAGTTCAACCAGACTACCCACCTGCAGTACACCTTCTCTCACGGCAAGGAACTGAACGGCCTGTGGGGCGGCTTCAATTGGCGCTATGACTCGGGCCAGGTGGCCGGGCAGATGCCTTTTGCCGCTAACTCGACGGACCCGGTGAACCTGAGCGGTCTCACCAACGATCAGCAGGCACAGGCCGGCATCATGTGCAACGGCGTAAAGGCCACTCTCATCGCCGGCTTCCAGTCCTGCGCACCCTCGGCATACTCGTCGTCGCTATTGAGCGTTCCCGCGCCGGGAACGGAGAACGACGACAAGAACCCGCCGCGCATCGCGCCCCGCAACCTCTTCGACGCCTCCGTCGGCAAGGATAATCTCTTCCACAAAGATCGCTACAAGATGAACCTCGATCTGACGGCGATCAATGTTACGAACAAGTATGCCTTGTATAACTTCCTCTCGACCTTCAGCGGCACGCACTATGTAACTCCGCGCGCGCTGACGGTAAAGATTACTTTGAATTTCTGAGGACAACAACTTGCAGTCGGGCGGGAGAATGTGGATAATCCCTGCATGCTCCCAACTGCCCGCGTTTCGCGTCTGAAACTCTTGCCCTGGCTTTGTCTGGCCTTCTCTGCGCTCTGCTCTTTCTCGCAATCTGCAAAGGAATCGTCACCGCCGGTTGTCATGGAGGTGCGCCCCACCGTCAAGCACGGTGAGGATTTGAAGGCAGATATTAAGCAGCAGGTAGGCTGGGACGACAACCTGCCCAGCGAGGTAAATCCTACTGGATTGCAGTTCCAATTCGCGAAGATTGGCGATCTAACCTTTCCGCAGGGGCACGTCACAAACTATCGTGCCTATGTTCATGGGGCCGCAGAGAACAAGAAATACTATTTAGGAGTCTGGAAGGTCGGAGCCGAGATGAACATCCTCCCAACCGACGTTTATGTGAATGCCAAGGGCCTGCTGATGGATCATAAGCCTCGCCCCGACCAAGAGAACAAGGACTCCGTCGAAGAAGATGACGAACTCGATCTTGCCCTTCAAGCGGCGCGCGGTGAGCCGATTCGAGTCATTCTCGCAACTGCGGATGGAAAAGTCATGGTGCCCGGTACGATCGTTCCGTTCCCGATTGAGAGCAAGGACAAGAACTGTCGCTTAGAGGTCAGGCTCGCGTCGCCAGATGCTGAGGCTATACTACTCTATGCCGATGGACTTCCGCCAAGCACCGAAGTCCCCTTCGAGTCCAATTCTGCAGGTGATGTAACTCAAGGGAAGCTATCAACAAACGCAAGCGGCCATGCAGCCACCGCGGATTTGCCCTACGTGGATGGAAAGAGCTCGGGCATCGTGAAGGAAACGCTGACTTCGAAGGATTGCTCTGTGTCGGTCGAAATTCCTTGGGGTAAGGGGAGTTATCATCCACTCTGATTTATGGTGGCGCGCTTTATCTCGAACTCAGCCACTTAGGCCTAGCTTATTTTCCGCAGCCGCAACTTCGGGCCATGACTTCCGCGAAGTGCATCGCCTCGCGATGACATAAATGACTAATCTGCTCACGGCAACTGAAGCCATCGGCGACGATGATCGTCATAGGACCGGCGGACTGGACAGCAGGCAGCAGGCCGTCTTCGGCAATTTTTCTTGAAACCTCATACTTATCCGCCTCAAATCCAAACGGCCCGGCCATGCCGCAACAGCCGGCTTGAATGGGCTCGACAGTTGCGCCAGCCTTGCGCAGCAATGCAATCTCATTCCCTGGCCCGCCGAAAACCGCTTTGTGGTGGCAGTGACCGTGAAGCAGAATATGCGCTCCCGTAAGTCGCCCAACCCAAAACTTCGGAGCATTGGCCGCGAGAAAATCAGCTAGAAGCCAGACCTGTTGGCTCATGCGTTTGGCGCGCGGGTCGGTCGGAAAAAGTTCCAGTAACTCGTCTTTGAAGACGCTGGCGCAACTTGGCTCGAGAAAGATGAAAGGCAATCCGGCTTCGATTTGCGCGGTCACGCGGTCGAGGACTTTCGCGAGATACGCGCGGGCAGCGCCGAGCAGGCCGAAGTCGTAGAGCGGTCGTCCGCAGCAGATATGTCCGCGCGGAACTTCGACGCTGAAGCCGGCCAGGGTGAGAACGGACTCCGCCGCAGCCAGCGTTTGCGGATGGTAGTAGTTATTCCAGGTGTCCGGCCAGAGAATAACTCTTTCTCCGTCTGACTTTGTAACTGAGGCTCTTTTGTTCTGATAACTCCGGTTCGCTAAACGAGGCAGCGGCCGCTCCTGTGCCACACCCACAATGTGCTTGATCAGCGGGCTGGTCAGCGGACTGGTCAAGATGGCATTAGTCAGCGCGGGAGTTAGCGCGCCCAACCGCGCAAGCCGGTCGGCGAAGCCAAAGATGTAGTGGTGCAGCGGGTGCAGCCGGTCTTTATACCGCTGCGCCAGAAACTCCGACTTATAAGCCGCCATGTCCACCTGCACCGGGCACTCGGATTTGCAGGCCTTGCAACTTAGGCAGAGATCGAGGGCTTCATGCACGGCCCGGCTCTGAAAGCCCTCTTCGCGCAACGCGCCGGCCAGCATCTCCCACAGCAGTCGCGCTCGGCCGCGAGTGGAGTGCTGCTCCTCGCCGGTGGCGCGGTAGCTGGGGCACATGACACCGCCCTCGCTCTTGCGGCATGCGCCCACGCCGACACAGCGCTCCGTGGCGCGCTCCAGCGATCCCCCATCGGCGGCAAAGACAAAATGTGTTTCGAGCGCGGCGTGAGAGGGCGCCTGACCCGTCGCTGCGGGCAAGCCGTGGAGCAGATTCTCCACCGGGTCGTAGACGCGCACCGCATCCACCAGCTTGCCCGGATTCATGCGGTTCTCCTGGTCCCAGATCGCTTTGAACTCGCGGAAGGCCTGCATCAGCTCCGGGCCAAACATTTTAGGCAAGAGAGCCGCGCGGGATTGCCCGTCGCCGTGCTCGCCGGAAAGAGACCCGCCAAAACTGAGGACCAGGTCGGCCGCTCTCTCGATGAACTCGCGGTACTTGCGCAGCCCTTCCTCGGTGCGGAAGTCGAAGTTGATGCGCAGGTGGACGCAGCCCTGGCCGTAGTGGCCGTAGAGCGGGCTGCGGTAGCCGTATTCGCCCATGAGCTCGACCAGCTCGCGCAGGTAGGAGCCCAGACGCGCCGGAGGAATGGCGGAGTCTTCCCAACCCTCCCAGCCGTCGGGCTCGCCGGGGACGAAGACTGTTGCACCGAGCGCCGATTCGCGCACATGCCAGATGCGTGCGGCGTCGGCGGCGTTGTAGATGCGGACTGCGGGAGAGACCGTCCAGCTTTGCGCTGCGTGGACTAATGCCTCGGTCTTGGCCTGCGCTTCAACTGCGTCCCATGCTCCCATCTCGACCAGCAGAAATCCGCCGCCCTCGGGAAGCAGCGCCACATCTTCCACGGCCAGTCCCTTGCGGCGAATGAAGTCCACCAGCATGCCGTCAAAGCCTTCCAGGCCGATGGGACCGAATTCGAGCACGCGCGGAACGGCGTCGGCGGCCAGAAATGCGTCTGCAAAGGCTAACACGGTGAGTACGCGGAAGGGCGGGCTGGCGGTCAGGTTGAGCGTGGCGGAGACGACCGTTGCGCAAGTCCCCTCCGAGCCCACCAGGGCACGGGCCACGTGGAAGCCATTTTCGTCGAGCAACTCATCCAGGTTGTAGCCGGAGACACGCCGGGGAATGCGGGGAAACTTCTCCCGAATCAGCCCGGCGTAACGGTCGCGCAAGCGTGCGAGGCCGGCGTAAATCTCACCCACGCGGCCACTGGCGCGAATCAAGCCTTCAAGCTGGGCTGGGCTGGTGCGGCCCACGGTCATGCGCGTGCCGTCGTAGAGCACCAGGTCGAGCGACTCGACGTTGTCGGCGACCTTGCCACCCAGTAGCCCGTGAACGCCGCAACTGTTGTTGCCGATCATGCCGCCCAAGGTGCAGCGCGAGTGCGTCGCCGGGTCGGGAGCGTAGGTCAGATGGTGGCGTTCGGCGGCCTCGCGCAGCCGGTCGAGAACGATCCCCGGCTCGACGCGCGCCAGCTTTGCCTGGGTGTCGATTGAGGTGAGGCCGCGCATGTACTTCGAGTAGTCGAAGACCACGGCCACGTTGGCGCATTGCCCAGCCAGGCTGGTTCCCGCGCCGCGCGGCAGGACGGCGGCTCCCGTAGCGCGGCAGGCGGCGAGTGCGGCTTCCACGTCATCTGCGTCGCGCGGCAGCACGACGCCCACCGGAAGCTGACGGTAATTCGAGGAGTCGGCGGCATAAAGGGCGCGGGAGCCGAGATCGAATCGGACGTCCCCGCGCAAGGTGGCTCTGAGCAGCGCTTCCAGCTCACGATGGGCGGAAAAGCGCTCATGCTCCAGCGGCGGCTGGTTCATCAGAACGGAGAGAGGCGGAGTGGTCACGGGGCAATGGTAGCGCGTTTGGAGAGATGCGTGACGTTATCGGGGAGAATGTCTCCGGTTTGGCGGAGAACCAAGACGTTTGCCGGCATGTCGGGGACATCACGCAATCCGGTTGCGGCGCAGTCTTCGAGCAGCCGGATAGTCGACCGCGATGGGCTGACGCTGCATTCTTGCTATCACGATAAGTTGGCAGAACACCGCGCGCGGCAATCATTACAGCTCACTCTTCCGCGGCGTTCATGACTTCCTTCTCCCCCTTGGGCGGAAGTTGTCCAACCCACGCCCGCTCGATGACTCCGCTGGAATCGAGAAGCAGCACGGTGGGTGTTCCCGAGACCCTGAGGGCGCCAAGTCCTTGACCGAAGATCTCTTGAACCTCCACATTGTCCTTGCTCAGGTATCTGCTGCCGGAGGATGCGTCATTGGGCATGACGAGGAGAACATGGGCACGGAGCACGTTGCTTCTTTCCTGCTCGCCGAGGCGCCTGTAAAAAGGCAGGCTTGCATCGCAGTAGGGACATCCTTTGCGGATGGCGATCACGAGTGTCTTTGGATAACTACTCCAACTGTATCCCGGAAGCGGCGCAAGAGTCTGGCCCACCAAGCCCGCTCTCTCACCGCCATGCGTCTGCCGCTTTGGGGCCTGGGTCGGGGTGTACGAAGTTATCATCTCGATCTTGGGAAATGATCCGCGCTGAGCAGCCTCAGCCGGAGTAACTTTCGGCCTGTCAAGTCCCGAGCACAGAGCGTATCCAATTCTTGACGAGCCGTCCTGACCCGCGATGCTGCACCAGTCTCCTTCTTCGCCGGTCACCGTAAGGAGAATGCGAACAACGGTCCCCTGTGCCAATGTCTGCACAACATCGCTGTCTGTCGACATTCTGGGGTGCACCGCTAGCGAGTCGACTTTGACAGTGCCCTGCTTGCCCTGCGGAAAGGCTGGAGAAGGCGCAAGCAGGAACAAAGGAATGAGAGTGCGCCAGACGTTCGATGACGACATCTTCACCCGAATCTCCTTTTTTGGACCCAGAGTTTCTATGATTGTACCGATCCCGATGTAGATAGCGGGGCAAAAATCGGTCCACATAGGAGCGACTTGCTACTACCGAGGAAAACAAGAGGCCGTGCGCGACAAATCCAGCGGCACGTTGGCAAGCCACTTCGCACCCGCGCCAGTGTCTGGACTCGTAAGAGCTCAGATTTTCAATAAGCGCTTGAAAGAACTTAGCTTTGATGGAGTTGCGGACGGTCTGCCGGGAGGGTGGAAGCGGCCCTACGGTTTTTGTACTCGTTGCGTATATTCGCATGATCGAATATACTGGCAGATATGCAGGAGACGCTGCGCACATACAAGGCCAATATCTTTCGCGCGCTCTCTCATCCGACCCGCATTGCTATTCTTGAGTTGCTGCGCGACCGCGAACTCTCGGCGCGGACGATCCAGGAAAAGCTCGGCCTCGAACAGGCGAATCTCTCCCAGCACCTGGCAATTCTGCGGAGCCACCAGATTGTTGTAAACCGCAAAGAGGGCAATCAGGTCTTTTATTCCATTCGAAATCCGATGCTCGTGGAGGTCCTCGACACCATGCGCCTGTACTTCCAAGCCAGCCTCGCGGACGCGGTTCAGATGCTCGGGGAAGCGGAAAGTGAGGCCTCACCCCGATGATCTCTGGGCTATTTCTGAGCGGAATCTTCGTGTGGCTCGCGGGCGCAGTGGCCAGCCTGGCATTGTGGCGCAGACCGGCCGATGCACGCCGGGTGGGATGCGGGGCGGCGCTGGCAGGTTCGCTGCTCGATCTGGCCGGCTCGGCTGCGGCTATCTTCAGCGGGAGCCCAGCGCTGATTGACCTTCCCTTCGGTAATCCAATTTTCTCCTTGTCCATCCGGCTGGACCCACTGTCGGCATATTTCAATGTGACGCTCGCGGTGCTGGCCGCCGCCGTCTCGATCTATTCGTTCGGATACCTGAAGGAGATGGAAGGACGCCGCAACCTGGGCGCCTTTGGGTTTTTCTTCAACCTGCTGCTGATGAGCCTGGCGCTGGTCTTCACTGCATCGAACGTCTTCTTCTTTCTGGTTGCGTGGGAGGTAATGGCGCTTACGGCATTCTGCCTGGTCAGCTTCGAGCACGAAAAGAAAGAGGCGCGCGACGCCGGAGTGCTCTTCCTCGTCATGTCGCACGCGGGCACGGGACTGCTGCTGATTGCGTTCCTGATGCTCGCATCCGCCTTTGGCAGTCTGGATTTCTCCAGCTTTCATCAGTTAGCTTCGAGTCTTTCGCCGATTCGGCAGGGCGTGGTCTTTCTGCTTTTTCTCTTTGGCTTCGGCGTGAAGGCGGGGCTGGTTCCGGTTCACATCTGGCTTCCTGAGGCTCACCCGGTGTCGCCCAGCAACGTTTCGGCACTGATGTCGGGCATCGTCATCAAGACCGGCATTTACGGCATGGCGAGGGTCTTCTTCGATTTTTACGGGACGCCCCCGATTTGGATGGGGACCGTAGTGCTGGCGTTGGGAGTGGTCTCAGCTTTGCTCGGAGTGCTCTATGCGCTGATGGAGCACGACCTCAAGCGCCTGCTGGCCTGGCATAGCATCGAGAACATCGGCATCATCCTGATGGGCTTTGGCGCGGCATTGATGTTTCGCGCTCTGGGCCAGCCGAATCTCGCCGCTCTCGCCTTGATCACAGCGCTCTATCACACCTTCAACCATGCAGTTTTCAAGGGCCTGCTCTTTCTCGGCGCCGGCTCCGTGGTGCAGTCCACGCACACGCGCAACATGGAGAAGATGGGCGGGCTGATCCGGCTCATGCCGGTGACGGCCATCTGCTTCCTAGTGGGCGCCGTGGCGATTTCGGGGCTGCCTCCACTGAATGGATTTGTATCCGAGTGGTTGACCTATCAGGCGCTGCTCGCGGGCTTCGGCACCACGCAGAGCCTGACGCGATTGATGTTCCCCATTGCCGGTTCGCTGCTGGCTTTGACCGCGGCACTGGCGGCGGCTTGTTTTGTGAAAGCTTTTGCGATTCCGTTTCTCGCGTTGCCCCGCAGCGAGCAAGCCGCGGATGCGCGAGAAGCCTCGCCGACGATGCAAGCAGGGATGGCGGTGCTTGCGGTGGGATGCGTCGTGCTGGGCCTGGGCGCAACGTGGATGGTGCGGGTCTTTGACCCCATCACGCAGCAGACGCTTGGCGTGAGCGCAAGTTCGGCGATGGTCATGGCTCACGGCCTGGCGCTCTCGCCCGGAACGCCCCATGGCGGCACGATTTCGACAGTTGGGATGGCTTTGATCTTTGTCTTCGCTGGTGCGGCCTTCGCGCTGCCGCTCGCCCTGCGCTGGAGGCGACGGAGCATCAAAGGGCCTACGTGGGATTGCGGACTGCCAGGGTTGACCGCCGACAACGAATATACAGCCACGGCTTTTTCAAAACCATTGCGCCTGATCTTCTCCGCACTCTATCGCCCGCGCCGCGAGATCCAGGCGGAGTACGAAGTCTCGCCCTACTACCCCAGCGCGATCCGCTTCGAGAGCGAGATCGAACCCACGTTTGAAAAGCATCTCTACGAACCGCTGCGCGACCGGATCATGGCTGCGGCAAGACGCATGAGAGCCATTCAGGCGGGCAGCATCAATGCCTATCTCGCCTACATCTTCATCACGCTGATCCTGCTGCTTTTGTTTGGGGTGCGCCAATGATGGAGCGATTCCTCGAATCTGTTGCGCAACTGTTCCTGTTGCTGGCGCTGGCGCCGCTGGTCACCGGAGTCATTCGCACGCTGAAGGCGCGGCTGCAAACGCGGCGCGGGCCTGGCATCCTACAGCCGTACAGAGATCTGCTGAAGCTATTTCGCAAAGGCATGGTGATTCCGGAGACCGCGTCTTGGATTTTTTCGGCCGCACCGTGGATCGTCTTCTTCAGTACGATCCTTGCCGGGCTGATGATACCCATGGTCGCCGCCGATGCGCCGCTCGGTTTATTTGGCGGCGTGCTGGCTGTGATCTACTTGCTCGGGCTGGGCCGTTTCTTTCTGGCCTTGAGCGGACTCGATACCGGCGGCTCATTTGGCGGTCTCGGCAGCAGCCGGGAGATGACCATCTCGGCCCTGGCGGAACCGGCCATGATGCTGGCCATCTTCACGGTCGCCATTGGCGCAGGATCTACAGGCCTGACGGAGATCGCCGGAACTGCCATTGGACAGAATTGGCGCTTTCTTGCGCCTGCGCAGATGTTTGCCTTCGCCGCGCTTGCGGTGGTGCTGATTGCGGAGACGGGCCGGATTCCGGTGGACAATCCAGCCACTCACCTCGAACTGACGATGATCCACGAGGCCATGATCATCGAGTACTCGGGCCCCTACCTGGCTCTTGTTGAATGGGCCGCCTCGATCAAGCAACTCGTCCTGATGACCTTGTTGATTAATTGCTTTTGGCCGGTTGGCCTGCAGCCGACGTGGTTCGGTTTCGGCGCTCTGATCGGCATCGGCTGGCTGTTCGCGAAGTTGCTTCTGTTAAGTTGCGCCATCGTTCTGCTCGAAACCGTCAACGCCAAGATGCGGCTCTTCCGTGTACCGGAACTGCTCGCCGTGGCCTTCACCCTGGGTTCGCTCGCATTGGTTTCCACATTTCTCTTCTGATGCTTATGAGACCGCTTCTGGATATGCAATTCGGCGAACGAATCGTCACACTGATGGCGGCGCTGGTGCTGGTTTTACAGATCGCCGTGGTCGCCCAGCGATGGATCGTCACCCACATCCGCATCTTCGCGATTCAGTCGTTCTTGCTCGCCATGATCGCCGCAACCATTGCCTGGTATAACCATGCGCCGCATATCTATATCGCCGCCGGGCTCACCCTCGTTGTGAAGGTGATTCTGGTTCCGATCTTCCTTGAACGCCTCGTGGTACGCATGGATATTCGCGAGGAGATCAAACCGATCATCAACGTGCCGCTCTCGGTGGTGATCTCGGGCGGGCTGACGCTGCTGGGTTATGTGGTGGCGGAGTCATTTTACAAGCCGGACGAGCCCGGCCTGGGCCACAACGAGCTCGCCGTAGCCATCTCTCTTTTCTTGATCGGTTTCTTTACCATGATCAACCGCCGCAAGGCGCTGACGCAGGTGCTGGCTCTGCTGTCCTTGGAAAACGGCCTCTTTCTCGCGGCCATCTCGCTCACCTATGGAATGCCGCTGATTGTGGAACTGGGAATCTTATTCGATGTACTGGTGGCGGCGATGGTGCTGGGCATTCTCGTCTACCGCATTCGCGAGACTTTTGAGTCGATGGATGTGAGCCTGTTGCGGAGGTTGCGAGGATAGGATGCTGCTGATCGCTCTATTGCTGATTCCTGTTGCCACCGCTGCCGCTTCGTTCTTTGTGCGCGGTCGCAAGGAGATGGAACGGATCAACCTGGCCGGCTTCGGCCTGGTCTTTGTCATCGCAGTTGCGCTGGCCGCGCAGGTGCTCGCCCGCGGCACGGTCTCGCTGGCAAACGGTTTCTTTTATGCTGATGCGCTCAGCGCGCTGGTGATTCTTCTCACCGCATTGGTGGCGCTGGTTTGCGCGACGTACTCGATCGGTTATTTGCGCGACGACCAGCAGAGCGGGGAACTCGGCGACGAAGACAAAGGGCAGCTTGCACAGCTTCGCATGTATTACACACTGACGCCGTTGTTCGTTTTCTCCATGATGTTCATGGCGGTGGCCAACAATCTGGGCGTGATGTGGGCGGCGATCGAAGCCACGACGCTGGTCTCGGTCTTCCTGGTGACGTTCTATGGCAAGGTCACTTCGCTTGAGGCCGCATGGAAATACGCCATCATCGGCGGCGTGGGGCTGTCGATGGCGCTCTTCGGCACCTTGGTGACTTACTACGCCGGGCACCGCCTGGCCGGCTCCGATGCGCTGGCCGGGCTGAACTGGTCTGTGCTGGCACAGCACGCCGAGTTGCTCGACAAGACCTCGATGCGGCTGGCATTCGTGCTGATTCTCATGGGCTATGGAACCAAGGCAGGCCTTGCGCCGATGCACACGTGGAAGCCGGATGCCTATAGCGAGGCCCCGGTACCCTCCGCCGCGATTCTCTCGACGGCGATGCTCAACTGCGCGCTCTATGGCCTGATCCGTTTTTACATTCTCACCAGCCGGTCTCTTGGCGCGGAGTACCCGAGCCGTCTGCTGCTGCTCTTCGGCCTGCTCTCGATGGGAATCTCCGTTCCATTCATCCTGGTACAGAAGAACTATCGGCGCCTGCTGGCCTATCACACCATCGATCACTCGGGTATCATGGTCACGGCGCTGGGACTCGGAGGCGCGCTGGGAACCTTGGGTCTGACGCTGCACATGACCTTTCACACCATCGCGAAATCGCTGCTTTTTCTCTGCGCGGGCAACGTGCGGCAGCATTTCAAGACCGACCTGTTTTCTGGGATCAAAGGCAGCGTCCTTCGAGTTATGCCGCTCACGGGTGTCATCTTTCTCATGGCTATGCTGGCGATTATCGGCATGCCGCCCTTCAGCCTCTTTCAAAGCGAATTCCTGATTGTGCGCGCGGCCTTCGATGGCGGGCATCTGCTTACCGGCGTGCTCTTCGTGCTCTTCGGGACAGGTGTCTTCGCGGGTGCGCTGCTGCACGTCGGCGGAATGATTCTCGGCCCCAAGGGCGACATGCCGGTTGCGCCACGCCGGCCCTGGAGGGATGGTTCATTGCTCGGATTGGCGGCAGTGCTTGTGGTCATCGGATTCTGGGTGCCCGCTCCCTTGCTTGAATTGATTCGCAGGGCGGCGCAGGTGGTGAGCGGACAATGACGACCTTCTTTGATGAACTTCATGATCGATTCCCGGAGCTGGTTCGCACCGTCGAAGAAGCCGTCCCCGATCAGGTTGTGGTTCTGCTGAACGGCCCCAACGTCACGGCGATCGTCAAGCACTTCCTCACGGTGCATCAGGCGCGAATGGTGACCGTCTTTGCCGAAGATCGGGTGAAGGCGGAAGGCGTTTTTTATAACTACTACGTATTCGACCGGCCCGGCGAAGCAAGCTGGGTGATTCTGAAGGCTCCCATTCCCGAGCGATTTCCCTCCTTTCCCTCGCTGGCCGCGGAGTTGCCGGCCATCAACTGGCAGGAGCGCGAGATTCAGGATTGGTTCGGGCTTGAAGCTGTCGGTCATCCGAATCCGCGCCGCGTCGCGCTCCACGACAACTGGCCCGACGTGCATCCACTGCGCAAGAGCTTTCCGCTCGACACCGTGCTGCCCCCGTTTGAAGGAGAGCGGCACGTCTACCGGCCGACTTATGGAGAGGGCGTCTTTCAGATTCCCGTCGGCCCGGTTCATGCCGGCATCATCGAGCCCGGCCACTTCAACTTTGCCGTCGCGGGCGAGCCGATCCTCTACCTGCAACTCCGCATGTTCTACACGCACAAGGGGACCGAAAAGCTCTTCGAGAATCTCCCAATTCATCGCGCCGTATTTCTAGCGGAGAGCATCTCGGGCGATTCGGCCTTCTCCCATGGCACTGCATTCTGTGAGGCCATCGAGCGGGCGGCGCAGATCGAGGTCCCCAAGCGCGCGCAGTTCATACGGACGGTTCTTTTGGAATTGGAACGAATCGCAAATCACGTCGCGGATGTCGGAGCCATCGCCAACGACGTGGGATTCGTGATTGCCAACGCCCATGCAGGACGTGTGCGGGAGCTTGTGCTGGGCTTGAATGAGATGCTCACCGGAAGCCGGGTGTTGCGCGGCATGGTGGCAATCGGCGGCGTGCGTCGGGACTGGCAGCCGGATCAGGTCGAAGCTATCGAAAGAACACTCAGAGTTGTTGAGCGAGAGTTTCGCGACTTGGTGGCGATCATTCAGTCGTCCGACTCCACCCGCGACCGCCTGGAGCACACAGGAATTCTGCGCCCGGACAAGGCATTAACCCTGGGAATCGTCGGCGTGGGTGGACGCGCCTCCGGCATCGATCGCGATATCCGCCGCGATCATCCCTACGAGGCCTACAGCCAACTTCCTTTCACAGTCCCGGTCTATCAGGAGGGAGATGTGCGCCACCGCATGCAGGTACGCATTGATGAAGTGGGCGAGTCGATCCAGATGATCCGCACGGCAGTTGCACTTCTTCCTGAAGGCGAGCACAGCGCCCCAACTCAGCCCATACCGCCGGGCCGCTGCGCGATGAGCGCCGTCGAAGGGTGGCGTGGAGAGATCGTTCATTGGGTCAGGACCGGCGAAGGCAATCGCCTGGAACGTTGCAAGATCAAGGATCCATCCATCAATAACTGGCCGGCTATCGTGGAAGCGGTCGAAGGCAACATCATTGCGGATTTTCCGGTGATCAACAAGAGTTTCAACTTGTCTTACTCGGGAACGGATCGATAACACAATGTTCAAGATCCTCCAAAAATCGTTCAATATCGGCTCCGCGACGGCCGGCTATCCAAAGATTTCGCCGCGCCTGGCCGAGCAGTTTCGGGGATGCCCGGAGTTTGACTTTGAAGCCTGGAGCGATGCGCGTCCCGCGGCCGAGGCCTGCCCAACGGGAGCCATTGCCCTGCGCGACTCCGACGGTCTGAGGCAGGTTACGGTGGATTACGGACGCTGCATCTTTTGCGGCGAATGCGAGGCGGCGTCTGCGGACGGAGCGGTGCGCATGACGCGGAAGTTCGAGCTTGCGGCCGGTGATCGCCGCGACCTCGTGCTGACGGCTGCATACGCGCTCCACCCCGACGGAACGCACGCTGCGCTTCAGGCGTCTGCCAGCGGCCCGGTCCTCGACGAGCCCGGCAAGCGAATCGCATCGGCGATTCAGAGTTTACTGGGCAGGTCGCTTTCGATTCGCCAGGTCGATGCGGGTTCGTGCAACGGGTGTGAGCAGGAGATCGTTGCGTTGAATAACCCGGTGCATGACATCGAGCGCTTCGGCATTCACTTTGTGGCCTCGCCGCGCCATGCAGACATGCTGCTGGTCACTGGTCCGGTCACTCGCAATATGGAGCTGGCGTTGCGCAAGACCTGGGCCGCGACGCCGGATCCAAAGGTCGTGGTGGCTGTCGGAGCCTGCGGTATCAGCGGCGGCATCTTCGGCGCGAACTACGCCTCGCTGGGCGGAGTGGATGCGGTCATTCCCGTTGACGTTTACGTTCCCGGCTGTCCGCCTCGCCCAGAGGCTCTGCTGCATGGGATTTTGCTGGCATTGGGAAAAATGCGGCAGCGAGTGGGCTCTCACACCATCAGATGAGTCTTGCGCATAACCGCCGCCGGCGCGACCGCGCGATTCGATGTAGAAAAGCGTGCCTCTACCGAGTGGGCCATTCCTCGACGACGATGCCGAGGTCGTTGAGCTGCTTGATGGCGGCTTCGACGTTGCGGCGAACTGCGGGACGGTCTTTCTTGCTGGCCACGGGCGACTCGGCCACGGCGATCACGCGGCCATAGCGCCATGCGCCGGGGGGCAGCGCGATCAGTGCCTTGGCAAGATCGGGGGGACGAATCTGGAGCTCCTGGCGGCGGGCGGCCTCGGGGCGAAGCATGGTTCCCTGGCCCACTGTGCTGGGATTGGCGTCGGCCAGGGTGATGCGCAGGTTGAGGGCTTCGGAATCGACCGAAAGAAAGGGATTGGCCCACGCGCCCGGCTCGTGTATGTCCACATACATGCTCTTGGTGGGCAGAGGGATCAAAGCCAGAGCCGCGCGCTGGCGATCGCTCTCGGTTGCGTTCTCTTGAGCCGCGGCCTGAGCCTGCTTTTCGGCGTTGACGGCGGTCTTGGCGACGCCGACGACCGCCTGCTCTTCTTTGTGGCATGCGACAAGCGCTACTGCCAGCAGCAGGCCCATCGCCGCAAATCCCTTGAGTCTTGAGTGCTGAATCACCCTTCAAGAATAGCAGGGCGAGCGCTCCGGCTTTATTCGCCTTTCCATGCGGGCGGGCGTTTTTCGAGGAAGGCTCGTGTGCCTTCGTTCTTGTCGGCGGTGCCGCAGATGCGGCTGAAGTGGACGGCCTCGCGCAGCAGGGCGAGATCGAGCGGCAGGCCGAGGCCCTCATCGACGGCTTGCAGGGTTTCAGCCAGGGCGAGTGGAGCGTTGGCGGCGATTTCGAGGGCCAGGGCTTCGGCGTGCGCCATCAGCTCCGCAACGGGAACGACTTCATCGACCAGGCCGATGCGCAGGGCCTCGCCTGCGTCAATGGTTGCGCCTGTCAGCAGGAGCTTAAGCGCGGCGCCGCGGCCCACCAGGCGCGGCAGCCGCTGCGAGCCGCCGAAGCCGGTCATCACGCCCAGCTTCACCTCCGGCTGGCCCAGGCGGGCATCGTCCGCAGCCAGGCGCAAGGTGCAGGCCATGGCCAATTCGCAGCCGCCGCCCAGCGCAAAGCCCTGGATGCAGGCGATCACCGGCTTGTCCAGCGTCTCGATGCGGCGCAGAAGGGACTGGCCGCGGAGGGCGAAGGCGCGGCCCTCTTCGGCTGTGAGCGCGGCAAGCTCGCGAATGTCGGCTCCGGCGGCAAAGGCCCGGCCAGCGCCCGCCAGGAGAATGACGCGCACGGCGGGATCGGCGGCCAGCTCTTCAATGATCTCGGAAAACTCGGCGAGGGTTTCGGCGTTGAGCGCGTTGAGGACCGCTGGCCGGTTGAGGGTGACCTGGGCCAGAGGGAGGCGTTTCTCGATGCGAAGGCAAGTGAATTCCATGCGAGGAAGAGAGTAGCAGATGACAGCGGTAGAGCAAAACCAGGTTCTTACCGCCTGGTGTAGATCTGAAACGGGGCCCAATAAAATGGCTTATGGAATCTGCTCTGTGAATGGAGCAGGGTAAGTTTGGCGTTGCGCAGCGCGACCGCCGGATCCTGGCCGTTCTCTAGGCCCTGATAAAGGGAGTCCATCAGCTGCGGGGTCGAATCGTCGCTTACCTCCCACAGTGCGGCGATGACGCTGTGCGCGCCGGCGCGGAGAAAGGCCCAGGAGAGCCCGACCAACCCTTCTCCGGCATAGGAGCGCGTGCCGCTGCCATAACAGGCGGAGATGGTGACCAGCCGCGCATCGATCGGATGCTGCATGATGTCGCGGGCGTAGAGCTTGTAGGAGTCTTCGTTGGCCGTGCCGCGGGAAAGGATAATGGCCGAATCCAGCGGATCTGTGCGGCTGGCTGTAGCATGAGCGACAAAATGTATATAGGTATACTGTGCCGGATTGCTGGAGAGATAGGTTGCCGGTGTCGCTTGTTGACCTGCGAAGACCGATGGATGCTGAGCGGGAAAGTGTTTTTCAATCCGCGTCATTTCGAAGCCGAAGAGAGGAAGGCTGGGATAGTCACGGCTGGGCGAAACCGCGTCCCCGAGAAGAAGCAACTTTCGATCCACATTCCGGGCAGGCTTCGCGGCAGCGAGCATGGCCAGGGATGGGGCCGAGGCCAGGGTCGCGTCGTCAAGCAGGTAATGCAGCTCCGGAAGGGGGCTTGAGCTTTGGCCGATTTCTTTGCTCAGAGCGGGAACCAGCAGGGTTTCAAAGTTCAATTTGCTCAACGCTCCATCAGCCAGAATCATGACCGGGTTATTGCGCCGAATAAGTTTCGCAGCCGGAGCTACAAGCAACTGATAGAGCGCCTGTCCATCCTCATTGCGGGTTTGCAGAGGGTCTTCCACGTCCAGCAAGGCCTTGCGGTAGCGTTCGACCCGAGCCACAATCTCATCCCGCGCCGGGAGCTGGATCAGCGTGATCTTTGCAGGCGTGATTGCCCATAGGTAGGACTGCTTGTCGCCCAGCCAGTAGAAAAGCAGCGTTGCGCCAGCCTTTTGGGCGATCTGGCGGGGGTTCAGAGTCGCGGGCCGGAATGAGGGGTCGGCCACGCCGAGGCCTTGCGCCAGCGTCCTGGCGCGGCTCTGATCGGCTGCGGCCAGAGCCTCGTCGCTTTTGCCCTCTTGCACCAACAGGTGGATGTAGTCGTCGTAGATGCCTATGGCATTGGCGGCGAAGGGAAGTCGTGAGTTTTCATTTTCGAGCTGAGCACGCGCTGACTCGAAACTAATCAGAGTGGCTTTGTAGATTCGCTCTGCTTCCCGCGGGTCGCCCCGCCCTTCGAATAACTTGGCCAACTCTTCCCCAGCGCCCAGCTGCGTCATTATGGGGCTTGCCGGGTTGTTTTGGATCGCGCGGAAGAACTTCTCTGCCTGTTGGTCCTGGAGGAGGGCGGCGGCCAGCATTCCTTGCGTCAGCATGATATTCGCGCTCAGTCGATTGTCACCTTCACTCACCATTGGGGTCACTCGATCGAGAAAAGCATTCGCATCTTCCGGTTTGCCGGTCTCCACCGAAACCCGGGCCAGATCTTCCAAGGCGCTGGCAACGTCTTCCTTGCTGCCGATCTGCGTCGCCAGTTTCAGCGCTTGCTTATAGGACTGTGCGGCACGGGTCGAATCGCCCGTATCATGATAGACAGCACCGGCGTTATTGATCCATTTGAGTTCGTAACGCAGATTCCCTAGGCTCGCAGCACTCTTCTCCGCTTCAAGAAACAGCTCCAGCGCCCTATCGTCGTCTCCCAGCTGATAGTAGGCCGATCCAAGATTTCCTAAAATAAGTTGCGACCAGTAGGTCGAACCAAGTCTTGCGGCGCATTGGTAGGCAGGCCGCAGCCAGTCGACGGCTTCATCAAAGCGGCCAATCTGTATTGCCGCGAATCCAAGATTGTTGAGTGCGCCAACCTCTGCCCATCGGTCCTGATGGGCGCGGGCAAAGAGAAGACTATCGAGAAAAAACTGCCGGGCTGCAAGCGCCTTGCCTTGCCTAACGGCCAAGAGGCCGCGCGTGCGGAGTAGATAACCACAGGATGCGTAGTTCGCGTTCGTGCAGAGATTCTCAGCCGGTGAAATTCTCTGTTCAGCCTCAGGTAATCGCTGTTCGCGAGTCAGTGCATCGGCCTCTATCGCCAACTTACGAATGTTCTCTTCTGCATGGTAAGAATCGGGGTGGTAATCCGCGAGAAGGCCCAAGGCGTCTTCAAAAACTCCTCGACGTACCATTATCTCTGCTTGGAGTAGCTCAAACTTCGCGGCCCAGTCGGGGCTTGAAGCCCGAAACTGCCTCACTCCCAGTTCGGCTTCCCGCTGACCTTTTGCTAGGTCGTCCCGCTGAAAAATCTCCACTACGTGCTCATACGATATTTGGGCGTTTCTGGGACGTGCATCTTTCAGCGGAACCAGCAACAAAAGCGCAAGCGTCCAGGCGCAAGGAAGTACCCAGAACTGAAATCCATTGGAATTATTGCAAAGCCACCCTATAATACCCGCAAGACTTGATCTGAGCTTTAAGGTTCGACCAGCATTCTGCGGGTTCGTCCTCGCAACTATCCTCCGCCTCCGTTGGACCCGCTCGACCCGATCGGAATGTTGCCAGAGACTACGCAGCCCAGGTTGAGATCGATCATGGTCAGGTGAACGGTTGTCTTCTTGGGAATGCCCGTCTTCTCGTGGGGGTCTTCGTGCTTCAGGGTCAGCTTGCCCAGGGTGATGGTGCCGAAGTGGGGAATCGTGATCACGTGGCCAAAGCATCGTCCAGGGAACGGGCCAGCAGCCTGGTTGATCAAGGAACATTCGACCGCCTCCTGGCTCCCTAGAATAGAGGAAAGTCGATTGTACCGTTCAGCCAGCTCTTCCGGAAGCTGCGGGTGTTCGCGGATGCGGTCATATTGGCTCGAGACACGGCCGAGGAAGCCCTTTTCCGCCGTATAGGGGGCATCACCAGCCGGCTTGGGGCCAAGGATGTCGTGATTGAAGTCCACCTCGACCGGGTGGCCGGCGACGCGGAGATTCTCGAAACGGGTGCCCAGAAAGGAGACCGTCGGCACGTAGCCATCCAGGGGATGGTCGGTAATGATCTGGCCGACAACACGGTCGGCCGTTAGCACATCCAGTACATTGAGCCCCTCAATGGCAGTGGTCGTCAGGGTGCTAAAGCCCTCTCCCGGCTTGTCGCTGCGGTTGCCCGCGACATGGGTGTATGCGGAGCGGAAGGAGATGACCGCTTCAAGCTTGTAATTCTCCGCGCGCTGGGAGATGTACCCGCCTTCACAAGGGAGTTTCACGTGCGCCTGAGGTTTGATCTCCTGTACGAGCGGGAGTTTCAGGTGGCCCCCAATGGCCGTCGCTTCCGCGTGGTATCTGTGCACTCTTTCTGACATAGGCGTTTTCACCACTCCTTTTTATAGTCGAGAGAATTCTATGGTGTTCATCGAGGTGCGTCAATCGGATAGATGAAGATCGAAGACATATCTGTCGATTTCGGTGCATTCGCCATGAGCTGCGACGCCGGAGACAGCGACGGTGTAAGCGCCATTTTGCAGCATTGCACCGGGAATTACGAGGGAGAGCCGCTGGTTGTCGCTGGGGTCCTCGGCGGGGGCGGCAGCGAGGCCAGTCCAGGCGAGTTTTCCCTGCGGGTCATAGAGGTTAAAGGCGTAGGAGGCGTAGGCGCCCATGCTGGGCTGCGGGGGGAGATCGACCGGAAGCGCAACTCCATGGCGGCGATCGGCGGTGATGGTCAGTTGAGCCCCTCCCCGCGTGGCGCCGTGCAGCGGAGTCCATGGAAGAAGGCGCGGCTGGTTTGCCGAGGCCCGAAGCGCCGGATAGGTAACCAGATTCTGATAACCGATGACCAGCAGCAAGGTGGCGAAGGCGGGGGCGGCAAAGGCCGGCTGAAGCCAGCCCAGCCACCACCCCCGCTTGACCTTGGGCTCGCGAGGACGGGATGGGACGGGGGCCGGCAGGGCGCCGGTCAGCTCGGGCAATTGAGTCTTGCTCTCCTCTACGAATGCGGCTCCGGCGCGAAGATCGAGTGCGCACTTGGGACAATCGAAAAAGTGCGCTTCAAAGGCTTCGCGCACATCCGGCGTCAGCTCATTCAGCAGGTAACGCTCCGCGGCCATTTGTTGTAAAGCTTCGCTATGATCCATAAACTCAATCCCCAAAAAATCGGTGCAACCTTTGATAGTGTCCGCGCGCGCCAAATCGTTTCAAATCTCCCAATCTCCCAGAGTCAGGGGCTGCGCACCTCTCAGGCATTTGCTCCCAAAGCCATCTGGTCTCCGATACGCTTTACGTACTCGGTTTTGAACTCCTGCTTGGCGCGATGGAGCAGCACCCGCAGATAGTCGCGATCCACGCCCAACTCCTGGCAGACCTCGTCGCGGTCGCGCTCGTCGAGAAAGACGGCCTTCAGCAGGGAGCGGTCGCGCGGGGCCAGTTTCAGCAAAATCTCGCGAACTTTGTCTTTGATCTGCCGGGAGGCCACGATGTCCAGCGCGCTGGCGCTTTTGTCGGGGAGTTCAGGCCGGCCCTCCACATCGAGAGACTCGCCGCCCTTGCTGGAGCGGTAATGCTCAAGGAGCACATGGTTGCAAACTGTATTCACAAAGGCGCCCAGTCTCTCCGGTTGGCGCAGTCCGCCATCCTTGCGCAAAACCGAAAAGACTCGGGCAAAGGTCTCTTGGCGCACGTCCTCAATCGCTTGAGGAGACTGTAGCCGGGAGCGAAGCTTGAGCTGGAGCAGTCCGCTAAAATAGCGGAAAAAATGCTCCTGCGTCCGGCGGTCACCGGCACAGAGGTTATCAACGTAACCTGCATCAAATGAATGAAATTGCAACGCTGACCCCGCCAAGACGAATGGTCCAAAGTATAGCATTTCAGACGTTGCCGGCACATGAACCCCGTGCGCTCTGGCGGAGAGCCGGACGGGCCGCCGCGGGCCGGAGCCGCGTTGAGAAGCCTTATCGAGGGTTGCTGGACTCATTTCGAGAGCCTGAATAGCGGACTGGCGAGGAGAAACTTGGCATCTCTGGGATCGACAGGCTGCACCGGTTGCACGGAGGAAAATGTGTAGGCGCTTCCAGTAACCGGGCCGCGCACGTTCACCGGCGGCTGCCCAGTGTAATGAAGATTCAGGGCGGCATTCTGCGGGCCTGCAATGGCTCTTGCCCCGCTTCGCTTTCGACCAGAGAACATGACGGGTCTCCTCCAGGGAAACTCTCCGCGACCGAGCCGGAGCCTTTTAGAGCATTTTCGGAAATAGTGTGAACTTTATTACGTCATCCTAGGTCGTCGCTCCCTGTTGGTCGCGCCGACTTGAGTTCATGGTTTCGGTCTACAGCATTTCCGAAAATGCTATAGGTTGCGGGCCCGCAATCGGGCCCTTCCGCAACCCACGTCAGAACAAAAGCAACCAAACCAGCAATAGGAGGACCAGGTACAACCAGGGCGTTCTCCATGAAATCTCAAACTTCGACTGATACCCTGACATATCTGGGGAGTCTGCCTCTGAAAAGAAGTCGCGCTCTCCCAGCAGAGGCCGGGAATGAAGGGTGGCCGTCTCTTGCGAAGCGGTCATTGGGTCTGAATCCATCCCGGCGAAGGAACGCACCATCGGCAACGCGAACAGGAGTTCCTCGGCGCCAACTTCGCACAGGTTGAACCACCGGTGAAAGAAGGAGTTGCACAGCTTGACGCCGAGCCATGCCAGCCGGCGTGGATTGACCAGCTTTGAGCAACCTGGCTCCGTCCAGGGCGAGCCCTGTTCGATCCGGTCGAGAGACTGCTCCTGCCCGGTCTCCCAATCAAGCCTCTCAAAACTCGCCTGTGATGCCATTGTCTTTTGCCGCATGGTTTTCACACTCCACGGATGACTTTGTCGATGTAGGACGTTGAAACGGGAGTTACACGGACGAATTTCCCATGCTGCTGCGTTGCCCGCTCAAGCAGACATGCCACGGCCCAAAGCGCCAGCCACTCAATTGGAAACACTCTCTGGCTGCTGCTCATCCAGAAAGTCGGAGGCAGCGAAAACAGGAGACTCGAACAGTAAAAGCAATCCACCAGATGGCCGAGGATGCTGGAACCAAGAGCGGTACGCAGCCGTGCGATCAGATCCAAGGGGCCGTTTTCCCTTGTTAGAAAATGAGCAGCTCGCCAGACAGCAAGCGCACAGAGAGCAAAACACAAGGCAAAAGTAATTTCAGTCATTCAATTCCTTCACTTTCTTGGGCGGCTGCAGGCAGCGTTTGGTTGAAGCTAGATACTGCGTCCCGGTTCACATTGGGGCGATTTGAGACATACAGGGCGAATGGGTTGCCGCTGTCCTCTATGTCCCTGGCGTCGATTGTGAAACTCCGATCGGTCGCGCCTGAGCTGGCATTTGCGTTCTGTGGCACAACCGTGAGACCTGCATGCGGGCCAAAGGCCATGCTTGTCAAAGCTTTGATGGCCGCGTCCACGATCCGCCCATCGGTACTGTTCTGGTGGATCTCGGTGGCGCCGGCGGTGGCAAGACAAGGAACCTGATTGGCCTCGCGAGCCGCCTGGCTGGGCGGAATCGGGATGCGGCTCTCCAGACTGTTGCCCCAGACAACCGGAGCATTTGGGTCGGCAGTCGAAGACGGTGTACCCCAGGAGAGCACAGCCCGCACCTTCACGGTGTTTGGGCTTTCGCGGCGAGACCGCATCCGGGAGAGGAGATCGACCGAAAGGGAGACGTTGTATTCAAGACCGGCCGGCGGAAGCCAACCGAAGTCGTACACTGCTACCGATGCGGTCCCTTCGTATCGGAATCCATAACCCCAGTCAACCCAAAAGGCAACGTACTCTCTGCTCCCGGCCGTGCACGGTTTCCCGGAGTAGCCATTGCCCTGCTTCACCGTGAGCACGCCGGTTAGCTGGCCCGTCTCCGGGTCAAGCCCTATGCAGTACAACTGCTCAAATTCAGTGCTGCGGTTGGTGTTCAACCAGGCATTGACTACCTTGGAAAGATCGATTCCGGAGACGCCTGCGAGCCATTTCGCCGGGTGCGGGGCGAGTTCGGGGGAGTTGACCGCGTCGTTCAGGGAAGGAGCCAGGTAGCGATGCTCTGGAACCGATGTGCCGGCGTAGAGCCGATGCAGATCGCCGGGAGTCAGCGTCTTCTGTTCGACTGTCTCGATCGATTCACGCGGATGGATCGCAGGTCTGATCTTATCGATGAGCCTGACTTTGGCTCTGTCAGGAGAGATGGGGGTCGGATCACGATCGACTCCGTCTCCCTTAACCTGCGCATTTCGTGCATCGTCCCGCGAAAGGGGCAATTGCGGAGAAATCGCCGGCCGCCTCTTCCACGGGAAGATGACGTGGAGCGAAGGAAGTTTCTGTTTCGAGCAAGAATCTCTCTTCGCCGCGCTCTTGCAGTCTGGGGAAGTCATCAGCGTACCTCTTGCATTGTGAAACCGGATCAGCCTATATGCACAGAACATGCGTGAATCTGTACCCTGGCTGACGCGGCAAACCATTGTTTGCGGGGGATTGCTTGGCCTTTCATGCCGCGGTGCATCGAAACTCTGAGCCGCCGCACAGGGTATAGTGGGTGCTCATTCGAAATCGTTTCAGCGTTTTTAGAAAAAAGTCACAGGACCAATCGGATGCGGGAGAAGCTCCGGTTTCCTGGCATTATGTATGGAATTCTGCGAGTTCAGCAGTGCTGATCGCGTGGAGGGGCTGAGGGTTTTTCATGTCTTGCTCCTTTGGGCGGCGTGCCAAAGCAAGGATCGAGCGCAAGCCTGAGTGCGCCAAAAAGCCAAACGGCAGAAGAACCCCGGTATCGAGACCGTAGTTCTTCTGCCG
>Ga0302195_10000521_pt1 | contig 29547 bp, 30 predicted proteins | sample II_Bog_N1_2_FD_198778 | JGI IMG/M metagenome (GOLD analysis project Ga0302195, IMG submission 198778) | Peat permafrost microbial communities from Stordalen Mire near Abisko, Sweden - II_Bog_N1_2 | ecosystem: Environmental > Terrestrial > Soil > Wetlands > Peat | place: Sweden: Abisko...
CGTAAAGGCATAACTGGGGACGGAGGGACGCCGCTCGGGGATCGCATCCGAGGGCTAAGAAAGTCGTGTGGCTTCACGCAAACCCAACTGGCTGCGCTACTTGGAGTGAGGCAGTCAGCGGTTGCGCGTTGGGAAAAAGGGGATGACAGGCCGGTCGCGCGGACGCTTGTCAGGCTTTCCGAACTAGCGAATTCCACAGATAGGCAATGGTGGCGCGACCAGGCAGCGGAGCATATTGGTTTTGAACCTAATAACGGACTCGGCACATTCGCGGTGCAGAGCGCCCTTCGTCCGATACCATTGCTTAAAGATGTGAAGCAGGTGGCGGCATTGGGCGCGATCTCTCCGAACGACGTTGAACGATTCCTTCAGTTTCCTGCCGAGTGGTTCCCTGAGGGTGGCGAAATACGCGCCGTGCGCGTCAAGGGCCAATCAGTGTCCGATCTGTTAGCGATGGTGGATGTGAGCAAGCGGGATGCCGACCGGCTTGCAGGTCACATGGTTGCGGTGCAGACGCCCACTGGAATTGAGGTACGATGGCTGGTGGCTGAGGGGAACGGGTTCATCCTTCTTCCATTCACGCCGGGGCAGCCAGTGCGCTTGCTGAAGTTTCGCGGGGAAAACAGCGTGATCGGTTTAGTCAGATGGGTCGGCGATGCGCCGCCCGGAAAGTGAGGCACGAAATGAATCGAAGAGCGATCCTCGCGGTGGTGTTGTTGCTCTTCGCGGTCGCTGCTGCTGCCGTGTTCATCCACATCCACCATCAGAGCGCGATCGGTGCTGAGCTTCGGCTGGCATATGCGGCGGTCGGCAACGCTGAAGACTACAACGAGAATGCCGCATTCGGAGAGGCGGACTTGGCGGCCCGAGAACGCCTTGACGCGCTCGACGTGGAGACCGTGGATCAAGGCCAGGCCAAGGCAAGAGATGCATTGCGCTCGTGGCTGGAATCTCTAGAAAGCCTTGTGAGTTCGCATACCTCAGAAACTGCCGTTCTACGGGCCGGGATCGCCGACAAGGCAAGAGGGGAAGCCGTTCACGCCATGGCCCCTTTCCTTGGGCCGGCGGGAAAGTGAGGCAAGATGCCGAACTGTAGAATTTGCGGAAGACACGCGGGGCTGTTTTGGGATGTCCATGACGAGTGCCAAAAGGCTGTAGATTTGGGGAAAACGGCTGAAGAAGTTCAGCGCACGGGCGCCCTCCCGGCCGTGTCGCGCCCGCTGACCGCCTTCGGTGTGTTCTGGGCCGTGTTCCTTGCGCTATGCTTGTACGGCATCGTCGCGGGCATCGTGGGGGAGTTCCTTCATGAAGTCAGCCGATAAATTGGCCGATCGATGCGCGTCGTAAAAAAACGTTATAATGTGGCAACGCCTCCCCCGAAAACCACATCACGCGCCGGGTATTGTTCTATTTGTCGCGATTGTTCGATCTATCGCGGCGCGGTCTGTTTTGCTCCCTAAACTCAATCTCAGACCAGTATGGTTGCGACCCGCCAAATATCCGAAAGGAGCATGGCGGAGAGCCAGAGCAGAGTGTCCGTGCGGTTGCCCGTGCCTGCGCGCCAAGTAACGCGTTGGGCTTTGCAGCCGCCGGCCTCGATTGGATTGAGGCATGCGCGGATGAATGACGACAAGACATTGAGCGCGGCCGGGCTGGCCCTGCTGAAGCGGAGCGAAGGCTTTCGCGCCAAGGTCTACCTGGACGTGGTGGGGATTCCGACGATTGGCTACGGCCATCGCCTGCTGCATGGGCAGAGTTTTCCCACTGGAATCGACGAAGAGTTTGGCGCGACGATCCTGGCTGACGACGTGCACGAGGCGGAGCAATCTGTAAAACGCCTGGTGCGTGTTTCGCTGACTCAGGGCCAGTTCGACGCGCTGGTGGATTTCGTTTTCAACCTGGGCGCGGTGCGGCTGGGCGCGTCCACGCTGCTGATCGAATTGAATGCCGGCCACTACGACGCGGCAGCGGAGCAGTTGCTGCGCTGGGATCACACCGGCCTGAAAGAAGTGCTGGCGCTGAAGGCGCGGCGGCAGGCGGAGTTTGCGCTGTGGCACGCGGAAGCGGACGGCGGCCCGGCGGCACAGGCCGAGGAAGAGAAGGCGGCCTGATGGCGGGCGTAAACAGTGACAACATCGCCGACGTGTTCAGCTACCACGCACCGGGCGGCAACGATCTGGAACACTACCAGGCGCTTCGCGATGGCGCGCGGACCTTCGCTGAAGTGATCCTGGCGAACTGCCCGCCATGCGCCGATCAGCAAGCCGCGCTGCGGAAGGTGCGCGAGGCGGTGATGACAGCCAACGCGGGCGTTGCATTGAAGGGGCGGGTATGACGCTATCGAGAGGATTGATTGCCGGGATTGTGGCTGTGCTGCTGGCTTTGACTGGCCTGGGCGGCTACGGATGGCTGCAAGAGCACGACGCACGCACCAAGGCTGAGACCGCATCCGCCGTGCAGCAGAAGACTGCCGACGCCGCGAAAAGCGATGCCACCGCAACTGCGGACCAGCTGAAGCAGACGCTGGCCGCATTGCAGGCGCAGGCCGCTAAGCCCGCGACGCCGCAGTCGATTGTGTTCGACACTTCGAAGCTGATCCCGAACATGCCGCAGCCTATTGTGATTCAGGCCGCGCCTGTGCCGGCCGCGGGAAACGGACCCGCGTTGCCGGCCAGCCCGGCCGGCGACGCCAAGCCGCAGCAGCAGCTCGTGATTCCGGCGGCGGATTTCCAGGCGATCCAGACGGCGGAGATCGGCTGCCAGGAGAATGTGGCCAGCCTCGCGGCCTGCACCAAGGAAGCCGTGGATACACAAACGCAACTGACGGCCGCAACCGCCGAAGCCAAGGAATGGAAGACGGCGGCGAATGGCGGAAGCTGGATCAAGCGCACGGTGACGGCGCTGAAGTTTATAGGTATCGGCGCGGGCGTCGGTTACGTGGTGGCCCACAAATGGTGAAGGCAATCGGCGATTTCTTCCGCTCGCAGTTCAGTGAGAGCGATGGCACGGTGAGCAACACGCGCGTGTGCATCTGGCTTGTGGTGGTATTCGCGCTGGGTTGGGTAACGGCTTTGGTGTCGAAGATCCACGGTACGGTGACTGTGAGCGATCTGGGGCAGGTGCTTGGGCCGCTGGGCATGTTCGTGACAGGTATCTCCGGCAGCCTGTATGCCATTAACAAGACGGCGGATGTGTTCAACAACCGGACGGCGGCGAACAAGCCGCCTGGGCAATAAGGGAGACTGGGATGATCACTTTTGCAATTGTGTGCATAGCGCTGGCGGCGCTGATTGTGGCGTTTCTGCTGGGCGGCAAGTACGGCAACGGCTGGCTGCAGGCGGAGCTGGCGAAGGAACGCGAGTTGACGAAGCTGATCGTAGCGGATCGGAACAAGGCTCAGGATCTGGTGGCGAAAGCCAAGGCCGCGGCAGTGCAGGCCGGGATCGACGTGAAGAGGGTGTTTCCGTTCCTCGCGCTGCTCTTCGCGATCGGCGGGTTCATGGCGAGCTGCGATGGCGGCACGCTGTGCCATGCGCAGGCGGTTGCGGCGCTGACGCCGAGCGGGACTTCCTACTCGCCCGAGACCGACCTTGAGAAGCTGGATGTGCAGGCGCTCTCGACGGCTAAGGCGACGGTCGATTTTGCGGCCTTCTCGCTGACCGACCAGGCGATTGCCGACGAGTTGAAGGCTCTGGCCGCGCGGCAGGTTACCGTCCGCATCTATCTCGACCGGGGCGAGTTACAGTCCGAGTGCCGGGCGGATGTAACATGCGCCAGAATTCCACTGAAGGAACTTATCGGGTTTCCGGGAATTTCCATCCGGGTGAAGTACTCCAAGGTGCTGATGCACTTAAAGAGTTATGAGCTGGACGGTCTGCTGCTCAGAGACGGCTCGGCCAATTTCAGCATCCAGGGAGAGAGCCGCCAGGACAATTCGGCGGTGTTTACCCAGGACGCGGCGGCGGTCGCCGGCTTCGAGCGAAAGTTCCAGGCGATGTGGGACCGGCCGGACAACCTGACGGTGGCCCAGGCGGTGCAATCTTCGCCCCCAGTGGGGAAGTAAAAGCGAAAACGCGCTGGCGGGCGCGCTGAGGCGCCGGGGCGGAATCCTGCGTGGGTAGGTCGAAAAACCGGAGAAACCGGCTCCTACCCGGCAAAGTGGGGCGGGAAACCGGCAACAGATCGAGGATCTGTACTTTTGGAACCCGATTTTTGTGGATTTGGGATTTTGGGCGTGGAGGCGGGTGGAATGGGCGATGGCGGCATGGGTCAGGGCGGCTCGGGTCTGGGAGAGCTTCGGGTCGGTTTCCGGAAGGGCTGGCTCCGGTACATCGGGGTAGTGACGGCCGGGGGGACCGGCATGGCAATTTGCCTGGGCGCCTACGACGTGCTGAAGAACCAGCCGGCCCAATCTTTTACTTTGCTGCACGATTGGGGCCCCGCGTTCCTGATTTGTATGTTGCTGGTTATCTTCGGCAGTAAGTCGCTCGACGGACTTGTGTTGGCAGTTAGGGAGAGTTTTACTTCAATTGCCGCCGCGGTGCAGAACCAGGCTGAAACAAACGGGCGCATGGCGGACGCCTCGACCAAGACGGCCGACGCTTTGACCAGGCTGGCGGAGCAAGGCGGTAAGCAATTCGAGGAAGTGCGCCGGCTCTCGATCTATGCCGCGCAGGAAATCAGCGGCGTGTACGAGCGGTTCGACCGGACGGACGCGGCGCTGCTCGCCCTGGCCAGCAGCGTGAAGGGGTTGCACACGAAGCTGGGCAACGAGAAGACGGCACTCGATTTGAAGGAAGCGGGGGCGACCAGTGAGCACGGAGCGTGAATTGATCCAGACGAAGCGGCGGCGCGGCAACATGCTGAAGCTGATCCGCCAGGGCCACGAGGCCCAGTTTGAGCGCATGGACGATTTTGAGATGCACGCCATGATGCAGGATCTGGGCGCGAACATGAGCGTGCGCCAGACGCTGACCATGCTGCAGGATCTCCAGTCGTTCGGCTATGTGACGTTTGTGCAGAGCTTCAGCGAGGCCAAGGAGCGCACTGTGGCTGAGCAGATCATGCTCACGGCCCAGGGCGTGGCCCTGGTTACGCGCCGCAAAGACACCGACGAAGTGCTCTTCGACTGAGGGGGCGGCCATGGCAAACGGAAAGCGGCCGCGCACCGGCGAAAAGCGCAAAACGAATCTGCCGCTCAAGATCGACCGCCTGCCGAAAGCCGCGCAGGACGCGATCCAGACGCTGTATCAGCATGGCCGGACGTGGGTTGAGATCGAGGAGCAATCGGCTCGGCCTTACAGCGCTGACTGGGAAAAGGACGGCGGCGGCTTCATCGACTGGGTGGAAGTGGATACCGACGCGCTGAATCTCTTCCCCGCGCTGCGCCTGCCCAAATCGACGTTGCAACGCTGGTTCGACTTGCGCGTGGCCCAGGTGCGCAGCCAGGTGATGGCTGAGTCCGCGAAGACGCGGGTGTGGGTTGAGGCGCTTGCCGGCAAAGATGTGGCTGGAACGAACGCCGCGGTGATGAACGCCGCGCGCGACCAGGCATTCGCGCTGATGCGTCAGGTTGGGCCCGAAGATCAGGTGAAGTTTCTCGACGGCATGAGCCAGCTATCGCTCACCCTAAGCCGCTTGCAGCGCGTAGACCTGCAGGCCAAGCGCGTGGATGTGGACATGCGGCGGCTGAAGCTGCTGGAAGATCGCGAGAAAAGCGCACGCGAGAATCTCGACCAGGCCACCCGGAAAGCCGGATCAGGTCAATTCACGTTGGACGATATCAACCTGCTGCGCGAGCGCACATTTGGTTTGCCGCCATTAGCGGTACCTGCTCATGATTGAGGTTCTCGATCGCGAAGTCGCAATGCCGGCCGTATTGCAGATGCGGCCCTACCAGCAGCGCTGGATAGACGACGACACGCGCTTCAAGTGCGCGGTGAAGTCGGCCCGCATCGGCTACAGCTTCGCCACAGCCTACCGGCGCGTGGAGATCTCAATGCGGCATCTGGGGCGAACCACTACCGTTCTTTCCGCGTCGAAGGCGCAGTCTGTCGAGTTTGTGGAGACCTGCGCCAAGCTTTGCCAGCTTATGGGCGGCACGGCGCAGTCGATCGCCAATGAAGACTTTGTGGACGCGCTGGGCCGGATCGAGGCGATCCAGAGCAAGATCACGTTTCCCAATGGCAGCCGCATCATCGCGCTGCCCGCCAATCCGCGCACGGCTCGCGGCTATCCCGGCGACGCGGTGCTGGATGAATTTGCGCATCATGAAGACAGCTACGCCATTTTCGCGGCCGTCTTCCGTCAGGTGGCGCTGGGCAACTCGCTTGAAGTGCTGAGTACTTCCAACGGCGAGCAGGGAAAATTCTACGACATTGCCCGCGATCTGGGCCTTGATATGGGCGTTGCGCCGGCCGAGCTGCCGGTGAAGAGGAACGGATGGAGCGGGCACTGGGTGGATGTACATCGCGCCGTGGCCGAGGGCTGCCCCATCGACATTGAAGGGATGCGGCGCGGGCTGAACGATGTGGACACCTGGAATCAGGAATTCTGCTGCGTGTTCCTCAAGGCAAGCGGTTCGTGGCTGACTCTGGACTTGATTGCGGCGTGCGAAGACGCCGGCGCGACAATCGATCTGCCTCCAGACTTCAGGCCGCGCGGGCCGCTGTTTGGCGGCATCGACGTTGGCCGCGATCATGACGCAACCTGCCTGTGGCTAGACGAGCGGATCGGCGACGTGGCCTGGACGCGCGCAATCGTAAAGCTGCACGCTATCAGCTTCCCGGAGCAATGCAAGAAGCTGAATCCAATTGTCCGCATGACATCGCGCAGCGCCATCGACAAAACCGGCATGGGTGTGGGCCTCTTCGACCTGCTGAACCTTGAGAACCAGGGCAGGCTGCTGGGCGTTAGCTTCGCCGGCACCAATGACAACGGCGTGAAAATGAAGACCGACCTGGCCATCCGCATCCGCAAGCGCCTGGAGCAGCAGCGCAGCCGTATCCCATACGATCCGCAGATCCGCGCGGAGCTGATGGCTATCAAGCGCCAGGCCACGTCCACGGGCGTCACGTTCGACGCGCCGCGCATTGAGGTGGACACGGCCGTGGCCGGCGGCGTGAAGAAGAAGCTGTATGCACACGCGGACGCATTTTGGGCCAAAGCGCTGGCGGACCTGGCCGGCGACGAAGTCTACGCATTGGATTACGGCGTGCCCGACACGGCGACCGCGTCCGCGCTGCTGAAAGGATACTTGTGATGGCCGACCCCAGATTGCTTGCCGTTCCGCCGATGCCCCCCAAGGGCGAGATGATCTCGTCCGACAGCCTCTACATGCAGCAGCTCTCGCTTTATCGCAATACGCTGGCATTCGGCGGCACGCGCAACCCCACCGACATTTGGTCAAGCATGACCTACAACCTGCCGCAGACCATGGCCTACTATCGCGAGATCGAGGACAAAGACGAGGACGTGTCCAACGCTTTGGACACGCTGCGCCTGAGCGTGCTGGAACGCGACAGGAGCGTGTTGCCGGCCAAGGGCGACGAATCCGCGTTGGCGGACGAGGTGAAGACATTCGTCGAGGGTGAGTTGGACAAGCTCGACTTCCATGCGGTGCTCGACTGTATTCTGGACGCGCCCGGCTACGGCTTCAGCGTTCAGGAGATGATCTTCGATACTTCCATGGGCCAGGCTTCGCTGGTAGACATCAGCGATTGCCCGCAGGAATTGTTTCTCTTCGGCAACCGCTTCTATCCGCAGGTTGGCCAGTTGCGGCTGCTCGATTCTCCCTGGGCGAGTGACGGCGCGCTGATGCCCGAACAGAAGTTCCTTATCTACAGCTATCGCAAGCGGAGCCGCAACCGCATGGGGCGGTCCCTGATCAAGAGCGTCTTCTGGCCGAGCTGGTTCAAGCGGAACATCCAGGCGATCTGGATGCGGTTCGCCGAGAAGGGGCCCGGCACGGCCGTGGTGGAATACAACGACGCCGACAACGAGAGCGAGAAGAAAAAGGCCGTCGAAATTGCGCAGGCGCTGGTTGAGCGCGTGGCTATCGCGGTGCCAAAGGGGATGGTGGTCCACGAGGAGCTGCTGAAGATCGCGAGAGCGCAGGATCCGAAGGTCTACGAGAATTTTTTCCAAACGATGCAGTACTCGATCATCCGCAAAGTGTTGGGCGAAACGCTCACCAGCTTCGGCAACGAGGGTGGCACGGGATCCAAAGCCCAGGGCGATACGCACGCGGACACTCTCGACCAGCGCAGCGTGGAGCTGTGCCGCAGTTTGCAGAGTGTTATCAACGACCAGCTCGTGCGACCGCTGGTGATGTGGAACTTTGGGCCGAATGCGCCCATGCCACGCTGGCAGTTCGATTTGGAAGAGGCTGAGGATCTGGAGCTGGCGCTCACCATCGATAGCGGCTTGCAGCGCATGGGCAAGCAATTCACCGCTGGATATGTCTCCGACCGCTACGACCGGCCGCTGGCTGGGAAAGAGACCGAAGATCAGGTGCTGGTGCCGAATGTGACCGCGCCGGCCGTGGCGCTGCGCGATACCACCACATCGACGTTTGCCGAGCGCGAGGCTGAGGCGGCCATGCGTTCTGAGATGGAGCAGTACGACAAGTTATTCGGCGCGATGCAGAAAGATGCGCGGGGCATATTCAGACAACGGGTGCGGCAGATTGCGGCTACGGCTGTGCCGCCGCGAGAGCAGTGAAGAAGTGAACGGGAGCGCGTTTGCCGTCTGAACCCACACACGAAGATGCCCAGGTGCAGCTCGGGGATCTGCTGGCGCGCAACCTGGCCGGCGCAAACCTGCTGGGGCGGCTCCATGTGGCGAAATATGCCGTAGGCCGCGTGAAGCGGCCCATGCGGCTCTCAACGCAGATGGGCCACGGGCATAGCACCTTCGCCGAAGACGATGCCGCGCCGGCCATCGCGGGCGATACGCTTGGCGTGGGCTTCAGCTTCAACTTGCCGCCAACTGGCGCGATCGACTATCTGCGCACACTGACGCCGGTGACGCGCGATCTATTCGACGGGCTCACCAATCAATACCGGCGCGATGCATTCACCGTGGCCGGCATCGGCGATGAAAGGTTGATCGCGAAGATACGCGACGCGCTGGGCGAGATCCTGGCGAAGGGCGGCACGCGCGACGATTTCCATAATGCGGTTGACGAGCTAACCACGGAAGCCGGCGTGGATAAGCTGGCGGCGTTCGAGCTGGATACGGTGTTTCAGACCAATGCGGGCAAAGCTTACAGCGCCGGCAGGCTTGAGCAGATGCGCGAGCCTGGCATGCTGGACGCGCTGCCCTATTGGCAGTACTGGACAGCGGGCGATTTGCGCGTGAGGCCTGCCCATGCGGCTTTGGACGGGTTTTGCGCGCGGGCCATCGATCCGGTGTGGATGCGGATCTACCCGCCCAACGGCTTCAACTGCCGATGCTCCGTGATCCCGGTGCTGCCGGAAGACGCGCCCAAAGGCAGCGATGAAGGCGGCCTGGAACGGCTGCCAGTGCTCGCCGAATTCGCGCGTCCGCCAGGCTGGAACGGCTTGAGATTTTGAGAACTGTTTCATTTATCGCAAGTGTTTCATGTAACTCACGGGCCGGGGATGCGGCCCGATAGGGTGGCAGCAGTGACAACCCCGACCCAGACCGCTAGCAGCCAGACGCACGCCGAAGCGCCGCGCCCGTGGATCGAGATATTCCGCGCTGGCGATTACACGGCGGCCGGCAAGGGCAATATCACGCCGGCGGATCTGCATCGCGTGGCGCGCGGCTACGACCCGACTTACCATGAAGCGCCGGAAACCATTGGCCACCCGGCGGACGACAAGCCCGCGTATGGCTGGATCGATGGCCTGATGGTGGATGGCGATAAGCTGCTGGCGCGCGAAAAACAGGTGGATCCCAAGTTTCACGAAGCTCGCCAGGCGGGCAAGTTCAAGAAGCGCTCGGCCGCGTTCTATTGCGATGCCGTGGGCAACATCACGGGACTGCGCCACGTTGCATGGCTTGGCGCGCAGCCGCCTGAGGTGAAGGGTTTGCAGGACGTCGCTTTCGACGATCACGGAATGAAGTTCATCGCGGTGGACTTCGAGGAGGATGGAACAGTGGCAAACGAAAAAACCGTTGCCGAGCAGGTGAAGGAAGCCGTCTCGGCATTCTTCGCCGAGATGTTCGGCAAGTCCACAGCGACCAAGACGTTCAGCGAAGACGACGTGAAGCGCGTCGCCGCCGAAGCAGCCACCGCGGCAACTATCCCGCTGAAGGCTCAGGTGACCGCGCTCGAAACGCAGCTCGCCACACAGACCACGAAATTTGCCGAACGCGAGCTGGCTCTCGCCGGCGGCGAAGTAAAGCAGCGCGCGATCGAAGCCGAGGCAAGGCTCAGGACGGCTGGAAAGTGGATCCCGGCGTTCGAGAAGCAGGGCCTGCGCCTGGTGTTCGACGAGCTGGCCAAGGTGGCCACCACGGTTGAGTTCGGCGAGGGCGAAGCGAAGAAGAAGGTAACGCCGCTGGAAACGCTTGTTCTCTTCCTGGAAGGGTTGCCGAAGATTGTTCCAGGCGGACGCATGGTTGAGGGCGCTGCGGGGCGCGGCAATACAGGCACGGGCGATCCGCTGACCGACGCGGCCAAGGCACGGCAGAAAGACAAAGGCATTTCGTTCGCGGAGGCGCTTACGCAGATTGCGTCAGAGCAGCCCGAGCTGACTGTGGCCAGGGCGACCGGCGGCCAGGTCTAGCAAGAACCCGAGTGCCGCCTAACCGGGCGGCAGCGGCGGCGGGGCGCTGCGGAATCAGCCGGGAAGCTCCGATTCTCCCGGCACACTTTGAATACGAAGCCCAGGAGGGCACATGGCTAGCATCTACGTTGAAGCAAAAGGTCCGCAGGGCGTTCAGGCGTCCGAATCGCTGCTGCCCGCAGCCGTGACCGGTTACCTGCGCGGCCTGGCCGTGACCTACGGGACCGACCAATACCACGCCGCCCTCGTCGCGGCCGCCGCTGCTCCCGCTGTCGGTATCCTCGATGAAGACGCGGTCAACACTTACAACCCGTGCAAGGTTGTCGAGTTCGGCCAGTGCGTAGCGCAGATCGGCGCGACCGTCACCTCGCTGCAATTGCTCACAACCAATGCAGCCGGGCAGCTTGTGCCGGCGCAGCCGGGCCAGCCAGTGGTCGCCGTGGCGCTGGAGCCGCAGACTTATGTTTCGCCGGGCAGCTTCGCCAACGTGTTTGTGTTGGGCCTTTTCGGCTCCGCGCTCACACTGGAGGGCGACCCGGTCACTTACTACACCGCCGCGGGCGCGATTCCCGTGGCTTCCGGCACGGCTGCCATCAATGGCGCCGCTGCCCTTGCGATGACCCTGGCCGCGCCCAGCACCCCTGCGCAGGACGGGACGAAGCTCTTTATCACCGCGGCTACGGCTCATGCGCATACGGTGACCACGCCGGCCTCTGGCATCAATGGAGTACATCACATTGTGACCTACGCCGCGATCGGCGACGGCATTCTGCTTGAGGCGGTGAACGGCACCTGGAATCAGGTTTCGCTCACCGGCCCCACGCCCGCTGCCATCTCGTAAGCGGCGGCTTGACGGTTTTCGATTTGCACGAATTCACTCCGCCTGAGGCGGACAGGAGGAAGAAGCGATGGGCGGTTATGTAGGCCTTATGCCGGCGGGTGCGTTGAATGTGGCGCTTGCCAACTATGCGAAGGAATTCGCCGATGATAGCGTGCCGCTGGTGGGCGACCTCATCTTTCCGAAGGTTCCGGTGGATCGCCAGAGCTATCAGTACCTGATCTGGAACCGCGACAACCTGCGCGTCCCCGGATCCACGCTTCGCGCTCCGGGCGGCCACGCAACCGAGATTCGCCGGTCCTACTCGACCAGCACTTACTTCTGCCGGTCGCACGCGCTCAAGGGCAAGGTGCCGTTCGAGTCCGAGGCTTACGGCCTGGGCCTTGGCTTCAGCACAAAGCAGCACTTGACCGGCGATCTGATCGGCCGCATACGGAGAGCGCGGGAGTCGGAGATCGCCACCATGGCGCTCTCCACATCGAACTTCCCCAATGGCGTTACGCTCAGCGGCGGCGCGCAGTGGGACAGCTATCTGACCACGCCGGCTGATGACACCGAAGCCACTGTCACCTCGCATCCCATCGTGGCAGTGGGTACCTACAAGGCCATCCTTCGCCAGGCGGCGGTGCAGGATACCGAGATGGTGCTGATTTTGAGCGATCCGGTTTACCAGGCGCTCATCAACCATCCCGACATCGTCGAGCGGTTCAAGTACACCAACGCCGCCGGCAATATCAGCCTGGCGCAGTTGACCTCCGCTTTCGGCGTCAAGTGCGTACTGGCCAGCGCCCTCACCATGAATCAAGACAACGTGGCCTCGTGGATTTGGGGCTACAGCGCGTTTCTGGGCTACAGCAAGCCGACCTCGGATCGCGAGGATGTGAGCTGCGGCAAGACGTTTGTGTGGGCCGGCGGCAAGGGGCCTGGCGCGGGCGATGCGGGATCTGGGATGCCTGGACCTCCGGGAACCATCGACGGCTACGGAGTGCTGGAATTCCTTGATCCGGATCTCGACACCAAGACGTATGTGCAGTCGGTGGATTGGTACTACGGGCTCGAAGTCACCGCGCAGGAAACCGGCATCCCGATCCTTGCCGCCGTCTCCAGCGCGAACTTCACCATGGGTACCATCCCTGGCGACATCGAGGGCTAAACCATAGCAACACGATGAACCAACCGGGGGCGCGTTCTTAACCGGCGCGCCCCTTCTTTAGAAATCCACACCAGGGAGAGAAACGATGGCAACCGGAACCGCAACCGCAACCAAGCCAACGAAGGGCAAATATATGGTGCTCTCCAACCTGCACCACAGCGACGCCGACACACCCAAGGCGGGCAAGCTCTTCCGCCGCGGCGAAACCGTACTGCTCAGCGACGAGCACGCCGCGCCGCTGCTCAAGTCCAAGGTTGTCCTGCCCGTCAAGTAGGGCTTCGCCGTTCACCTTTTCACTTATTCACTTCTTCACTGTTTCACCGGGTGTCCATGGCCTACGCGACCCAAGCACAGTTGACGCCTCTCCGCCTGACCAATCAGGATCTGATCGATCTGACGGACGACGCCGACACTGGCGATATCAACACGGCCACCGTTGCGGCCGCGCTTGAAGAAGCATCGGGCCGCGTGGACAGCTACTGCCGCAACCGCTATGCCACGCCGTTGCAAACCAGCGACGACGTGGTAGGCCTCACGCTCGACATCGCCGTGTATCTACTCTTCAGCCGGCGCCGCGAAACCAATGTGGGCGAGACAGTGCTGGCGCGGTTTAATCAGGCCATTTCGTTCTTGAAAGATGTGGGCGCTGCCAGGGCATCGCTCGACCAGCCATCGGGCGATACGCCGCAGACATCGCTGGGCGGCCCCACCATCAGCCGGAAGGATCGGCATCTGGCCTTCAGCGACCGCAATCTGGAAGGGTTTGTTTAAGCCATGGCCGTGGATGTCATCAAGATCGACGACAGCAACCTCCGCGTGGGGTTGGGCAAGCTGCGCTTGTCGCTCGGCGGTGACGAGCCACTGATGCGCTCCATCGGCCTTTATATGATGGGTTCGGTCGCGCGCACGTTTCGCGGCAAAGGCTCTCCGGCCGGATCATGGAGGCCACTCGCGCCATCGACAATCCGCAGCGACCCGAAATTCTACGGCGCTAGGCACAAGCTGCTGATTGGGCGCACAGGCCGGCTCTTCAACTCCATCCACTCCGAAGCGGGACCTGGCCAGGTCACCATTGGCACAAACCTTGTGTACGCCGCCGTGCATCAGTTCGGCTCGCGCGATCGCGGGGCGATGGGCGAAGGCCCGCGCACTATCTGGCAGGACGCGGCCACGAGGAGCGTAAAGCAGCACAACCGCACCTGGAACCAGGCTTCGCTGGGTAAAGGCATTCTGCGCGGCCGGCAGCGGCTTATCCTTGGCCCGCGCAATCAGAAGGTAGTCAGCGTGAGCGCCCACCAGCGCCACCAGAACATTCCGGCGCGGCCTTATCTTGTGTTCCGGCCGGAAGATCGCAGCCGCATTCGCGGCCTGGTCTTGAGCTACATTCGCCGCAGCTCTGAAGCGGCCGGACTGGGGGGCAACTGATGGGCGCGCCTTCACAGTTCATGGTTACCCAGGTGGAGTCTGCGTTGATCGCGCTGCTCAACTCCACTATGCCGGCCGCCTATAATTTGGCGCTGCATCCTGTTGACCCTCCGCCCGCCGCCGGGATCGACATCGACGCGCTGGGCGGCAAAGACTTCGACGAGAACGGAATGCTGGCGCTGAAGTCGCCCGCCATGCGCGTTGAGTTCGGCGGCTGCGAATATAACCCGCTGCGCGACAATCAGCGCCTGACCTACGAAGCTGGGATGCCATTCGATGTGATCTGCTTTGTGGAGAGTTTGAAGTCGAAGGCCAGCGAACGCTACCGCACGCTCCTGTTGGTGCAGGCGGCGGTGAATCAGCTTGCCGGGGCGCGCCTGGCGCTCAGCGACGGCACCTTCAGTATGCCGCTCACACTTACGGCCGTCTCCAAGGTGCAGGATCGCGGAGGGCCGGTCGACCAGGCCTTTGCCATCACAGTGCTGGTGAACGGCATTGCGCAGTATAACGGGCCGAACGGGGGAAATGTATGACGCCGCCTTCCGATTTTGTGCAGGTGCAGCTTAGCCCAGCGGGCGCGGCCCTCGCGGGCGAGTCCGGAGTCGTCCGGATCTCGAACGGCCATTTCTCTTATGTCTTCAGCGCCACTCCAACCCGCGTGCTCACCAGCGAGTGGGCCAGGGTGCTTTCGCTCAAAGTGTGCCAGGGCCAGCCGATCCTGATGCTCGCGCCGGACGTGGCCGCCCTGAAGCCGGCGAAGCCCGCGCCTTCGCGCGCAAACTATCCCACGGCGAGCCACACGGACGCGCCGGCGCAACCCGCAACTGAAACCGCAAACGAGGTGAAGTGATGCCCAGCAATTTTCTTTCGCAATGGAAATCGGCACGGAATCTGGTACTGAGCGCGGCCTCGCAGTCCGCGTGGAATACCGCGCTCACCGGCGGCTACCTTACCCAGCGGCAGCGCTTCGACGGCGCGGCGGGCCTGGAGCTTACGCAGACGCGGCGCAGCGACCTGGCCTATGCGGGAAAAGGCACCGCATTTGCCACCAACGGCCAGGTAACGAGCTGGGACACCGCCTTCAGTGGATTCAAAGCCGAACTCTCGCCCTGGCTGGCAGGCTATCTGTTCGCATTCCTGATGGGCACCGACACTGTGACTGGAGACGCGTCGCCCTACACGCACACCTTCGACTTCGACGAGACCACGCGCACCGCGGTGCCGACGACGATCTACGTGCAGGACACCGAGGCTGTGGAGCGCACGGTGCCCGATATGTGCATCGATGAAGTGACCCTGACCATCAGCGAGATCGGCGCGATTATGGCCGAGATGAGCATGAAGGGCACAGGCCGCCAGACGCTGGGCGCGATCGGTTCACTGCCCGCGCTGGGCGCGGAGAGCTACATTTTGGGCTCGGATGCGAGCCTGATGTTTGGCCCGGTGGGCGAGACTGCCAGCTTCCTTGGACGGCACATGAGCACTACGCTGAAGTTCCAGAATCAGCTTCAGATCCACAAGGCGCCGGGCGGCGGACTGTATGGCATCTTTGTGCGCAAGGGCAATCCCAAGTTCAGCATCTCCACGACGATTGCAGCCAAGGACACGGATGACACCTACACATTGTTCGAGAACGATACCGAGTGCGATTACGAGTTGACCGTCAACTCTGGATCGGCCGCGCAGCTCACGGTCTCAATCCCACACATGCACTCCAAGGCCACCAAGATGGGACTGGATGGCGACATGATCGTGTGGCAGATCGAGGGCGACGAATCTTCCTGCTTCGACGCCAGCGGCACCACGCCGCCCATCACAGTGGGTGTTACCAACGCGGTTGCTGCGTACCTGACCGCCGAAGCTTAACGAAATTCCACCAACGCAAATGGGGATGAGTAGGAAACGAACGCTGGAGAGGACAGGCTGGACGGTAAACCGATTGCCCGTTCGAAATATAAGGCTAAAGGTCGGTCGAAGGCTAATAGTTGCAAGTCCCAAAGTCCCAACCAACACGCGGGCCGGATAGAAGATCATCCGGCCCGCATTCGAATATCCTGTAGCATCCGCGCCACGCGCGGCTCGAACGCTCTCACGGCTGCCTGAGCGTTCAATCTTCAAAGGGTCCTCAGCCCTGCACCGCGTATCGAAAATCCCAACCGACAAACGAAAAGAGGACCCATGTCTGCAATTGAGCTGAAAGCGCCGCGCATCATCACGATCGAGGATCGCGGCAAAAATTACTCGCTCACCATCGCGCGGATCCCGGCCAAGGTGTGGCTGCGCTATTTTGAAGGTATTCAATCCACCAGCGAGAATGTCAACGGCAAGCGCGTGGACAGTTTCGAGTCCAGCTCGGCGCGGCTTGAGCTGCTGTACGCCACGCTCACTACGGCCGAGGGCTACGCATTGCCCAATGGCAAGACGAATATTGCGCAGGTCGACGGCTGGAAGGACATGCTGCCGCTGGGCCACAGGCTGGCCGTGGCCAACACACTGATAGATGTGCGCCCTTCCGACCCAAGCGACGATGAAGCGATCGCGCTGGGCCAGGAGAGCGTATATCTCGACGCGGTGTGGTCCGCGGATGCAAGCGGGAAGATGCGGAAATTCACCGGCCTGCGGCATAACTTCAGGGTGCCAAGCGTCGAGCAGCAGCGCCGTATATCGCGCGACAGCACGCGCAGCCGCGTGGTGGGCGGCAGCCGCAACGGCAAGACGATTTGGCTGGGCGCGCAAGCCACGCTCGTGGGGCTTTACGACGAGCTGATCGTGAGTGTTGAAGGCTACACCGTGGACGGCGCCGCTCCGGATCGCGACCAGGTCATCGAGTTCATGGACGCATATCACAAGGTTGGCGCGGCGGACGCGCTGTTTGCGCCGGCGTCGGTGAAGGTTGACGAGGATGGCGATTGATGTCTGGAAAGACACAGAGGGCGTGCGCATGGCGCTTGAAGAAATCTTCGAGCGCGACTTTGCGCGCGCCAACATCGACCGCGCCGGAGCGCAGGCCAACGAGGCCACGCGCGCCCGGCTTGAGCGAACGCTCCCCGCTGAGCTGCTGGCTTATGGCTATTACCGGTTCGCGGAGCATCTGCTCCATCTCGACGCCATGCAGCGGGCAGGCATACGCATCGGCGCGAACCAGCTCACCGCCTTTGAGGCTGCCGGCCTGGTCGCGCTTCATCGCGCGCGGAAAACGTTTGAAGGCAATCACCCGGCGTGCAGCGCGTGCGGGCAGCGCCAGCATAACCGGTTCGGGCGCGAGTGCCCTGGATGCGGCGCAAAGTTTCGGCAAAAGAGGGCATAGAGCATGGGCGTAGAGTCGAGCGCGGTAAACATCGTCGTCACCGTCACCGATTCCAACTCTGGGCCGGTGATGGCCGGGGTGACGAAGAATGTCGAGCAGCTCGGCGCGGCCGGGGCGACGACGGGCGCGAAGGTTGCCGAAGGGATGGACCGCATCGGCAAGCATTCGCTCAGCTCGCTCGATAATGTGCGCTTGCTGCGTGACGACTTCGGGATCCACATTCCAAGGGCGATGGAGAAAGCGATCTCGCAAAGCGCTTTATTGAGCGGGGCGATTCGCGGCATCGGTACCGGATTGATCGCGATGGGCGCGATCGAGATCGGCGGTCATGTCTTCGAAGCATTGGTCCGCGGGGCTCAAGCGCTTTGGCATAACGTGCTGAATGTCAATCAGGCTGTGGAGGATTACAACGCGGAGATTGCCAAGTCGGCAAAAGAGGACTTTGGGAATACGCGCTCGATCGAGACGACGCGGCTCAGGATCGACCAGGCCACGGCGGCGCTGCATTTTTACCAAGCTGAAGTCGACCAATTGAATAAGAAGAAGCAAAACGATCTCAATTCGCCTTTGGGGTTGATAAACCCGGCCGGAAACATGTTGGCGTCGCTTCACGACAGTTGGTGGGCGCATAATGCCCAGGCCAATGCAATGGAGGCTCAGCGTGATCTCGACAGGCTTAATGACGCCAAGCGCACGCAAATGCACGAAGAGCGGCTGCAGGCTATCGAGGTCCACCACACCTACGATTGGCAGCTCGGCAAAGAGCAGGAAATTACGGCGGAGTGGCAAAAACGCCTGGAAATCAACGCGGAGAATGCGAGATTCAGCGACGAACAAGAAGGCAAGCTGGGCAACGCTGTTGCGCCGAGAGGCGGCAGAGCTGGTCTTTTTAACTACCTCCGCTCTTCGCAGTCTTCGGAGGATTATCTCGCAGGGTCTGAAGCGGCCAAGGCCCGCGCGGATGCGAGCGGCGCCGACGAAAAGACCAAAGCCGACGAGCTGCGCCGCATTCACGAACAAGCAATTGAATCAAGGCTGAGCGGCAGCGCGCTCTACCATCAGCAGGAATCGGCCGCGATCGAGGATCTGAAGCGCCGACACCTCGATACAGACCAGGCTGTGGACGATGTCCACGCCAAGTTCCACGGCGAAGAGATGAAGCGCCTGCAGGCGGAGAACGACAAAGTACGCGAGATGCGCGAGGCAACGCAGCTCGCGGGCTTGAGCGGCGTGGACCGTGCAAGGCAGGAAGGGCGCAATAAGATTGCCGATATCTACGCCAAGCCCACGGACGATCCAGGCGCGCGGCTGGCCGAGATCGATGCAGTGAACCGCGAGACCGCCCGGCAGATCGGCGAGTTGAACAACAGCTTCAAGGCGCGCGTGGATGAGATTGTGAGTACCAGTGCGAACCGCGAGCTGCAGGGGTTTGCGCGCATCGCCGCCGATGCGCAGACCAAGATTGCCGAGTTGAAGGCGGAGTTCGCGAAGAACGGCTACGATCCCAATGATCTGGCGCGCGGCGAAGCGGGCATCAACGCCGGCGCGGCCGGGCAAGCCGGGGAGTTGGCCCGCAGGAACACACAAGAGACCGAAGCGATCGAGGCGCAGGCCCGCACAAAGTGGTTCGACGCGGAGAAAAACAAGACGGCGGCGATCCAGGTCGAACTTGAGGCGCGCAAAACGAAGTATCTCGCGGAGTTACAGGCGCAAGAGATTGGCTTCGACGATTATCAGCGGCGCGTCACAGCCGCCGAGGAAGAAGCCAATGCTGAGCGCGTTGCGGCAGCCACCGAAGCGCGCAAGAAGATGGCCGGTGAATTCGATTCGCTATTCAAAGGGATGGAGCACCCGACCAAATACCTCGAAGAGCAGGGCAATAAGGTACTGGGCGATATGGCAGCCAGGCTGGTGCAGCATGTCCAGCAAAAGCATCCTGGTACAGCGAGGCCGCAATCCATCGAGGAAGCGGGCACTGGTGCCGGCCTGTTGGGCGTTTTGTTCGGCGGCAAGAAAAAGGATGCGGCCGGCACGGCCGGCGCGCACGCTATGACGCAAGGCGCGTTCAGCGTGGCGCAGGCCACCATCCAAGTCGGCAGTGCGTACTTCAGCGGCGGCGGATCGGCGCTCGGCTCCGGATCAACGTCGGGCGGCGCATGGCCCGCATCGAGTGGAGGGGCGGGCGCTTTCAGCGCTGGCGGTGGCACAGGCATGATGGCCAGCGGCACGACGGGCGTGTCCGGAGGCTTCAGCGGCGGAGCAACAGCCGAGCCGGGACATGGATCGAGCTTCAGCACAGGATCCACAGGCGCTGTGTCTTCGCGCGGAGGATCCGCGAGCGCCTTGATGGGCTTTGGCCAGCAGGCCATGGGCTTCGGCAAACAGATGGCCGGGTACTTCGGCAAGAAGCCTGGTGGCGCGGCCGGCGCGGGATCTGGGCCGTCGAGCGATGCAGAGGGAAGTAACTGGGGGGACACCACAACATCAAGCGCGCCATGGGGAATGAGTGGCGCGGCCGGCGCGGGATCCACGTCGGGCGGCGATCTCGATACCACAAGCTTTCCGATGCAAGGCATCTTCGGCAAGGACGGTACATTCAGCGCGGCGAAGTCTGGAGGCGTTGGCGCCAACGTTGCCGCGGGCGGCGCGGATGGCATGATCGGCGCTGGGCAGGCTGGCATTGGCTTGTTCTCGCAGTCTCAGGGCCACGGCGGCGGCGGAATGCTGGGCGGAGCGGAAAAGGGCGCGCAGATTGGCATGGAGTTCGGAGGCCCGGTAGGCGCTGCCATCGGTGCTGCCATTGGGGTTGGCCTCGCGATCAAGGGCGAGAAAGAGCAGGCGCGCGTTTACGACCTGAAGGAAATTCGACCGCGCATCACCAGCGACCAGGACGCATACGGCCAGGGCAGCATGAGCTATATGGACGCCTACAGCGACGTGCAGCAGATGATTGGCCCAAGCTGGGCCGCGACCAAGAAGATGGGCGTGGAAGCCGAGCACTACTGGAACGACACCATCAAGACGGAGCTGATGCAGGCCATGGCCAAATTCAGCAGCGAAGAGAAGGCCGGGCGCAGCCTATATACAGCGTCGGGCGCTTCCTACGCATCCGGCACGCCTTACGTTGAGCAGACGGGACTGAACATCAATCACGCCGGCGAGCGCATCTTCAGCGGGGTTGACAACGCGGCGATGGTGCGAGCTGTGACGCAAGGCAACAGTGGCTCAGCGCCGGCGGAGCGGCCCTCCATGGGCGACGTGCATCTGCACGTTCACGCGATCGACGCCAAGGGTGTGGCCGACTTTATGGACAAAAACAAGCACATTATTCGCGGCGCGCTGAACAACAGCTACGCGGAGAACTCAGGGGGCGGCCTGTAATGCCTGCATCCGACATCCTGAACCCGACGACGAATTGGACCGAAGACATTGAGGATTCGATGACTCCGGACTACGACTTCAGCCGCAAGCGGCCGAACACGAAGCTCAACAAGAAAGCCGTGGGCGGCACACCCTGGACGCGCGAAACGCAGAACACCGGGCACACCTTCAGCCTGAGCTGGATGACGCGCACCTATGCCTGCGTGCAGCGGTTGAAGTGGTACGGCGAGCAGTACGAGGACGGCTTCTTCACCATCGTGGACTGGGACGGCGGAGGCCGCCAATATGTGGGCCGCTTCACATCGGAAGTGACCCCTGTGGAGCTGGGCAACGGCATGTGGACCGTGCAGAATGTCACCTTCGAAGAGCTTCCGGAGCAGAACATGGCCGAGTATCCAGGCGACTGGACGCACGATGCGATTGTGTTCCTGGTGAATAACGACCAGGGCGATCAGAAGCTGGCGACGAACAGCCCAACGAACCTGTGGGCGCAGGCCGCGCGCACGGCTTCGATAGGCACATTCCTTTCGGGCATCACGCCGAGCTACGGCTTGGCGCAGTTACAGACAGCCAACGCGGCAGCCACGCTGAATTACGTGACCATGGACAATATCGGCACGGCCGCCGGCGACTGGGCCTGTTATGAGTACCGCGGCTACGGGTTCCGGCTCTTTATGTGCCAGGGACCAGAGTTCGGCAAATGCGACGTGTATATCGACGGCGTGCTGCTGGAGACGCTGAATCTTTATGCCGCTGAGGATCTTGGGCCGCAGATCGTGCTTACGCAGCAGTCGATGCCGCTCGATATCCATCGCGTGCAAGTGACTGTAGACAACACGAAAGACGAAGCGGCCACTGGATACAAGGTGAGCTGGTACGCGCTGGAGGTAATGAGATGATCCCTTATCCTCCAAGTCTGAAGGCCGTTGGCGGCGCGCGCACGGGCATTGCGCCTGTGAATCTGCTGGACGTGCAAGATGTCAACGGCAACCTCTATTACTGGAGTGACCGGCCCAGCAATGCGCCAGTCGTGCTCACCGGCGCCATTCCCGCGTATGCAGCGCCTCCGGTGGCTTTGGGCGCTGGCCAGAGCATCGCATGGGCATTTCCCACGACGCTTACCTCGATAGTAGAGGCTGGGCCGACATGGGGCAGTTCAGCCGCGCCCGCATCGGTATTTAGCGCGGACGGACGAACCAATACGAGTGTGGTAAACACGAGCGGCGGTGGCGTGGGCGGCGGAGTGTACACCTGCCAGTGGAGCGGCTTCGCGCTGCCGCCAATGCCAGGCGGCGCGTCGATCCAGGCTATCTACGGGGTTGTTATCGCGGGCGGGGCACTGACCCATTCGGACTTCCCTGGCGGACCAAATGCTGTCAACGGACCGGTGCAGCAACTCAACGGCACAAGCCTGGGGACTTCGCCGGATTGGTCCACGCTTGCCTTTCGGATATCGGCGGATCTGAATGGCGGCGACGCGATTGGGGCCGCGAACTTCAACTGCCAATTTATTGGGCTGGCTGTGTACTACACCATGCCGGGCGACATCTCGGGCTGGGGCTATCCGGGCCTGAACGCTTATGGCTCGGGGCCTTATAGCCCGTGGCTTGTGGAAGTGCCGGGGTTCACGTTTCATCGCAGCTTGCAGACCGACGTCGGATCGTTCGTGATCCAGAACCTGAGCGGCGATACGCTGAGCCGCGACTTCGAGAAGATCGCTCGGCGCTCGGCGCTGGAAGGCGCAATGTTCGTTTACCGCCTATGGCAGGCGGATGCGCAGGCAGCGTGGCTTGAGGTGCATGGCACGCTGACCGTGCAGAGCGTCGGCGTAGACACGGTGAAGCTGAAGGGCCAACCGTGCATCAATCCCTCGCAGCTCGACACGCCAGACAAGATCCTCTGCGAGACGTGCCAACTGCAATATGGCGGGCGCCGCTGTGGCGCGACGTCCGGCGTCGAATGCAATTACAGCTTCCAGACGTGCCAGGTGGTCGAGCGGATTTTCGTCATTTTGAACAATTACGAGAAGAATTATGGCGAGGCCGTGGCCAACACGGCCAGCAACGTGATCAACCGGCGGAGGAAGATATAGATGTTCTTCAACGCCCCAATCACGCCCAGCAGCAGCGCGGACCAAACCGAGGGAGTGCCGCTGCCCCTGGCGTTTGGCTATGTATGGGCGACGGGCCTGCGGAAAGGTTACTACCAGCTTGGCGAGCCGCTCACCACGGGCGATTCCGCTCTCGACTACACACGCGTCGGCTACTGGATACTGGGCGACGGCGAGTGGGACGGCCCGATGGAGCTATGGACCAACGACACGCTGATCTGGAACGGGGACACAACCATCACAAGCAACTGGAAGGGCTGGAACTGGTACGACTGCCTGGATAACGCGCGGCAGCGCATTGTATTCAACTTCCATCGTGGCGCCGACTCGATCATAGGCTCAGGCTTGACGCCAGGCAGCTATGGACCCGACCAGGGCGTGGACGCGCTGTGGTCTCTTTTCCCGTCTGCAATTCAGCCGCTCCATTTCTCCCGCATGGCCTATTACGGGCTGATGCGCAAACAACCCATCGAGAACCAGACGAATACGCACCAGAACGATCCGTCGCAGTGGACCGACCTTGCGCCCATCGGCCTGTGGCGAGCGCTGCGCTGCCGCCTGTTCGACGACGAAGGGAACCAGACCGGCTACGCCTTCACGACGAACCCGGCGTGGCATCGCGTGGAGCTTTATCTGCGCCGCAAGGTGTTCCCGGATTGGGGCATCGACTTTGTTGCTGGCCCCGATCCGCTGCCCACCGCCGCGGTGAACGCCTTCGATTGGGGATCGATCTACGCTGCCGCGCAGTATTTCGATGAGTTTCTAGCCAACGGGCGCAGGCGATTCGAAGGTAGTTACAGCTTTGCGCAGCAGACAACGCTGCAGGCTATCGACGAGCAGATACTGCGATGCTGCCGCAGCTTCGGCACGGAATACGCCGGCAAGATCGGCATGAAATGCGACATGCCGAGGTCGAGCGTGTTCACATTCAGCCGCGCGAATATACTGCCCGGATCGTGGGATGCGGACGATCAGAAGCTGCACACGGGCGCGAACTCTTATCTGGGGCGCTTTCTCGATTTGCTTGTGCCAGCATGTTCGCAGGTAGCATCCATTGTTTGGCCTAACGTGGCCACTCAGGAGCCGCATCCCTTTGTGCCCGGCGATTGGATCCAGATGGGCGCTACCGGCACGCCCTACGACGGCGTGTGGCAGGTGAACACAGTGCCGGACGTAGAGAACCCTGGCACTCCGGAAGAGGTCGATCCATCGACATTCACGTTGGTGAGCAAGGGTGAGAACTATCCCTACACGGTTGGCGCGGTGGGCAGCATCGGCCTGCTCTATTCGCGATTCAAAAAACGCACGCCGATCTTCGATCACAAAGCGAACCAGTATGCTCGGGGAGCTGTTGGAGTTGGGTTGCCGCGCCAGCGCGACAAGGTAAAGGAGACGCTGGATTACGCCACGTCCACCTGGGATCAGGTGGCCCGCATCACGGCATACGAGCGAGATCGGCTGCTCGGCGTCGATGTGGTCAACGCAGGCGGCGCGCTGGTTCCGTCCGCGCCCTATGTAACGCCGCCGGTGGTAAAGCTGAAGACATCCTTTTTTGCGAACGACGCCTACGGGAACCTTGCCGCGGCTGTGGAATGCGGCGACCACGTCACCATCGACACCACGGCCAATTTTCAATATGCGGGTGAGTACGAAGTTTTGGATGGGCTGGAGAAAGTTCCTCCCACTTGCCAGGCCACTGGCAGCGGCGGCGCGATCGCGCTGAAGCCGAGCGAAAGCAGCGGCGAGATAGGGTTTGTGCTTGGGCCATATAACCCGGCCATCATGTATGACACAAGCGACCCAACGCAGAACGGCGACCCGGAAGTGCCGGGCAGCGATCCGGGCAACAACAGCAACTTCACTTCCATTCCGCTGGCCAGCGGTGGCACCTGGGCTTTCTTCACTGGCCTGGGCGCAAGCGGCTCGCCCTTCCAGCTTCCGTCCACAGGCTTTCCAACGGCCAACGTGCTGGCATGGGCAGGCCCGGCGGGCTATCTGTTCAACGACAACATCATGCATATCGTTGCGCAGTGCAGTGTGAGCGCATCGCTGCTGTTGACATTGCAGTATGAAGACGGCGAAGGCCACCTGTGGAACGGCGATGTGAACTATGCGTGCCTGACCTGGCTGAGCGCGGATGTAACCAACGTGGCGGATGGGTTGACCTGGCTGCCGCTTACGCTGCTGGGCGGCGAAGAGATTGTGTGGGGCATGGGAGTGGTGGCCGGCGATGGCAGCTTTACGGTGGAGCTGCCCGCCGGCTATACGGCCGCGAAGTCCTTCATGGTGGCTTATCCGCACGATGCGAGCGTGCCCACCGGCAATCAGGCGCACTGGGTTGGCGCTTATGTGGACGATGTGCAGGCGGTGCATTGCAACTATAAGGACGGCTCAGGCAACGTGTGGCACGGCAATGCGGCGGTTCTGGTGTTCGCGTGGAAAAACAACATGGGCTCCATCACCACAGAAACGCTGAGCGGCGGCAACTGGATGCAATGCACGCTGACCAACGGCCAGGTGTTCGGCGTGGGTTGCGCGCTGGGCGTGGCAAACGGCGCGACACTTACGCTGCCCGAATCCGCTGGCGATGGATCCACACTGGAGGCGATGGTTGGCACCAGCGGCTGGGACTACGCCGACAATGGGACGCCGGCTACAGGAGTGAAGGATAGCTACCTGGACGCCGACAACGTTGTGCATATCGACTTCGGCAATAACACCGGATCGATAATCTGGCCAGGCGCGGCGGATGTGTTCGCGCTCTATTGCACGACAGGCTTGAGCGTGGGCACGATTGTGCAGGTAACGCCGCCGACACAAAGCGTAGCCGCTGGGGCGCAGGTGCAGTTCGATGCGGCCGTGCTGAATAACGCCAACCCGAATGTGAGCTGGAGCGTGGACGGCAATATGGGCGGCAACATCACCGTGGGCACTGTAGACGCGACGGGAAACTATAACGCTCCGGACACCGCTGGCACGCATGAGATCACGGCTACCAGCGTTGCGGACCCAACGGCGTCAGGCTCGGCGACAGTGACCGTTTGGGGAACTGTTTACGACCCGGAGAACATCATCGTCGTGGGTGATACACCGGTGACTGTGGACGGCGACCAGATCGACGTGGCTTAGGAGACTCGATGCTTATTTCTTTCAGTTCGATGATCAGCTTCGGCCCCAACGCGGACTGCCCCACAACCGGCGGCGCGGACGGGATGCCGGGCCGGATCTACGTCGCCACCGATCTGCAAGTTGTTTATCAGGATAATGGCGCTGCTTGGGAGACATACGCACCGTGGCCGTCCGCGCCTCATATCCAACAAAACTTTTGGAACTATGGCGTCGACACGGGTGTGGCGAATGCATACGAACTTACGCTCAATCCGGGCAACGGCACTCTTTACGAGCTGACTGTCGGCATGTTGGTTGTAATGCTCACAGCTCACACCAACACTGGGCCATCGACGCTGCTCTCAAACGGTGAGGGGCCTTTCGGGATAGGGGGCGCGCTGGAGACCGCGACGCTCAACATCTGCAAGGGCTACAACACGCCGCTCGATGCGGGCGATCTCGTGGCCAACTCGCTGGCCTTTATGGTTTATAGCGAAGCTGGCTACCAGTTGCTCAACCCACAGAGAGCGGGCGTCCCGTTCGCTGTGGACACTGGCGCGGCGAACGCTTACGTGTGGCCGCTCTATACCGTGCAGCCTCCGGTGGCCGGAACAATGCTGGCGCTGAAGGCACTCAACGCCAACACTGGCGCATCGACGCTCAACGTGGCGGCTACGGCTTATCCGATCAAGAAGAATGGCACCGCCGCGCTCACGGGCGGCGAGATCGCTGCTGGGCAGATCGTCACTGTCGTGTACGACGGAGCGAATTTCCAGCTTCAGGGCGCGGGCGGCAGCGGCGGATCGAGCGGGTCGGCCCAGACAACCGTGGGCGGATCCACATCGGGGAATGCAGTCTTTTCGCAGCCTTTTGAAGGCGCCTATTACAAGAAGGTGATTGTGCTCCTCGAATTGCTGAATGGAACAGCGAGCTACACGTTCCCGGCCGCCTTCACCGAAACACCCGATTACTTCATCGGTGCATCGGCCTCGGGCGCAACACTGACGGCTCTATCCACAACGGCGGTAACAATCAGCGGCGCGCCCAGCTCGGGCGTGATCACACTGGAGGGATACTGATGCGACGCATAATTGTGCTTTTGGCTTTGCTTTCGACGCTGGGATTCGCGGGGGCGCAGAACCTTGGAGTAAGCTCCGCGCAATGGATCAGGGGGTCGGGAGCGCCGTCTCTCTCATGCTCGGCGACAGCGTACAACGGCGTGTTTTATACCGACACGGCGGCCAGCGTTTTGTATCAGTGCTTCCCGGTGAGCGGCACCTGGACCTGGCACGCCGTGGGCGCAAGCGGTGGCGGCTCAGGAACCGTGAGCACTGCCACGGCCAACGCCATGGCCTACTACAGCGGGACGGGTACGACAGTGGGCGGAGCGGCTGGTCTCTCCACACCAGGCGCAGGCATGCTCTCTAGCGCGGCGACCGACCCACTGAATGAGACATCGTCGGTACCCTATATCTACAGCAGCATCAACGGCGGAGATGCCCAGACAGAGTTTCGCTCCGAACAAGGAGGATTGTCTGGCGGATGGAACTTTGTATCTCCTATTGTCGGACTTATGACCATGAACAACTCAGGTAACATCAGTGGGGGATTTGGAGTTATGGGCTTATGCGACATTTCCAACGACGGCGGAGAGATTCCGTCGGCTTGCGTAGGTGTTTACGGTCAAGGCAGGGTAACAGGAAATAGCATGAACGCTTGGGGCGGCAACTTTCTTGCTGGTACAAACTCAGGGACTCCAGGCACCATTCGAGCGGCAGAATTCGACACTAACGCACGGAATACCGGGGATCAAGCATATGGAATTACAGTGCAAGGTTCTTGGGCAGCACAACCTTCAGCCCCTTCAACCGCTGTTCTTGTGGAACCTTTAGGGGGTATTCCAGGCGTTCATTGGACGACTGATTTTGAATGCGAAGGTAGCTCAGCTACTACATGCCTAGATGCCGGGCCGACGGTTACGGCGGATAGCGAACCTTCCATGCCAATTACACTGGATAACTACGATTCAGGCGGGATGCTTCGCAAGTCCACTGTGGCGGCGGATGCCGGTGGGGATGTGGTAATCACCCCATACAGCGGCGTGACTAATGTGATCGGAGCGCTGGAGCAGAGCGGAGTGGGGGTAGCAGGGCTTGGCTCAAATGCTTTCTTCGGCACGCAAACTCTTCGTCCAACCTCCATTTCCACACCGGCAGTAACCATCGAAGGCACCACATCCGCTGGCAGCCCCGTCGCCTTTGTTCAAAGCGTCGCTAACGACGGTTCTTCGGCTTCGCTGACAACTACGATTAGCGTTGGAGACACGCTCATTTTGGGCTGCTACGTTGACACCACCAGTACCTGCACTTTCACTGATACTCAGGGCAACACGTTCACTCAGCTTCAATACGATGGAGGACGCGGAACTTTGCTTGTGGCCACCAACGTGGTGGGCGGCGCGGATACGATCACAGCCGTTACGACGGGTGGAAGTGAATGGCAATTCAGTTTCGGGGAGTTCACATCTTCGACTGTTTCAGGGGCCATCTACTATTCCGCCACAAACACTGTAGGTTCCCCTCCGCAGCCGCTTGGTCCGGTTACGACCACCGCAGCGAATGGGATGATCGTGTACGGCCTTGCCAACGCACACGGCTCTATGATCACTCCGAGCAGTCCCAGCGGATTGGCATGGAGTTCTGGTTATGGCAGGTGGCCGTGGGCTGCTTACACGCCGGAAGCAATCGCCGGTACATATACCCAGAATGCCAGCATGACATCTAGCGATGCCACCAGCACTAATAACTTTGCGGTCGCCTTGATCCCTGGAGGCGGGGCTCCTCAGTCCACGCCTTTAGTCACCAACAAAGATATTCAAACTGGGTCAGTCACTTCGGGTATCGATCCGATGGGTGGCATGTTCGATCAACCTATGTTATTCGCCGCCCTGCCAACTTGCACAGCCAGCACTTGGAGCGCAACGCAGGTGGTCCCTGGGACCCGCCGATTTATAACTGACAGCACCGAGCCAATGAGTTCCCCTGGGGTAGCCGTGGGCGGTGGCGGGGGTTACGACACGCCAGTGCGCTGCGTGATGCTCTCAGGCACGCCAACCTGGGTAGTGGAGTAGCTGGGCGAACTGGGTGAATCATTGAATTGGGAGCAAATCTGACCATGTCTCTACTTATTACGAGGTAGGGTATTTCGCGATGGTTTGAGTTATTGTCGGGAAGATCGCCAGAATCTGGTTCAAACGAGGTAAATTCGGGCCGGGCTGTCCGGGTCGGGGATGGGGCATCCGGACCACTTTCTAAGCTGTCCGGTTTTGTCCGGTTTTCAGGGGTGTTTTCTAGACTATGGAAAATGGGATTACAGAATTCTTTTACAGTGGTGTGGTAAAAGAATTCTGTAAATCGTGGTAAAAGAATTTTGGAAGCCACACCCGTGCCCCATCCATTCGCTTTTTTC
>Ga0302195_10000533_pt1 | contig 29360 bp, 27 predicted proteins | sample II_Bog_N1_2_FD_198778 | JGI IMG/M metagenome (GOLD analysis project Ga0302195, IMG submission 198778) | Peat permafrost microbial communities from Stordalen Mire near Abisko, Sweden - II_Bog_N1_2 | ecosystem: Environmental > Terrestrial > Soil > Wetlands > Peat | place: Sweden: Abisko...
GGTGCGGTCCTTTCCGGCTTTGCTGCGCGTCAGCGGGATGGCTGCGAGTCGAGTGTGAAAAGTGGTTTGAGGGAATTGTAGCGCGTTGTGCGCTCCGCTGCATTACAAAAGAAAGGTCACTTTAGTACCCAAAATTGGGCGCAGACAACCCTCCCACAGGCCAGGGCCATCTCAATAAAGATACTTCTGTCAGATAAAACGCCCCTCAGGGGCTAAAGCCCACAATTTCGCTTGGCATTTTGCGGCACGGCTGAAGCCGTGCCCTTTCAAAGCATCAAGCCAGCGGCACGGCTAAAGCCGTGCCCTTTCAAAGCCTGTTTAGGAAATAACTTCCAGGGGCGGGGAGCCCCCTGACCACTGATCACTGTCCACTGTCCACTGTTCACTGTTCACTGACCACTGTTCACCGTTCCCTGTTCCACGCTACTCCAGCATCTGCAAGTCCAGCGGATCTTCGAGGAGGTAGTCCTTGCCGCAAAGACATTCGAGGGCGCGCTTGAGCGCCGAGGACTTGCACGGCTCCACGGTCATCACGAAGGGCAGGGCGTGCGGCGAAAAGCCGGGCTTCTGGACGATGGCGCGGATGTTGATGGCCTCGCTGGCCAGCGCCACGGTGATGTCGGCAATGATGCCAGGCTTGTCGTTGACCATGAAGCGGATGTAATGGGGAACTTCGAACTCGCCGCTGACCGGCGCATGGGCCGAGGGCAGCTCGACCCGCCGCGAGCCGTGCGCCAGGGCAAGCAGGTCGCTGACCACGGCCACCGCCGTGGGATGGCCGCCGGCGCCGTGGCCGGAAAACACCACATCCCCGCCGTAGTGTCCGTGCAGAACCACCATGTTCTCCGTGCCGCGCGACCAGGCCAGCGGCGAACGCAGCGCCACCAGCATCGGACCCGCGCTGGCCGCCACCTGATCTCCGGCGCGGTCAGCGCGCGCTATCTGGCGGATGGTGCAGCCCAGCTCCCGTGCATAGCTGAAATCCACGGCGGCAATCGAGGTGATCGCCTGGGGCGTAATCTCCTCCGGGTCGACCGCGACGCGCATCGCGAGGCGCATCAGGATAGCCAGCTTGGCGCGCGCGTCAAAGCCGCCCACATCCTCGGTGGGATCGGCCTCGGCATAGCCCTTGGCCTGCGCCTCGGCCAGCACCGGCGCATACTCGGCGCCCTCCTCCATTTTGCTGAGAATGAAATTGCAGGTGCCGTTGAGGATGCCTTCGATGCGCTCGATGCGGTCGCCGGCCAGTCCCTGCTCAAGGCCCGGGATCACGGGAATTCCGCCGGCCACAGCTGCGCCGTACTTCAGGTGTCCGCCGCGGGAGGCAGCCAGCCGCTCAAGCTCGAGGCCATGAAAGGCGATCAGCTTCTTGTTGGCCGTGACCACGCTCTTGCCGGCATCGAGAGCGCTCCGCACCCAACTGCCCGCCGGTTCAAGGCCCCCGGCCAGCTCCACCACCACATCCACATCCGAGGCCAGCACGGCATCGGCGTCCTCGCTCCAGACCACGCTGGAGGGAATCCAGTCCACTAGCCTTTTCGCCACGCTGCGGACGTAGATGTGGGTGAGTTCTAGCCCAAAGGGGCGGGACTCGATCAGAATCCGCGCCACTGAACTGGCCACCGTGCCAAAACCAAAAAGCGCGATGCGCAGCGGACGCTTGATGTGGGATTCCTGCTCGGAAAGCTGTTGCGGCGATGCGGAGATATTCGATTCGAGCACGGGCATTTCCTCATGGATGTGAATGAAAATTGCAATAACCCGATGATACCTGACGATGGGCGAAGGCCGTCCCATACGCACCGTTGAAGCCGAGGTTCGTGTAGCATGAAACCTAGATGCGGCACTCCCCGTCCTTCTTCCCTTTTCTACATCTGTCACTCGCCACAGCGCTGCTTGCGGCCGCGTCCGTTCCCGCGCTGGGGAATGTCTTCGCCAACATTCATGGGGTGGTCCACGATCCCGAGCATCGGCCTATCGCCGGAGCAGCCGTTACCCTGAAGGCTGTCGACTCGGCCTTCACGCTGCGCGCCACAACCGGCTCCGACGGCGAGTTTGAACTGCCCCAGGCGCCCATCGGCGTCTACCGCCTGGAGGTAACGGCCTCCGGCTTCGCCACCGTCACGGAGGCGCTCACCGTAGCCTCGGGCACGAACCCAGTGGTGCACGTCGCGCTGCCGGTGGCCGCGGCAACCCAGTCCGTGGTTGTGGAGGGGCTCGATACTTCTCTCTCCGCCAGCGACTCGGTGACCCCCACCACGCTTGTTACCCGCGCCGAAATCGAAGAGACCCCCGGCGCCAGCCGCACCATCGGCATGGAGATGATCACCGACTACGTCCCCGGCGCCTACATGACCCACGACATGCTGCACATGAGGGGCGGCCACCAGACCAGTTGGCTGATTGATGGCGTTGCGATTCCGAACACCAAGATCGCCTCCAACGTCGGCCCGCAGATTGACCCCAAGGACATCGATTCGCTTGAAACCCAGCGCGGCAGCTATGCGGCCGAGGTCGGCGACCGGACCTATGGAGTATTCAACGTGCTGCCGCGCAACGGCTTCGAGCGCAGCCGAGAGGGCGAGCTTCTGCTATCGGCCGGCAATCAGTACACCGGCGAAACGCAGCTTTCGCTGGGCGACCACTCCGCCGCGACGGCCTGGTACGCGAGCCTCGCCGGCTCCCGCTCGAATTACGGGCTGGCCACGCCGGTGGCCCAGATCTATCACGACGCCACGAACTCCGAGAGCGGTTTCGTCTCGCTGATTCGCAACCAAACCCCGAAAGATCAACTGCGGTTGAACGCGCAGTATCGGCAGGATTATTTTGATGTGCCTTATGACCCCAACCAGACCGACTGGGAACAGGCCACGCCTCCAGGGGGTAATCCGTATTACGAATCCTATGGACTGCGCGACGCACAAAGCGAGCGTGACAGCTTCGTGATCGCCAACTGGGTGCATACGATTTCGCCCTGGGCGCTTGTCTCCGCCGCGCCCTTCTATCACTTGAATCAGGCTAACTACGATTCACTCACAGCGACGGACATGCCGGTAGCCACCACCTGGCATCAGACCTCGAACTATGCCGGCGCGCAGGCAGATGCGCGTGTGGATGCGGAGCCGAACAGCTTCTCCGCCGGTCTCTACTCGTTCTTTCAGGCGGAAGACGACCTCTTCGGCGTCGAGATCAACGACAAACAACTCCTCGAAGCGGGCGCACAGTCCCAGCCCAATACTCCGGCCAGCGCCAATGCCGGACTGGTCGAGTTCTATGTTGCCGACCACTTGCGCCTGGGACAGTACGTCACGCTGCTGGGCAGCGAGCGCTTCTCTGTCTATCGCGCCGGACTGAACGAGTCCGCAATCTATCCCCGCATCGGCGCAACCATCGCGATTCCGCGCCTCCACTGGGTTCTGCGCGGCTTCTACGGCCACTTCTTTCAGCCCGCGCCGCTCGAAACTGTTTCCAGCTCCGTGCTGAATTACGCCGGGAGCCTGGGCTCCGGCGAGAACACCTTCACGCCGCTGCCATCCGAGCGCGACGAAGAGCATCAATTCGGCATTCAGATTCCCTACAAGGGTTGGCTGCTCGACGTGGCCAACGTCAAGAGCCGCGTGAACAACTTCCTCGATCACTCGAATCTCGGCGAATCAAATATGTACTTCCCCATCGCGGTGGATGGCGCGCTGATTCGGGCCTGGGAGCTGACCCTCCGCTCGCCCGAACTGGCAAAGCTCGGCCGCTTCCACCTGACTTATTCAAATCAGATCGCCGAGCAGCGCGGCAACATTATTGGGGGCTTTACCTGCTCGATTGCCAACGATCCGGCCTGCGATCTGGGCCCCGGCTACACGCCCGTCGATCATGACCAGCGCGAGACGCTGAACACAGGTTTCACGGCGAAGCTGCCACAGCATACCTGGTTCGCCGCCAACGTCTATTACGGCTCGGGCTTCTCGAACGGCCTGGCAGGCTCAGGCCAAGGCCCGTACCAGGGTCCGTATCTGCCGGTGCATACGACCTTCGACGTGTCGGCGGGGCGCGCGCTGGGCGAGCGATGGAAGCTCTCAGCCTCGGTCCTCAACGCCACCAACCATCGGGTGCTGCTGGACAACTCGATCACCATCGGCGGCTTTCACTCCAACGATCCGCGCCTGATCTCCGCCGAGTTGCGCTACCGCTTTCACTTCTGAGCGAACCCGGGCCGGAAGTTTGCAGATTATTTATGAAACTGGAATATCATAAGAATCCATGGCCGAAATTTTTGAGAAACTCAACCTCAAGGATCAGCAGGAGATCCTCGTTCTGCATGCGCCGGAGAGCTTTGAAAAGGAGCTCTCCCGCCTGCCCGTGATGCACATCCATCGGCATATCGAGTCGGTTCCGCGCATCGGCTTTTTTCTTGCATTTGTCACGAAGAAGAGCGAAGTGGATGCGCTTGCCGGGCCGGTGGCCGCGCGCGCCGTGGGCGACGCAACCGTGTGGTTCGCTTATCCCAAAGGGACGTCGAAGAAGTACAAATGCGATTTCAACCGCGACACCGGATGGGATGCTTTGAAGGCCGCGGGATTTGACTGCGTGCGCTCCATCGCAATCGACGAGGATTGGACCGGGCTGCGCTTCCGGCGCGTGGAGTACATCAAGTCGCGCTAACTCCGCTCCACCGCAAAGAGCCCCGGCAGCACTTCTCCCGCCTTGCCCTCGACGACATGCGTAAATGCCGAAGCATTCAGCGGCGGCTCCGGGCCAACATAGACAGTGCGCGCTCCGCCAAGCCGCGCCCAATGGACAAAGTTGGCCGCCGGATAGACCGAGCCCGAGGTGCCGACAACCACCATCAGCGTTGCCTTCTGGATCTCTTCCTGAATGCGATCCATCTCCAATGGAATCTCGCCGAAGAAGACGATGTGCGGACGGAGGCGGCCTCCGCAGGCACAGCGGCCAACCTCATCAAGGCTGCGATAGATGGCGCGATCCTCGACCGGCGGCCGGCCGCAATCGCGTTCGCAATGCGCCTTGCTGAGTTCGCCGTGCATGTGCACAAGCCGCTTCGAGCCGGCCCGCTCGTGCAGGTCGTCCACATTCTGCGTGCAGAGAAAGAAGCGGTCGCCGAGTTGCCGTTCCAACTCAGCCAGAGCCGTGTGCGCCGGATTCGGCTCGGCCTTTGCGCCCGCCGCCCGCCTGGCCGCGTAGAACTCCCAGACCCGCCAGGGATTCAGTTCCCAGGCCTCCGGCGTGCAGACATCCTCAACGCGGTTGCCGGCCCAGAGCCCGTCTGAAGCGCGAAAGGTCGGCAGCCCACTCTCCGCGCTGATGCCCGCGCCGGTGAGGACGAAGACGTGGTCGTTGCTCGCAATCGAAATCTTGCTCATGGTTTTTCCGTGGTCAGTTGTCAGTTGTCAGTTGTCAGTTTCCCGGTGAAATGACAATTTAAGATCCGTTGTTTCCCACGTCTCGGAATCGATCCCCGGATGCCCAACTGAGGACTGAGAACTGACGACTGACAACTGTTCTTCTACGGCTCCAGCAGAATCTTCCCTGTCGTCTTGCGGGCTTCCATATCCATCTGCGCCTGCGCGGCCTCGGTCAGCGGATAAACAAACTCGGTCCGCAGCTTGAGCTCGCCCTTGGCGGCCCAGCCCATCACATCGCCGGCGCGCCACTCCAGCTCAGCCCGCGTGGCCACGTAATGCCACAATGTGGGGAGAGTCACAAAGAGCGACCCCTTGGTGCTGAGCTGAATCAGATCGAAGGGCGGCACGGGGCCGCTCGATCCGCCAAAAAGCGCCAGCAGCCCGCGCGGGCGCAGGCAGTTCAGGCTGCCCTCAAAGGTTGTTCGGCCCACCGAGTCGTAGACCACGTCAACTCCTTTGCTGTTCGTGAGCCGCTTGACCTCCGCCTCGAAGTCCTGCTGGGTGTAAAGAATCACGTCGGAAGCGCCGGCCTCGCGCGAGAGCTCGGCCTTCTCCGGCGTAGAGACCGTGGTGATGACGCGAGCGCCCAGGCGCACGGCCATCTGCGTCAGCAAGAGGCCCACGCCGCCGGCTCCGGCATGAATCAGCGCGGTGTCGCCGGCCTTCAGCGGCCAGGTCGAGTGAGAGAGGTAGTGCGCCGTCATCCCCTGGAGCATGGCGGCCGCGGCCTGCTCGGGTGTCAGCCCCGCAGGCACCTTGACCAGTTGCGTGGCCGGAACCAGCGCGTACTCGGCGTAGCTGCCCAGCACGCCCACCGAGGCCACCAGATCGCCGGTGGCGAAGCCCGTGACGCCCGGACCCAGTTCCTCGACGGTACCCGCGGCCTCGCTCCCCGGAGTGAGCGGCAGCGCGGCCTTGTATGTACCTTTGCGAAAGTAGACTTCGATGAAGTTGACCCCCACGGCTTCCACGCGGATCAACACCTGCCCCGGCCCCGGCTGGGGAATGGGCAACTCGGCCAGGTCAAGAACCTCCGGCCCGCCTGTCTCGTGAATCTGGATGGCTTTCATCTCAGGTTCAGGATGAACCCAGAGGCCGTGCGGGTGCAAGGGGCTTGGCTATCCAGTCAGCTTGGCGCTCGCAAGACGATTCAGGCTGATGCCCTGTTCAGCCGCCTCCAGCGCCAGCGCGCGATGCACTCGCGGCGGGATGCGGACGCGGAACTCGCCGCTATAACGTCTCTCCGCAAGCGGGGTGGGAGGAGCTTCGCCGTTCGCGATCATATCAGCGGCGGACGCGGCCACCACCTTGCGGATACCGGCCAGCGCCGTCTCAGGAGCTGAGGCCAGCCAACTCAAAGAAGGAAACTCGGCGCAGAGAGCGAGGTATTCGGCGTCCTCGGGCGACCAGGTGACGCGATAGGTGTAATGGTCGAGGCTCTTTTGGCTCATTGCGGCTTCTCCGTCTCCTCTTTTCCTTGCATTCTCTCCAGGGCTAGCAGAACCTGCCGCACCTGATATGGCTTCGCTTTTCCCCTGAAATTCTGGATGTTCACACGGGGGTCTCCAGGCCAGGGTGTCTTGAAGACAGCATGACTAGATCCACTCTGACGCGGCTCGCCAAAATAGGCCACGCAGACTTTGTACAAATCCGCAAAGCGGATCTGCGCCGGGCTGCTGCGCATCCTGTCAACGATCTTGGCAATTTCCGCCACGCTTTATGGTATCAATAGTGGAACCACTCTGCAAGTCGTGCCCAGCGTCTAGACCGCTACCACAATGGACGACAGATGGGAGGGCGCCGACCGGGTTGCCTTCTGGTCCTCAGCCCACATCCAGGTGGTGATGGCCTCGCGAATGTTCTCGAGCGCTTCCTTCTCGTCCCGCCCTTGAGAGACACAACATGGAAGGGCGGGGCACTCTGCCACGATCCAACCGTCTTCAGCCGGTTCCAGCGTCACATGAAACATCATGTCGAGCCGCCACCTGTAACAATTCTATCGAAACTCAACACCAAACGAGTCAAAAACATCAGGCCCCGCCCAGGTTATGCCAGGCGGGGCCGTTTCTTGTCCCTAGTCCCTGCTTTTTCACCCTTCCGGCAACATGCTCGGCTCTTCCGGCGAGCGCAGGCGGACCATGCGGTCGATGGTGTAAGGCGCCGGCTGCTGGTTGCTGGTGAAGTAGTGGCGCACCTGTAACTCGCCCAGCAGGCCGATGGCAAGCAACTGAATGCCGGAGACGATCAGCACGCCGCCGACGACGAAGAGCGGCCCATGCTGGTCCATCACGCTTTGATGGGGATGGAGGAGCTTGAGAACCAGCATCGCGGCTGAGATGACGCAGCCCGCCAGGATGCCCAGGGCGCCAAAGCCGCCAAAGAAATGCAGCGGCCTGCCCATGTACTTGAGGAGGAAGCGGATGGTCAGCAGATCGAAGAAGACGCGGAAGGTGCGCCCGATGCCGTAGTGGCTCTTGCCGCGCTCGCGGTGCACGTTGGAGATGGGAATCTCGCAGATGGACGCGCCGTACCATGCGGCCAGCGCTGGAATGAAGCGGTGCATCTCGCCATAGAGAGGTATGTTGTGGATCACCTCGCGGCGATAGGCCTTGAAAGTTGTGCCGAAGTCGTGAATGTCAACGCCGGAGAGTTTGGCCATGAGCCAGTTGGCGCAGCGCGAAGGGATGCGGCGCATGAAAAAGTTATCAATGCGCTCCTTGCGCCAGCCGCTGACCACGTCGTAGCCCTCTTCGAGCTTTTCAAGGAATTGCGGAATTTCCGCCGGGTCGTGTTGCAGGTCGCCGTCCATGGCCAGAATGAACTCGCCCGAGGCGTGGTCAAAGCCCGCGGCCAGCGCCGAGGTCTGCCCGAAGTTGCGGCGTAGCTTGATGACCAGCACACGGCTGTCGACGGCGGCAATCTCTTCCATCAGCCTGTAGGTGCGGTCGTTGGAGCCATCGTCCACCAGCACCAATTCGAAACTGGCGCCCACCTGCTCCATCACGTGCTTCAGGCGCGCATATAAGACGGTTACGTTCTCTTCTTCGTTGTGAAAAGGAACGACAATTGAGTACTTCGGCATAGTAATAGTATAGACGCGACGGGGATGAAGATGGAGGCATCGATCCTCCCCGGCCGGGAACGGTTATCGGTCCAGCTCGTCGAGCATGGCCTGCATCTCACTGACGGCATGGCGGTTGCCGGTGCGCGCGGCGCTCTCGATGCCAGCCTTGAGCCTCGCGATCGCTTCCTGAGTCCGGCCTGCCGAGGCCAGCGTCTGCGCGGCCATGAAGTAGCCAGCCGTGTAGCCGGAATCGTTGGCCAGCAGCGTGTCGAACTCGCTCAACGCCGCATCCGTCTCGCCGCGGCCGGCCAGTTCCATGGCCAATCCATAGCGGGCAAAGCTGTTCTTGGGGTCCTGCTCGAGAATATCTTTGAGGCCTGCGATCTTGTCCATTTTGCTCGAATGGGGCCAACCTGCGCCCAAAGGGGGATTTGCTTAATTGGCGGCGATTGCCGAAACTGGAAGTGTGCATCCTGACGCACCGGATCCCCGCCTGCTTCATTGTATCTGGCGGCCGATGAACCTTAACCCCGCGTCAGGGAACGGAGCAGAGCCCCATGAGTCCAATCGAAGCCAACCCCGCCATCCGCACGGTAGCCAGCACGCAGTCGGAGATGACCGAGCTGATCCTGCCCAACGACACAAACGTCCTGGGCAACCTGCTGGGCGGGCGGCTGATGCATTTCATCGACCTGACTGCGGCCATGGCCGCCTACCGGCACGCGCGCACCTATATCGTCACCGCGGCCATGGACCATATCGATTTCATTCAGCCCGTCCACCTGGGCGACCTGGTCACGCTCAAGTCCAGCGTCAACCGCGCCTTCGCTACCTCAATGGAGGTGGGCGTGAAGGTATGGGCTGAAGACACACAGACCGGCGCTCTGCGGCACGTGGCCAGCGCCTACCTGGTCTTTGTGGCCATCGACAAGGAGGGCCGGCGCGTGCGTGTGCCGCAACTGCAACCGGAGACCGCCAACGAACTGCGCCGCCACGCCGATGCGCTGCTGCGCCGCGAGCATCGCGAGGCCGAGGCCGCCCGTCGCAAGCTGGAGAAGCTGGCGCATGCCGCGGAGGAAAACTAATAGGCCTTGGAACGGCAAGCTCGCCGAACTCTACGATTGATTCTGTAATGGGCTAATCTTCGCAACTTGTGGCCGCATAAAGTGTTTGTGTGACACAGAGGGTCATTCAAATGCCGGTAAGTGACAGGCTCTTAAGAGTTATGTTTGCACTTTTCTCGATTCTGGGGTTTGGGGCGCAGTTTTCTGCCGCGGCTTCGAAAACTCCAACCACCTGGTGGCCCGACCCGACAACGGGGCTCATGTGGGCCGGACAAACATCGTCGATCGGCTTACGCACCGGAATCGATTGGAAGACAGCGAACGACTATTGCGCGGCCTCTCAATTGGGAGGTTATACGGGCTGGAGACTTCCGACGCTCAAAGAGGTGCAGGATACAACGACTCCCCATCAGGTTAAAGCGGAACAGCTTTGGGATACGGAATTGAGCTTTCATTTCCATCCCACTTATTCTCCTGGCCAGTTTATTCCCTCACATGAAGAGCCTGGAATCAAAGGCGGAATCGCGATCCCCAACCATCACTCCATTTGGACCTCGACACTGACCGATGGGAATAAAGCTTGGACCTTCGATCCGGGGTATTTTGCAATAATGAGAGTGGATATGCGCTATGCCGCCGGCTCTGGCCCTTATAACGCGCTCTGTGTGCGCCCCATGGAGACCGATCTTCTTCAGATTGCCAAAGAGGCCCAAGTCAGCCATCCCGTTTCGAATCTCCAGACGCTGAAAGACTATGCAACACTCTCCAAGGCACGGTTGGCCTATCAAGCCGGCCAATTCCAAGACAGCATCACCCAGGCAAAGAATGCACTGCTGCTCAAGCCAGACTTCGCGCCTGCCTACTGGGCCATTGGCATCTCCTACGGAAGATTGGGCCAGTGGGATTTGGCCATCATCAATCTACAGGCAGCCCTTAAAATCGATAAAGGCTATCAAGATGCGAAGAACGCCCTGAAGTGGGCCGAGGAAGGCCTGAAGGCAGCAAAATCAGGCGGCATACCCAAAGCGCAAGCCCCGGACTGGAATTGATGCCCGAAAAACCATTGCGCTTTTCAGCCATCTTTGAACATCTAAAGATTCAAAAGGAGCAATAACCTCAATGCCTCAAGCACCCGCCATGCCCGCGCCCGTAGCTTTGCCCGGAGTCTCCAAGATCGTCGCCATCGGTTCCGGCAAAGGCGGCGTGGGCAAGACCACCGTCGCCGTCAACCTGGCCATCGCGCTCTCGCGGCTCGGCCAGCGCGTGGGCCTCATCGACGCCGACATCTACGGCCCCAACGTGCCGCTGATGATGGGCTCAAGCCAGCAGCCGCGCGTGGGCGAGGACAACCGCATCGAGCCCAACCTCACCCACGGCATCAAGACCATCTCCATCGGCTACATCTCGCCCGGCGACAAGCCGATGGTGATGCGCGGACCGATGCTGCACCAGATCATCCGCCAGTTCCTGCAACAGGTGGATTGGGGCGAACTGGATTACCTGGTCGTCGATCTGCCGCCCGGCACCGGAGATGTGGTCATCTCGCTGGTGCAGACCGTGCCGCTGACCGGCGCGGTGGTCGTCTCCACGCCCAGCGATGTCGCGCTGCAGGATGCGCGCAAGGCTCTGGAGATGTTTGCCCAGGTCAACGTCGCGGTGCTGGGCATCGTGGAGAATATGAGCCACTTCACCTGCCCGCACTGCCACCAGGAGATCGACATCTTCTCCAGGGGCGGCGCAGAGCGCACTGCGGCGCAGTTCAATGTTCCCTTTCTGGGGTCGATTGAACTGCTCCCCGCCATTCGCGAGGGCGGAGACCGCGGCCTGCCCGTCACCCTGGCCGGACCGAAGAGTCCGCAGGCGGCGGAGTTCTATGCCATGGCGGAAAGGCTGATGGTTCGCGCCGAAGCCGCCGCGGCCGCGGCCACCGACGTGATCGAGATCAGCTAGCGCAGTTTCACCGTTCCTCTAATGCGGGGATCATGGTATCCCACCCATTCCGCGATGAAACTGCGGAATGGATCGGGCACCCATGGCCTTACACCAGCTCTGAAAATGCGCTAACTCTGAAGATGCTATAGAGCGGGGATTTCATATGCTGCGGAACGCAGAAAGCGGGGCTCGCGCCCCGCTTTCTATTTTGCCGTTTCGTCTTCGACCTACCGCCAGTGCCCCTCAATCATCACCCACCCGTCATGGTGGTGCTCCCAGCGATGGGCAACCCAGCGTTGGCCGTGATGGGGTGGACGCTCCCAGCGGCCGGGTGTCCAGACGTACTGGCCGCCTTCGTAGCGGTGGTAGCCGTCAATCCACACATAGCCGCGATCGGGAGGCGGTCCGCGATGTTCGTAGACACGGGGCGGTGGACCGATGCGAATCGCGAGCTGCGCGAACGAGGCCGCGGGGCATAGAGTGAGAGCGAACAGCAATGCGAGTGCAATCTTCTTCACCATGAATCGAATCCTCCAGGGATGGCGCGTTTCCGGGGCTTGTTGGCCGTTCCGGATTGTTGATGATTTCAACTCTGCTTGGCGGAAATAGTTGCGGTCCATCGCGAACCGCACTCACAATCATTTCTACTTTTACTCCCCCTGGTCTTCGTTTCGCTGTACCGGATTGCTCTGTCGAGGTAGAAAGCGCGCGCCCCAGGTTCGGCGCAGTTTTATCGCGCCTAACCTGGGATAGCCACAGCTACCGTCCTCTACCCGTTAAACACAGTCCTTTATCCGTTCTTTGCCTGCGCCTCAATCTCATCGGCCAGCGCATCGGCCGCCGTCGCGCAGGCCGCGCGATCGACATCGAGGTGAGTGACCAGGCGAATTGTCGCCGGCCCGACCGCGCTGGCGAGGATTCCGCGCGCCTTCAACCGCGCCACCACATCGGCTGCCCTCAATCCCGCCGTCAGCCGAAAGACGACAATGTTCGTCTCGACGGCATCGAGATCGATCTCCACGGAGTCGAGGGTCGCCAGCGCTTCGGCGAGGAGCCGCGCGTTGGCGTGGTCCTCATGCAGCCGCTTGGGGCCCTCCTGCAGCGCGATGAGTCCCGCCGCGGCCAGAATGCCCGCCTGCCGCATTCCGCCGCCCAGGGCCTTGCGGAAGAGCCGCGCCCGCGCCATCAACTCCGTCGAGCCAACCAGCATCGACCCCACGGGCGCGCCCAGTCCCTTTGACAGGCAGAACATCACGGTATCGAAGCCGCGCGTCAGCGTTTTCACATCCACGCCCAGCGCCGTGGCGGCATTGAAGATGCGCGCGCCATCCAGATGCAGCGGAAGTTTGCGCTCCTTTGCGCCGGCCCAAATCTCTTCGAGCACTGGCAGCGGCGTCACCGTGCCGCCCGCGAGGTTGGCCGTGTTCTCAATCTCGATGAGCCCCGTCGAGGCGCGAAAGGCTCCGCGCGCGTAGATGGCTGGCTCGATATGCTTCCAGGCCAGAATGCCCCGCTCGGCGATGACGGCCCGGACCAGGCAGCCGGAGAAGACCGCCGTGGTGGCCATCTCCCAGTCCAGGATGTGCGCCCGCGATTCGGCAATCACCTCCTGGCCGGGCTGGGTGTGCAGGCGAATGCCAATCTGGTTGCCCATGGTTCCGGTGGGCACAAAGAGCGCCGCCTCGCGGCCGAATGTGGCAGCAGCACGGCTCTCCAGCAGGTTGACTGTGGGGTCCTCGCCGTAAACGTCGTCGCCCACCTCGGCCGCGGCCATCGCCGCGCGCATCTCCATCGTGGGCCGCGTCACCGTATCGGAACGCAAATCGATGATTGTTGCCATTGTCTTCTTCCCCCGTTTGCAGGATTTTACATCGCTCTCTTGAATAACTAAGTCCCTGCGCCGCTCTCGAGCGGCTCAGGCGGGGCTTTGGCTGAAGATCGCCGCAGATAGACCCACAGATAGAAGATGCCCATGACCAGCAGAGTGAGCGGGGCTGGAAAGACCTGCACAGCCATCAGTATCCGCCCGGCGAGGCCCGCTGTGTTCAGATGCAGGTGGTTGATGAGGCCCATGAGAATTGCCGAGGAAAGATCTCCGGTGACAAGGAACCCCGCGGCGGTGACCAGGAGCGCGAGCCGCCCGGTCAAGCCGCCCTCGGCCCAAAGTGTGGCGCAGGCGGGAACCGCAAGCAGGAGCAGCTTGGCGTCATATTGCCGGTGATAGATGGGCAGCACGGAAAAAGCCGCGATCGCCGCCAGCCCCAGCCAGACGCGCGCGGCTGTCGGGCGAAAACGCAGCGCAACAATGACCCAGGCAAGCAGAAACGGCGCGCAGATGAGATAGCTGGCCGGATTGTAGATGCGCGGGTCGTCCCAAAAGGCGCTGAGGACCGCTTGCAGGCTTATCACGGCGGCGAGGCCGCGCGCGCCCGATGTAGCCGGCCCCGGATCGTTGAGGCCGCCGTGCGCGGAAAGCGCAAGGATATTGGAGTGCAGCTCCTGAATCCAATGAGGAGAGAGGTGCCAAACCCACAGGAGCGCCGGAAGACTCAGGAGTACCGCGGCAACAAGAACCTGCCATGCGCGCTTGCGGTAAACGCCGCCCGCCAACAGAAAATAAAGCCAGACCATGCCCGTATCCTGCGGTTTGATTGCCAGGCTCAGGGCAAAACACAGAATGCCGGCCGGCACGAAGCGCTCGCGGAGGAAGCACCAGACAGCCACCACGCAAAGGCTGATCACAATTCCCGCGCACATGCCCTGGATGGCGAGCACCTCACTGTTGGCGAGCAAAAAACCAATCAGGCAACCGGAGATGATCGGCGCGTGATTGGCCCCAATCGTCCAGATGAGAAATGAGGCAAGAATGATGCCGCCGATGGTGAGCGCTGTCCACAGCGCCTGCGCATACCACCACGGCAGCAGGGCGAAAAGAACCGTGAAAGAAAATGCGCTGGGCAGGTATCCGTACCGCGAAGCCATCATGCGCTCCTTCGCGGTATCCAGCGAGGCGTAAACTCCCTCCGTCTGGTAAACGCGCAGTACTTCGCTTTCGTTGTACGGGTCGCAGTGTTGCATCAGGCATCGCGCAGGGTAGTAGACCGCCCTGAAATCCAGCATGGGCGCGTGAGCCCCGGTCCTCAGGGCAGCGCCCAACAGAAGAAAGACGGCGCACCCAATCAGCAAAAAATACAGACCGTCGAGGCGCGCCCTGGTCATGCCTTATCTCTCTTTCTTCCAGTTGCGTCAGGCAAGCCTCGAACCATGCCATCGGCCGGCTCGTTTGGGGAGATGCCGGGACTGCGAAACAGATAGATCCACAGATAGAAGACGCCCATCAGCAGGAGCAGGAGCGGGGTTGGAAGGCCCAGAGCAGCCTTCGTCATCTCTCCGGACGGCCCCGTCGTGGAGATGTGCAGGCTTCTGATGAGACCACCCAGAATCACCCAGGGAATATCTCCGGTCAGCGCGAGGGCGGCACTATTCAGCAGGAGGGCAAGCCAACCGATCAGGCCGCCCTCGGCCCAGAGCATGGCGCAGGCCGGAACCGTGAGCAGCAGCAGCTTGGCGTCATATTGCCGATGATAGATGGGCAGCAGAGAAAGAGTTGCGATGGCCGCAAGCCCCAGCCAGGTTCTCCTGGGCGAGGGCCGGGATCGTAGGGTCACAAACGCCCATGCGAGCAGCAGTGGAGCGCATACAAGAGAGGTGGCGAGATTGTAGATGCGCGGATCATCCAGGAAGACGCTGATGGCCGTTTGCAGGTTGATCATCATACCAAGGCCATGAGGACTCGCTGAGCTAGGGCCAGGGTCGTTTAGGCCTCCATGCGCGGAAAGTGCCAGGATATTGGAGTAGAGTTCCTGCATCCAGTGTGGCGATACATGCCAGACCCAAAGGACTACCGGCAGACTCAAGGCGACCAAAGCGAGAAGGGTTTTGAGCGCGCGTTTGCGGTAAACTCCGCCCGCCAAAAGAAAATAGAGCCAGACCACTCCCGCATCTTGCGGCTTGGTTGCGAGGCCGATAGCGAGGCACAGGATGCCAGCCGGGACAAATCGCTCGCGAAGAAAGCACCACACGGCCACGATGCAAAGGCTCACGACTATTCCGGCCGAATTGCCAAAAACAACAACCACCTCGCTGTTGGCAAGCAGGAAGCCAATCAGGACACCAGAGAAAATTGGCGCATAATCTGCCCCGATATTCCATATCAGAAACGAGGCAAGGATCAGACTCCCCATGGTGAGCGCCATCCAAAGCAAGTGCGCAGGCCCCCATGGCAGCATTGCAAATGGAAGCGCTAAACAGAATGCGGTCGGCAAATACGCATAACGCGTCCCAATTTGGCGATCTATCGAGCTATCCGATGGATAATCTCCTCCCTCCGCGCGATACACGCGCAAAACATCACCCTCTCTGTACGGGTCACAATGCTGCATAAGACATCGGGCAGAGAAGTACATTGCCCTGTAATCTTCCATATGGACACTCGACCCCTCCTCCAGGACGGCGCCCAGCAAGACGAACATCACGCTTGCTATGAGCAGAAAATACAAGCCGTCGAGCCGCGCTCTTGTCACTTTGGTTCTTTCTCCCTCTTCTCACCGCAGCGAGGTAGTCAAGGGGCAGGCATCCGTTCCCTGCTCCCTATTCCCTGCCTCTACGGTATCTGGGCCATCGGCAGCTCGATCACCGGAGCCGGTTTGCCGTCCTTCATTGCATAGGCCCATAGTCCGTGAAAACTCTGCCGCAGGCTCGGCTGCGCCTTCAGCAGCGCGCTCAGCACGGCAATCGCCTCGGTTCGCTGAGCCGCCGGATCGGCGACTCCGGTCGATTCGTAGACCACACCCAGGTCGGCGTGCAGCAGCGACACGTCCAGCCGCACCGCATCAATCTTCCAGGTCCGCGGACCGTCGGGCAGCGACAAAGGAAATGAGTTCTGCGGCGAATTGGCGATGGCCGCCTGCTCGGCATTCAGCTTCTCCAGGTTCGGCGAGGAGAGAAAATCCATCGGCACAAGCAGCCCGCGGGCGACCTCGTAGGCGTACCATGCGGCCCAGGACTCGGATTGGGGTTGATCGGCTTTGGCCAGGTCGCGGGCTCTCGTCCACCACCAAACCCCGTCCTGCCCATCCAGGGCGCCCGGCCGCGCGGTCAGGCCGCCAAGCTTCCATCCGGCGGCGGGACCATCCCAGACGAGGATGAAGCCCAATTGGCCGGCGTTGGGCGCCCCGGCCGCATCGGCCAGCACCACGGCGTACCGGCCCGGCGGAAGCGCCCGCATGGTCAGGGTTACGGTCAGGGTGCCGCTCGCGTTCGAGCAGAAGAACTGCGTGTCGGCGGGTGCGGGCTGGTTGGTCGCGTCCAGCAGGTAAATGCTTCGCAACTGCACCTGTCCGCCCTTCATCAGCGCCGCGCCGGCCTGCGCCGTCTCCTGGATTCCCTCCCAGTCCTGGGCCACGGCAGGCAGCAGCGCGCTCTTCAGCGCGGCAAAATCCTGGCCGGCCACGGCCATGGCCAGGCGCCCCCCGGCGGCAGTCAGCGCATCGCGATCCTGCGGCTGCAACTCGGCCTGCGAGGTACAACTGGCTGCGCCCGCCCGCTCCGGCGGCGTAGCCAGCAACGTCAACAGGAGAGCCGGCGCAGCCCAACCCTTCAAGCAGAGACGCATCATCCTCAATCCTTTCCAGGTTTCCGGCCCCGGAGCTTCCTTCTCTGGCGAAATCTCTTTGTGTGAGCGTCCGCGGGCCACTGTTAGTCTAGTACAGTAGAGCGGTAGCGGGGAGGCCGCGTCCGGCCGGCACTTCGCGCCCGGCGACCCCGGCAGGATTCGCACTGCCGGATCTCCGCCCCATGACTCACTGCCGGAACCAAAGGACCGATTCCCATGCGCGCGATCGTCCCGCTGAATCCGCTTGTATCCTTCGGGAGGCCAAGCCTGCGTGTCTTCGCTCTTGTCGCGGCTTTGGCCCTGGCGCCGGGCGGCGCGCGGCTGCTGGCCGCGCAAGCGCAGGCGCCCGCTGTCCCATCCGCCACGGCGCACAGGAGAGCCCATCCGCGCAAGCACCCCGCAACGACTCCGGCAGAATCGCTCCCGGCTCAGGTTCAAGCTCTTCCGGCAAAGCCTCCTGAGCCCGAAGCTCCGCTCTGGCCAGCCAACGAGAAACCCGCCCCGGCCGCGATCACCTGGGACAGCCAGGGGCTGCACATTGAAGCTGCCAACTCCAGCCTGCAAGAGATTCTGAAGGAGGTGTCCACCGTCACCGGCGCCAAGGTGGAGGGCTTTGACACGGACGAGCGGATCTTCGGCGCCTTTGGCCCCGGCCCGGCCCGCGATGTGCTTTCCCAGCTTTTGCAAGGCTCCGGTTATAACATCCTGATGATCGGGGACCAGGGCCAGGGAACACCGCGCGAGATCGTGCTCAGTTCCCGAAGCACCGCCGCCGTTCCGGCAACCACCAACCCCACCCCCGCCGCTGACGAGGAAGCCGACTCGGACGACCAGCCGGTGGCTCACCCGCCCGTCCGGCCCAACTTCGGACCCGGCGGTCCGCAGCGCACTCCGCAGCAGATGATGGAGTGGCAGCGCGAGCAGCACCAGCGGCCCGGCCAGCCGCCCGAGAATCCGCAGCCGCAATAGCGGAATGTATCGGCAAATCCTCTATCGCCAGAAGCCTCGTTGACTCTGAAGAGCCGCGTCCGCGCCTTTCCGCCTGGTCTCATGAAAAAGGCGCAGCCCCGGCGATTTGACGTAAAGTTAGAACAAGAAAGAGTCGACGTCATGAGCAGATTTCTATTGGCAATCATCCTGGCTCCGCTTTGCCTTGCCGGTTGCGGCGGAGGCGGAGGCGGCACTCAGCCCACCCCGCCGCCTCCAACCACCGCCACTCCCACCTTCTCCCCCGCGCCGAGAACCTTTTCCTCGACGCAGACCGTCTCTCTGGCCGACAGCACCGCCGGAGCGGCAATTTATTACACGACCGATGGCACGACGCCGACGACTAGCCCCAACCTCTACTCGGCTCCCATTACGGTTTCATCCACCACCACGATCGAAGCCATCGCCGAAGCCAACGGATACGCAGCGAGCGCCTTCGCCACGGGCGTGTACATCATCACCTTGCCCCCGGCGGCCGCACCCACCTTCTCGCCAGCGCCGGGAACCTATGCCTCAGCGCAGTCCATTGCCTTGTCCGACAGCACGGCGGGAGCGGCAATCTACTACACCACCGACGGGTCGACACCGACCGCCTCGTCCACGAAATATGCCGCTCCCATCAGCGTGCCGGTGGACACGACGATCGAGGCGATTGCGATTGCGCCGGGATACTCCCAGAGCGCGGCAGCAACAGGAGCTTATCTGATCTCCGGACCCACGGTCTCCGTGGTTCTCAGCACGCACGATCAAAGCTCCCTGATGGCCGCGCAACCCTCGGTCCCCTTTACGGCCACCACCGCGGGCGCGAACAGACTCATCATCGATGAAAACCTCAAGTATCAAACGATGGACGGTTTTGGCGCGGCATTTACCGACTCAGCGGCCTACCTGCTCAATGAGGTGGCCAAGCCTGCCAACCTGCCCGGAGCCATGAGCGACCTCTTTACACGCAGCGGCAACGGCATCGGCCTCAGCTTCATGCGCATTCCCATGGGAGCCTCTGACATCGCCCGCTCGGTCTACTCCTTCGACGACAGGCCGGCCGGCCAGACCGATCTTCCGCTGGCCGATTTCTCCATTGCCCACGATCAGACCGACATTCTGCCCATCATTCTCCAGGCCAGGACCCTCAATCCGCAGATGAAGCTGATGGCCAGCCCCTGGAGCCCGCCGGGCTGGATGAAAGACCCCGCCTCGATGAATCCCGTCTCGATGCTGGGCGGAAGCCTGCTGATGACTCCGGCCAACGAGACCGCCTTTGCCAACTACTTCGTGGACTACATCCAGGCTTACCAGGCCGCGGGCGTTCCCATCGACTACATCTCTCTGCAAAATGAGCCGCTCTACGTCACCTCAAGCTATCCGAGCATGGGCATGAGCGCCGCGAATCAACTCACGTTGCTGCGCGACTATGTTCTGCCCGCACTGAGCTCGAACAAACTTGCCACGCAGGTCTTCGTCTATGACCACAACTGGGATACGGCCTCCTATCCCGAGACAGTCCTGAGCGATCCCACGGTTCTGGCCTCGGCGCAGGTGGCGGGCACGGCATGGCACGGCTATGGCGGCCCTCCCGGCGCGCAACAGACGGTCCAGAACCTCTTTCCAACCAAGGGAGCCTGGATGACCGAGCACTCGGGAGGCACATGGGTGACCGACCAGTTCTCCTCCGATTTCCTTGAGATCACGCAGGTGCTGCGCAACGCGGGCAAAGGCTACGTGAAATGGAGCCTGGCGCTCGATCAGACCCTGGGACCGAACCTGACCCAGGATGCGGCGCTGGGCGGATGCAATACCTGCACGCCCATCGTTACGGTCAGCAACCCCGGCGGCGCGATCACCAAGACAGTCGAGTTCTACACCCTCGGCCACTACAGCAAGTTCGTCCTGCCAGGAGCGACGCGCATCTATTCGAGCAATGCGCCAAACCTGGTGAGCGCGGCCTTTGAGAATCCCGACGGCTCGAAGGCATTGATCGTCTTCAACGAGGCTTCGACCAGCCAGAGCTTTGAGGCGCAGTGGGGCAGCGAATCCCTCTCCTATACACTGCCCGCGCAGGCCGCCGCCACATTCACCTGGAGTGGAACGCAGACCGGCACGCCAGCCGTCGCCGCCACCTCCCAGATCATGGGCTCGAGCTATTCCAGCGAATCGGGACTCGAAACCGAGCAGAGCTCGGACGCGGCCGGCGGATACGATTTGGGATACAACTCTCCCGGCTCCTATGCCGTCTACAAGAATGTCAATTTCGGCGCATCGGTGAGCGGAGTCAGCGTAAGGGTGGCAAGCGGCGGCAATGGCGGGACAGCAACCTTCTATCTCGACAGCCTTGCCGGAACGCCCATCGCCACCGTCGCGCTGCCGGTAACCGGAGGCTGGCAGACGTGGCAGACAGTCACGGCAACAGCCTCAGGGGCTTCTGGTGTCCACGACGTTTATCTGGTATTCACCGGCGGAGGATCCAGCGGCAGCATCGCCAACGTGAACTGGTTCCAGTTCAACTAGCGTTTTCGCCCAGGCTACGCGATGCGCGCGGCCTGGGTCTGCGCCTCCGCCACCGGCTGCCGCTCGCGCGGCTTCATCAGGGCAAAGCCCATGCGCAGTATCCCATAAGCCGCAAGGACGCCAAAGGCCAGCGAGCCAGCCGACGCGCAAACCAACATCACCAGATTCAACAAGTCCGCCATCGCTCACTTCCCCGTGGTCTGAAACCCGCCGCGTTCCCGCTCTTGATTCGCATGAAGACTCGCCCGCAAAGAGGAATCGCTCTCTGCGATTGTCGCAGAAGAATCGCCGCGCTGACCTTCATTTCTGTTGACAAATAGAATACCCTCCGCTGCGTTCGCATCCGATGAACGGCAGGCGAACGCGGCCGGAGCGGCTCTGAAAACGCGGCAATACTCCGGTTTCCATCTCTATCGGCCACAAATCCCTCCGCCATCGGCGATAATATCTGTACCACATTTCAAGGAGTGTTCTCCATGCCAGAACCCGTTATTGCCCAAAAAGGTCCCTACGCCGTCGAAGTCGAAGCCGGCAAGAGCTACTACTGGTGTTCCTGCGGTCGCAGCGCCGGCCAGCCCTTCTGCGACGGAAGCCACAAGGGAAGCGAATTCACGCCTGTAAAATTCGAGGCCACTGAATCCAAGACTGTCTACTTCTGCGGCTGCAAGCACACCGCCCATCCTGTCTTCTGCGACGGAAGCCACGCCAAACTGTAGCGCGCACAATCCCGCCCTTCGCAAGAGAATGCGAAGGATGGGGCACACACTTCGATTTCGATTATGCCCATCACTCACATCACGGTGCGCGGGGCGCGCCAGCACAATCTGCGCGACATCAGCGTGCGCATCCCGCGCAACACCCTGACGGTGGTCACCGGCCTCTCCGGCTCGGGCAAGAGTTCGCTGGCCTTCGACACCATCTATGCCGAAGGGCAGCGGCGCTACGTGGAGACCCTGTCGGCCTACGCGCGCCAGTTTCTCGACCAGATCGAGCGGCCCGACGTGGACTCCATCGAGGGGCTTTCGCCGGCCATCTCCATCGAGCAAAAGACCACCAGCCGCAGCCCGCGCTCCACTGTGGGCACGATCACCGAGATCTACGACTACCTGCGCCTGCTCTACGCTTCAGTGGGCACGCCGCACTGCCCCAACTGCGCAAGGCCCATCTCGCGGCAGACTTCAGATCAGATCGTTCAGCGCATTCTCGAACTCGGCATAGGAGAGCGCGTCACCGTGATGGCTCCTGTGGTGAGGGGACGCAAGGGCGAGTTCAAGGATCTGCTCGACCAGCTCGACCGGCAGGGCTTTCGCGCACGGGTGGACGGCGAGTTGGCAGACCTCTCCGAGCCGCTTAACCTCGACCGGCGGAAGAATCACACCATCGATGCGGTGATTGACCGCATCCTGCTCAAGCCCGCCACAACTCCGGGTGCCCCAGGTCCCTCGCCGTTGGGGACCTGGGAGGGAACTCAACCGCCCACGACATCTTCGGGCAAACCCTCCATGGAAAAACGCCTGGAAGCCGCCGTAGCCAAGGCGCTGCAAATGGCCAACGGCCTGGCGCTGATCGCCGTAACCGGCCACGAAGAGCAATTGTTCTCCTCCTCCATGGCCTGCCCCGACTGCGGCCTCGACGTGCCCAAGCTGGAGCCGCGCAGCTTCAGCTTCAACTCCGCCTTCGGCGCCTGCCCGGAGTGCCATGGCCTGGGCTCGCTCTATGATCTCGACCCGGCCAAGGTCATCACCGACTGGTCAAAGCCGCTGCTCGACGGAGGCCTCGGTCCCGGCTCCTCTTCGCAGTACCTCCTCCGGCTCATTCATCTCGCCGCCGACCGCTACAAGATCGACCTCAGCACCCCCTTCGAGGAGCTGCCGCCGCGCCAGCAGCACCTTCTGGTTTATGGCCCTCCCAAAGGCGAGGCCCCGCGCACCGGCTTTCACGGCATTCTCGCGTTTTTGCGCGACAGCATCGAGGAGGCGCGCGGCGATTCCTATCGCGAGCAGATGATGAGCTACATGTCCGCCGTGCCCTGCCCCTCCTGCCGCGGCAAGCGCCTGCGCCCGGAGTCGCTGGCGGTGAAGATCGGCGGCCTGTCCATCGCCGACTTCACAGCCCTGCCCCTCAACCGCGCGCTCTCGGCGGCCATCAACCTCAGCTTCACGGCGCGCGAGTCTCTGGTGGCCGAGCGGATCAGGAAAGAGATCGCCGAGCGCCTGGAGTTTCTTTGCGCCGTCGGCCTCACGTATCTTTCCCTGAACCGCAACGCGGCCACGCTCAGCGGCGGCGAGGGCCAGCGCATCCGCCTGGCCACGCAGATCGGCTCAAGGCTGCGCGGCGTGCTCTATGTTCTCGACGAGCCCTCCATCGGCCTGCACCAGCGCGACAACAACCGGCTGCTTCAGGCGCTGGAGAGGTTGCGCGACCTGGGAAACACGGTGCTGGTCGTCGAGCACGATGAAGAGACCATCCGCCACGCCGACTACGTCCTCGACCTCGGCCCCGGCGCTGGACGGCTAGGCGGCCAGGTCGTCGCCCAGGGCACTCCGGCAGAGATCATGGCCTGCCCGGAGTCGCTCACCGGGCGCTATCTCTCCGGCGCGTCGCCCATGCTGCAACGCGCCCATCCACGCGCCCTCACCGGCAAGTGGCTCACCGTCGCCGGCGCGCGCGAACACAATCTGCAGGATGTGACGATTCGCATTCCGCTGAGCGTAATGACCGTGGTGACAGGCGTCAGCGGCTCAGGCAAAAGCACGCTCATCAATGACATTTTGTATCGCTCCCTGGCCAGGACGATCTATGGCTCGCGCGAGGAGCCGGGCGCGCACGAATCGCTCACCGGCGCCGAGCAGCTCGACAAGGTGGTGCGCATCGACCAGTCGCCCATCGGGCGCACGCCGCGCTCCAACCCCGCCACCTACACGCAGGTCTTCGCGCCTATCCGCGATCTTTTCGCCATGCTTCCCGAGGCGCGCGAACGCGGCTACAAGCCCGGCCGCTTCAGCTTTAACGTCGGCGGAGGACGCTGCGAGGCCTGCACCGGCGACGGGCAGCGCCGGATTGAAATGAACTTCATGCCCGACGTCTACGTGCAGTGCGAGATCTGCAACGGCCGCCGCTATAACCAGGAGACGCTGGCCGTGAAATTCCATGGCCACTCCATCGCGGACATTCTCGAACTGACCATCGAAGATGCGCTCACCGTGCTCGCCGACGTGCCGCAGGTGCGCCAGAAGCTGCAAACCCTGGTCGATGTCGGCCTGGGATACGTCCATCTCGGCCAGAGCGCGACCACGCTCTCCGGCGGCGAGGCGCAGCGCATGAAGCTGGCGCGGGAGCTGAGCAAGCGCCAGACCGGCCGCACGCTTTATCTGCTCGACGAGCCGACCACCGGCCTGCACTTCGACGATGTGCGCAAGCTGCTCGAGGTTCTCCATCGGCTCGCGGATCTCGGCAATACGGTCATCATCATCGAGCACAACCTCGACGTCATCCGCAACGCCGACTGGATTCTCGACCTCGGCCCGGAAGGCGGCGAAGACGGCGGCCGCGTGGTTGCCGAGGGCCGGCCCGCAAAGATCGCGGCAGCTTCCGCCTCCTACACCGGCCAGTTCCTCAAACGCTATTACACCTCCAGCAACGGCCGTCTCGCCCCCGACAGTCACGACGATGATTCCGCCAGCGACCCAGCCCTTCGCGCCCCGTCCTTTCGCCCTTCTTCTGGCGAAGCGCTGGGAAAGTATGAACCCGAACCGGCATCCGTACAGCCAAATCCGGGCAAATCCGCCAAAGGCAAGCGCACTGCCCAAAAGAAGACCACCCCCAGGAAATCCCCCACCCGCAAAAAGAAGAATGGGCTGCCATGAGCGACCTTGAGCACACGCCGCACGAGCCGGAGCAGGATTCGTTTCCCGTCTTCGATCTGACTCCGGCGCAAATTGGGAATTTCACCGATGAGCCGGCTGAACTCACTTACTCCGAGCCGTGGCTCGAGATCACTCCGCCCGCACGCACTCCGCACCTCGGCCATCTGGCCCTGCTGGCGGTTCTTCTCTCGGTTGGAACTGTGTGCGCGACGGTGCTGATGATGGTGGCCCTGCGCTTTCATCTCTTCGGCATCGCAACCATGGACAAGGCCACCACCGAGGTCCACTACATGCTGGGCAGCGAGGCGATCATCTATCTCGTCACGCTTGGCTTGAGCCTCATCGTCTTTCCGCTGTTCTGGAAGAAGAGCTTCTTCGCCGGAATCCACTGGCGCGGCGCGGTTGCGCGGCGGCTTTACCGGCCGTTAGCCGCCATCGCCCTGGGCTGTTTTTTGCTCGCCGCGCTCGACGAGATGTTGATTCCCGGACCCGAACACGCGCCGATCGATGACATCTTTCGCGCTCCCGGCGCAGCCTGGCTGCTCTTCGCCTTCGGCGTCACCATTGCGCCCTTCTTTGAGGAGATCTTCTTCCGCGGATTTTTGCTTCCGTCCCTCGCCACGGCCTGGGATTGGGCCATGGAAAGGAGTGTTGGCAAGCCCGTCCCGCCCCTGGACGCCGACGGCCATCCCCAGTGGTCGATCTTCGGCATGGTCATCGCCTCCATCGCCACCAGCCTGCCCTTCGCCCTGATGCACGCCGAGCAGACCGGCCATTCGCTGGGTCCGTTTCTCCTGCTGTTTACAGTCAGCCTGATTCTCTGCGCGGTGCGCCTCAAAACCCGCTCGTTGGCCGCCAGCACGCTGGTCCATGCCTGCTACAACTTCCTGATCTTCTTCTTCATGCTGCTTGGCACCGGCGGATTCCGGCATCTGGACAAGATGTGACGACGAGGGAACAGGGAATAGGGAATAGAAAAACGGGGATCATGCAGACCAGCCGGCTGGCAGCCCGCTAACTTGCTAACTCGCTAAACCCGCGAAGCGGGGCTAACGTGCTGCTCCTCCCTGAAACCGCGGATGCGATCCTTTTCAATTTCCGCTGCCTAACCGGCGACTATTCCCTGTTCCCTCGTTCCCCCGCTCCCGCTACAATCAAATCGATGACAACCTCGACCCACGCCCAGCAGCTACTTTCGCTTCTCGCCCGCCTGAGCTTCCGCCTTGGCCAGTTCAAGCTCTCCTCGGGCGGCACAAGCGACTACTACATCGACTGCCGCATCACCACTCTTCACGCCGAAGGGGGGCGCCTCACTGGCGAAGCAATTCTCGACCTCCTCAATGAACATCACATCGACGCCGAAGCCGTTGGTGGACTCACCTTGGGCGCGGACCCCATCGTCTCGAACGTGGCCACGGCCAGCGCCCAACGTGCCCTGTCAGGTCCCGCGCAATCGCGCCCCGACGCGCCCCTGCTGCACGGGTTCTTGGTCCGCAAGGCCGAGAAGGCGCACGGCACCGGCCGCCGCATCGAGGGCTTCTGCCGCGAAGGCGCCCGCGTGGTCATTGTGGACGACGTCTGCACCACCGGCGCATCCACCATCAACGCCATTGAAGCCGCGCGCGAGGCCGGCATGATCGTGGCCGCCGTGGTCTGCCTCGTCGAGCGCGAGGAGGCCAAAGGCCGGCCCGCCGTCGAAGCTGCCGCACAGAGCGCGCCTTTTCTTAGCTTGTTCACAGCTGAGCAAGTCCGCGCCGAGCACATCCGACGACTGCCAGCGGGCGCGTAGATTCAACCGGGGACCAAGCATCCGCCGGAGATCGCAGAGATGCCGCCGGAGTGCTCAAAACCCCGATTCAACATGGTTTTGGAGCTTGCTGGACCCTGACTCCGGCGGGGATCGAAGCAAACTCCCCGCCGCTCATGGTTCATACTTTAGAGATGCGGCCAATGTGGCAACGAGCCTGGATTCCACTGGTGGTGCTGACGGTTGCGGGAGCATCCGATTGGGCGCAGACTACTAACGCCAGACAGGGCCGCGCGCAGCAAGCCGTGCATTGGCAGAGAGCGGTCGAAGAAGCGGTCAACAAGAGTTCCGATGCCAGGGTACTGGTGCTGGAGATTGGCACGGGGCATCTGCTGGCTCGAGCCCGGCTGGCCGAGGCGAGCCGCACCCTGGCGACACCCGGCTCGACACTGAAGCCCTTGATTCTCTACTTTGCTCTTGCCTCCGGCCGCTGGGACCCGGAGCACAGGGTTGCCTGCAACCGCCAGATGCATATTGGCAGCCACGAGCTTGACTGTTCCCATCCAGTTTCAGGTCCAATGACCGCGGAGCAGGCGCTTGCCTGGTCCTGCAACTCCTATTTTGCCGAACTGGCGGGGACTCTCACGGCGGCGGAGCTGCGCCAGGCGCTCAGCGAGCGAGGCCTGTTGGCGGCCACGGGGCTGGCTCCGCTGGAAGAGGTCGCTGCCTTTCGCGAGCCGCGGAGACGAGAGCAGATTCAACTTGCGGCGCTGGGGGTGGAAGGGATTCGCGTGACGCTGCCGGAGTTGGCTGAGGCTTACCGCTCGCTGGCCATTGAGTTGGCCGCGCATCCGGAGACGGCGGCCTCAAAAACCGTGACGGCGGGGCTGAGGGACTCGGCCAGCTTCGGCATGGCGGGCGCGGCTTCGCTGGGCGGCGTGCCCATTGCCGGGAAGACCGGGACAGCCAGCGCGGAGAGCGGCGGCGCGACGCACGGCTGGTTTATTGGCCTTGCGCCAGCGGAGGCCCCGCGGGTGGTGGTGGCTGTCTATTTGCCCTCGGGGCGCGGCTCGGATGCGGCGCAAGTGGCGGCAACAGTGCTGGCGCGCTCGCCGCTGAGGAAGCCATGAAGCGGGCGCTGTGGGGGTTATGCCTGGTTGCCTTCTGCGGGGCGGCCGCGCTGGGCCAGGCGGCTCCGCGTTCCACGATTCGCGTGCGATTGTGGACGCTGTGGCGCGATAAGCAAGCGGCCGTCACGCCCATTGCGGGCGCGACGCTGCGGCTTTGCGAGACCTGCCGCGCCTTGCCGCTCAGAAGCATTGAGGTTCGGGCAAAAGATGCGGGGCTGACCTGGACGGATGCGAACGGGCAGGCACATTCCTGCGCGGAGTTGCTGCTCACCGGCAGTTATAAGATCGCCGCGCATGGCGAGTCGCTGACACTGGCTTACCCGCTGAGAATCACCGCGCAATCGGGCGCGCTAGTCCTAGCCGCGACGCTGCCGGTGGAGCGATACGTGGAGTTTGTCGTGGCCGCTGAGAGCGGCGCGGCGGATTCGCCGGAATCGCGCAAGGCCCTGGCTGTGGCGGCGCGCAGCTTTGCGCTGGCGCCAGCTCACGGGCACACGGCATTCGATGTCTGCGACTCGACCCATTGCCAGTGGGTGCATTGGCGCGCAACGCCCGAGGCTCACGCGGCGGCGCTGGCTACTGCGGGAGCGAGTTTGTGGCGCAATGGGAAGCGCGCCGAGGCGTACTTTCATCAGAACTGCGGGGGGCACACGGCAGCAGCCGAGGAGGTTTGGCCGGTGCGCGGCGCATCCGGTCATGCGGCGCGGAATGCGTTGGTTTCGCGTGTTGACCCCTATTGCCAGCGCGCTGGATCGAGCGAGTGGTCGGCTACGCTCTCCCGCGCGGAGTTGACCCTGGCCCTGGCCGCGGACGGACTGGCTGCGCCCGGATGGACGAGTTTGACGGTCGCTCAACGCGGCGAGTCTGGCCGCGCCACTGCGATCTTGGCGGGCACGACAAAGATTCCTGCGGAGGAGTTCCGGCTGGCCGTGGGCCGCGCGCTGGGATGGAACCTCATTCGCAGCAATTGGTTTGAGATTGCGGCGGAGGGCGACGGTTTTCTTTTCCATGGACGCGGCTCGGGACATGGCGTGGGCCTGTGCCAGACGGGAGCAGCCGAGATGGCGCGGGAGGGACGCACTTACCGCGAGATTCTCGCTCAGTATTTCCCCGGCGCAACGCTGGCGGAGGAGACCACCGGCGCGGCCTGGCAGAGCTTTGCCGGACAGAACTTCACGTTGGAGACGAGCGAAGCGGCGGATGCTATGTACGTTCCGGCTCTGGCGCGCGCATTGACCGAGGCCGAGAGCCGCAGCGGGCTGGCTCCGGGCGCTGTGATCGCGGTGCGGGTTTACCGCTCCACGCCGGCCTTTCGCGATGCAACACTGGCGCCGGGATGGGTGGCGGCCTTTACGGAAGGGGATCTGATTGCGGTGCAGCCGCTGCGTATTCTGGCCGCGCGGAAGTTGCTCGATAGCACGTTGTTGCACGAGTTTTTGCACGCGCTGGTGGAGGAGCCGGCGACCGTCCGCACGCCGCTCTGGCTGCGCGAAGGACTGGTGGAAGCATGGTCGTCTTCAGCCCGGCCGGGCGATGCGCGGCAGAGCTTGGGCGCCCCATCCTCTCGCCGTTTTTCTGGCGAAAGGGTGGGAAGCGATTTGACTCCGGATTCAACTGACGGAAAGCTGGCCCACGCAGCCAGCGAGGCCGAGTCGGGGGCCGCGCACCGGGCCGCCGGCTGGTACGCGCAGCAGCTTCTCGACCGCTATGGCCGCGCACAGGTGCTGGAGTGGCTGCGCACCGGCGTTCCGCAGAGCGCGCTACTCACGCTCCGGTAGCGGCGGCTTTTCCACGGTCCCTTCGCTTGAATGCGGTTCTGTTTGCCCGAGGATCAGCGCAAGCGTCTCATCGGTCCGCGGCTTCTGGCGCCCAAAGAGCACCGCCTCCCAAGCGAGCAGCAAGACCCAACTGCCCACTGCCAGCAGATAATTCGCGGCCAGCTTCAGCGATACGTGCCAGATCTGCGCGGAGACC
>Ga0302195_10000570_pt1 | contig 28568 bp, 23 predicted proteins | sample II_Bog_N1_2_FD_198778 | JGI IMG/M metagenome (GOLD analysis project Ga0302195, IMG submission 198778) | Peat permafrost microbial communities from Stordalen Mire near Abisko, Sweden - II_Bog_N1_2 | ecosystem: Environmental > Terrestrial > Soil > Wetlands > Peat | place: Sweden: Abisko...
GGGGCCTTGAAGACTTCTGGATTCCCCCGCCATGGCTTGGGGCCGGCCCAGTGCAGGATGGTGGGTTGGCCCGTCACGACCGGCCGGCCGTTTTCGATGCGGAAACGCTGTTCCAATTCGGCCTTCGCCAATACGGGCAGCACGGTTTGCAAATGCGCCGGTTTCACCCGCAGGGTTCCGGCTTGGAACGCCCGAAACACCAGGAGATTGAGCATCCCCTGGTCGCCGTTGATGAACACGTCCGGAAACCGGCGCTGCAATTCCAGCATCCGAATGTATTCATCCAAATTCAAGGCCCCGCGGCGCACGCAAATCACGCCGGCCTGAAAATACGGGTGCCCTTCCCAGGCGAATGGCGGGACGTGTTGAAACACCCGCGCCGGATCGAAATACTGCGTCTTCTGGATATAATCCGTGATGGTTTCATGCGGCTCATTGTGGACCACGTCCCAGGGGCCCGGCGGCAGGTTCTTACGCACGTCCCCCCAGAGCACGGCATCCGAGTCCACATGGAAAACCAGGTCAAAGGGAGCCTCCCAGAAGGCGATCATCTTGGTGAGGCCGAAGCCGTAGCTGAGCTTTTTCAGCCCGGGATCCTTCACGTCCGCCCGGCGGATCACCTGCACCCCGTAGGCTTGCTCCAACGCCCGCGTCGAAAAATTCCCGTCCACCACCAGGCAGACCGGCGCGTCCGGGGCAAACTCACGGATGCTCGCCAGACACCCGCGCACCAGCGGAATATCCCCGCGATAACAGGAGACACTGAAGCCCAATTGTTCAGCCATGATGGATTCTACCTTGGTTATTCCGCCGACCGGCCCAGCCGGCGCCGCACCCCGGCGAGCAATTGGCGGGCGGCGGCCCCCGCCAGTTCCCGGACCGTATAAGCCCGTAATCCGTGGCCGCGCGGTTCGCTTTCGGGGCGCGGCGCCAGCGCCAGCCGCAGCCAGTCATCCACCCGCCAGGGGGTGACCCCCCGGATGACGCCGTCGTAATACGCCACCCGTTCCGCGGTGAGCGTCGCCGGATCCAGCCGGGTCTGGAGCGTCGCCCGGGCCTGCTCCACGAGGCGGCGGCGGGCGGGTTCGCCCAGGGCCAGCACCGCCTGGATGGCGGCCGCCAATTGCGCGGGCACCGCCGGATCAAACAGAAAACCGTTTTCGCCATGCTTAATCAGCATCGCGGCCCCCGCCCGGAGGGAACAAATCACCGGCGCGCCCAGTGCCATCGCCTCGACCACGGTGAGATTAAACACATCCCATTCCGAAGGGACGCACAGGAACGCCGCCCCGGCGATTTCCGCGTATACCCGCTCCCGCGGTTGGGCGCCCTCGAGGATCAATTGGGTGCCGATGATCCCGGGATATTTCCGCTGCAAAAACTCCGCTTGTGACAATCCGGTGGCCGCATCCACCACATCCCGGCCAAACCAGCGGACCTTGACACCCGGCAGGAGTTTTAACGCTTCACACAGCACGTGCGGCCCCTTCCAATTCTGGCACCGCCCCGCCACCACCCCGGTGCCAACCGGGCGGCGCGCCGCAACCGGTGCGCCCACTTCCCCGTAAAACGCGGGCGGCAGCAGGCCCACCTCGCGCCGCGTGGCCGCCCGCCAGAAGCGCGCGTTGGTCTCGCTGTTGCCATAGATCGCCGGGGCGCAGGCCAGGGCCGCCCGTTCGACCAACCGGAGCAGGTCGGCATCCAATGACACCCGCTCGGGATGTTCATGCCATTCCAACTGGCCGCAACTGCCGTGCAACGCCACCACCACCGGCGGCGAATCGGTGGAAACCACCCAGGGGGCGAATAACAGCGGAAAATCCGTGGTTTCCACCAGATCATAACCCGCCCCGCGTCCGGCCTCCTCATACGCCGCCCAGGCCAGGGGCAGAAAAGCCGCAAAGGTCGGATACCCGATCCGATACCGTTCCCACCCCGCCGCCGCCCGGGCCAGCGTTGCGGATTTCAAATACCGGACCCGCACTCCGCCGAGGACAGTTTCCGGCCGGTCCAGTTTGTCCGCCGCCGCCACCAGCACGTCCACGCGGTGTCCCGCCGCGACCAACGGTGGCAGGACGCCGGCGTAGTAGGAGATGATGCCCCCGCCGGAATCCGGCAGGTATTCGGACAGCACAAAGAGAATCTTCAAGGCCGGAAATCAGGAAGCCAGTTGTTTGGCCAGCCGGTGGCCGAGCCGGTTGAAAGGCTGCTCGACCCAGCGCTCGGCCACCGCCGCCAGGGCCGCCGCCAGCCCCGTGGAAACGATCAAGAGCAGCAACCCCTGCACGGCCAGCGGCAAACGGGCGAAAGGCGCCGGGGCATACTGATAAATCTCATGGCAGGTCAGAAACAACAGCGGCCAGTGCAGCAGATAAAAGCTATACGATATGCGGCCGAAGAACCGCAGCGGACCCGAGTGCAGCAGGCGCCGCAGCCAAACTTGGTGGCAGGGAATCATTAAGATCAGGAAACCGCCCAGTAAAATGGAGAGGTTCAAGGCTCCCATGGCCTGACCGGTGACCAGCGGATCCTTGACCAAGGCCCAAGTCAACGACATCGCCACCAGGAACAGCAGCCAGTTCGCGGCCGCTTTGGTGGGAAAACTGTCCGCCGGGATGCAACTGATTAAATAACCGAGATAAAAGATGAACAGATAATGCAGTTCCCAGAGGCTTCCGAAAAGATTCGAGTCATACCCCTGTTGCAACATCATGAACGCCAGAAACGCCGCCAGCGGCATCGCCAGCCGGTAAAATTGACGCACGATCATCTGAAAGCAGGGCAGAAACAGCGAGCAGAGGAACTCGACCTTGAGCGACCAGATCGGGCCGATCAACTGGGTGGTCACCAACAGGAATTCCGGCACGTAAGTATGGTTGACCAGCACCCCCCGCATGTTGCCGATGACTTCCTTGGGAAAATCACCGTTGGCCGGCCAGAGCATCGGGGCCGCCATGGCTTTGGCCGCCAACACCGCCATGATCAAGGCAAACACCATCGCCGGGTAGAGGCGGAAACAGCGCCGGACGAAATAGGCCGCGTAGGCCCATCCCCCGGCGGCCGGCGCCTGGTGCAGCGAGCGGCCCAGGACATAACCGCTCAGGACAAAAAAGAACAGCACGGAAACAGGGCCGCTCACGCGCACCAGCAGTTCCAGATGGGGCACCCGGCCCACACACAAAAATGAATGATGCAACGCCACCCCGAGCGCCGCCACCCCCCGGAGCGAATCCAGGTGCAACAACCGATTGTTCTTCTGTCCGGTTGGAAGCATGGTGCGGGGATTCAGAGCCCGCCCAGCCGGGCGACCACCCGGATGCGGAGGTGTTCCACGATTCGATCCACATACCAGTATAGCAATACGGCCGCCGCCAGACTGGTGACCAAAACCATGGGGGAAAACAGATTCCAATGCCCGTGGAACCGGCCGAGGATCGTCCGGCAGACTTCAAACAACAGCATATGGATGCAATACAAGGGATAGGAAAGATCCCCCAGGAAACGATCCCATTTGCTGCTCTTGGTGACGGCAAACATGAACGGAATAAGCCCCATGGCGCTGGCGAGCAAAACCGCGTCCGGCAGGGCATGCCGGGTGGCCGGAATCCCCATGATCCAAAACCAGGCAAAACCTACAAACGCCCACCGACCCCACCCGGAGCGCACACGGTGGACCACCCGGGTCGCCAGCCGGCCGCCCCATTTGTGCGCGAGCATCCCCATCGCAAACATGAAGAAATTGGCCGGCCAGAAAAAGTAGGTTTCAAATTGAAAATATCGCTTCAGCACCAACGACACCAGCAGGGACGCGCCCAAAAGCAGGACCGCCCGGCACCCCGCCCCTTTGGCCGCGAAGGGCGCCAGCAGATAAAAACACAACTCGGAACCGATGCTCCAGGCCGGACCGATCAACACCGACAATCCCAACCAGGACACGCCGGGGTCCAGGTGGTTGTTCGCATGCCATGCCAGCCCGGTCGTTGGGGCGTAATTGAACAGGAAGGGAAGGTCAATCCCCAGCAGCGTGAAGTTGGGGAGCACCAGCAAGACCCGCCCCCACCACGGCAGCAGCGCGCCCATCGCCAGCAGTGGATGCGGCGGGGCGTGGCCGTGACTCGTCCAATGACACAATAACTGCCAAAGGATGACCCCGGCCAGCGCCGCGTAGTAGGTGGGATAGATTCGCAGCAGCCGGTTCAGGGCGAAGGCTTTCAACCCTTTGACCTCGAATCCATATTTCTCCGTCAGGATCATGGCCATGTAAAAGCCGCTGATGATAAAAAAAACATGCACCGCATTGTCGGCCGAAATCAGGAAATGCTCCGCCCTGCTCCCCGTGTGGAAGCACACCACGGCCACGGCCAATAATAATCTCAGCATTCCCATTTTGGTTCGTCTTAATCCCGGCCCGGCCCGCCCACCGCCAGACTCACCTCCTCCGCATTCACCAGAATCCGCTGATTCCGTTCCGGCTTTTGCAACACCCGGCCCAGCCATTTTCCCGGGTCGAGGTGCTCCTGGTAATATTGCATCACCGCCGCGCGCATCCGCACGATCTCCGCCGCCGGCATGGCCAGCACCCGTTCCACGGCGGCTTTCAGCCCGGCGATGTCGTTAAACCGTATGCAATTCACGCCGTCCACCAGCGCCGGTTCGAGATACTCCGGGTAATTCAGCACCGGCACGCTTCCCGCCGCCATGCCTTCAATCAAGTTGTGCGAAAACGGCATGTATTTGCCCGGCGGCGTCAAAAAGAAATCGCATTGGCGCAGCGCGCTCAAATAATCGCGCAACGGCAGAAAGGCCTTGCCCGTGCGGTCGCCGCCCCGGGTGTCAATCGCCATGGCCATCGGTCGGCGCGGCCATTCCGCCAACGGCCCCTCGGCCGTCCAGATCCGCCCGCCGAATTCCCGCAGCCACGCCGCCAGAATCTCCTCCCGGTTGAGCATCGGAAACCGAAAGTGGCGCGTGTAAAATTCCGCGTCGCGCGTCCCGAAAAACCCCAGCCGCACCGGTCGTTCCGCCGCCGGCACCGGGATCGCCAGCCGGTGCCACGCCCGGTGGTAAACCATGGGATGCATGAAATACGGCATCCGCGCTTCCGTCCGGCCCGCGCCAAAATAATCCGCATCCAACTCCAGCGCGGGAATCCCGTCCCGCCCCGCCTGGGCCACCACTTCGGGGCGGTCACTGATCACCAGCCCGCATTCGCGCAACCGCCCGCCGCAGATGAACCCCAATGGCAGGGTCTGCCGCAGACAATACAACTCCCGGAACAGCATCGGGCTCGTCACCACCTGCACCACCCGGCCCAGTGCCGCCAGTGAAACCAGCAGGTAGGTCAGTTGCCGTCCGTCCGTCGCGATTTCCAACCGCACCCGCCGCTCCTTCGGAGCCCGCAGAAATCTCAGTTTGCTGCGGAGCAGCCACCATTGCCGCTCAAAATCCATGGCCGGCTTTTTCGTCGCCCTTCAAACCGCCGGGCTCGCCGCTGCGGGTATTGATCAACGGCACTCCCGCCAGCAGTTTCAAGGCGTCCCCCCGGGAAATCTCGAGGGTCTGTCCGCTCACCGTCCGGATCGTGACGGATTCCAAAGCCGGTGGCGGGCTGAATTTCTCCGCGCCTGCTTCCTCCCCGCGCACGAACAGCAAAAACTGGCCGTCCGCCGAAGCCGTGGCCAGAACCAGACCCCGGGTGGCGGCCAGCTCCACAAACGCGCCCCGCGACGCCCCCCAGGCCAGCCCCGAGGCGGTTTCCGCCGCTTCCGGCGGCACCGCCAGGGTGCTCTCCGGTGGCAGCAACGGATTGCAGATCACCAGCACCCGTTCCGCCCGGATCCGCTCCATCGCCCGCCATTGCCAGAATTCCCGACCGGTGCCCGCCAGCACCAAAACCGCCGGTTCCGCCGGCAGCGCGGCATCCGCCACCAGGGCCGACCATTCGTGCGGCGGCGTCGCTGAGTGCAAGGCCCGGCACAGGCGGCCCGTCCGCGCCGACCATTCCGCGAGCGTTTTCGCCCGCGCCAGCGACGGGGTGATCCAGACGCCCCGGGCGCCCGGCCGCGTGGCCAGCCAGCCGGCCGCCGCCGGCTCCGCACCGGTGGCAATGATATACGTTATTGGCGCACCCGTCCGGGGCGGCCGCCCGGCCGCCAGCGCCTCCGAACCGTCGCCCGGTCCGCATCGGATCAGCGGAGCCGGCCCCGGCCCGGGGTCGGCGGGCGGAACGCCGTCGCGCTCCTCCAGACCCTGCACCCGGCGGTCCAGCCGTTCCACCTGGCAGCGCACCGGCAGCAGCCATTCCTGCCGCGCCCGGCCCGCCAGCGCGCGCAACTTCCGTTTCACCAGGTCGGCCGGCCCCCGGGGCGGCCGGTGCGATTCCGCGATGAAATCCGCCGCCTGGCAAATCCGTTCCATCTCCTCCAGACCGGTTTGCAGGGCCGGGGTCGGGGCCGTCAGCGCGCCCGGGGTCGGCGGAATTTGCGGCAGGAACCGGCGGGCCAGCCGGTTGAACGTCGTATCCCGGCGGGCCACGTCCTCCCCGTTCAAATTTGACAGGTAAAGCGGCCAGGCATGGCTTTCCCACAGGTGCAGCGCCAACACGCCCAGCGGCACCGGCACGTCCTGCGAAAACAGTCGGTGCAGGCTTTTTTCATCCCAACTGATCCAGAGAAACGTTTCGGCCGGCAGCACCCGGATCAACTGCGGGCACAGCCGCGCGAGCAGGCAGGGATAGTGTACGCTGTATTCCGTATAGTGTTCATCGCGGCCCCGGGAGCGGAAACCGCCCCAGAGCGAGCGCGCCGGATCGTGCCCCTCCAGGCAGAGCCGGGCGAACCGGGAGCCCGGTTCGGCGGTCAGCACCGCGTTGCTGATCCCCACCACCGCGCCATCCGCCCGCGCTTCCAGCGCGGCCGCAAACGGGGCCGCCGGCAGGGCGTCGAAGGACCGCACCACCAGCACATCCAGATCCAGATAAATCCCCCCCAGCGCCAGCAGCGCCGCCAGCCGGACGATGTCCGCCCGGTGCGCCGGATGGGCGGCCGGAAACCCATAAATCCCCGCCACCGGGCGCACCCGGTGGACCGTCAGCAACGGCCGCGCCAGTTCCCACCAGGGGCCGGCGGGCTCATGGGCGCAGTGCAGGAACATGATCCCGGGCCGCAGCACCTCCCACGCGCTCCGCACCGCCAGATAATGGGAGAGGCCAAACGGCCGCCCCCCGAAATCCGGGGTCATCCCAAAACAAAAGTGAACGATTTTCATTGGTCTTCGTTCTTCCCCGGCACATGCGCGATCAGCATGAATTCGTTCGAGGGACTCGTCGGGCACAAATACCGGAACCGGTATTCATATTTTTGAGTGACGGTCTCGATCAACGGCCGGATTTCAAAGAAATCCTGGGGCCGGTGATAAATCGATATCAACAGAATCGGGTGAAAATCGCGGATCGTTTTCAGCGCCCCCTCAATTACGGAGTATTCCGCCCCCTCCACATCCAGCTTGATCGCCACCGGCCGGAGCTGATGTTCCGCCACATAATCGTCAATCGTGGTCACCCCGACCGTGCCCACCACCTTGCGCCCCGGGGGCACGGCGGCTTCACCCGGCTGCAATTGGACATCCATCCCGCTCCCGGATTCCACCCGCCGGGTCATGTTCAAAGAACCCTTCGCCCGGCCGAGACCCAGCCCCACCGGAAGAATCCGGCCTTCCATGTGGTTGAGGGCAATCATTTGTTTGAGCAGTTCCACGCTGGCCGGAAACGCCTCGAAAGCATGGATGCTCCGGGGTTGATATTTGGTGAACACCATGGCCGAGTCCCCGCAGTAGGCTCCGCCGTCAATCACATCGCCGTCCCGAATCTGCCCGAGGGCCGCCGGCGGCAAATGCACCAGCCCGAGTTGCGACCAGAACAGGTGCGGTTCCTCATTGCCCACCCCCTGGGGAAACACAAACTCGGACGGTTTGGCCGCGAACTCCTTCAACTCCCGGGCCGCCGCTTTTTCCGCCGGCGTCAGGATGGTGTCCGGGTCAAAAAACACCTGGCCCTGAAAGCGTGAGGGCGGGAATACATGGCGGTAGCGCTCGTAAAACAGGGCCAGTTCCTCCCGGCTGCGCTCGTCGGTCCCCGCCTGGAGGGCCGCGAGCAGTCCCGGCAATCGGTCGTGGTGCCGGTCGAAATACGCATGCCATTCATCCACGTTGCCGCAGTAGATCGGCACCTGCAACAGGCGCGCCCACTGGTCCATCTGCCGCTGGAGCGCCCGCGCCTGCGCCGGCTTGGACGACCGCTGATACAGAAATTCCAACAGCAGGCTGAACGGCAGCCGGACGCAGTTGCGCGCGGCCGTCGCCAGGGAAAACGCGGACTTTGACTTACTCATGGTATTATACGTTGTGGTATTCCACCCGCCACTCGGAGGGTTGCCGGAAACCGCCCCGGCCGGTTTCCCGCATGGCGATCACCGAGGGCGTGGCCTCGCTCGGGATGACGGCGGCCAGCCCGCAGCTCGGCGCGTAGTCCAGGGTGAAATTGTCCCCCGACCGGACGCCGACATCAATGAGGTAGAAATCGGGTTCCAAGTGCAGCACCGGGATGGTGAAGGTGATGCGACCGGAACTCCCCGCCGCAATTTTCAGCCGCTCGCCGGGAATGTCCGTGTCCATCGAGAACAGCCGGATGCCATCCCGGTTGCAAAAGCCCAGGCCGAACGCCACCTCCTCCGCCGCCGTGGACGCCTTGAAGTGCAGATCAATCCGCAGGGCCTGTCCGTGCCGGATATCCGTGCCCTCGTTGAACACCAGCCGGGTGACCTTCAGGCGGGAACCCATGTCCCCGGACCGGTTGACCGCATCCAAATCCATCACCACCCGGCTCAAATCATGCGAATTGGCCAGATACCGGTCCACGATCTTTTCCGTGGGGCCGACCTCCAGCAGGGTGCCGCTTTGCAGCATGATTCCGCTGGTACACAGGCTCCGCACGGCGGACATGTTGTGGCTGACAAACAAAATCGTCCGACCATGGCCCGCCACATCCTGCATCTTCCCGAGGCACTTCTTTTGAAATTCCGCGTCGCCCACCGCCAGCACTTCGTCCACGATCAGAATCTCCGGTTCCAAGTGGGCCGCCACGGCAAACGCCAGCCGCACATACATGCCGCTGCTGTAACGTTTCACCGGCGTGTCCACATAGCGTTCCACCCCGGAAAACTCCACGATCTCATCAAATTTTTCATCAATTTCACGCTTGCGCATCCCGAGGATGGCCCCGTTCAAATAGATGTTGTCGCGCCCGGTCAGTTCGGGATTGAAACCCGTGCCCACCTCCAGCAACGACGCCACGCGCCCCTTGATCTTGATTTCCCCGGTCGTGGGCGTGGTCACGCGCGAGAGGATTTTCAGCAGCGTGCTCTTGCCCGCCCCGTTCCGCCCGATGATCCCCAGCACCTCGCCGCGCTTCACCTCGAAATTAATGTCCTTCAACGCCCAGACATATTCCCCGCCCCCCTTCACCGTGCGGTCATTGGCCTGCCCGACTTTGAGATAAGGATCCTCCTTGCCCCGGATCCGGTGCCACCAGCGGTTGAGGTCATGCTGCAACGTGCCCGTGCCCACCTCGCCCAGCCGGTAGAGCTTGGAAATATTTTCGACCCGAATGACCGTGTTGCTCATTTTTTAATAATTCTTTACACCGTGTCCATGAACGTCTTCTCCACCTTGTTGAAAATCGCGATGCCCGCCAGCAGCAGGAACAGGGTGACCGCCGCCGAAACACCGAGTTGCGCCCACGGAATGCCGCTGCCCTTGGGGATCAGTTCGCCGGGATAAGCATCCTCCAACAACTGCCGGTTCAGCCGGCGCACGTCCCGGGAGGGATTCTCCGCCAGCAGCCGCAGCGTTTCCGGCCGCAACGTGACCCCGGCAAACCTCGCCACCGTATAGATCGAATTGGTTCGCATCACGTCGTTCAGCTCGCGGGCCAGGGCCTTTTCCAGCGGCCCGGCCTCCGCCGGCGCCCCCGCGTAGGCGACCAATCCCTTGAACGTGGTGGACGACAACTCGTTCGTCACCCAGGCGGACACCGCCTCCGGCGGCGCCTTCAACTTCCCCGCCAGGGCGGAAAAATCCTTGAAATCCCCCGCCACCAGCACCGGCGAAGGACCCAGATAAATGGAGCGGAAAGTTTCAATGATCGCCGACATCGGGTTCAATTCGATATACACCCGGTATTTCGCCGGAATGTTGGACATCGGGTAAATGACCGGCGTGGCATACATCGCCAGTTGCACCCCGAACGTCAGCAGAAACGTCAGGTCCCGGTATTTCGTCGTCAGCGACGAAACCAGGATGCCCGTCCCCAGCCCCAGCAGCGCCATCAACAGCAGCAGCACCGGAGTCAGCAGCACGATCATCAGCCAGTTCGGATGCAGCGGGTAGCCCCGGAGCAGATAATACGCCAGGAAACCAAAGAACAGCAGAAACTGGATGCTGAACTGGATGAGATTCGAGGCCACGATGGAAATGGGCGTCACCAGGCGCGGAAAATACACTTTGCCAAACAGATTGGCGTTGTTGATGAACGTGCCGGAGGTTTTGGTGAGGCAGATGGCGAAATAATTCCACGGCGTCGTGCCCGCCAGGTAAAACAGCATGGGCGGCAGCCCGTCCGTGGGAATTTGCGCCACCCCGCTGAAAATCACCGTGAACATGATGGTGGTCAGCAGCGGCTGGACGAAAAACCAGACCGGCCCGAGCACCGTCTGCTTATAGACCGAGACGAAATCGCGCCGGATGAACATCCAGAGCAGATCCCGGTAATGCCAGACATCGGCCAGTTGCAATTCCCACCACCGGCCCTGCGGCCGGATGACCAGCGACCAGTCCTCCGGTTTTCCGGTCGTCCGCGCTTCATGCGATACATCCATATAAATAGTAAACTAATAAGCTGAAATCATACGCCGCACTGTTAAGAAACTCGTGATAGAAATTATTGTTTGGGCGGGTCGCGGAGCGATCAGATGATGGTAGCCATGGGCTTGGGCCCATGGGTGGGGTGCCCCAAAGACGGGCGCGTCGCGGAGCGACGCTTGAATCCGGCCCTGAGCCTCGCCGTCCTAAAATCCGTCTTGCGCCTCACCCCCATGAAAGGGCCAAAGGCCCGGCTTCATACCAGCCTGGGGCCTCGCCCCAGGTTCCATGCCCAACCAATACCCGAGGGCTGAAAGCCCGATCCAATGCTCAATCGCGTATCAGTATTGGGTGTCTGGTTTGGCCGTCGCGGAGCGACCTTGCGATGGTAGCCGTGTGGCTTCAGCCCACGGACAGAAAGGGCCGCAAACCATTCCGCCCCCCATTCGCCGGTCCAGCGCGGACTCGAAGCTGACCCGTTCCCGCAACCGGGCGTTGTATCGGGAATACGCATCCCCACCCTCCTGGCGCAGCAGAGGGTAGAGCTGCCTTTCCGGCTCAAGCAACCGGGAGGCCATGGCCGCCGGGATCAATCCGGCGGGGACCAGGCGCGCCCGGGCAATGGCAATGAGACAGGCCGCCACGGCCTTCTCAAGCTGCCGCCCTTGGCCGTTTTGCAACATTTTTTGCAAAAGGTTCCGCTCTGATTCCTGTGGGCCACCGTCATCCGGTCGCCCCCGGCTATGTTTTTGAACCAAGGCATGCGCCCGTGGTCACCGTTCCCCGCCCCGGACGCTTCCGATTTCTGCGCGTCAGCTTTTCCCGTCTCGTTGTCCGCCGCCCAGCATCTTCAAAAGAAAAGGCATCACCCGCCGGCCGTTCCGCTCCCAGCTTTGCAGCATTCGCACCCGGGCCAGCGTATGCTTGCGCGCCTCGCCCGTCAGCGTTTCCGCCTGCGCCGCAATGTGCTCCAGCCGGCTCGAACTGTCGCTCAAATGTGTCGCGATCTGCTGGCGCAGAAAGCTGCCCGCCAGATTCCGCAATTCCGCCACCGCCTCATAATGCACCCGTCGCGCCTCCGCCACCGCCACCACCCGCACCGCCCCCAGTTCCCGCAGATATTTCAAACCCTGGCTCGCCGACCCCTTGCTCAACTCCAGCCGCTCCGCCAGGTCATCCAGCGTCAGCGGCTCCGGCGACACAAACAGCAACCCATAAATCTCGGCAATGGAACGGGGCTGGCCCACCGCGCGCGAAAATTGCACGAAGAGCTGAATCACTTCCACCTCCACCGGCGTGAGCCGGGCCTCCGGGCGGGGGGGCTCCACCTGGCCGTTCATGTCCAAACCCGCCTCATTCATGATTTTTTAAACGTCCCTGACACACGGGGCCAACTATAGCACCCTCCCCCAACTATTCAAATAAAAATGAACAAAATATCCCATATTACCCGTTTTATTCGGCTTAACGGCTTTAACGCTTTAACCTTTTAACCCATTTTCGGTCCTTGCCACCTCTCCTCATCTGCGTGCATCTGCGGTTAAGCACTTTTTCAACTGCATGGTTACGGCTAAGGATTGGGGAAAATTCAAATTTCCCCCTTCAAAGAATTTGACAAATGAGCTTTCAATGCGATTTTCTTTAGCTGGATTTGGATCAGCATAATTTTGCCTGTCGCGTGCAGTGAAGGAGGGTGACGAATGGGTTCCTCCTGTGGAGTTTTCTGGCATGGATGTCGGCACCCCCGTTCGCAGTTCTTTGACACATTATATTGAAACCGGGCCGAACTCCCGCAAAGCCAATTGAGTGTTTTCCCCGCCCGGCCTCCGTTCGCCACAGTCAAACCGGGTCAAGGTCAGTCAAGCCCGGTCAAAGCGATTCGGTCTGCGGCGACGCGCCGGACGCCGCAAAAACCGCCCCAACCCGGCGTTGAACCAGCGGCGTCAGAAGGTTAAACCAGCCAAATTAGCCTAAACGTGGCTAAACCAGCCTTGGCCTGCCCCCCGGAACCCAAGACCCAAGACGGGGGCGGTCAAGCCCAGTCAAGCCCAGTCAAGCCTTTGAAATCGGTCCCGACTAGCCCACCAAGTAAACGACTCGCAAAGTCGTCGTTTCGCTTTATGAACCGGCGGCGGGTTCATCCATCGCCAAGAACCGGAATCAATCTTGTAACAACCCCCCGCCGACGGGTAATTATCCGGTATGACCAACTCGCCGGTTCAGAACTGTCCCCAGTGCGGCGCGGCCCTTCCGGCCGACGCGCCCGCCGGGCTGTGCCCCGCCTGCCTCATGGCGCTGAACCTGAAGACGGAGACCGTCTTCACCGACGACACCCCCGTTGCGCAATCCCCCCTGCCGCCGGAACAACTCGCCCCCCACTTTCCCCAGTTGGAAATCCTCGAATACCTCGGGCGCGGCGGCATGGGCGTGGTCTATAAAGTCCGGCAGAAATCCCTGAACCGGTTCGCCGCGCTCAAACTCCTCGCCCCCGAGCGCGTGCATGACGCCCGGTTCGCCGAACGGTTCGCGCGCGAAGCCCGGGCGCTGGCGGCCCTCAACCATCCGAACATCGTCACCATCTACGATTTCGGCCAGGCGGGCGGCTTTTACTTTCTGCTCATGGAATTCGTGGACGGCCTGAACCTGCGCGAACTGTTGCGCACCCGCAAGTTCACGCCCGAGGAAGCCCTGGCCGTCGTGCCGCCGCTCTGCGACGCCCTGCAATTCGCCCACGACCGCGGCATCGTCCACCGCGACATCAAACCCGAGAACCTGCTACTGGACAAAACCGGCCGCGTGAAGGTGGCCGACTTCGGCATCGCCAAGATGATGGGCGCGCCCAACGGCGGTCCCGAAGGTGGACCGGCGGCGGCCGAGAACGCCACCCAGAGCGCTCTGGGCACGCCCGGCTACCGCGCACCTGAGCAGAAAAGCGACCCGCAGCGGGTGGACAGCCGGGCGGACATCTATTCGCTGGGCGTGGTGTTCTACGAAATGCTCACCGGCGAACTGCCGGGCAACCAGCTTCAGCCGCCGTCCCGGAAAGTGCGGATTGACGTGCGTTTGGATGAAGTCGTGCTGCGCGCCCTCGAACAACAGCCCGAACTCCGCTACCAACAGGCCAGCGAGGTCAAGACGTGCTTGGAGACAATTGCGGGGACCGGGGAGAAAAGCGGAAAGCGGGAAAGCGGGAAAGCGGAAACGGGGGGTGGCAGTCAGAGTCACCTGACGTCGCCCCCCGCCGATCACCGCCTTCCGACCGAACTGATCGTGGTAAGCCTGTTGTTCGTTCTTTTCGGCGTGTATTCAATCGGAGACACGCTTTTCAACAACTGGATGGGCGTGTCCGGCATTGATCTCAGCTTCTTCTGTCTGCCGGTGGGGATTGGGTTATGGCGCCGGCGCTGGTGGTGGCGCGGCTGCGCCCTGACGTGCGTATGGCTCGGGCTGGCCCTGCAACTGTTCCTCCTCATCGTCATGTTTGCCAAGGCGAATGGGGTGGTGTTGACGCCGGTGCTCAGCAGCGTGGGAATCCCTGGCTGGCACCCCAATGCCGTGCAGGCAACGTGGGTGATGATCATTGGTTTCTTGGGCGAAACGGCGCTGCTGTTATGGATGCACCGGGTGCTGAGGCGACCGGGCATCAAAGCCTTATTCGAAGCGCAACGCGGCAAGCGCACCGACCGGCTGGAGGCGCTGGTAACCTTCGCGCTGGTGTTGTTTGCGTTTGGCTTCATCCCATCGTTGGTGCGGCGGTCGGGGGATTCGGCGAATGCCATCAGCCCCACATCCCTTCCGGTTGAACCCGCCCCGGTGGCCTCCGTGGAAACCTGGTCCCCCGAACTGGCGGCGGGGGAAAAACCGGATTTACGGCAAATCCTGGCCGAAGGCAACACGCTGATGGCAGAGACCCATTATGAGGCGGCCTTGCAGCGGCAGCTTTGGTATTTCAACCACGCGCTGGAATATGGGGAAAACAACGGCATGCGTTTATACTTTCTCGGGCCGTGGGTGGAACTGGGCCGGCGCTATCCCAAGGCCAGACAGGCCCTGCGCGAAATCCGCGACCGGGACATGCGGGAGTTTTCCGGGCCGGGCGCCGGCTATGCGGATTTGTTCGCGGAGGTGGCGGCCATCAACAATGGATTGCAGGAGGAGGCCGTCACCGGCGCGCTCTTCAAGCAGATTCAGAAGCAGGATCCGCAACTGGCCCAACAGTGCCTGGCTACCGCCGAACCGGTGCTGATGCGCCTTGACGAATACGCGCTGGTGCGGCCCTACCTTGACGCCCCGCAGGCCGCCTTCGACCGGCTGCGCCAGGAGCGCCAAGCCAATCTCGACCGTCGAAAAGAGCAGGCCGACCGCGAGGCGGCCAACCGCCGGGAAATGGCCGAATTTAACCGCCAACGTGGCATCACCAACCAGTGGTCCCCGCCCGACATCTCGGGAATGATGCAAAAATCCGACGATGACGGTTTCATCAATGCGTTGCGCCAGGACATTGAGGTTTATACGGCCACCGGCAGCCGGGCGGACGCTGAAAAAATCGCGGCGGAGGCCGTGGCGGTGCTCGACGACCCGCGCCTGAGATCGGCCGTCAGCGATGCCGATGAAGCCATCAACGAGAATCGCGCGAATCACGCTTCCAATAGTGCGACGATGTTCATTCCGCCCCCGCCTCCGGCCGCGATGGCTTACACGAATGCTTCAAAAGAAACCTGGGTTCCCGAGTTCGCGCCGGGCGAAAAACCGGATTTGCACAAAATCTTGGGGGAAATCCCAACCCTCATGGCGCAAACGCATTACGAGGCCGCGTTGCAGCGTCAAATCTGGTATTTCAATCACGCGCTGGAATATGGGGAGAACAACCTCAATCGCTTATCCTGTCTCGAGTCGTGGGGGGAACTGGGCCGGCGCTATCCCAAGGCCAGACAGGCGTTGCGGGAAATCCGCGACCGGGACGCGCGGGAATTTTCCGTCGGCCGGGGCTACGCGGATTTGTTCAACGAACTTTCCAGCATCAACCGGGAGTTGCCGGATGAGGCCGCCACGCTGGCGTTGTTAAAAGCCACTTTGATTCAAGATAAAAAACTGGCCGGACAATGTTATCCTTATGCGGAGGATTTGCTGATGCAGCGGGGGGAATATGAGTTGTGCCTGAAATTTCTCGGCGACCCGCAAACGCGCTTCGAGTCCATCCGCCATGGTTTGGAGCTGCGCCGGGAATCACAGGCGCGCATGGCGGAAATGCAAAAACGGATCCCCCTGCCGCCGCGCCCATTTTTCCCCCCGGGGTTCCAACCGCCGGACATGGGGCAGATGGCCACCAATAATTTTGTCGGTCAGGTTTGCAAGCTGGTGGAAATCCTGACCGGCGCCGGCCGGCAGCCGGTGGCGGAAAAAATCCAGGGCGAAGCGCTGACCGTCGTGGACGACCCGCGGTTGCAATCCGCCGTCAGCGACGCGCTGGGGCGAAGCCAAATGCGCTCCCGGGCGGACGCACCCATGGATTCTAAATAGGCAATAGCCCACCTTTCACGCAGACATAACCATCAACCAAACATACCATCATGAAAACAAATCCATCCTTATCACCGACGGCGGTTTTGCTGGCCGGACTGGTGGCCTGGTCGGCCGCCCTCTCCACGCCGGCGCAGCCGGCCATTAATCCCCTCACCGGCCTGCCGGGGTCGGCCACCGGCATACCGGTGATGCCCGGCCCTGATGGCCGCCCACCGACACCCGCCCTGGGAATTGTGCCCGCACCCGATTTTGAAGCCCCGCAACCGGACCCGGCCGTCAAAGCGGTCGCGACGGTGCACCAACTGATCTCCGAAGGCCAGTATGACGACGCCCTGCAGGGTTGCCTCGCCTTTTACCATCAATTGCAGGGTGACCACACGTTGGATCCGATCGTGGACGATTGGGTCGAACTGGGACGCCGGTATCCCCAGGCCCGCCAGGAGTTGGTGAAGATCCGGGATTACCTGACCGCCGAGTTTACCCGGGGCGGGGGCTATGCCCTCCAGTTTGGGGAAGTGAAAGCCATCAACGCCGCTTGGGGCGAGGATGCCGCCACCGTGACGCTGTTCAAGGCCATTCAAAAGCGCGACCGAAAATTGGCCGGCCAATGCTATCCGTATGCGGAACCGGTGCTGATGCAACAGGGCGAATATGCATTGTGTCTTAAATGTCTGGGCGTCCCCCAGGCGCAGTTTGAATCCCTCCGCCAGAATTGGGAGCGGCAACAAGGATTTTGGCAGCGCACGGTCGAGATGCAAAAAGCCACGGCGGAACGCCTGGCGGAAATGCAAAAAGCCCGACAACAGCGCATGGCGGAATTGGCGGAAAAATCCCACCTGCCGCCGCCCCCCGTTTTTCAGCCCCACTTTCCACGCCCTGATTTGGGAGAGATGGCCACCAATAACTTTGTCGGGCAGGTCCGCAAACTCGTGGAGCTCATGGTGGCCACCGGCGACAAGCCTGGCGCGGAGAAAATCCGCGACCAGGCCCTGGCCGTGGTGGACGACGACCGCGTGCAGTCCGCCGTTGCCGATGCCGAACAAAAGCTGCGCCAATAAGGGCGGTTCGCCGGTCTGCCAATAAACCTTGACATAGACACGGGTGCGGCTGCTCATGGAGTGCGGCGGCAAGACGCCGCTTTTGGACGAGGCGACCTGTCGCCTCGTCCAAAAGCGCGGACATGTCCGCGCACTCCAAAGGCGCAGGTTCATGGGTTCAATGCGCGAATTTTTTTTGGAGGTTCTCTCCCCGGGAAAGAAGGCCGGGAGGGCGGACTTGTCGCGCCGTCTTGTCCGCCAGCGTGTCCACCGAAACTTTAGCATAGGAGGAAGCTTCAGCGACGGCGGACGTATCCTCTGCCCGCAGGGACAGAATTTAATTCAATCCCTAAATGCCTGTAAGGTGCGAGTCACGGGGACTCGCCATGGCCCGGCCGGCCAGCCAGCCGGTGGTCCAGGCGGCTTGGAAATTGAAACCGCCGGTGAGCCCGTCCACATCCAGCACCTCGCCGGCAAAGAACAGGCCGGGGCAGAGCTTGCTGCCCATGGTTTTAAAATCCACCTCGTTCAAACGCACGCCGCCGCAGGTGACAAACTCATCCTTGTTCAAACTTTTGCCGGTCACGCGAAACTCGGTGCGCAACAATTGTTGCACGAGCCGGTGCCGGTGGGCGCCGGAGAGCGCCGCCCAGCGGGTTTCCGGGACGAGGCCCGCAGCGGCGACGAGTTGTTCCCATAACCGGGCGGACAGCGGGGGCACCGGGGAATTGACGATCTGCCGCGCCGGTTGGGCCTGGCGGCGGCGGTCAAATTCCGCACCCAGCGTCGTCTCGTTCCAATCCGGCAGCCAATTGACGTGCAGCGTGAACTGATAGTCGCACTCATGCAGGCGACGCGCGCCCCAGGCCGAGAGGCGCAACACCACCGGCCCGCTCAGGCCCCAGTGCGTCACCAGCAGCGGCCCGCGTTCGCGCAGTTTGGTCCCCGGCACGGACAGTTCCACCGCTTCCAACGACACGCCTGACAGTTCCCGCAGCCAGGGAACCCCGAGATGAAAGGTGAACAGCGACGGCACCGGCGGTTCGAGCGTGTGCCCCAAAGCCACCGCCAGTTGGCCCAGGGCCGCCGTGCGGCAACCGCCGGTGGCCAGCAGCACCCGGTCGCACGCCAGCGTCCGGCCGGTGGACAACGCCAGTTCAAAGCCGCCACCGGGGGATTTCGTGATCGTCTCCACCCCGCAATTGGGCTGCAATTTCACGCCGGCGGCCCGGGCCGCGGTGAGCAGGCAATCCACGATGGTTTGCGAGGCATCCGTGACGGGAAACATCCGGCCATCGGCCTCGGTTTTCAATTTCACCCCCCGCGCCTCGAACCAGGCCACGGTGTCCGCCGCCTGAAACTGTTTGAAGGGCGCAATCAGGGCGCGTTCGCCGCGCGGATAGCGGGTGGCGAATTCGCGTTCATTAAAGCAGGCGTGGGTCACATTGCAGCGCCCGCCGCCGGAAATTTTCACCTTGGCCAGGAACTGCGCGGATTTTTCGAGCAGGAGGATCTCCGCGCCGGTCTGTTGCTCCGCCGCGGTAATGGCCGCGAAAAATCCCGCCGCCCCGCCCCCGATCACCACGATGACTCCGGTATTCATTGCGGGCATGATTCAGAATACGATCGGATCGTTCATTTTCCCGCAATGGGCGCAGCGCGAACGGTCCACATCCGGGTCATCCGTGTAAACCGAGCCGCATTTCTTGCAGCGGAAAATGGTGTCCTCCGAATGGGTGGGGCCGAAGCGGCGGCGGCGCATTTCGGAGTGGATGCCCAACGCACACAGCCCGCCCAGAGTCAGCATTACATACAAGATCAATAGATGGGAGACGCTCATGGTGAAGTTGCGGGGGCGTTGGTGGCGGGCGGCGGCACGGTCTCCCAGTTGAAAATCATCTGGCCCACGGTGAGCCGGGCGGCGGGGGCGAAGCGGGCGTTGCGGGCCAGGTTCAGGGCCGTCTGGTCCGCGTGGTCGTCATGCAGGTCGGATTCCAACCCGAGGTCCGGCGGCAGTAAAACGGCGGAAACCACCCCGCCGGCCGGATCCACCAGCACCTGCACCTTGCTGGGGGCGATTACATCCGCCGCCGGCCAGGCGGGCAGGTGCGGCGGGGCGAGCAGCGGGCGTCCGGCCAGTTCGCCGCGCAACCGCAGGGTGGAGGGTTGCCGCAAGGCCGTCAGGGCGGGGACTGCGGGGGCATCGAATTGCGGCTCGGGTGCGAAATCCAGCGCCGCGACGGGCGGCGCATTGGATTGCAGGAACCGGCCGAAGGTCCGGTCCGGGGGGGCGGGGGCGAGCGGCGGCCAACGGGCCGGTTCGGTCCAGTAAAACGGTCGGGGATTGAAGGCTGGCGTCTGTGTCCGGATGGCCGCGCCAAAATCATTGGCCTGCGGCAGGGCAAATAAAGCGGGGTCATTCAGGGCGATGAATTCGTCGTTGGCCGCCGCCCAATGGAGGACCGGGACGCGGGAGACTGTTCGCACCGGGCGAAGCTTCCGGGCGCCCAGGGCGAAGATCAGGCCGACATGGATCATCAACACCAGGACGGCCATGGTCCACCAACGCCGGGCCGTCCAGGCGCGCGGTTCTTGGTTCCCCGCCGGATTCATCGCTTGGGCGCCGTCTTCGGGTGGTCCCCGGGCAGCGTGGCCAGCAGGGCGTTGGTGATGCCGGCGTCCCGCGCCAGCAGGGTGATGCGCACCAATTGGGCGTAGGTGACATTCTGATCGGCGTTGATCACCAGCGTCGGCGGTCTGGCTCTGCCGGCCGCGGCCTGGCTCAGACTCTGGAGCAGTCCCGGCTCCCCGTTGGTGATCATTTGGTTGGCGAAAAAATAGCGCCCGCCCCGGTCCACCGCCATGAACACGGTGGGTTGGTCCGTGCCGGGCAACTGGTCGGCCGGCGGCAGTTGCAGCGGCAGGCCCGGCGTGGGCAACAGCACCCCCACCAGCAGAAAAATCACCAGCAGAAACAACACCGCCGCGAACGGCGCGGCGTCAAACGGGCTGCGCAACAGCTTGGAATTGCGCGGTAATTTCATTGCGGTTGCTCGTGGTTGTTCTGGTCCGACACAATGTTGACGATTTCCGCCGCCGCGCGTTCCATGTCCAGCACGATTTTATTGATCCGACTCACCAAATAATTATAACCCGCATGGGCCGGGATCGCCACCCCGATGCCGGCGGCGGCGCAAATCAGCGCCTGCCAGATGCCCGTGGCCAGTTCGCCCATGTGGGCGTATAACCCCTCCCCCTGGATCTGCGCGAAAATATGGATGAACCCGATGACCGTCCCAAACAGGCCCAGCAACGGCGCGATCTGGGCGATGGTCGCCAGCAGGTTTAATTTCTCCTCCAGCAGGGGCACCTCTGTCAGGCCCGTCTCCTCCACGGCCTCGCGCACCCGGTCGCGGCCCTTGTCCCGGTTGAGAATGGCGGCTTTCACCAGCCGGGCGACGGGACCGGGGGTGGCGTCGCAAATGGAAATGGCCTCGACCACGTTCTCCCGCTTGAGCACCGTCCGGACGCCGTTGAGAAATTCGGCCGAGTTAATCTGCGACCGATGGCAGAACAGCGCGCGCTCCACAAAAACCACCAGGGCAATGGCGGCCGCGATCAGGATCAACCAGATCACCGGCCCGCCATGAGTTATTAAAAAAGGCATGGGGTTTTATAGGCTTTTAACCGCCCAGTTCAAAGCGCAAAATCCACCCGGCGCCGATCCCGGGCCAAAAGCCATTTTAAAAAATTTGCAATCCAGGTCAAACCAACCTATATTGGGCGGTGGATTAACGGGATCAGAAGCATGATTGTGACAATAAACCGGGCCGCTTGGATGGTGGCGCTGATGGTTGGATTTACCGTCAGCGTCCGGGCGGACGTTTGGTTGGATAAATCGGCCTCCAGCCTCACTGTTTCCCCCGGTGAATCCGGCACCTCCAAATTTTCCTTTACCGAAACGTCCGGAAAGGCGGAGACCGTCTTCGGTTACACTTCTTTTTTAAGCACCCCGCCGTTTGGTTTGGAACCCGGCCCGGCCGGAATCTTCAGTTCCTTTAACGCCGTCAGCATCAGCGGCCTTTCCGGCGGCAAAGTGGTCATTGGCACTCCCGTGGTGATCACGGTGGATTGGACCATCCGGAACACCGCCCCCGCCGGGAGCGGGGCCACATTGACGGCGCTGCTCATTGGCCTTCCGGATACCAAATATGCGAGCACCACGTATCACCTCGTGTCCGTTCCCGAACCCGCGCAGGCGCTGGCGGGAGCCGTTCTGCTCACTGGCGGCATCCTCTGGTTTGCCGGTCGCCGACGGTTTAACAAGCCCGCCGCCTGACGGCGGGGCGGTCCTCCACCGAAGTCGTTTTCATATTCAAGCCCGGATTAACTTGAGGCACTGTTGAGTCAGGCCCATTTTTAACCCGGTCGGCTTCTTCCCATGCCTGGCTGAGGTTGGGGGCAAATTGGTTTCACGCCCGGGCGGGATGCAGTTCCGCATTGATCTTGATCAACCCCTTGAGCAGCGCCTCCCAATCGGCCTCGTTCGTTTCCCAGCCGCCGCTGAAGCGCACCGAGCGCACGGCTTGCGCGGCTTTGTAGCCCATGGCGGAAAGGACGTGCGACGGCTCTTCTTTGCCGGTCGTGCAGGCCGAACCGGTGGATACGGCAAAACCCGCCTTGTCCAGCCGGATGACCCATTGCAACTTGCGGTCGCCGTCGGGCATGAGCGCGGAGACGGTGTTCCACAGACGCGGCTGGCTGGCACCGACGATGGTGGTGCCGGGCAGGTGGCGGAGCAGTTCGCGCTCAAAGTTTTCGCGCCAGACACCGCGCAGGATGTGTTCGCTGCGGGCGATTTGTTTTTCGCGCACGTCCAGGGCGGCCATCATGGCGGCGATGATCGCGATATTTTCCGTGCCCGCGCGCCGGCCGCCCTCCTGTTTGCCGCCGTGCAACAGGGGTGTGAACGGGCTGCGATGCGGGATTTTCAGAAAGCCCACCCCGCGCGGGCCGCCAAATTTATGCGCGGCGCCGCTGACGTAATCGCATTCGCCCAGGTTTTTCAACGGCATTTTGCCGATGAACTGGACGGCGTCGGTGAAGAACGGGATTTCGTAGGCCTCGCAGATCGAGCGGATTTCGCGCCAGGGCTGGATGACGCCGGTCTCGTTGTTGGCGGCCATCACGGCCACGAGGCCCGGGCGGGTGTCGGCCAGTTCGGCGGTGAGCCACTCCACGTCCACCACGCCGTCACGCGTCACGGGAATGAGCCGGGCGCGTTTTCCGAAATAATATTGGGAGGAATCGAACACGCAGGGATGTTCAATGGCGGAAATCCAGACTTCACCGGTTGGCCCGAGTTTTTTGGTGAAATGGTGCAGCACCATGTTGTTCGCCTCGGTCGCGCCGCTGGTCCAGATGAGATCCAGCGGATGGCAGCCGAGATACGCCGCCAGCTTTTCGCGGGCCTCGGCCAGGGCCACGGCGGCCTGCTGCCCGAACTGGTGCATGGACGACGGATTGCCGGCGGTTTTTTCCGTGACGGCCAGCCAGGCTTCGCGCGCCTCGCGCAGCACCGGCGCGGTGGCGTTGTAATCGAAGTAAATCATTCGCCGGACAGGATACTTTTGGCGGCGGCGCTGGCGAGTTTTTTATGGGCGGCGGTAAAGGCCAGTTTCGGGAGCCGGTCCAATCGCACCCACTTCCCCGCCATTCTGGGGTGGCGGCGGGTCACGGTGGCCAGATAGGCGGTGAGGGTGATCCGGTAACGGGTGATGGAATGTTTTACCACGGCCAGCGGTTGGAGCGTTTTCGGAGCCACCGGCAATACCAGGCGGAACATGTCCGCCGGGGCCACCTTGCGAAAGTAAATCCGCGTGTTCGGGAACTCCCATAAATGCGCGTTGACCCCGCCCTCCGGCCGCTTACGCACCAAGACTTCTCCCCGCGATTCCACTACGAAGGCCATGTATTGCTGGGCGGTGGCGGGAAGGATATCGCTCAGATTGGGGAAGTCCTCGGGGCATTGCCGGCGCGCGGCTTCGCAGTGCGGCTGCACGGGGCAAAGCAGGCACTGCGGCCGGCGCGGGGTGCAGATGAGCGCGCCGAGTTCCATCAGAGATTGGTTTAAGGACGAGGCGTGGGGCGCGGGGTGCGGGGCGCGGGGTGGGGAATTGGCGGCTTGCTGGACCAGGCTTTTGGCGAGGCGCCAGAGGCGGTCGTTGGTTTGCTTGTCCTTCGGGTTTTCGGCGATGGCGTAGAGGCGGGTCAGGACGCGGATGACGTTGCCATCCAGGATGGGCGCGGGCTGGTTGAAGGCGATGCTGCTGATCGCGCCGGCGGTGTAGCGGCCGATGCCGGGCAGGGCGAGGATGTCGTCAAAGGCTTCCGGGAACCGGCCCGAATGCCGTTCGACAATGAGTTGCGCGGCTTTTTGCAGATTGCGCACGCGGGTGTAATAGCCCAGGCCTTCCCACAGTTTGTGAATTTGATCCGAAGACGCCGCCGCGGCGGCTTCAAGGGTCGGCAGCGCCTGCATCCAGCGTTCCCAATAGGGGATGACGGTCTTCACCTGCGTCTGCTGGAGCATGATCTCCGAGACCCAGATGGCGTAGGGATCGCGCGTGCGCCGCCACGGGAGGTCGCGCGCCTCCCGGGCGAACCACGGCAACAGAGCGTCAACGAGGGCCTTGATTTTGGCAGGATTGGGCGCGGACATGGGCGGGCAGGCTGCCGTTCCGGGAAAGTTCCGTCAAGTCGGCATTGAAAACTTAACGGGAGGACGGCTGGGTTCGATGTGAATCAGCACATCGCAAACCAGGGGCAGACGTTCCCGGATCCGGTTCTTCACCTGATGGGCGATTTCATGGGCGTGCCACACGGTCATCTGCGGGTCCACCTCGACGTGCATATCCACAAAATACTGGTAGCCGGCCTTGCGGACGATGCATTTTTCCACGTCCGCCACGCCGGGGGTTTGCGCGGCGATGGCGCGGATTTCATCCGCGACCTCGCGGCTCGGGGCGGTGTCCATGAGTTCGTTCAAGGCGGGGCGCAGGAGATGCCAGCCGTTCCAGGCAATGACGGCGGCGGCGGCGATGGCGGCCACATCATCGGCCGCCTCATAGCCCCGGCCGCCGAGGAGGGCCACGCTGATGCCGACGCCCGCCGCCACGGAGGTGATGGCGTCGCTGCGATGGTGCCAGGCGTCGGCCTTCAGGGCCGGGCTGTTGGCCGCGCCGCCCTCGCGGGCCACGAAACGGTATAACAATTCTTTGCCGGTGATCACCACGACGAGGACCAGGAGCGTGAAGGGCGCGGGCGGCAGGTGCGGTTCGTGGAGTTCCATGAAGGCGCGGAGGGCGATCCACAACGCCGCGCCCAGCAGCATGGCGGCGACAATGGCGGCGGCAATCGGCTCGGCCTTGCCGTGCCCGTAGGGATGCTCCTCATCGGGCGGGGCGGCGGCCACCACCAGGCCGCGCCAGACAATGAGGGAGCTGAAAATATCCGCGAAGGATTCCACCGCATCGGCCACCAGCGCGTGGGAATGCCCGACGAGGCCGGCAAACAACTTGACGCCGGCGAACGCCACATTCACGGCCAACCCCACAAAGGTGGCCCGCAATCCGCGTTGCAGTCGGTTGATCGGCACGGCCCAGTGTTGATTTGCCGGGCCCCCGTGTCGAATGCAAAATCGCGCCGGCGGGCTATTGGGTGCATCTTGGCACCGCCCCCGCACCGCAAACCGGTCGGGGCGCGGTCCCGCGCTTTGCGGGACCGCTTCACCGCACGGACGCCAGCCGGCCAATCGAAGCTCCAGCACCCACTCGTACGTTGAAGCGGGCTGAAGCCCGCGCCCCGGGGGCAATGCGCGGACGCGCGCGCTATTTGGTGCGCTTGGTGTTGTCCACGCTCAGGAACCGGGTGAGCGCCAGGTTCCCCTCCGCCCGCCGCCAGATTTTGAGGAGGATATGGTCGCCCTTGGCCTCCTTGCAGAGGCGGATGGCGTCATCCGTGTTCTCCACGGCGTGATGGTTGATTTCAATGATGACGTCGCCCTTTTGCAGATCCGCCTCGGCGGCGTTGGAATCCGCCGCCACTTCGGCCACAATCACGCCTTTAATGCGGTCGGGGATGCGCAATTGCTGGCGGACATCCGCATCCAAATCGTCCACGGTCACGCCGTCCAGGGAATCCGTGGCCGCCGTTTCGTTATCGGCACCGGATTGTTGTTCCAAGCGCCCCATTCCGGGGTGTTCCGCCAAAACCAGGGTGACGGTTTTGGGCGCGCCGTCCCGCAGGATTTTCAGTGTGGTGGTGGAGCCGGGCGCGAGTTCGGAGACAGTCAGGGTGAGGCTGTGGGCGTCGGCGATGTCCTGGCCATTGATCGAGAGAATCACATCCCCCGAGAGGAGCCCGGCTTTTTCGGCCGGGGTGTTGGGATAAACATCCCCCACCAACGCGCCGGACGCATTGGGAATATTAAACTCTTGCGCCAAATCCGGCGTCAGATCCTGCGGTAAGATGCCCAGGTAACCGCGGGCCACCCGGCCGCCGGAAATGAGGCGTTCCATCACGTGCCGGGCCAGGTTCACCGGCACCGCAAAACCAATGCCCGAGTTGTCGCCGCTGTGGCTGAGGATGGCCGTGTTGATGCCCACCAGCCGGCCTTCGGCATCCACCAGCGCCCCGCCGGAATTCCCCGGATTGATCGCCGCATCGGTTTGAATGAAATTTTCGTAACCGCTGAACCCAAAGCCGCTGCGGCCCAGGGCGCTGATAATGCCCATCGTCACCGTCTGCCCCACGCCGAAGGGGTTGCCAATGGCCAGCACCACGTCGCCCACCTCGAGTTGGTCACTGTCCGCCAGGGTGATGGCCGGCAGGTCTTTGGCGTCAATCTTCAACACCGCCACATCGGTGGGTTTGTCCCGGCCAATGACCTTGGCGATGATTTCCTTCTTGCTGCTGTTGATGGCCACCTTGATTTCATCCGCGCCCTCCACCACATGGTTGGCGGTGAGGATGTAGCCGTCGGGTGAAATAATGACGCCGGAGCCGAGGCTTTCTTCCTTGCGCGAGCGGGACTGATCTTCCTGGGGCACCTCCCCGAAGAATTGCCGCAAGATCGGATCGTCCGTGAAGGGATTCCGCCGGGGGCGTTCCTGAACGATGCGGGTGGAGAAAATATTGACGACGCTGGGGGCCGCCTTCTTGACAATCGGGGCAAAACTGGTGACGGGCCGGACGTCGCGGTTCACGGCCGTGTTCTCGATCTTGACGACCGGGGCCGCATCTTTTCCCCGCAGGTTGAAATGAAAGACCGCCGTGAGCACCAGCACCCCGGTCGCCCCGGTTAAAAAGCCAAGCAATAATCTCGATGTATGTTTCATACGCTGTGGAATTGACAGAGTCCTGCCGCAAACGTTCAAACTGACGGGGGGGAAGCCGGACCCCAATCCTTGGCCGGAACAATGCATTTCAACCGCAGATGTCCGCAGATGAACGCATATAAAAAAACCGGGCGGAACTGTTGATCCAGTCCAGCCATGGCCGAGCACCCGTTGGGGCCTTGGTTTTTCGGGCGTTGCCTTCTCTCCTCATCTGCATCTGCGGTTAAGCACTTTTTCAACTGCATGGTTACGGCTTTCAGAGGCATCACGGTTCCCGGGCAGGGGAATGGTTCGGCCGATGCAGGTGCATATAACGGTTTCAGTGGTCGTCTCCCACCGCTCCTTTACCGGCAAAAAATCGCCCGGGATCAGGGTGGTTCACCCCGATCCCGGGCAGAAGCGTTCAGCGGACGTCAGTGGCCGGCCGAATTGGTTTGGGCCTTGAGTTGCGCCTGGATTTTTTCCAATTCCGCCTGCGTGATGCGTTCCGGCTGGGCGCCTTTTTTCAACTCATCGGCGGACGGCACCCGGATCACATCACTGGTGAGCTGGGGGTTTTGCACCGTCGAGCTGGTGGGCGGCGCCACCGGCGGCGCCTTGGGGGGGATGATCGCCAGCAATTCGACATCAAAAATCAACGTGGAACTCGGCGGAATGCGCTGATAACCCCGCTCGCCATAAGCCAGTTTGGCAGGCACATACAATTCCCACTTGGAGCCCACTTTCATCAATTGCAGCGCTTCGGTCCAACCCTTGATCACGCCGCCCGTCACCGTAATATCCAGGGGATGCCCCGCCTTGGCGGAACTGTCAAACTCGGTGCCGTCAATGAAGGTGCCGCGATAATTCACCTTCACCTTGTCGGCCGCCGTGGGGGTGGGGCCGTCGCCCGCCGTCAACACTTTGTATTGCAACCCATCCGGCAGGGTGATGACGCCGGGATTGATTTTATTGGTGGCCAGAAAGGCTTCGCCCTCGGCCTTGTTCTTGGCCGCCTGCTCGGCCATGATGGCCATCTGTTTGGCCTGCATTTTTTTCGAGAACTGCGCCAGAATTTCGGAGGTTTCTTGAATGGTGAGAATGTTGGTGCCGCCGGTCTGGGCGTCCTGCAAACCGCGCACCAGCAAATTCACATCCGGCATGAAACCGACTGGTTTCCATTGGGCGCCCAGTCGCAGACCGATGGCATAACTGAACCGGGCGTTTTCATCGCCCAGCACGCCGCCGCCGGGGAGGGCGGCCGCGGGCGCATTGGTGGTGTCCGCCAACAGCGGGGTGGTTAGACCAGCCAGGATCACAGCTAAAAAGACAGTTTTCTTCATAAGTTAAGTAAAAATTCGGACGCTCAGTTTCCCTAAATCGGGCAAAAAAGCAATTTATTTTTGCGGGATTGGCGGCGGGGCGGCGGGGGCGCCTCTCAGTTATTAGAAAGATCGCGGTGGCGATGGTGCGGGAGGAGCCGATGCCAGCGTCCGTTGTGCCAGAAGATTTCCAAGCATGGTAGGGCTTCATCGCCCTGCCGGCCCCGCTGCCGACCGGCTCGCCCCGTCGCCGGCCGTTCCGGTAATCCATCCGGTCGTGGTGCTCGTGCAGCGCGTATGCATGAGAGTGGCGGGAGGTAAGGAAGACGGGGTTAATGAAGATTTTGCGGGACAATCTTCCGCCAACTTTTTATCTTCGGCGGCGTGAAACGTAA
>Ga0302195_10000583_pt1 | contig 28317 bp, 23 predicted proteins | sample II_Bog_N1_2_FD_198778 | JGI IMG/M metagenome (GOLD analysis project Ga0302195, IMG submission 198778) | Peat permafrost microbial communities from Stordalen Mire near Abisko, Sweden - II_Bog_N1_2 | ecosystem: Environmental > Terrestrial > Soil > Wetlands > Peat | place: Sweden: Abisko...
AGGCGGGGGTTTCAACCCCCGCATAAAGCCAACAGAATCGACGTGGGCTTCAGCCCCGGAGGGATGCTTTTCGCCATTCTCATCCGAATCCCCGAGTTTTTCCGCAGCCTCTGAATTCGTGCCACAATTGCCGCACCCAGAGACGGTAGTCTCCAACGGATTGTTCCTCGCCAAGCAAGCAGTGGCAGAGCAGTGGCAAAATAGACCTATGCCGCCGACCGATCCGCTTCCGCCTGTCCAGATTGTGCTCACCGCCCCCCAGGCCCGCGTGCTGGGCGCACTCATCGAAAAAGAAGTCACCACCCCGGACTACTATCCGCTCTCGCTCAACGCACTGATCAACGCCTGTAATCAGCGCTCGAACCGCGAGCCGGTGATGGACCTGGACGAGGAGGATGTACGCCAGGCCGTGCATCGACTGGAAGATTTGCGGCTGGCAGGGCGAGCGCGGGGAGCCGATGGGCGCGTCACCAAATACGAGCACTGGCTGGGCGAGTTCTTCAACTTCAGCCGCGCGGAGGCGGCTCTGGTCTGCGTGCTGCTCCTGCGCGGGCCGCAGACACCGGGCGAACTGCGCGGGCGCACCGAGCGAATGCACCGCTTCGACGAGCTCACCGAGGTGCTGGCCGGGCTGCAAAAGCTGATGGAGCGCGAGCCGCCGCTGGCAGCCGTTCTGCCGCGCCAACCGGGGACCAAGGAGTCGCGCTATGCTCACCTGCTCTCGGGCGGAGTGGAAGCAGTGTCGGCCGCGGAGAATGCCCTCGGAAGGCGCGCGCCTTTGCAGAGCGCGGAGCCGGACGCGGGCCAAGAGGAGCGGATTGTGCGGATGGAAGCGACGATCATCGAATTGCGCCAGGAGATGGCCCTGCTCCGCCAGAAGGTCGACGATCTCTTTGGAGATGGATAGTGTACCGAGGGATTTCCGCGAGTGGAATCAGGCGATCCAGTGTTCAAGAAAGCGAGTAAGGAAAGAACCATGCTGAAGATCAGGTTAGCTGTAGTGTCTCTTGGAATGGCGATGAGCTTGCTGAGTCTCCCTGCTTTGCAGGCGCAGGCGACGAAGCCAGCCCCGCTGCCCTCGCAGATTCTCACCGCAAAGAAGGTCTTCATCTCCAATGCGGGAGGCCTGCTCGATCTCAAGATGGTGAGTGGCGACCGGCGGAGGGATTACAACCAGTTCTACGCGGCCATCCAGGCTTGGGGACGCTACGAGTTGGTTGCCTCTCCCGCTGATGCCGATCTGGTTTTGCAGATCAGCATTATCTACATCCCGCGCGGGATGGGCACCGAGGTTGTGCCATTTCCGAGCTTCAGGCTGGCGCTCATTGATCCGAAGACGAATATTGCGCTATGGGTGCTGGACGAGTTCCTGGTGGACAGGCCGGGCTTAGCCATGATTCGGGAAAAGAATCGCGACAAGGCATTCGACGAAGCAATCAATAGGGTCGTCGACGACTTGAAGGCGCTCACAGCTCAGCCTGCCCCTGCGAACGATTCCAAGTAGCAATGCCGTGGGGAGAGCAACTCAGCTCTCTGAAGCGAGAGCTGAGACGCCTGCGGGATATCTCCGCCCTCAGCTCTCCGGGTGCTTCCCCGCCCGCTGCTTAAAGATCAGAATGCACGCAATCACGAGTGCAACCAGCGCAGCCGAGGCCGTATAGCGGCTCAGGTTGAGCCCCCCGTGATCCAGAGGTTTATCCAGCAGATCGCCGACCACCGCGCCCAGCGGCCGCGTCAGGATAAAGGCCGCCCAGAAAAGTAGGACCTTCGAAATCTTCGTCCAGAAATGCAACGCCGCTACCACTAGCAGGAGAAAAAGGAAGATCGCCACCCCGCCAAGATAGCCGAGCCCCTCGCTGTCGGCCGTCCAGTCTCCAAGAGCGGTGCCGAGGGTCTGCGAAAACATGATCGTCACCCAGTAAAACACCTCGACCTTTGGCGTGCTGACTGTATTGACATCGATAGATCCCAGCGTCCAATACCATGCGCCAAGCGAGGCCAGCAACAGTGCCAGCAACGTCAAGCTCCCACCCGCATAGCCAACACCGAGTGAACGATCGGCAAAGTCAGCCATGGTCGTTCCCACCGTGGTGGTCGCAATGATGGTCGCCCAATAAAGAAAGGGATGAAATCGTTTTGCCCGCACCTGAATAGCCACTGCCACGACAAAAATAGCCGCGAAGATGGCGGTACCCACCAGATAGCCGAGATTCATCGACATGGTTACCGCATCGCCCGCGGTCTCGCCGAGGGTTGTGCAGAAGATCTTGATGATCCAGAAGACCAGGGTGACTTCAGGCACTTTGCTCAACACCTGACTCATGGTTGTTTCAGGTTTCTTTACCGCCGATTGCATCTCGGTCCTCCGGGAGACGATGAGGTTAGGTCTTCAAACGTCTGTGCAAGTTTGCCGCCCATTGCCTACGGCTATGAATCCAGAATGACAGACCTATCTACGGGCTTCTGTTAAATCTTCCTAAGACGCAAAGGCCGGGATACAAGCTAAATCAGCTCGTATCCAGCAAACCAGTAGCCGATCTCGAAGGCCGCTGTATCTTCCGCATCCGACCCGTGGATGGCATTCTCCGACATCGATGCGGCAAATTTCTTGCGGAGCGTTCCTGGGTCAGCGTTGGCCGGGTTGGTCGAGCCCATCAGCTTGCGCAGGTCGGCAATCGCGTTTTCCTTCTCCAGAACCATCAGGAAAAGCGGCCCCGAGGACATGAAATCGCAAAGCCCATCGAAGAATGGCTTCCCGGCATGAACGGCATAGAAGCCCTTGGCCTGCTCTTTGGAGATCGACTGCCTCTTGATGGCCACGATCTGAAAGCCGGCCTTTTCGATCTCGGCCAGAATAGCCCCGGTAAACCCATTGCGGACCGCGTCCGGCTTGACGATGCTGAAGGTGCGTTGCGCCACTTGGTGTGCTCCTTAATGGGATCTGCGTCTTCGACTCCATTGTAATTGCCGGCTTCCCCGGCTGCTCTTTCAGGCCCGAATCTGGTAGAGTTTCGGCATGTTTCAATTCTCCGCCGCACCCCATCGCACTCTGACCGTTCTGTCCGTTGCCCTCTCCGTCGCCCTGTCCGCTGTCGCGGCCCATTGCCAGGCAGCCGCGCCCGCCGACAAACCTGCAACGCCCAAGCTGCGCGTCTTCGATTCATCGATCATCGACAAGGCCGTGGATCCATGCGAGAACTTCTACCGCTTCAGTTGCAACGGCTGGTTCAAGCGCAACCCGCTGCCCGCCGACGAGGCCTCCTATGGCCGCTTTACAGAGCTGGCCGAGCTGAACCGGCTGCACCTGAAGGAGATTCTCGAACAAGCAGCCAACGGAGCCTCGAAAAAACGCTCCGCCAACGATGAAAAAATCGGTGATGAGTACGCCAGCTGCATGGACACGGCGGCCATCAACAAGCGTGGCCTCTCGCCTCTCTTCCCCGAGCTGGAAAGGATTGCCGCACTGAAGACCGCGGCGGATTTGCCCGCCCTATTAGCTCACCTGCACTCGATCGGCGTGAATGCATTCTTCGGCATGGGGTCGAACCAGGACTACGCCGACTCCACATCGGTCATCAGCTTTTATAGCGCGGACGGGTTGGGCCTGCCGGAGCGCGACTACTACACCCGCACCGATGCCAAATCAATCGAGACGCGCCAGCAATACCTGGCCCACGTGCGCAAGATCTTCGTGCTGGCGGGCGAGCCGGAGGCCCAGGCCGCCGCGGATGCCGACACCGTGATGGCCGTCGAGACCCGGTTGGCCAAGGCCTCGCTCACCATCACCGAACAGCGCGACCCGCAGAACCTGAATCATCCAACCGATGTGGCCGGGTTCTCCAGGGAGCTGACGCACTTTGCGCTGGCCGATTACGTGACCGCGGCTCATGCCCCCGCCTCCGGCAAGGCCAATGACATGGAGCCAAAGTTCTTTGCCGAATTCAACGCGGTGGTGGCCGACACGCCGATCGATCAAATCAAGGCCTATCTGCGCTGGCATTTGTTGCATGCCTACGCGGGCACCAGCCTGCCGGAGAGCTTTGACCAGGAGAACTGGAACTTCTACGCGCACACGCTCAACGGCGCCGAGAAGCAGCAGGAGCGCTGGAAGCGCTGCACTTCCCGCGTCGACCGCGAACTGGGCGAGGCGCTGGGCCAGGTCTACGTGGCGCGCTACTTTCCTCCCGCCGAAAAGCAGCAAGCTCTCGAAATGACGCTGGCGGTCGAGCAGACCATGGATAAAGATATCGACTCGCTGGACTGGATGAGCGCCGAAACAAAAATCCGAGCCAAAGAGAAGCTGCACACGGTGATGAACAAGATCGGCTACCCGGACAAATGGCGCGACTATTCAAAACTCAAAATTATTCGCGGCGATGCCCTGGGCAACCAGATGCGCGCGCACCAGTTCGAGTTTGCCCGCGACCTGGCCAAGATCGGCAAGCCAGTGGACAAGGGCGAATGGGAGATGACGCCACCCACGGTGAACGCTTATTACGATCCGCAGATGAACAACGTGAACTTCCCCGCCGGTTACTTTCAGCCGCCGTTCTACAGCGACAAGGAAGACGACGCGGCCAACTACGGCGACATGGGTTCGACCGTCGGGCACGAGCTGACGCACGGCTTCGACGATGAGGGCCGGCAGTACGACAAGGACGGCGACCTCAAAGACTGGTGGACCAAGGACGACGAGGCCAAATTCAATGACCGGGCCGATTGCATGGTCCGGCAGTATGACGCCATCGAGGCCGTGCCGGGCGTACACCTGAACGGCAAGCTCACCCTGGGCGAGAACCTGGCCGACCTGGGCGGACTGTGGCTGGCCTGGCTGGCCTGGCTCGACAAAGCGCAGGCCGCTCACCTTGACATGAGCGCCGCGACACACGGCTACACGCCCGATCAGCGTTTCTGGATCGCCTATGCGCAGCAGTGGTGCACCCAGACGCGGCCCGAGCAACTGCGCACCCAGGCACAGGGCGACCCCCACGCGCCCGACGAGTACCGGACGAACTCGGTGTTGCAGGACTTGCCCGAGTTTGCCAAGAGCTTCAGTTGCAAGAAGACATCGGCGATGGTGAACCCGAAGCCTTGCCGGGTTTGGTAGGCGGCCGCTTTCAGCAGATTGGGGGGCAGCGAAGCCGGTGGAGGGTTAGGCAGTGTCTGGTGAATACCAAATCGACCTGCTTTGTATCAGGGCACGACTTCAGTCGTGCCGAATATCTAGCAGAACCAACTGGGCTTCAGCTCCTGCGGGAGATGTTTCGCCGCTTGACGAACGCTCGGCAGATTCACCAGACACTCCCCAGCCCCTGAGGGAATGCACCGCGCCGCATCACGCCGGTTATGAAACGGCCGCTAGAGCATTTTCGGATTTACTGTAGACTTCCGTGCCCCATCCATTCCGCGTTTTTCTGCGGAATGGGTGGGATACCTGCAAAATTCCGGTCTACACAATTCCCGAAAATGCTTTAAGCTCCAAGGCCTCGCCGATCCCTCCCGGTTACTGCTTGGCCGGCTTCGGCGCAAAGTAGCCTTTGCGCGTGCGCACCTGGTAGTGCCGGTCGTTGCAGTAAAGATAGATTGGACGGAACGAGCCATCTTCCTTGAAGTCGGCCGGGGTGTAGGTCAATGCATATTGGCTGCGCAGCTCTGTTTCAATGGAGCGAAAGCTCTCTGTCATCTGTTCGACCGAAGGCGGAAAGAAGGCCTGCCCACCGGTCTCCGAGGCCATCTGGGTCAGCACCTGATCGCCAGCTCCGCGGCTGGGTGTCCAGTTGGTGCTGATGGCGTAGATGATGGTATCGGCGCGCTGGCACTCCTTGATTGCTTCGTCCTTGTAGACGCGGCTCTGGTTGTCGTCGCCGTCTGAGATCAGCACAATCGCCTTGCGCACCGGCTCCTGGCCGCGCGAAACATCCAGCAGCTTGTCGCGGCAAGAGGTATATACGGCATCGAAGAGCGCCGTGCCGCCGCCGGGCCGCAGCCGGTTCACGCCCTTCTCCAGGCCGTCGATATCGTTGGTCCAGTCCTGGGTTACCGTGGGCGTTACGTCAAAGCCCACTACAAAGGCCTTGTCACTCCTGGCCTTGAGGATCTGCAGCAGAAAATCGATGGCGGATTCCTGCTCGAACTGGAAGCGCTGGCGAATCGAGGTACTGGCGTCGATGACGATCCCCACGCGCAGCGGAAGATTGATCTGCTGGTGAAAGGAGGTCACCTTCGATGGCGCCTTCTGGTCGTCGAGCAGCGCAAAATCGCTTTGTTTCAGATTGGGAACATACTCCCCATTCTTTTTGGTGACGGTGAAGATGAGGTTGACCTCATTGACGGTCAGTGGCGGGATCGTGTACACGCCCGTGTCCGGCTGCTGGCCCGATGGTTGTGCAGCCGGTTGCTTGGCAGCAGGGGCCTGCGCGGGTTGGGCTGCGGGCGGAGTGGCGGGCTGGGGCGCGGGTTGCTGCGCATTCAAAGCGGCTGCCGCAAATGCCGCGGCAAGCACGAGACCTGGGATCGTTCTATTCATAGCTCCCCCATTTTATCAACGGCGGCTCGCCTTCGCGTCAACCCTGAGCCGGTCACGCCCCTGAACCGGTTTGCCCACCCTCCAGCTGGCCCAGGAACGTCTCCAGTTCGGTGGGCAGCGGCGCCTCCAGTTGCAGCAGTTTGCCCGTCTTGGGGTGGGGAAACTCGAGCCGCGCGGCGTGCAGGAAGTTTCGTCCCAGCTTGAGCCTCTCCGGCTCCGACTTGCGCCGCGCCGCCTTGGACTGCACGACATTTGAGGCCACCTGGTCGGTCAACTGCCCCGAGCCGCCATAGAGCGTGTCGCCCACCACCGGGTGGCCAATCGAAGCCATGTGCACGCGAATCTGATGCGTCCGGCCGGTCTCGATGCGCACTCTGACCAAAGTGAACTTGCCGAAGCGATTCGCAAGCCGCCGGACCACCTCGTAGTGCGTAACGGCCGTGCGGGCGTCGCCCAGAGGCTTGGCCGTCATGCGCGTGCGCCGCACCGGGTCCCGGCCCACGCTGGCGTTGATGGTGCCCTTGGCCCGCTCCACCGCTCCCTGAACGAGCGCAATGTAAGTCTTCTTGATCTGGCGGCTGGAAAACATCTCCGCCAGGGCTGCATGGGTGCGGTCGTTCTTCGCCACCACAATCAGGCCGCTGGTGTCTTTGTCCAGTCTATGAACGATGCCCGGCCGCAGGTCGCCGCCGGTCGCCGAGAGCGCCTTGAAGCGAAAGAGCAGCGCATTGACCAGCGTGCCGCGGCTGCGCGCATCGTCATTCTGCCCCGAGCCGGCATGGACCATCATCCCGGCCGGCTTGTTGATTACAGCGAGATCGGCGTCTTCGTAGACCACATCCAGCGGAATCTCTTCCGCCATGGCCTTGAGCGGCGCCGGGCGCGGCTCGCCGGTAATGTCGATCCGCTCGCCCCCGCGCAGCTTGAGAGAGGCCTTCTCGACGAGGCCATTGACCAGCACATCGCCCTGGTCGATGAGTAGCTGGATGCGCGAACGGCTCACGCCCTCAAGCTGCGCGACTAAAAACTGGTCGAGCCGCTGGCCCTTGGCCTCGGCGGTTGCATCGATGGTGCGCAGTTCAGTCATGTGTGGCCTCGTTATTCGCTACTATTCCTTCAACTTCTTGCTTATGGTCCATCGACGGCGTTCCGCTATCTCGATATGTGGACCACCAACCTCTTTGTTTTGCCACTCCCCCGAGCACCGTGAATAGTAGGCCAACTCCCGCGAGCCAGGGCCACAAGTACAAACTGATCACAAATATGCCAAAACCGTCCCAAGGCCCCCCAAACAAACTCAGAAATCGCATCAGCTTCAGCAGCAATGGCAAGGAAAGTCCGATAATCAAAAACAAAACTCCCAATGCGAACATGAGAGATGCGCTCAGATGCTTGACGCCCCGCCCTTTGCGCTCCAGTAAAACCAACCCTCCAGCTACCACCAGCGCCACTGTAGCAGCCTGCGGACCGTTCAGCGCACCGCCGAGGAGCGCGCCGCGTCCCTCGGGGTCGCGCCAGAACTCGGTGACAAAAACAGCCACACCTGCTCCAAGCAACAACAGTCCAAAGAGATCGCCTTGCTGGCGTCGGCGCGGCAACCAGAAAAACAGAAAGATCGCGAGAATGAAAAAAGCCAGCGCCGCGTAAGCCTGCACCGGATGTACCGGAACATCCAGTGGTGCGCCGCTCCAGCGTTCGGCTAGAGGATTTGTGTAAATGACAGCCCAATGCGAGGCAATCCCCGAGGCTTCGATTCCATAGCCCGAGCCGGCCAGCAGTGCGCCCAGTTGCTCGAAGGCCAATCCCAAAGCCACGGGCGCGGCCAGCGCGTCGGCCGTGGTCCACAACGGCAACCGCTGCCAGCGGCCGTACAAAGATGCGGCTACACCAGCGGCCAGCGCGCCGAAGGCCCCCAGCAGCGGATGATGAATCATGGCCAGCCCCAGCAGCCACATCGGATGCACGCGCAGATCAGCGAAGTTCAGCGTCACCAGCAGCAAGCGTGAGCCTACGAGCGCCGCGAGCAGCGCCAGCACGCATAGATTCCATACCTTGCCAGGATCGATGCCAACCACGCGCGCCGTGCGCTGCGCCAGAAACAACGCCAGCAGCACCCCGATAGCAGCCGAGGCGCCATAGGCCGGAACAAGAATCGCACCGATATGAAAGAGGACTGGGTACACCTCAAGTCAGCATACGGCATTTGAGCTTGAGGGATCGTATCGAAGATTGCCCAGGAAGGTAGAATCCGGCCCACTGGGCCGTGGTTGACGCGCCGGTGAACCCGTCCTAAGACGGTGGAGCTCTCCGCGGTTCATTAGGCATTCCGGACTGGCGGACACGGCACACAGAACCGATTGTCGAGTTGAGCCCCTGTTCATTGAATGTTGGTTCAACCAGCGTTGAGTCGCCCACCTGCTTTGCAGGCCGGTTTCTATTGCGGATAGTAGGTGTATGCGCGAAAAATTGCAAGTCTTGCGCGCAATGAGCGCGGTGTGTTACGTTTTTTGCCCGCCGGATTTAGGAATGGTGAAACCAAAGAAATGCGCAAAGGCCTTTTCCTGTGCGTGCACAAGCGCCTTTGCGCACTTTTGTGTTATTGAGAAGTGTCACTTGCCCACGGCGCCGAGCGGAGCGCCAACCCCGGAGCATGGATCCCAACCGGCGGCTGCCGGATAGCCATCGTAGTATCCGCAGTTGCCGCTGGTGATGTCGCGAAAATCCGCGGCGACCGCGGCGTTGCTATAAATCAGCGTCTCCTCGGCAGCCGTGGAGACGCTGAAGTGGCCGGCGTGGTTGACGATCCCCGCCCACAGCGGCGAGGCGACGCTCGTGCCGCCGAAGATGTTCCAGGCATACACCTGGCCACCGTAGCCGTTGTCAAAGCTGTTGTAGACCCAAACGCCGGTGATCGGATTGCCGACCGCGGCTACATCGGGAACGCCGCGATGCGTGCCGACCTTCGAGGCTATGCTGGCCTGAAAGGCGGGCCGGGGCTCGTAGTTGCTGAAGCCGCCGCCTGTGTCCTCCCATGCAATCTCGCTCAGAAACGCCATCGTGGATGGATTGCGCGTGATCGTGGTGCCGCCGACGGCGATCACGTTGGGAGAGACCGAGGGATAGATGGTGCCTTCGCTGTCGCCGCTCGATGCGAAGAAGACTACATTCGCGCCTGTGAAGACAGAGTCGGATTGAGCTTCCGTAGGAAATTCGCCGCCGCCCCAGCTCATCGACACCTCGCCGCCTCCGGCAGCCTTGACCAGCGCGACGGCCTTGGCAACCGCGGCGTAAAGGTCGGAGTTACTGCTGGAGTTTGCCTCGACCAGGTAGATATGCGCCGACGGTGCCATGGCATGAGCCATCTCAATATCCAGCGCCGATTCGGATGCCCAGCAACTCCAGCCGCCATAGGCTGCGCAGTTCGGATCGGGACTGGGTTTCGATCCGCCTTGATAGGCAACCGTGAAGGTCGCGGAGGTCGGCTGGGGGAGCCCGAACTGCTGGGAATAGGCCACCAGATCCGAGTAGGCCGTGGGGTAATCGTAGGCGTCGACGATGGCAATCGCCTTCGATCCGCCCGTGGCAACCTTGGTCACGGTTCCCGGATTGCAACCGGAGGTCAGGGCCACCAGGCCGTAAAGGCAGGCGAGCGAGGCGGGGGTCTCCGCGTTGTACCCGCCCAGCGGCTGGATCGTATCCCGATCGACCTCGGCCTCGCTGAATCCAACTACACCTTCAGGGCGGCCGGCGGGAACGAGAATCTTGAACTGCGTGTTGGAGCGTCTGCCGACGTCTTCCAAACGGCGCAAGCCAGACTGAGGGATTGCAATGTGGCCGCTGCCGAACGGTCGAGCTTCCGGAGTGATGCGTTCAGCGGCCTCAACTTGCGCAAACATCGCAGTGGAAACAAACAACGGCAACAAGCTTAATCCAAAGATCGAACGGGTCATGAGTCTCTCTCTTCTCATCAGCCCACAGCAGGGCTGAGACCATTCGTGTAGGAATGGCCCACGCCGATTCCGGCACAGGCCAGATCGGAGCGAGTTCTTGTTTCAGATAAGTCAGATTATCGGTGCTTTTATAAATTGAGCCTTACAAATCTAGTGTCGAATTTGCACCTAAGTAATGGAGTACCAAGGTGTTGCAGCAAGCAAAACACGGAGTTACTTAAGTTAGCGGCTCAACTATGTGCTTCTAATCGACTAGTTCGCCGGGGCAGAGGACTTATCGGCAACAACTGGCGCGGCCTTCCGGTTGGCTACTTCGGCCGCCCGGGCAATCAGCTTTTTGAGCTTCCCTTCGATATCCGCATCGCCCACATGCTGATCTTCCAACACGCCATCGGCGTCAATGGTGAAGGTGGCCGGTATTGCATTCACATCGAACTGTTTGGCAATTCTGCCGTCGAAGCCGCCGTCGCGATACTGCATCCAAGTCATCCCATTCTTTGCGACAAAATCTTTCCATTTAGCTTCGTCTTTATCGAGGCTGATGCTGAGCACCACCAGCGGTTGCCCGTCAAATTTCTGCGCAATCTTACGGATGTGCGGCAGCGCCTCGCGGCATGGTCCGCACCATGTGGCCCAGAAATCGATGAGCACAACCTCGCCAGCAAGGCCGTCCATCGAGACGCTTTTTCCGTCAAGAGTGGTTAGCGAAAAGGCCGGAGCCATCTTGGCCCGTGCCAGTTCCATGCGCTCCACGAACCGCTCGGCGCGCGAATGCAGGCTCGAATTCGTCCGGTCCTGATCGAGAAAGGCTTCAAACTCCGCGCGCGCCGCGTCATCCTGATGTAGATGAGCCAGCGAGACGCCGTAAGCAAAGTGCGCCTCGAAAAGATGCGGCTCCAGTTCGAAGGCGGTCTTGAACTCTCCGCAGCTTTCGTTGAAGCACTTGTCCTTTTTGTCACAAATACCTTGTCGCTGCAAGGCGACTGCTAACCGGTAATGGTTTAGCCCCTTGTCGGTATCGGTAGCCGAAATCGAGAGCCAATCGCGGGCCACATCTTCAGCCTCTTTATTTAGACTGTTGGCAAGTGCCAAGCTGAAGGCGCGACCGAGGCACTCCGTGCAATGGCCGCCATCCTGCTTGTTGGTTTTGCGAAAGTCACTCACGGCTGCGGCAGGATCGTGGTGCTTTTCCCATTCGATGGCCGAGGCGAAGGTCTTGCGAGCCTTGGGGTCGGTGGGCTCGCCAGGCTTAGGCGCATCGTTCTTCGGTGGGTCAGTGGCGTGAAGACCTGGCCCAGTCGCCAATAGAAAAAGCACAACGGCAAAGCGTCCCTTGGGGCCATACGAAGGAATTCGGAACATCGCATCTCCTTACCAGCGACCTTCAAGCCACCCGATGGAAGGAAGTCTGGCGCGGATGCCGAGCCTACGACCCGGTGCGCTCTTCTTCGAGCACCTCGTCCAGCAGCCCGCGCAGGCTGGCCGCGCGCGTGCGGCCCAGTTGTCCATCGGCGCTCCCGGTCTTTGCCGTCGCCTCCGATAATTCGTCGGCAAGATTCAGCGCGGCCAGCACGGCCACGCGCAGCGAATCGACCGTGCGGCCCTGCGCTGCCACGGCGCGCATCCTCGCGTCCACCGTCTCCGCCAAGCCGCGAATGTGCTCGATGTCCTGCCCAGACAGGTGATAGGGCTGATCATAAATCTCAACGGTCACGTAGCCGATTGGATTCTCGGATTGCTCTTGAGCCAAACCAGACCTCACAATTCCAGCGCGTCCAGCTGAGAGAGCAGCCGCTCTACGCGTTGCCGCACCTGTTCGCGCTCTCCGCGCAGCGCGCTGACTTCCTTTTGCAGATTCTCGGTCAGGGGCGCAGCCTCACGCAGTCGCGCGTCAGCCGCATCGGCCCGCTTCTCGGCTTCGGCGCGCGCCAGACGCTCTCGTTTCACCATCTCCACCGCGCGCATGATCCGCTCTTCGAGAGCAGAGAAATCGTCCGCACTCATCGTCAGGGCGCCTGACTCCGCGTCTGGTCCCGCGCCAGGCTCTTCCGGCTGCGCCTCTTCTACTGCGTCCGACTTCCATAAAGATTCCGACATAAATAACCTCCGCATGCATGCTACTTATCCGAGCAAGTATAACGCCCGAGCAGCCTGTTCTTCGTTAACTCCGCAACCGCGCCCCAACCTTGCCAACAGCCTCAACCACTTGCGCCTGGAAGCTCTGCAACTCCTCCTCGCGCAGCGTGCGGTCCGCAGCCTGAAAGGTCGCGCCCATTAGCAGCGAATACTCGCCGGCGCCCAGCTTGGCATCGCGAAAGACCTCGCGCACCCGCCATTCCACCAACTCGGGAATCTGCAAGCCGGCGACCGCACGGTCGATCTTCTCCCACGCGATCTTCTCGTCCAGAACAAGGGAAAAATCGCGGCGCACGGGCTGGAAGCGCGAGATTTCCTTGGCGATGGGCTTGCGCAACGTCATTTTGTACCACCGGTCGAGATACAGCTCGCCCACCAGCACCGGCTCCTTCAGCTTGCGTGCCGCTGCCTCGCGAGGATGCAGTTGGCCGAACCAGCCCACTGTGGCGCCGTCAACTGCCACCCGTGCGGCCCGATAGGGATGCAGCCACTCCGGCGTCAACCCAGCCTCTGCCGGGAAGCGGTCAAAGTAGTCGGCCCGCGACTGGAAGCGCGCTACAACCTGCTCCACCACGCCCTTCACATCGTGAAAATCGATGGCCCGCCCGGCGTGCAGCGCGCCCAACTCCGGAAGGGCGCCCACCGCGCCAAAGGCCAGCGAAGGGCGCTCCTCCACTTTTTCCGTTGTGCCTGAAAAAACCGTGCCCAGTTCAAAGAGCCGCACATCGCTCACGTCGCGGTGCAGATTGCCGGCGATCATCGCCAACATGCCGGGAATGAGCGAAGGCCGCAGCACGCCCGCCTCTTCGCTGAGCGGATTGCCCAGTGGAACCGAGAGTCCCGGCTGCGGGGCTGTCAGCGCAGCCTCGGCAGGCGAACAGAAGGTGCTCGCAATCGCCTCGTGGAAACCCGCAGCCAGCAGCGCGCGGCGTACCTCGGATTCCTTCTCTGCCCAGGGCAGCGCGCGCACCCCTTCGCCAAAGGCCGGCAGCGTGTTGGCAAAACGGTTGTATCCGTAGACCCGCGCAACCTCTTCAATCAGGTCGATCTCGCGGTCCAGATCGAGCCGCCAACTGGGCAGCGTGACCAGCCAGGCCGCATCGCCGCCTTGCTGGCTTGCCAATCCGCACCCCAGCGCCAAAAGCACTCCCTCGACTGTGGCCGCGGTAATGCCTTCCTCGTCGATGGTCGTACCGAGAATGCGCTGCACCTCGCTCAACGCGAGCTTCACAGGCTTGCGGTTGGCAGTGCGCGACTCAAGAGCGGACTCGCGCTCGTCAACCAGATCGCCTTCGATCCAGCCGCCATTGGCGAGCAGAATACTGCTTACAATCGCGGACGCAACCGGGCAGGCGTTGAAGTCAGCTCCGCGCTCGAAGCGGTGGCTGGCGTCGGTATGCAGCCCATGCCGCCGCGCCGTCTTGCGCACCGCCATGGGATCGAACCAGGCCGCCTCGACGAGCACGTTGGTCGTTTCCGCCGTAATCATGGAGTCCCAGCCCCCCATCACCCCAGCAAGGCCAAGAGGCTTGGCGTGATCGGCGATGATCAGGTCTTCCGGTTCGAGCAAGCGCTCCACACCATCCAGGGTCTTGAGCCGCTCGCCCTTCTTTGCGCGCCGCACCACGATGCCGCCCTCAAGCTTGTCCAGGTCGAAGACGTGCGTGGGCTGGCCCATGGCAAGCCATGCAAAGTTGGTCGCGTCGACGGCATTGGAGATCTGCTTCTGCTCCAGCAGCCCAAAGTACGTTGTCACCTCCGCACCCGCAAACCAATCCTTCGAGCCGGCAATCGTGACGCCGCGCAGCACCCGCGCCGTGAATCGCCCACAGGCATCCTGGGCCTCAATGCGCACCGGAAAGTCCTTGCCGGACGGGCGGGCTTTTGGGAGTTCGTAGCAGAGTGCCGGCAGCGCCAAACCATAGATCGCCGCCGCCTCCCGCGCCACGCCGTAGTGGTTCATCGCGTCGACGCGGTTGGTGGTAATGTCCATCTCGTAGAGCGAGCGGTTTCCGTCGCCAAGATTGTAGATGCCCTCAACCGCGATGCCGCGAAGGGTCAAGTCTTCGGCGAGTTGGGCATCGTCCACCGTTAGGTCGGGCAGGTACGCTCTTAGCCATTTCGTCAGTATCTTCATATGTGAGACCTTTTGTCAGCGGAGCTAGCGGAGTTAGCGTTGTTAGCGGAGTTGACAAGCGAGGCAGCCCCATCATTCTTTATTGTTACCACCCTTGTGTTGCTCATGCTTGAAATCAGGCCGTTAATCGAGCGCGCAACCTCCGATCCCTGATCCATCATTTCCTGAACGAGCCGCTTATCAAGGTAGCCGAGATCACCAGCCAATTCGAGTTGTGTCTGCATCTCGTAAAGAGAGCCTCGCGCATTCCCAAGAAAATGGCGAAACTGTAGATCGGTCAACCTTCCATGTCCCTCAGCAATATTGCTCGGTACCGACACGGCTGCGCGCCTTATCTGCGTGAGCAGCCCGTAGGACTCAGATTTTGGCAATCCTTGGCTGAGCTCATACGCATGTTTGGCCATACCCATCGCCTTCTGCCAGACAATCAATTCTCGATAGCTCTTTGGCCGCGCCATCTCCCACCCCGCGATTTCAGTCTGCTAACTCCGCAAACTCCGCCAGCAACGCTAACCCCGCTCCTAGGCAAACTGCCCAAGGAACCTCATATCTCCCGCATAGAACTGCCCAATCTCGCTGATTCCGTACTTCATCATCGCGATGCGCTCCACGCCCATGCCGAAGGCAAAACCGGAGATCCTCTTCGCATCGTAGGCGGCCTGCTTTTCCGCCGCGAAGGCGAAGACCGCCGGGTCCACCATGCCGCAACCCAGCAGCTCAATCCAGCCCGAGTCTTTGCATTTGCGGCAGCCCTTGCCGCCACAGAAGATGCAACTGATCTGCACGTCGGCGCTCGGCTCAGTGAAAGGAAAGAACGACGGGAAGAAGCGCGTCTTGACCGCCGAGCCAAAGAGCGCCTTCATGGCGTGGTCGAGCGTCCCCTTCAGATCGCTGAATGTGATGTTGGTATCCACGCAGAGGCCTTCGACCTGGTGAAAGATCGGCGAATGCGTCGCGTCGGCCGCGTCATTGCGGTGCACCTTGCCCGGAATCACGATCCGCACCGGCGGCGGCTGCGACTCCATCGTCCGCATCTGGACTGGAGAAGTATGCGTGCGCATCAGCAGCCGGTCGCGCTGCGGGCGGCGGCCCTGATTCGCGACAACCAGCGTGTCCTGCGTATCCCGCGCCGGATGATCGGGCGGAAAGTTCATGCTCTCGAAGTTGTAGTAGTCGGTCTCGACCTCCGGCCCCACACCCACCGAGTAGCCCAGCGCCGCAAAGACGCCCACAATCTCGTTCAGCGTGCGGGTAATGGGATGCTCTGCTCCGATCAACCGCTGCGTGCCGGGCAGCGTGATGTCGATGGCCTCCCGGGCCAGAGCCGCGTCACCCCAACTCCCGTATTGGCCGGCGCCGGCGGCCTCGTCCAGCAGCCCTTCCACAACCGCCTTCAGCGCGTTGAAGCGCAGGCCCAGCGCTTTTTTGGCCTCGGGCGGCGCCGCCTTGAGCCAGCGGCCAGAGACCTCTTTGAGCCGACCCTGTTTTTGGCCCACCCAATGCAGGCGAAAGGCCTCGACAGCCGCCTCGCCGCTGAGCGCAGCGGCAGCCTCACGCGCCTGACGCTCCAGTTGGGCAAATGCAGAGTCCAGCGCGGCCTCATCTAAAAAATTAGAAATCTCTTCGTTCATAGGCGTAAACAGAAGGATAAACCACCCGCCCGTCGCTCAACGATTGTGAGGGCTTTAGTTCCAGCGGCTCTTGTCGTTGGGGTCGTCATCGATTTGCCGGCCTTTGCTGTCGAGGCGGACGTTGCGGCCCTGGGAGCGCATGTAGACCTCAAACTTGCGGGCGGCGCGGCGGCGCTTCCAGCGGTAATAGCGGTTGCGCAAGCCGTACCATTGTTCACTCAAGCCAAATGAGAGGCCGCGGCGCGGGGCCATGCGGATATAGACCAGGCCGGCCAGCGCACCGCCCAACTCGGCAAAGGCGTACATGCGCTGACCCGCGAAGAACAGCATTGCAACCGCGACCAGCACCAGGACAACCACCAAATGCCGGGCCTTGATGCCGATGGGAAGGGGAAAGAGCATAAACTCCACGTCGCCGTGTAGTGTGCCGATGGCCGCCAGCAGGCCGAAGATGCCGCCGAAGCAGCCATAGAGAGGTATCGCTCCGGCCGCGAAGCCCAGCGTGTGGCCGCAGGCATAGATTGCGGTCGCGGCAGCCGCGGTTCCCAACACTGAGATGGCATAGAGCCCGGTAATCCAACCCGAGTTGTGGTAGTTCTCAAGAAATCCGGCAAGAAACCAGAGCGAGAGCAGTTCCAGGGCCGTGCCCAGGATCGCGGAGGGGGGATGGAGCAGGCTGTAGGTGAAGGGCTGCCAAAGCGCACCGTGAAGGAAATGGCTGGGAGTGAAAGTCAGGCCATTGAACAACTGTGCCGCCCAGCCGGAAGAGGCCAACTGCACAAGCGCCAGCAGAAAGTAGGCCGACAGGTTCCACAGAACCAGCCGCCGGGTGGCGCCGCGGAACTCAGGGAAGGAAAACGGAGTGGAGCCGGACCTGGCCATCGTGAGTCTCAGGTTAAACCGTGGAGCAGGCGAGTGTCATGCGGCAGGCCGTGCGGGCAGCTTGCGCGCTCCCCAAAATTCCGGCACAGTACCGATAAGGAACTTTACCCGCATTGAGGGAAAGCTTTGAAAGCGGAAAATCGTGGCGTATCCTTCCACTTGGGAGTTCCGGTAAAGATTTGGGCTCAAGCCTCTTGACCTGGGACCGGTTTCCACTCAAGAATAGCGGAGAAGCACCGCAAAAGATCGTCATCCTGTAATATGAAATGCCTTGGAGAAAGGAGGCCGCCATGCCGAGCTGCCTTGAATGCGAGAATGATCTGGACATCGAATTGGACGAAGTGGCCGAAGGCGACGTGGTCGTCTGCGATGAATGTGGAACCGAGTACGAGGTGGTGGGCACTGAACCGCTGGAGTTGGTGAGAGCGGGCGAAGACCTCGACGACGACGAGGATCCACTCGACGAGGAAGAGGAGTAAGAGTGAGGTTGAATCGCACGAGTTTGGCGGCCGGGGTGGCGTTTGCACTCCTGGCGGCCGGTTTGATTCCCCAAGCGTCGCAGATTGGATTTGGTTTTGGGCCGGTCTGCGCTCAGGCGCAAAACCTGGGCCAGCGCGTCGTCATGGGTGCCGTCGTTGACGCCAATTCTGCCCCGGTGGCCAGCGCCACTGTCTTCCTCAGAGACCTGAAGTCCAAATCCATTCGCAGCTACACAACCAACGACAAGGGCCGCTTCCGCTTTGCCCAGGTCAGCATGTCAGAGGATCACGAGCTCTGGGCAGAGAAGAACGGCAAAAAGACTGCCGTCAAGACCGTCAGTTCCTGGGACACGCGCCCCAACTTCGAGGTCGAGCTTAAGCTGAAGTAGACCTTGTCTCAAAAATGCTGCATTGTGTCAGGGCACGACTTCAGTCGTGCCGAAAAGGGGCCGAAAAACATGGGGCTTTAGTCCCTGCGGGATTGCATCCACAAACTGCCAAATCATTTTTGAACCACGCTCTAGATGGCGCGGCATCCGACAAATGCCACAACGGCCTTATCCTTCCAGCTTTTTCGTCACCAGTTCGTTGAGCAAGGCCGGGTTGGCCTGGCCCTTCGACGCCCTCATCACCTGGCCCACAAAAAATCCCGCCATGGTCTTTTTGCCGGCGCGATACTGCTCCACCTGCTTGGGATTGGCGGCAATCACCTCGTCGATCAGCGCTTCGATCGCGGCAGAGTCAGTAATCTGCTCTGGCTTCTCCCGCAGATAGACCGCCGCGAAGTCCTCGCCCTTTTCGAAACACACGTCAAAGAGCTGCTTGAGCTGCTTGGAACTGATCTTGCCTTCATCGAGCAGATCGGAGGCCTCGACAATGCCGGCCATCGAGACGGGAGACTGCGCCTGCTCGAGTCCCAGCGCCTTCAGCCGCCCGCCCATCTCGCTCAGCAGCACATTGGCCACGCGCCGGGGATTCCTGGCGGTCCTCGCCGCGGCCTCGAAGCGGTCCGCGAACTCGCGCTCGGCGGTCAGCGTGAAGGCGTCCCGTTTGGTTATTTCGTACTCTGCGATCATGCGGGCGCGGCGCGCCTCGGGCAGCTCCGGCAGCTCCGCTCTCTTGCATTCGATATATTCGCGCGTCAACACAAGCGGCGGCAGGTCCGGCTCGGGAAAGTAGCGGTAATCGTGCGCCTGTTCCTTCGACCTCATGGAATAAGTCCGGCCCTCGTTCGAGTTCCACAACCGGCTCTCCTGGATCACGCGCCCGCCGGATTCAATCACCTCGATCTGCCGCTCGATCTCGTATTCGAGCGCCGCGCGAACGAAGCGAAAGCTGTTGACATTCTTCACCTCTGCCTTGGTCCCGAGCTTCTCCTGACCCTTTGGACGCACGCTCACATTGGCGTCGCAGCGCAGCGAACCCTCTTCCATATTGCAGTCCGAAACGCCGCAGTAGAGCAGGATCTCCTTCAATCGAGTTAGGTACTCGAAGGCCTCATCCGGCGTGCTGATCTCGGGGTCGGAGACGATCTCGGCCAATGGCGTTCCGCAGCGGTTCAAGTCGAGATACGTGCGGGTAGCGGAGTCGGAAAAGCCATCGTGAATGCTCTTGCCGGCATCCTCTTCCATGTGCAGGCGTGTGATGCCGATCCGCTTCATGCTGCCGTCGGCGGTGGGCACATCGATCCAGCCGTGCTCCGAGAGCGGCTTGTCGAATTGAGAGATCTGATACCCCTTGGGCAGGTCGGGATAGAAGTAGTTTTTGCGCGCGAAGATCGATCGCTCGCGCACCTCGCAGTTGATGGCCAGCGAAGCCAGCGTGGCAAACTCGACGGCCTTCGAGTTGAGAACGGGCAAAGCCCCCGGCAGCCCCAGGCAAACCGGGCAGACGTTCGTGTTCGGCGCCGAGCCAAAATGATTCACGCAACCGCAAAAGGCCTTGGTCGCGGTGAGCAGTTGCACATGGACTTCGAGTCCGATCACGGGCTCGTACTTAGCCAGAACTTCGGGCGATAGCGCAGCGGCAGGCATCTTGACTTTGATTTTAGTCCCCCACCGGCGTTGCCGACCCATAGGCAATGAAACCGCCTAATTTTTCTCCCGGAGGGAGTATTGATAGTAGCCCAGGACAAGCGCAGCGCAGTCCTGGGTAAGGGGCAGTATACGAGTCGCAGTCCCGTAGGGACGGTGCGAAATCGCTACCCGGAGCACGTTTCAGTACAGTCAACAATCTGCAATTCGCACGGAAAACATCTCCTTTCAGAGCTTGGTTTTTGGGATCAATCCGACGTGGTCTTTGTAGCTTCGATTTCCCATACCGCGCCGTTGCGGAAAGTAATCGCCACGTCATTCGAGACCGAGAAGTCCTGTTTGCGGATAACCCGATGATGTTCATGACAAAAGAAAAAGGTCTTGCCCCGAATAACAGTAGGTCGTCCCAGGCACTTTTGCACCTCGTTCCTTTTCATGCCAAGGTGAAGCGCAATGGGCAGATCGATTCCACTCTTGTCTTCTGGAATCCAACTGCAACGGCGGTCTGGCGTCTCATTTCGGGAGAGACGCCTCCACTGGAACCCGCCGATGGCGAGCCCGTCAATCTCACTGCTTGTCAGCCAGAGTATCCAAGAACTGTCTCGATCACTTCCATCGAGGCACAACCATCCGAGAGCATCGCCGGCATCACCTCGATCCCCAATTGTCCCGCCGAAGCGCCTTCGGGCATCTTCCAGATTCGTTTCTTCGAGGACGATTGGCGCATTCGCCACCCGCAGCGCCCCAATCATTTCCTTTGGAATAGTCGGCTGCGGCATGTCGTCCCACCAGCCAACATCTGGTGGTGACCAGATCACCGTTTTGGCTCCAACCCCACTGTCAACCGTCTGCGCAGCACAAGCGCAGGCAGCGGACACCATCACAACTGCAATCAGTCTGATCAAATTCATGATGCTCACACGAGTCGAAGCAGCCGTTGTTGTCTACTCCGCCGGATCCTCCGCCGTAAACCCCGAGCAGCAGGGCTTTTCCGTGGCGTGGAAGTTCATCAGTTCCACGCGGACGGCATCCGGATCCCAGAGGTTGAACTGGCCCTTGCCGTCCCGGCCCATCTGCGTATGTTCCTGTGCCTCCACTCCCACCAGACGGCCCGCATCCTTGAGAGTCTTGAAGGCTACGTCCACCGACCCCACGCCAATGGAAAAATGATTCAGCACGCCCAGGTCGTGCGCCGAGATATCCGGCTTGGCGTTCAGCATGTACTCCAGCCAGTCGTGGCTGTCCGGGGTCTGCTGGCTCACCCAGTCGACTCTGCCCTCCACCATGCCGCCATACCAGTAAGGCCGGAAGCCGAGCAGATCCCGGTAGAAAGTATCCTCAACGGCCCGGTTGTGCACCATGATGCCGGCGTGAATAATATGGGTCCCAATCACGTTGGGAGCATCCACAGACTTAGGCAGATGGGGCGGCTCGACAAACTCCACCTTGTTGCCCTCCGGGTCCTGCACCGTGAACCAGCGGCTGCCGTCAGCGCCTTTTTCCACGTTGCCCGGCGTCTTATATGTCTTGTGGGCCAGATACCTGCGCAGTCCCTCGGCGTTGTCGGTGGTATAGCCGACGTGATCCAGCCGGTTGATGCCCGTGCCCGCGGGCAGCGGCAACACCTCGATGAACTGCGTTGCGTTGAACATGTAGCGCACGCCTGCGGGGCTCTGCGGGTCGGGCATCTTGGCCGCGCCGAGGATCTCGCGGTAAAAGTGGTCGGCTGCCGCTGCGTTCGAGGTGTAAACACCAAGGTTCGAGATGCCTGTAATCTTCGGACGCGTGATCGGCGGGTCCGGCATTTGAGCGGCTGCTGCGACGGTGAAGGCGACGAGAAAAGCGGCGGCAAGGAACCTGAACTTCATTCTGCACCTCGATATTTGTGGCCGAACCACAATAAATCGATTCTACGCGGAGCGCAAGCCGGAAGCTTTCAGGGCCGCCGTACAATAACTCCATGCGTACCTTAGTCTTCCCCGCCTCTCTGGCCGCTCTCGTCCTTGCCGCTTGCCTGGGCTCCGCCGCGATTGCTCAGAGCGCTCTGCCCACCGCATCGGCCGAAGATCGCGCCCTGGCGCGCGAAATCTTCAAGCAGCTCATCGAGATCAACACCACCGATACGCCCAGGGGCAACGTGACCACGGCAACCGCAGCCATGCAAAAGCGCTTTCTCGACGCCGGTTTTGCTCCTGAGGATGTACATCTGCTTGGCCCCGATCCGCGCAAGCAAAATCTCGTAGTCCGGCTGCGCGCTGCCGGGCCTTCGGCCGAGAAGCCGGTCCTGTTTCTCTGCCACATGGACGTGGTTGAGGCGCTGCGCTCCGATTGGCACACCGATCCCTTTGAGTTTGTCGAGAAGGACGGCTACGTCTACGGCCGCGGCTCTCAAGACATGAAGAATTCCGACGCCGCCCTGGTGGCCACCTTGCTCCGCCTGCACAAGGAGGGCTACAAGCCGCGCCGCGACCTGATCCTGGCCCTCACCGCGGACGAGGAGGGCGGCAAGTTCAACGGTGCTTCCTGGCTGGTAAGCCAGCATCGCGAGCTGGTCGATGCTGCCTTTGTCATCAATCCCGACGCCGGCGGCATCGAGTTGGACCATGGGCGCGCGGTAGTGGCCGATGTCGAGGCCACGGAAAAGGTCTATTCGGATTTTCAGGTGACGGCCCTCAATCCCGGCGGGCACAGCTCGCGCCCCCGCCCAGACAACGCCATCTATGAGCTCACCGCAGCGCTCGACAAGCTGGCCGCTTATACATTTCCCTTCGAGTTGAATGACGTTACAAAGACCTATTTCAGCAACCTGGCAGGACAGGAGACGGGGCAGACGGCGGTGGATATCCGTGCCATTCTGGCCGCTCCGCCGGATCTCGACGCAGCCGCCCGGCTGAGCGCCGATCCCAGCTTCAACTCCAACTTCCGCACCACCTGCGTAGCCACGCGCCTCGCCGCCGGCCACGCCAACAATGCGCTCGCACAGACCGCCCAGGCCAACGTGAACTGCCGCATCTTTCCCGGCCATTCACCGGAAGAGATTCGCCGGCAGTTGATCGCCATCTTCGCCAATCCCAAACTCACCGTGAAGTACGTCTCCGACTCCGATGATGTCTCCGACACAGCCCCCGAGCGCAAAGCCATGGTCCCGCCTCCGCCCATCCCAGAAGTCTTTGCCCCGTTGACCCGGCTGACGCAGGCCATCTGGCCGGGAGTGCCGGTGACTCCCATCATGGAGAACGGAGCCAGCGATTCGATCTTCTTCGCGCAGGCTGGGATTCCCTGCTACGGCTACTCGGCCATCGCTCTGGAACGAGACGACGAACGGGCCCACGGCCAGGACGAGCGCCTGCCGATGGATTCCTATTGGAAGTCGCTGGACTTTTTCTATTCGTTCTTGAAGGCGGTGGGCGGGAAGTGAGTCCCCGTCTTCTGAACGGTTGATCTCCGGCGCGGATGCACTGAGCCGGGTCCGCGCAAGCCCTCCATCCCCGCGTCGCAACGTTCGCTACGCAAAGATGGACGGTTCCTGCCCGGCGATCGCCTCACTCGTGGAATGTTACCTCCACTTCCACCTTAACTGTGCCCTTTCCAGGATTGAACTGCCAGCGGCGCACGGAATCTTCCGCGGCAGGCATCAAGATGCTGTTTCCGCTGATCGCCTTGGCATCGATGACATTCCCTTGAGGATCTACGGTCGCTGTCACCTTCACGGAGCCGGTGATTTTCATGCGCTCGGCCAGTGCAGGATACGCAGGGGTGGCCCGCATCTGAACCCCGCGGTCTTCAGCGGCTTGGGCTGGAACCGCCAGTGCGACCAACATGGTCAGCACGGCCGTTTGCATCAGCGTCACCAGAACACGCCGGGCACAAATGTTGGCGAGGTAAGAGTCGAAGTATTTCATAATCTCTCCATTGGTTTTTGGGTACATCTCTTCTATCGGATTTTGCGGTAAACATTTGAGGATCTTAAGTAATAAATACCGCGATATGATACGAATCGTGGGCCAATAACCTCGCCCTCTCCCATGCTCGTTCCTGAAGGTGATTGGCGGGAAGTGGGCTTTCCTCGTCTGAGCCGCCTGATTCCTTGCGTCGATGCTGCTGAGGCGCGTCCATACAGGTCGCCGCTAGAGCCTGTTATGAACTCTCGCGTGGGCGGCGTTGCGGACGAAAATAGGGCCAGACGAGGCGGAATCCGAAGGCTGTGGCGGGTCCACAGTCGAGGATGAGAACGAAGTATGGCCCGATTTGCGCCGCAACCCGGAGGGCTGGGGCCAATTTTCCTCATTTCTTCGTCACGCGTCGCTAGAAGATAGCCCATATTCGTCGCTCCTCACTCCTCGAACTGAGAAAAATTGGCTCCCAGCGCCGCCCGCGGGAAAGTTCATAACAGGCTCTAGGCTGACAACTCACGAATCTCCCGTTCGTCCGCGAGATCTTCGCGGAGCCGGAGCACCCCTCGGGATTTGCGCGTGTAGGAAGTCATCTGAGCTTCGGCGCGGGACGAAGATCTCTCTCCGGGCTAACTCAGACAGCGCACTCCGTATTGTTTGCTCTCTTCGAGCGAGCGGCGCGCCAGTCAGTGATCGCGAAGAGCTGCCCAACCCCTGAGCTTGGGGTGGAAAAATCAGTCCTTCATCCCCGCGTCGCTAAGATCGCAAAGCAAAGATGGGCGGCTCACGCCGAGGTATTGCATTACTCGGAGGAGGGAAATGTCACATCCACTTCCATCTTGACGGTGCCCTTTCCAGAGTTGAACTGCCAGCGGCGCACGGCACTCTCCGCGGCAAGCGCCAGGATACTGTTTCCGCTGATCGCCTTGACATCGAGGACATTCCCTTGGGCGTCAACGGTCGTTTCCACTCTCACCGTGCCGGAGGTTTTCATGTGCCCGGCCAGCTTGGTATACGCGGGGGTTACACGCAATTGAATCCCGCGCTCTTGGGCGGCTATGACTGGAACCGCCAGCGCAACCAACAACGCCAGCACGGCCGTTTGCATGACCCTTAAAAAAACACGCGGCGCACGAATATAGGTAAGGCAAGAATCGATGAATTCCATAACTTCTCCCGGTATCTCGGACCCATCCTCGCTATCGGTTTTTGCAGCAAATCATTAGAGAGTACCGAAGACTGAGCCCCGCAACGATGACCCAAACTAAAGTTCAACATCCTCGCCCGCTCCCACATTCGCCCACTGACGGCAGTGGGTGGGCAGTGAGTTTCCTCATTCTGAGTGACTGTTCTCTTGAGTGGACGCGCTGAAAGGCTGATGCAAGTTCTCAATCTGCGCTGCTAAGCTAGCCCTACATGATTCTCCCGTTCGTCCGCGAAATCTTCGCGGAGCTGGAGCACTCTTCGGGATTTGAGCGCGTACGAAGGCATCTGAGCCTCGGTGCGGGGCGAAGGCGTGTCTCCGGACTCACCAATACAGCCCGCTCCGTCTATATTCCTCTCTTCGTGCGGGCGGCGCGCCAGCCGGTGATCGTGGTGGTGGCCGACAACAAGGCCGCCGAGGCGCTCGAGCCGATGCTGCGCGCGGGTTGCGAGCTGACCGGTACGGTGGACCCGGCGCAAGTGGTGCGGCTGCCGGCCCACGATGTGCTTCCCTTCGAGAATCTCTCTCCTCACCCGGATGTGCAGGAGCAGCGGGCGGCGGCCTTGTGGAAGCTGGCCACAGGAGCGGTCTCCATCCTGATTGCACCGGTTGAATCGGCGGCGCTCCGGCTCTTCGACCGCGACTACTACGCCGGTCTGGCCTTGACGCTCAAGCGCGGCGAAGAGGTCGACGTCGAGGTACTTACCGGCCACCTGGCCTCGGTCGGCTACACCCAGATGGATCTGGTCGAAATGCCGGGCCAGTTCACGCGGCGGGGCGGAATTCTCGACGTATATTCCCCCGAGTCGGACCGGCCGGTGCGCATCGAGTTCTTCGGCGACGAGATAGAGACCATTCGCAAATTCGACCCTGAGACGCAGCGTTCGCAGTCGGGCCTCGACGAGGCGCAGTTGCTGCCGCTGACTGAGACGCCTGTCACCGAGCACCTGCTGGCCGCCGTGCATGGCCGGCTCAACCGCCAGCGGGTCGAGTTGGAAGGCGCGGAGCAGGACTCAGACGAAAATCAGGAGATGGCCGCCGAGTTGGCCGCTGCCGGAGGAGTCAGCGTCTTTCCCGGCTGGGAGTTCTTTTCATCTGTAGCCGGGGCTGATAAGTCGCTGCTGACTCTCGTGCCTAAGTGCGCGCTCTTCGTCGAGGAGCCGGCGATGGTGCGCAACCAGATCGATCGCTGGTGGAACAAGGTCGAGCAGCGCCACGAAAGATCCGGGATCGGCTCCCTGATCCGGCCCGAAGATATCTATCTGCGCCCCGAAGTGTTACAAGCCCAGTTAGACACGCACATGGGCCTGGATTTGGATCAACTGGGCGTGGTGGATCTGCTCGACGAGGACAACACGCTGGGCGAAATCGAGCTGAACACGCGGCCGACGCTCAGGTTTCATGGCTCCATTCCTGCGTTGACCGAACAACTGCGCACCCTGATGTCTGCGGAGACGCGCACGGTGCTGGCCGCGCCGCACCAGGGCGATGTCGAGAGACTCGCAACAGTCCTGCGCGAGTACCAGATTCCTTATCGCATCGGCAGCCGCAATCCGCACCCCGGCGAGGCGATGCTGGACGAGGCAAGTTACCTGGCCGGCGACCTGCGCGTGCCGGTGATTGTACGTTCGCCCGTGGCCGCGGGAGTCAGCTTTCTCGACTCGAATCTCATCCTCTTTGGCGCCAACGATCTCTCCGATGAAGCGGACGTCGCGGCGCGGCCCGAGCCGAGGCGGTCGAAGACGGCGGCCTTTGTCTCCGACTTCCGCGACCTTGCCGTCGGCGATTACGTAGTGCACGTGGAGCACGGCATCGCGCAATACCAGGGCCTCAAGGAGATTGTGCAGGACGGACTCTCGGTCGAGTTCATGATCCTTGAATTCGCTGAAGCCGCCAAGTTATATGTCCCGCTCACCCGGCTCGATCTGATTCAGAAGTACCGTTCGACCGACGCGGGACCTGCGCCGGTCTTGAACAGACTCGGCTCGCAGCAGTGGACCAAGACCAAGGCGCGGGTCCGCAAGGCCATGCAGGATATGACCGGCGAGTTATTGAAGTTATACGCCGAGAGAACCACCGCGCAGGGAACCTCTTTCTCCAAAGACAATGAGTTTCAGCGGGAGTTTGAAGACTCATTCGACTATACCGAGACCGACGACCAGTTATCGGCGATTCGAGCCATAAAGTACGACATGGAATCGACCACGCCGATGGACCGCCTGCTCTGCGGCGATGTAGGCTACGGCAAGACCGAGGTAGCCATGCGCGCGGCCTTCAAAGCCGTGCAGGACGGCAAGCAGGTGGCCGTTCTGACGCCGACCACGATTCTGAGCTTCCAGCACTTCGAGACATTCAAAAAGAGATTCTCCCAGTTTCCCATCAACGTCGAGATGATCTCGCGCTTCAGAACTCCAAAGGAACAGAAGACGATCGTCGAGCGCGTGGAGATGGGCAAGATCGATATTCTGATCGGCACGCACCGGCTGTTGTCAAAGGACATCAAGTTTCAGGACCTGGGCCTCTTAGTCGTAGATGAGGAGCAGCGCTTCGGTGTGCGTCACAAGGAGCGGCTGAAGCAGATGCGCAAGGAGATCGACGTGCTGGCCATGAGCGCCACGCCGATCCCGCGCACGCTTCACATGTCACTTGTGGGCCTGCGCGACATGAGCGTGATCGAGACGCCGCCCAAAGACCGCATGGCGATTCAGACCGTGGTGGCCAAGTTCGACGAAAAGATCATCCGCTCGGCGGTCGAGGTCGAGTTGGAGCGCGGCGGGCAGGTCTATTTTGTGCATAACCGCGTCGAGTCGATCTACGAAATCGCCGCGCGGATTCAGGAGTTGGTGCCCGCCGCCCGCGTTGCTGTGGGTCACGGGCAGATGGGCGAAACGGAGCTTGAGCGGGTAATGCTTGCCTTCATGCGCCACGAGTACGATGTGCTGGTCGCGACCACGATCATCGAGAACGGCCTCGACATTCCTCTGGCAAATACCATGCTCATCAATCGCGCCGACCGGCACGGGTTAAGCGAGTTATATCAACTTAGAGGTCGCGTGGGCCGCTCCAATCGCCGCGCCTATGCCTACTTGCTGATTCCCCCGGAGCAGGAACTGACAGAGATTGCGCGCCGGCGTCTCGCGGCTCTCAAGGAGTTCAGCGATCTCGGAGCAGGCTTCAAGATTGCTGCGCTGGATCTCGAGCTGCGCGGCGCGGGTAACATGCTCGGCGGCGAGCAGAGCGGCCACATCGAAGCGGTTGGATTCGAGTTATACACCTCGATGCTTGAGGCCGCGGTCAAGGAGATGAAGGGCGAGACGAGCGAGGAGCGGCCGGCTACGCAGCTCAATCTCGGTATCGCCCTGCGCATCGACGAGAGCTATGTGCCGGAAGAGAATCAGCGCTTGCGGCTCTACAAGAAGATTGCCGGGGCCGCGAGCGAGGAGGCT
>Ga0302195_10000587_pt1 | contig 28256 bp, 25 predicted proteins | sample II_Bog_N1_2_FD_198778 | JGI IMG/M metagenome (GOLD analysis project Ga0302195, IMG submission 198778) | Peat permafrost microbial communities from Stordalen Mire near Abisko, Sweden - II_Bog_N1_2 | ecosystem: Environmental > Terrestrial > Soil > Wetlands > Peat | place: Sweden: Abisko...
ATTGTTGCCCACTACTTGGGAGGCTTTCTGAGCCGTGCTCTGAAGCCAATTGGAGCCGTTTTTGGGGAGCAAATCCCCTAAAGTCGAAGGCAGGCTGGCCGCCATGCTCTCAAGTTCGAGTCGCGCCCGTGTTCCATTCCTGTGCAGAAAATATTCGGTCGAATTTAAATAGGATTGCAGATTCGCGGTGATTTCCGAAATCGCTCTATCGGAGGCCGGACCAACCTTGTCGATTGCCAATTGAATGGCTCCGCTGCCGGCGGATAGAGTGCCAGCCCCATTCGACTGGTGATCGGCGAGGGACGCCTGATAGAGGGTGAAGCCGAGAAGCGCCAGGGCTGTGACGCCAAAACATTTGCAGATGAGCTTTCCCATGGTGAACAATTCTTTCCCTTACGAAAACGCAAGCAAGGTGAATTAGTCGTCCAATTCGTCAGCAGACTCGGCGCCGGACTTGGCGGCGACGATTGCGGGAGCAACTACCATTCCTATAAACGCCAGAGCAATCAAGAGGTCATGCATTGATTCGTCTCCTTGAGTGGCTCAACGAAGCTTTGCCACATCTGCATCATCGTCGTAATCGGAAAATACTTAAATCCCACAAAGACGGCGTTTGCAGAGCGACTGGTGCTATGCCAATGGCACTTTGGTGTTAGGTAGCCAATTGAGTAACGCGGAAAATGGGAAAGGCCCATTGAAGGGCCTTTCATTGTTCATCTAAATAGCAAAATCAAGAGAGTTTGCACGGAGTTTGACGCTCACCGAGGCGTGCGCTCCGACTGTGCCGCAGCTCGCTTTTGCGCCCGCCATTTCAGGCCCAGCCAGGCTAGGTAGCCCAATTGAATGACCCAAGTAACTACATAAGCCGCGACAGTGAACTGGTGGTCGAGAATTGCGCGTTGGTCCATCTTCTTTTCTCCTCGTAGTCGTTCGGGCTCGTGCGGGATCAGGCGTTCAGTGCGTCCTGTGCATCTTGCTCGGCAAATCTCTGGTGCTGCCGTTCTACGCGGTAGCGCAGGAAGAGAATCAGCAACCCCCACGCCAGCCAGGCAACCATGTTCCACATCAGCGCAGTGACCATGACCGGGTCCATGCCGGAACTCGAGTCTCCGCCAAAAACCGGGGCGGGGTGTTGCGTACGCCACCAGCGGTTGGACATGTAGACAATGGGCACGTCGAGCGCACCAAAAATCCCCAGCACCGCAGCCAGCGTCTGCATCTGCGGTCCAGCCACAAAGCGCCGCAGCAGCAGGTAGCTGACATAAATCAGCCATAGCACCAAAGTGGTCGTCAGCCGTGCATCCCATGTCCACCAGATGCCCCATGCGCGTCGGCCCCAGATGGGTCCGGTGATCAGGACAACGGTGCAGAACACCACGCCGACCTCGGCTCCCGCCAGCGCCCATGCGTCCGCGGCCTGCGCCCGGCCCTCGTGGTTGCGGCGAAAGGCCAGAAAGCCGATAGACCCGCCAAGTGAGATGGCAAAGAACAGAAACGCCACCGACGCCGAAGGCACGTGGTAAAAGAATATGCGATAAACCTCGCCCTGCATGGCGTCCGCGGGCGCGACGTAGATGGCCTGATAGAACCCCCAGGCCAGGAGAGCGACGGTAATTGCCACGTAAATGCCGATTGCGAGTTTCTTCATGGGTGGTCCTGATGAACTTTAACAGTTTACGACGGGGAACGGGAGGGGTCGATCAGGCAATGGAAGCAGCGGAAATGCAGTTTGCTGAGGCTTTCTTAAAGCAAAAAGGCCCCGGATAGTCAATCCAGAGCCTTTTGCGATTCTCTCACTACGCCAGTGTGTACTGGACGCCGCCTGATACCCCTCAACACTACACAAGTCACAATCCTTTGTCAAGAAGAAAATATGGTTCCTCGAATTGAAGTGCTGAATATAAAAGACTTGCAGTCGTATCAGGTCAGTAAGGCTAGAGTCCTTCAAATGCCGGATAAACGAACAGAAGAATAAGCCGGTCGTAGGCTGGCGGAGGGCAGGAGAGTTGAACTCCCAGAGCTGACTAGGCCCTGCGACCGTGTATCAGGCGGCGTCCAGTACCTACTGAAGATACCCTCCAGACGCTGTTTGCCTGATCTGCGGTGGATGCTACCACAGGGTTGCCCTTCTCGATGTGATGCGGGCGCGATGTACGTCCCTACTCCGCATGAAGCACTACATCGAACAACAACAAGCTGACGGTTGTGAAGATGATGTCGTAACCGGCAAGCAGCTTGATCCACAATGTAGGGTCGCTGTCGCCAGTGAGGATAGAACCGGTAGCCAGGACCATCGCCAACAGCGCCGGCATAAAAATAGGAAACAGAATCAGCGGCAGCAGCAACTCGCGGTTGCGGCTGCGGATGGAAAGCGCGGCGAAGAAGGTTCCGTTCGCCACCAGCGCCCACGTGCCCAGCGGCAGCACCAGCGCCAACATCCATGCCTGCCCTTCCACGCGCAGGTTATAGAAAACCAGAAACACCGGCGCAAGCACCAGTTGCACAATGGAAACAAAAAGGAAATTCGCCAGCACCTTGGCCAGAAACAAATCCGCGCCCGGTGTCGGCGCCATGCGCTGCGCGTCCAGCACCTGGTGGCGAATCTCCCGCGCCCAGGCCTGGTTCAAAGCACTCATCGACGCGAACAATGTGGCTACGCATATCACTCCGCCGGAGATCTCCTGCGAGAATGCGCCGCGGGGTGAGAATGCCAGCGAAAACAGCACCACCACCAGCAGCGCGAAAAACAGCATCGAGTTGATAGCCTCGCGCGAGCGCCACTCAATCCGCAGGTCCTTGACCAGGTGCGACCACAGGGCGCTCGTCATAGCCCCTCCGTCGTTGCCGGTCCAGGAATTCTCACCGCATCCTTCGTCAGGTCCGCCGTCTGCACTTCCACTTCCAGTGCCTGTGCGGCGCGCAAGTAGTCCTCCGGCGACAGGATCAGTTGCGTCCCGCGCGCTCCCGCCGAGACGCTTATCTTGTCGAAAAGCACTGCCGTCTCGTCGATATAGACCGGGTAGGCTTTTCGCGCACCGAAGAGGGTTACGCCGCCGCGAATGTAGCCGGTGAGCGGCTGCACGTCTTTGAGCGGAGCCATCTCCGCCTTGCGCAGGCCGGCCGCGCGTGCGAGCTTTTTGAAGTCGAGTTCGGCGTCGCCTGGGATGACTGCGAACCGGTAGATATTCGGGCCGCCTGTAACCAGCAACGTCTTGAATACCTGCTCCGCCGGCATGCCAATCTTCTTGGCCACAGTGATCGCCGTCAAATCATCCGGATCCACTTCGTATTCGCGGATCTCGAATGGGATTCCCAGCGATTCCAGAAAGCGCGCTCCATTGGTCTTCATTGCGTTGGGCTCCCTGGCTCAAAACTAGCCACTCGGCCGGCTTTGAGGGCCAGCACATAGTCGGCGATGGGCGCGGCGTGTTCCCGCTGGTGCGTAGTAATCACAATCGTCCGGTTTCCCTGCCGGAACCCAGCCAGCAGCTTGACCATCTGACTGACCGACTCCACATCCATGTTTGAGAAGGGCTCGTCCAGCAGCAGCAACTCCGGCACCGGCAGCAGCACCCGCGCCAGCGACGTCCTCTGCCGCATGCCCTGCGAATACTGCCCCAGCGTACGGTTCAGATCCGGATCGAGCCCCACCTGGCGAAGCGCCTCCGCCGGCGAAAGGCTCGCCCGGCCCGGATAAAGGCTGCTGAAATACTTGAGGTTCTCAACCGCTGTCAATTCGTCATAAAGCATCGACGCGTGGCTCATGTAGCCGATGCGGGCGCGCGCCTCTTGCGGGTCCTGCCCGTCAAATACCTTGATGGAGCCAAAGCTCGGCCGCAGCAATCCAGCCAGGATGCGCAGCAAAGTCGATTTCCCTGCGCCATTTTCGCCAATCAATACGTAGCAGCGCCCAGCCTCCAGGTCCACCGTGACCTGGCGCAGGGCGGCGAACGATCCAAAAAGCCTGGAAACACCGTCGAGACGGGCACAGATGGGGCGGGAAGCCACCGCCGTTTCGGCACTTGCAGCGCTCATTCTCAGGCAGCCGGTTTGGCGGCGCCCGCGGCAGGAGCCGAGGCGTTCGACTTGGCAGGCGCGGCCATCGCCGGCTTTGCGCCCGGCTGATTGGGCCCCGCCGGCGCATACTTGCTGGCGCACTTGGCCTGGAGTTCCGTGGCGTGGAAGACCCCGTCGCGTCCGTATGTGCCTGCGGCCACTGCCTGGGCATCGTCCTTGAACGTGTCTGGCGGCGGCTCGGAACCCTTGTAAACCACCTTCAGCAGGCGGCCCTCGGGAGCCTTCGGGGAGTGGCTTTCAAACTCGTTCATCACAAACGTGACGTGGGGGCCGTCGTGCTCAATCGAGCCGGGAATCACAAAACCATCGACGCGCAGTTGCCTCGAATAAGCCTTGTCGCCCATTCCGGATAACTCGGAGATGTGGACCAGGTACTGCTTGCCCGCGCCATAGCCGCTATACGCCAGCCAGCCAACCGTTCCCAGAATAACGGCCGTCGCAATCCCTATCCGCAATGTGTTCCCAGATATCTTCATAGTCAACCTCTAACGATACGAGGCTAACCTGCCGCGGTCAACCAGCCAGTGATCTATATCACATGGGAGGCCGCAAGTTGTCCCGGCGTCCGGCCAAGAACTGCAGCATTTTCCGTGCAAAATGGCTGATTCCGAAATGTGGCCGGGGCGTAAGTTGTTTGTTTTGGTAGGTGCTTTAGGCTTTTTCCGGCGTAACGTTATTGTTTTCTGGAATATGAGAGGAAAAGGGGGGAGGGGTGGGTAGAACGGCGTGTTGGAAAGACTGGGTTGAGGGGAGTAATTGAGAGATTTCGGGGCGATTTGGAAGCCATGAATCGATTATGCGAGTTTCCGCGAATTAGATTGCAAACTCCGGGAGAAGCTTGCGGGGACGCCCCTGGAATGTCCACGGGGACGCACGGAATCCGCCGTCAAAGAGCGACTCGAATCCGCCAGAACCCTTATGCGTCGTGCTCGATGTCCTTTTGCGGAAGGGCGGCGACGATTGCCGGGCAGGCAACCATGGCTACAAAAGCGAGAGCAACCAGAATTTCGTGCATCGGAGACTCCTTAAAGCCGTTTCTTGATCCAGGTCCGACCTGCGCGCCACTCTGAAAGTCGCATCACAGGTAACAATTCGATCACCGTGTTTTGGTAATCACTTGCGTAGTACCAATTTACGCTTCCCGCACAACAAAGCAACGGAAATATGCGAAAATACCAGCCATTTTCGTCAATAGAAGGTGGTAACCGCTCTGACCGGAAAGTTGTAGAAAGCGGGAAGTCTGCAGCTTTTGTGTAGATGGAGGTTACATCGGTAACTCGATCGTCGGGCCGAAAGGGGCAAACGCGTTTGCAATCCTCGGCGCAGCGAGGCGAACTTCAAATTGAGGACGCTGGAAATCGTCAAGATCGCGCTTCTTGGAAGCTGTCTAAGAAGAAACAGGGTTGCGATTGAGTTGGATTCTGAATAGTTGGATCGCGAGGACGGCGCGGATTGTTCGAGTGAACTCAGCGAGTTAGCGTCCGCTTCGCGGACATAGCAAGTTAGCGAGTCAGCGGTGGCATTGCCGGGCAAACGTTTCATCTCCCCATGGGTCGGCAACGCCTGTTGACGACTAGAAACTGTTCCGAGGTGGGCGTTAGGCTGCAAGAACCCTTCCCTCAGGGGCTAACGTCCACCTTTATTTTCAGCTATTTGCGGCACGACCGAAGTCGTGCCCTGTTCCAAGGCGAGAGCTCGTCGACCACTTGAGAGAAATGCCTGAGCAAGCTCGATATTCATCTTCCCTAATTTGGGCTGTCGATCGAGCTCAAGGGGCTGTTTCCAACGTGTGCGCCGCGAGATCCAGCGCCTGCGTCAGCACCTTTAACTGCTGCGCCGTCCGGCTTGCGTCCTTGGCGTCGATGGCCTCGTTCACGCCCGGAATCACCACCGCCGCATACCCGGTGAATTCGCCTGGAGCGTAGATGGTGTGTTTGTACCAGGGGCGATTCGGCAGCCCCGCATCGCTGACCAGGGCAGTCTCAGCCTGACGCAGAGCCTGATTCAGCTTGGCTTTATCGCCTGTTCCCGCGATCTGAAGATCATGCACTTTCTGTGCCGCCGCCACAAAGCGCCCCGCGGAATTTTCCGCCGCGGTAAAGTCGAGGGAGTTCATGCCTGCGTCCGCCGCTCTGCGCCGGGCTGCCGCAATGTACGAGTCGATGGTCCGCGCATAGGTCACATAGTCGTATGGCAGCACGTCGCTGTCGGCCATGCGCAAGGCCTCAAGGCCAAGCACGCGCGCCATCTGCTGGAGATAAACGAAGCTCGGGTCGGCGTTTTGCGTGAACCACGCGTAGTCGTCAAAGGTGGAGTGGTACACGCCATACGGCCCGCCGGAACCGATGTCGGTCGACGGCACACCGACATGCTGCAAAAAGGGCGTGAAGTCGGACCCCGAGCCCAGGTCGCCCACATGCACATCCTCGTCCTCTTTGGGAGAGTTGGAAGCCCGATGCTCGTTCCCCTCCTGGTGTTCATTCTTCCATTGGTCATACACCGTGGCGCCCAATGGGCTGGGAACCGACCGCGTGAGTTCGCGGACGAATTGCTTCAGCGAAGGCACGGCGGCCGCGGAGAAATTCGGCCCCGCCACGGCCACGTCCACATTGAAATAGGCCACGGCGCGTTCCAGGGTTTTGGCGTGCTGTTCCACCCATTCCGTCGAGCCGATCAGCCCTTCTTCCTCGGCGTCCCAACTGCAAAACAGGATGGTGCGTTTCGGCCTCCAACCCTGCTTGATGAGCGCCCCAACGCCACGCACCGATTCCAGCATTGCCGCCGTGCCGCTGTTTGGGTCCACCGCGCCGTAGACCCAGGCATCGCGGTGATTGCCTACAACCACCCAGTCATCGGGATACTGCGTGCCCTTCACTTTGCCGATCACGTCCCAGATGATTCGCCGCTGATAATCCTGCTGCGACACCAGATGCACCTTAACGCCGCCCGGCCCCTCATGGTAGCGAAAGGGCAGCGCCCCCTGCCAGCCCTGCGGCGCGCCCGGCCCTTTCAAAGCAGCAAGAATGGGCGAAGCATCGTGATAACTGATGGGGATGGAGATAATGCGCGGCTGGTTCCCTTCCGGCGAAACGCGTGCCGAGTCTGGGAGATCCATCGTAGAGGCCACGCCCGGCGTCTCCGGATCGCCCGGATACTGAAAGAGAAACTGAACCGACCCGCGCTGAACGCCGGTCTCCGGCCGCCAAGGTCCCATGGGGTAAGGGTCGCCCTTGTAGTAGCCGTCGTCCTGCGGGTCGGAGTAAATGAGTACACCGGCGGCGCCGCGCAGTTGGGCAATGTAGACCTTCACGCCGCGGAAATTCCCGCCGTAGCGCACCAGCACGATCTTGCCATGAAGGTCGACATGCTGCGCCGCAAGCTGGTCAAAATCTTCGAGCCGGCCGTAGTTCGCATACACCACCTCGCCAGTCACATCGCCAGACCCGGATGACCCATTGAACGGCATCACCACCCGCGGATCGTCCTGCCCTGGATCGCCTTCAACGTGTTCGCGCGTGGGCCCGCTCATGAGCAGCTTGCCATTGGCATCAAAAGCCTCAATGCGCTCCATCTTGGGCTGATTCATCAGCACGCGGTAGGGGACAATCTCCGTTTCCAGGCCTGCCGCGCGAAACTTCTCCGCCACATATTCGGCGGTCTTGCGGTCTTCGGGGCTGGAAGCAATGTGCGGTTCCGCCGTCAGCGTCTTCAGGTGTTGCCCGGCGAGCTTTGCGTCCGGCACAGCCAGAAACTGCTGCTCGATCTTCGCTTGGGCTGTGAAATCGGTATAGCCAAAGACGGATGGCGGGGCGGTTTGAGCCTGCGCCGAGAGAACAGCCACGGCCAGTGCCGGAAGCGAAAAGAAAGCAAGCAGAGAACGCACGGTCATTCGTTAGTCCCTTTGGGAAGAATCTCCAAAATCGCCGGGATTTGAAACGCAGGCCCGGATCGCCGGGGAAGCAGGAATCTAGCACAGCTTACACTAGAAGGCAGGGGGAGCCTCTGAGCGCTGACCGCGAGTTGAATCCAGAACCCCGGAGCCTGGCGGTGGAGGAGGCCTCCGCGGCCACGCCCGCGTTCGCCGATCCGGCTGACAGCCGCCTGCCGAACATCGTCCGCGCCCTGCGCAACCCCAACTTCCGCCTCTTCTGGAGCGGCAACTTCCTCTCCAACATCGGCACCTGGATGCAGAACGTGGCCCAGGGCTGGCTGGTGCTTTCGCTGACTGGCTCCGCCTTCTGGCTCGGCGTCGTAGGCTTCGCCGGCTCCATCCCATTCCTGATTTTTACCCTATTTGGCGGAGTGATCGCCGACCGGGTCAACAAGCGCAAGCTGCTGCTGGTAACACAAACCATCATGATGGTGCTGGCCTTCGCACTCGCGGCTCTGGCTTGGCTCAAGGTCATCACCGTATGGGAACTTGTGCTGCTTTCCTTCCTCAACGGCATGGCCATGGCCATGAACGCGCCGAGTTATCAAGCCCTGGTCCCGCGCCTGGTTCCGCGCGAAGACCTTACCAACGCCATCGCCCTCAACTCCGCGCAGTTCAATATGTCCCGCATTCTCGGCCCCACACTGGGCGGCTACGCGATGGCGCTGGTGGGCGTGGCGGGCAACTTCTTTTTGAACGGAGTCAGCTTTCTCGCCGTCCTTTTTGCGCTCACCCGCATCCGTTATCCCGAGCAGGAGGCCTCTCACCATCTCAGCCTGTTTTCCAGCCTGAAGGAGGGGTTCGCTTACGTGCGCGGTAACCCGCAGATGCGGGTCCTGGTGTGGATGACGGGCGCGGCCAGCTTCTTTGCCGTCCCATTCCTGACCTTCATCCCGTACTTCGCGCGCATGCAACTGCACTCGGACGAGACCGGCCTGGGCTGGCTGATGGCCGCCTCCGGGCTGGGCGCTGTATTGGGCGCAGTCACAGTGGCGGCGCGCGGCACGTTGCGCCACCGCGGCACGGTTGTCACCGTCGCGGGAGTGGTTTTCTTTTCAGCGATTATCGCGTTCTGTTACTCGCACAGCTTCGCCTTGTCGCAGTTCCTTCTGCTGTTTGAGGGCTATAGCGCGATCCTGATGATCTCCTCATTCAACGTAGCCATCCAGCACCTGGCTTCCGACCAGATGCGTGGCCGCGTGATGAGCATCTACGCCACGTGCTTTCTGGGCTTGCCGCCTTTGGGCTCCCTGCTTGCCGGCGAAATGTCCCGCCACATCCCCACGCCGCACGCGCTTGCAGCCATGGCCGCCGCAGCCGCAACTATCTTCGTGGCCACCTATACAGTCTCCCGCCCGCTCCGCGAACTGGATTGAAAAGGCAGCGAGTCGGCGAGTCAGCAAGTCAGCGCAGGCTTGTGTGCAATGTCTTTACACCACAGGGACCGGCTGTGCGCAATGAGCGCAGCGCTTGGCGGCGATTGGAATCTCGCTCAGGCACTCGGGGCAGGCCTTTGTGGCGGGCGGCGCTGGCGGGGCGGGCTTGTTGATCCGCGCCAGCAGCGTGTTCAACGGCAACACGACGCCGAAATAGACGACGGAAGCCACGATAAGGAATTGCACACTGGCGGTAAGAAAGTTGCCAATCCGGATGGGGGTGCCATGCACATCGAACACCACATAACTGAAATCCGGCTTGCCCACTACGGCCGCAATAAACTGCTTCAGGACGTCGTTCACCAGCGATGTGACAATGCCACTAAAGGCCGCGCCGATGATCACGGCTACGGCAAGGTCAACTACATTCCCACGCAGAATAAATTCACGAAAACCCTTCAACATATTTCCTCCAGCTATCTCCCCTCAGTAGTCTGGCCTGGGCAATCGCGGGGGTACGATGACCAGTGTTTCGCCCAATCTTACACGGCGGCAAAGGGGTCGAGCCACCTTTGGCGTGGAGTTTTGGCGGGAGCCAAATGAAGTTTTGCCAGTACATTACACCGGATACAGCCACAGAAATACCGCCATCGCCAGAATCATCAGTTCCGAGTAAAGCAGGATGAGTACCCCGGCATGGTGAAGGCTCCATTTGCGGCTCAGGCAGCGCGCCGTTTCGCCCATCCCCCAGGCCGCTGCCGCGACAGGCAGAAATTGCCAGTGGGAAGCGTGCAGGTGATTTGCGTCGGGAAACCCAGCCAGCCGCATACTCGCCAGCAGTGCGCCAAGCGAGAGGACGATTCCGCGCAGAAGCGACCGTTCTCGCAGCCGGAAGAGGTTGGGGCGGGGAAGCACCACAGTCTTACTGTAGCCGCTTCGGCTTACTTCGCCGCCAACTCCATCTCGCGCAGCGACTCGGCATACGGCGCGCGCAGCACTCCCCGCTCCGTAAAGATGGCGGTGACATACTTCGCCGGAGTTACATCGAAGGCCGGATTGCAAATCCCCACGCCATGCGGAGTGAGTTGCTTCCCGCCGTGATGCGTCACTTCCACGGCCGAGCGCTCCTCGATCGGAATCGCATCGCCTGTTTTCGTAGCCAGATCAATCGTCGACCAGGGTGCCGCGCAATAGAACGGAATGCCGTGCTCCCTGGCGAGAATAGCCACGTTGTAGGTTCCGATCTTGTTGGCAAAATCGCCGTTGGCCGCAATGCGGTCCGCGCCCACCACCACCGCCTGAATCTTGCCCGCCCGCATCAAACTGGCCGCCATGTTGTCGCAGATCACCGTCGTCGGAATCCCGTCCGCCATCAACTCCCAGGCAGTCAACCGCGCGCCCTGCAGAAACGGCCGCGTCTCGTCCGCGTAAACGTGGATGTTCTTCCCCTGTTCCACGGCTGCGCGGATCACGCCCAATGCCGTTCCATAGCCACAGGTAGCCAGCGCCCCCGCATTGCAGTGGGTCAGCACGCCGCCTTCATCCGGCAGCAGCGCTCCGCCAAACGCGCCCATCGCCTTGCAAGCCGCAATGTCTTCGTCGTACATGGCATGGGCTTCGGCCAGAATTCTTTCTTTGACCTCGGCAATCGGCGTCGCCGCAGCGAACCCAGAGAAGAGCCTCTTCATCCGGTCGATGGCCCAAAACAGGTTCACCGCCGTAGGCCGCGTCCCGGCGAGCCGCGCGCAAATCCGCTCAAACTCCGGCGCAAACTCCGCGACAGTAGTCGCTTTGGTCTGTTGTGCGCCAAGCGCGATGCCATAGGCCGCTGAAACGCCAATCGCCGGCGCCCCGCGCACAACCATGGTCACAATCACCTCGGCCACCTGTTCGTAACTGGTGGCGAGTACATAGCTCTCCTCGAGAGGGAGCTTCGTCTGATCGATGAAACGGACACCTTCCGGAGTCCAGGCGAGGGTAGGAATCATGCTTGTTCAGTGTAAATGAGAGGCGGAGTGTGGCATGCCGGAGGGCCGGGGTTTCAGGGGTTGCTCATGGTGCTCAGCAACAGCTTCGTGCACCCGTTTTGGTTCCCGCCGTCGCACGCCTGCTTATACAGTTCCCGGGCCCGCGTCAGGTCCTTGGACACTCCTGCGCCTTTTTCATAGAGCCAGCCCAGGTTACTGCAGCCTTGCAGGTCTCCCCCGTCGCAGCCCTGCTTATAGAGTTGCAGAGCCTGCACGACCCCCTCGGCCACTCCTGTCCCGGTCTCGTACAACAAGGCCAGGCTGGTGCAGGCTCCCACATAGCCGCCGTCGCATGCACGGCGATACAATTCGGCTGCTTGCGTCTCATCCTTTGCGACGCCAACTCCTTCGGCAAGATCAACACCAAGGTTCATGCAGCCCCACGAATCGCCACCGTCGCATGCCTTGCGGTACAGGACGGCGGCTTTGGCTTCGTCCTTGTTGACGCCCTCGCCGTTATCATACTGAAGGCCGAGGGATGCGCAGGCGTTGGAAGCCCCTCCATCGCACGCTTTGCGGTTCAAGATGGCAGCCTGAGCTTGGTCCTTCTCCACACCGGTGCCATCCTGGTACATGCCGGCGAGGTTGGCGCAGCCATTCGCCCTCCCGCCATCGCAGGCCATGCGAAATAGCTTTAAGGCCTTGGGTTCATCCTTGGCCACCCCATCGCCGTCGCGATAAAGTACGCCGAGCCCGGAGCAGCCAAATGCTTCGCCCCGAGCGCATGCGTCCGAAAGCAGGGGCAGCGCGGTGGCGTAGTCCCGGAAGCGATTAGCGCATTGGCGCGCTCCGGCGTCAACGCTTCCAGCAACGGGGCTGTGGCGGGCGGCGCGGGCGCGTCCTTCCGGCTGAAAATAAAATCGCCACCATCGTCGCTTGAGTTGCGCAGCGGCGCGTACTCCGGAATCTGATCCGAGTTTCCCGCAACCTGCTTGCGCACCGATTCGTAGAAAAGCTCCTGCGCAGAGAACATCGGGTCGTCTTCGCGCTCCAGCGCCTTCAGAACCGCGTTGGCAAACACCGAGTGCCCGTTGGAGCCGGAGTCGGAGACCGGCTCATCGCCGCCACTCGCCATCAGCGTCCGCGAGCGCGTCCCCAACTCGCGCATCAGGTATTTCGGGGTCATGGCCGGCGGCGGTCCCTCATGCACGTCGCGCGAAAGCCCACCCGCGTAGCAACTGTCGGAAACAACCAGTACGTGGCGTGCCGGCAGCGCGCGAATCTCCGAGGTAAGGTCGTCAACAATGATGCGGCTGGGGCTGTCTGCGGATTCGGCGTCAGCCGGCAACCAATAGACCTTGTCCGCAGCCTTGTCGGAGTAACCGTGCCCGCCGTAGTAGATGAGCAGACTGTCATTCTCGCCCAGCGTGGAACGGAATTTGTGCAGCGCCGTAAGGATGTTGGCGCGCGTGGCGTCCCGATCGAGCAGGAAGCGAACGTCAAACCCATAGCGGTCGTGGAGCAGTTGACCCACGGCGTTGGCATCGTTGACGGCTGTCTTGAGGCTGGGTAGCCCGGCCGGGTACTCGTTGATGCCGATGACGAGAGCATAGTAGTTGCCGTTGGCGGGGGCTTTTGCAGCTGTGCTGACCTGGGGAAACCCGCGCGTGTCCTGGGCCCGACCCTGCGGAAGGAGATGCGCGAAGAAGGCCAAAACCAAAGCGAGGCATTTCCAGCGGAGGCGGATCCCGTGAGGGGAGGGCAGGCTCAGGGTACAAACGGCGGTAGAACCTCCTTGGGGATAGGTTTTCCGAGCAGGGCCAGTTTACCTGAATTTCGGTTTTCACGAAGAAGTCTTTTGGTCGGGCAGCCTCTTATGAAAACCTTTTCATTTTCCACTGGACGTACCTCCGCCCCTCTCAGTACAGTTGTCTGGTCCCATTTTCCTCTGTGCTCGTTCTCCGTTCTGAGCAAAAGCCTTTACCGAAGGAGCCGCTCATGTTAAACCTCACCGCCGTCGATTGGCTGATCATGCTGCTCTACTTCGTCTTTGTGCTGGGCATCGGCTTTGCCCTCAAGCGCTACATGAAGACGAGCAAAGACTTCTTCCAGGCCGGTCGCGCCCTCCCCGCCTGGATCTGCGGACTGGCCTTCATCAGCGCCAACCTCGGCGCGCAGGAAGTCATCGGCATGGGTGCATCCGGCGCCAAGTACGGCCTGGAGACCGCGCACTTCTACGGCATCGGCGCCATTCCCGCCATGATCTTTGTGGGCATCTTCATGATGCCCTTCTACTACGGCTCCAAGGCCCGTTCCGTGCCCGAGTTTCTTCGCATGCGCTTCGATGAGAAAACGCGCGCACTCAACGCCTGCTCCTTCGCCGTGATGACCGTCTTCAGCTCCGGCATCTCCATGTACGCCATGGCGCGGCTCATCCAGGCACTGCATGTTTTTGACGGGCTGTTCCACGCGCTGGGCTGGGCCCCGGAAGGCATCTTCACTTTCTCCATCGTGCTCTCGGCGGTCATTGTGCTGGCTTACATCTTCCTCGGCGGACTCACCAGCGCCATCTACAACGAGGTCCTCCAATTCTTCCTCATCATCGCCGGCTTCCTGCCTTTGGTGCTGCTCGGTCTGCGCAACATCGGCGGCTGGTCTGGCCTGAAGGCATCCGTCCCGGCCCAATACATGCACGAGTGGCACGGCGTAGCCCACGCCTCCACCAACCCCATGGGCATTGAGATCATCGGCCTCGGCATGGGGCTTGGCTTCGTCCTTGGCTCCGGCTACTGGTGTACCGACTTCCTCGTCATCCAGACCGCGATGGCTTCAAAAAATATGGAGTCGGCGCGCCGCGTCCCACTCATCGCCGCCGTGCCCAAGATATTTTTCCCGTTCCTCGTAATTCTTCCCGGGCTGCTTGCCATCGGCCTGCCCACGCCGCACACTACCACCGTCGAGCGCAACATCAACGGCATGATTGTTCGCAACACCACCGTCGTCCCGCACAACGTTGAGGAAGGCCGCGGCCTTGTCCCAGCCAAGATCAACCCGGTGACCGGCAAACCCATGTACATGGCCAACGGGCAGCCCCTGCTGGACTACGATATGGCCACGCCCAACATGCTGCTGCATTTTTTCCCCACCGGCATTCTCGGTCTCGGCCTCACCGCGTTGCTGGCCAGCTTCATGAGCGGCATGGCCGGCAACGTCACAGCCTTTAATACGGTTTTTACCTACGATCTCTACCAGTCCTACATCCACAAAGGCGGCACTGACCGGCATTACATGGCCGTAGGCCGATGGGCCACTGTCGGCGGCATTCTATTGTCCATTGCAACGGCCTACGCCGCCATCAACTTCAACAACATCATGGACACCCTGCAACTGGTCTTCAGCTTCGTCAACGCGCCGCTCTTCGCCACGTTTCTATTAGGCATGTTCTGGAAGCGCGCCACCGGCCACGGCGCATTCGCAGGCCTCATCGCCGGCACCAGCGCCGCCATGCTGCACCACGGCCTCACGCTGCCCATCGAAGCGCACGCGGGCATCCACGGCGGATGGATCACCGTCGTCCATCACTACCCCAGCGACATGGCGCAAAACTTCTGGGGCGCAATCTTCGCCTTCGGCGCTAACCTGATCGTCACGGTTGTCGTAAGCCTCGCCACCAAAGCCCGGCCCGAATCGGAGCTGGTCGGCCTGGTCCACTCGCTAACCCCCAAGCCACCCAAGGCCCACGACGTCTGGTGGAAGAGCCCCGAAGCCCTGGCCGTCGCCGTGCTGCTGATGGCCGTAGCCCTGAACATTTTCTTTTACTGAGGAGCAACTGGATCAGTTGATGTTTTGAAAGGGCACGACCGGAGTACCCTCTGGGTCGCGTGCCGAAATGGGTCAAATAAAGGCGGGCTCTAGCCCCTGCAGGATTTGAACCGAAGCATAGCGATAGGAGCAAATCATGAGTTTGGATTTACGCATCCCCATGGGCCTGATGTTTACCCTGGTCGGCATGATCCTCACGGCCTTTGGCCTAGCCACCAGGGGCAGCGCCATCTACAACGCCAGCCTAGGTATCAACGCTAACTTCTGGTGGGGGCTCGTGCTGTTCGTCTTCGGCTTGACGATGTTAATCCTAGGCCGCCGCAGCCAGAAACGCCTCGCCAAGCTTCCACCCGAGCCAGTCGACGAGACCCTCTCGCGCCTCGGGCACTGAATGGGCGTTGTTGCACGGATAGGCTTGAAGATCAGCTACTCTGAGACATAACCCAGAAAGGCTGCCACATCAATGCCGAACAAGCATAACGCGTCACGCCTGACCACAGCACCTTGAGCCGAATGGCCAGGACAATGTCAGTCTCCAGGGGCTGTATTCTGCCTGATTGGTCGACCCACTTGTTGATCGACAGCACGGGGCTGAAAGTCTTCGGAGCCGGTGGGTGGCTTCAGGAGAAGCATGGCGCAAAAGCGCGTCGCACTTGGAAAAAGCTACACCTGGCCGTGGATGCCGACACCGGAATGATCATGGCTTCGACCCTCACTGGGAACGATGTTGGGGATCCTTCGCAAGTGGCGCCGCTGCTGGATCAAATAGAGGCGCCAATCGGCAGCGTCACAGCCGACGCCGCTTATGACGGGATGCCGACTTACGAATTAGTAGCCAGTCACGGCGAAGATGTCCGAGTGATTATCCCACCCCGCGTAACAGCCGTACTCAATGCTGAGGCCGATCACAACCCATCGCAGCGAGACCGGCACATCCTTTCGATTGGAACTCGAGGAAGGCAGGGCTGGCAAGAGGAGACCGACTACGGACAACGCGCTCTGGTTGAAACTGCGACGGGCCGATACAAGGCCATCATCGGTCCTCGCTTGCGAGCGCGAAGCTTCTCTGGACAGCAGGTTGAAGCGGCTGTCGGCGTGGCCGTCCTCAATCGAATGCTCTACGCGGGCCGTTCGAACTCCGTCCGCCGTCTAAATATCGCCGCGTAAGACAGACTGCGAAATGGGAAAGCTCGGTCCTCGCTCGGTCCATGAAACAACACCCTCTGTAACTCTGGCCCACAACTTTGGGCCATATCTATAATTGGCTATTTATTTGCGCACAAACGCAAGATTTCTTCCCCAAATCGCTCCACCTTGGCCGGCCCAATTCCATCGATTCCAAGTAGCTCTCGCGGATTCCTTGGGCGCGCTTGAGCCAACGCCGCCAGCGTACGATCATGGAGCACCACATACGCCGGGACCTTCAGCCGTTTCGCCTCCGCCGCCCGCCATTCCCTTATCCGGCCCGCCACTGCCTCACCGTCCGCGGTCAGCCGAACCGGATCGTCGGTCAGCGAAGCTTTTCCACCAACATTCATTGCAGAGCCCTCTTGTATCTGCGCTTTCTTCTTTGTGCGCAGAGGAGCCGGAGCATTTCCCGCAAACTCCTCTACAATTCCATCGCCGATCAACAGCTCCAAAGGCAAACTCGGTCGCACTTCCCGCCCCGCATCCGTGAGGCGAACCTTGCGAAATTTGAGCACATGTCCGTCCTTCTCAAACTCACTCTCTTCGATTTCGATCAGGCGAGCGTGCATCATCGCTCCCAGCAGCCCATCGTACTCATCCCGGCTGATTCTTCCCACCAGGTCAAGGCTTTTCTGCAACGTACCAGCAGCCTTGTAGTCAACCCCGCGCAGTCCTTCCACAATGCGCCTGGCAATTTCAAGCTCCGCCCTTGTCGCACGCCGAAATTGCCGCAACACCGCGCCCCCCGGGTCGCACACATCGCACACTCCGCAGGCCTGCTTCGCGTCTTCAACATCGCCGAAATGCCGCACCAGCGTCGACATCCGGCATTCGCTCAACTCGGTGTAACGCAGCACTTTCGCAAACTGATCCGCGCGGTATTGCGCCTGCACCGAGTAAGTCTTCTTCCAGCCATTACCGCCAACCGTAACATTGCCGCCGAAGTCCATGCGAGCGCCGCCATGAATCTCCAGCTTCTCAAGCGCCTTGTCAAACTCTTCCTCGCCCAGTTGCGATCCAGCGCGCAGTTCTTCAACCGCGCGCGGCTCCTCGCTTAAAGCCCGAAAGACCTGCGTCAGATGTTCCACCGGCGGATAATCACGGTTCAAAAAGAAGTCGTGTGTGCGCTGATCCGCGTAACTGTGCATCAGAAATGTGCGGCTCATCGCGCCATCGCGCCCAGCCCGCCCAATCTCCTGGTAATAGCCTTCGAGCGTCGACGGCAGTCCCGCATGGATCACCGTCCGGATGTCTGCCTTGTCGATCCCCATCCCGAAAGCGATCGTTGCCACCACCACATCCAGTTCACCGGCTTGGAACGCCGTCTGCACCCGCTCTCGCGTCGCTGCATCCAGCCCCGCATGATAAGCCGCCGCCGCTATTCTCCTTCCCCACGCGGTACCAGACAACTCTTCCGCCAGCCGCTCCGCCTGCTTTCTTGAGGTCGCATAAACAATCGCTGGCCGTCGCTCCGCGTCCGCAAGTAACTTCGCAATCGTCCCTGCCCGCTCCGGAACGGGAAGCTCTACGACTTCGATCGCCAGGTTCTCACGCCTGAAGCCGTGGATGAATAATGTCGGTTTCACCATCCCCAGTTGAGCAACGATGTCTGCCTGAACGGCCGGCGTGGCTGTCGCTGTCATCGCCAGCACAGGCACCGCATCTCCCTCGCCGCGCAGTCCGGGAAGATACTGGCCCAGCATCCGGTAGTCAGGCCTGAAGTCGTGGCCCCATTGCGAGATGCAATGCGCCTCATCGATCGCAATCAACGCCAGCCGCTTCTTGGCGAGCATCTCGGGAAATCCCGGTACGCGCAGCCGCTCCGGCGCTATAAAGAGGAACTGCAAGCCACCCTGCAAGTAATCGACGCAGGCTTGACGCGCCACCGCTCGCTCCAGTCCGGAGTGAATCCGAGCCACTCGCAATCCAAGCGCTGTCAGCTTTGCTGCCTGATCTTCCATGAGCGCAATCAAGGGGCTGATGACCAACGCGGTCCCGCCGCGTGCAATCGCAGGTAGCTGGTAGCACAGACTCTTGCCTGCCCCTGTCGGCATCACCAGCAGCAGATCCCGCCCCGCAACCGCCGCAGCGCACACCGCTTCCTGGTTCGCCCTGAAGCAAGCAAACCCAAACGCCGACTGCAACAATTCAGCCAGCCGATTCGAATTGGAGGGTGTCGTCAAAAGAGGAGGTCGGTACGTGTATCGAAATTCAGAGCCAGCTCAATGCCGGTCTCTCCACTTTACAGGAGGCATCGTCCTCGCAGTCCGACCGCAATTGGAACCGGGGCCGCTCTCAGCTCCGCATGTCTGCGCAAGTGTCGCACAATTCAGCCCACGCCCTTATTTCTTCTCATTACTTCTGGTTTTTGAGGCTATTAATTATTGCTCAACTTTGATTGCTTCAACCTTTCCTCATTAGCGTCGCTAAATCCCGCTTGTAACTACGGGGCAATCAAGCCGCAATGTCTCCCGCCGATAAGAAATATAGGCGAATTGGTCTGCTCTAAGAGCACTTTCGCTGTCGTGGGGTGCTGTGATGGGAATGGTCCAAAACGGAATTCACCTACATTCATCGTCTCATCAGGGCCGCCCAATCGCCACGCTGGGATGCGTCAGTCTGGCGGCTATTATCCTCAGTGGCTGCGGAGCAATCAATCTGGTAGAAAGCTCTGCAGGATCGTCTGGACCTGCAAGCCCGATTCCGACCATTACGGTCCAGCCAGCGAATACAACGGTGATGCTGGGAAATACCGCAATGTTCTCGGTCACGGCAACGGGATCGGGACCGATCAGCTTCCAGTGGCGAAAGAACTCAGCGAAAATCGCCGCGGCCACATCTGCCACCTACACGGCCCCGGCAACGTGCGCGACTGACAACGCATCGACATTCGACGTGGTTGTTTCCAATTCCGCGGGAAGCATTACGAGTAACTCCGCAACTCTCAGCGTTTCCACTCCTGTTCAGGCTCAGGCAAGTTACTATGTCGCCACAAATGGCAGCGACAGCGCGGAGGGTTCCGAGTCCAGCCCGTTTGCCACGTTGCATCGCGCTCAACTCGCAATGGAGCAATCCTCCATCAAGGTAACTCAGATCCATGCCGGCACTTACTATCTCGGCAGCCCACTTACCCTCACGTCGCTCGACCGGGGAGAGACATGGGAAGCAGCCCCCGGCGCAACCGTCGTGTTGAGCGGCGGCGAAGTACTTGCAGGATGGGCCAGCGAAGGGAACGGAGTCTATTCGACCAATGCCGCGAAACCCATTGGACTCGACCTTGCCATAGCCGGTGTGCGCCAGTTACCGGCCGCGCTGGGCTACGATCCCGAACGGCCGTTTATCTCCGGCTGGAGAGTATTGCCCGCCACCCAGGCGCAGGACTTCGGTGTAACATTCGCGGTGCAGCCTGGCGACCTGACTCCCTCCGTAAAACCCGGAGCCATCGTACAGGTGCTTGACTTCCTGCGCTACACAGACCAGTTCACGACCGTCGTAAGTGTGGATGCAAGCAGTAATACCATTACTGTCGCCGATCAATTCAACACCGGAACCAGCACCGCGGGAATCAGCGGCAGCTGGCGCGTGCTCAACGACCCGGCCGATCTCGGCGCCCCCGGTGAGTTTGCTTACGATGCCGCAACGTCCAAAGTCTATGTTCAGCCTGCAAGCCCGGACAGCCTGTCCTCCGACACCGTAGTCGCAGCGCAACTAAGCACATTGATCGTGCTCAGCAATGTTTCCGGAATTACCATCGGCGGACTTACCTTTTCAGATACAACCTCGGACAGGTTAACCTACTCCGGCGCCTTCAACGACAAGCTCGCCACTATCATGGGCACGGGCCTGAGCAACAGCACCATCGGCGGCAACACGTTCCTGAACGCAGGCAACGGCATCTCTCTGAGCGGGTCGTCGAATAACACTATCAGCGGCAATGGATTCGAGCAGATGGGCGGATCGGGGATCTTTCTCACCGCAAACAGCAACCACAACAATGTCACCGCCAATATCATGACCGGCCTGGGCAAGATCAATGTCGGGTCCACTGGAATTCATCTTGAAAACAGCGCCAATAACCTGATCGACAGCAATACCATCGACGGGTCGGGCCGCTGGGGTGTGGATCTGTATCCGTCCGACAGTGTTTCCCTGGTTGGAAATACCGTCTCGAATAACATCGTTCGCAACACCAGCCAGCAGACCAACGACACTGGCGCAATCTATTCCTATGCCGGAACCAGCCCGAGTTATGTGGAGGAAAACACGACCATTACCGGCAACCGCATTGAGAACATCGGCGGGCTGCTGCGCGATGCCTCGGGTAACTACAAGCTGGGAGCGACGCAGGCCATCTACATGGACGACCAGGTCAGCACGGTGACGATGACCGGTAACGTTGCCGAGAGCGATGGCAATGGGATGTTCCTTTGCCATGGATGCAAGAGCAACACGGCGAGCAATAATGTGCTCATCCTGCAACCGCCGGCGTATTACGATCGCGGCTCCAACGGCGTCACTTACTCGACCGGCGATATGAGTTACAACGGCACTACCCGCGTCGACCTGCTGCCGTCTTATTTTCCTTCGGACCTGACCGCAACCACGATCGTGGTGCAGCTCTCCGGCCAGGCGACGGGCGGCACAAACGCAAGCTTCAATGTACAGGCGGATGGCGCGATCGTCGGCACCGGAACAGCATCGAACATGGTTAGCGACTATGTCTTCACCGCCCAACTGACGCCTCACCAGATCCATCGCATCGGCGTTGCGTTGACCAACGGCGTGACGGCGGGGACCTCGACAACCGCCCTGCACAATCTGGAATTGTTTGTGAATAACACGGCAGTCGAACTGGTTGCCCCGGAAGCGAAGGGGAGTTATGGCGCCTTTGGCTTCGTGACCGGAAACGACAATCTTCAGGTAACTAACTTCTCAGCGACGCATAACATCGTTTACCGCGGCGGCGGATCTTCGCAGAACCTGATGGACTGGACCGATTGGACCGATCCATCCTATGTGGATCCCGACCCCGGAACCGTCGACTCCAGCGTGCTGTTCCAGAGCGTAGCCAAGGCGGGCGACACCATCTTCGGCAGCGAGCGGCTGGATGCGCATTCCGTGCTCACCGATCCTCAGTTCACCAATCCCCAGGCAGGCGATTACACGCTGCAGCCAGACTCGCCCGCTCTGGCCGTGGGCTTCAGCACAAACGGGGTGCCCTTGGCACCGTGAGAGCGCTGCGACAATCAGCTATGGAAAGCGGATTCAGCCGCAAGCTATAAGCGGTCAGCCATGGCCGCCTCAGCGGGGTCTGGTGCGAAGGTGGGCGTGAAGCCAAGCCGGCTCCAAAAGCGCGTGAGCAAGGCCACGGTTTCAGGGCTTGTCTTGCTGGTTGTCAGGAGCAGGACTTCGCTGCTTCCCCCTTCAGCCAGGCTTGAAGCTTCCTGGGCGATGGCGACGCACCTGTCCGGGCGGTAAGTGCAACTAGCCAAGTCGGCAATCGAAAGCCTCGTGGTGGGCGTGGCCAGCACCGTGCGCGGAGGGGACATGCGGTCCAACAGGCAAAAGATTTCCAGCTTCGACTCGAGCTCATCGGGCACGCAGTCAATGGCGAGATCAGCCTCGCGCACCGCGTCCTCAATTGTGGAGGCGAAAGCCACTCCTGCGCCTTGCTCGCTGCCAAGAACCTCAGGCCCGAGCTGCAGGCGCAGAAATTCCTGGGCATGATGCAGGTTGTTCGGCATCACGTCTTCCAGCAGCACACGGAATCCGCCGCCAGCTGCCTGAAGCGCCAGCTGGCGACCCAGCGGACCCGCTCCGATAATGGCGACTGTCTCAGGCAAGGGTTGTGTTACTTGACGGCCAAAGCCTGGGCCACATCCTCTGCATTGGGCTTAGCCTGCAGCAGGTGTTCCGCCACGCGCGCACGCTCTTCCGCGGAAAGGGTGGGCACGGTGGCCAGAACGCGGCGCAGCGTGACAGCAACGTCGTCAATGTAATTCATCAAGCGGATAGCTTCTCCGGAGAGCGGCATGGTTTTCCTCGAGGTTTGAAGTTCCCTCCCTATTGTAGTTGCTGGGGTTGGGAAGCGGGAAGGTGGGAGCTTAACGGGAATTCAGACTTGGACGGCTTGCATGAGGGCCGGTCGCCATTTCAATGGTTCACTGGGCCGGCTTGCAAGAGATTTCCTTCTGCGCATTCGATGGGTACAATGTCGGCATGAATCAATCGGCGGAATCTGTGGCGCATGCTTTTGTGCGGGCAATCAACCGGCAGAATGTTGAGGGGCTTGTCACTTTGATGGCCCCCGAGCACCGGTTTGTGGATTCGCTCGGCAATGTAGTCGAGGGGCGCGAGAAGATGAGGGCAGCGTGGGCCGGCTACTTCAGGATGGTTCCGGACTACTCGATTGCCGTGGAAGAGAGCTTTTGCGACGGACCTGTCGTATTGATGGTCGGTGTGGCCGAGGGGACCTACGCGCCTGCCGGGGAGTTGAGGCAGGAAAACCGATGGAGGACTCCAATCGCTCTGAGAGCGCATGTGGAGGACGGCTTGGTAGCGGAATGGCGGGTATATGCAGACAACGAGCCGATGCGGGACCGGACGCGGAAGAACGGATAACTGAGCGGCCTGAGAATAAGATTCAACTTGGATAAGTGACCGGGCCAGGGTTCGGGCGAAGTTAGCAGACAATCGAGCAAAAACAGCTAGCCCCACTTAGCGCTAAGTGGGGCTAGAAGAATCTTGGATTAAAACACGTCCCGAGTTGCTGGCCCCCGCACTTTGCGGTTGCACCGGTCGCAGATTACTCCGCGCTCGACACTTGGCATTCTCTGCTTCACTCGGATTGCTCCGCGCTCCACATCGTCCGCCCCGTGCTGGTCACCGATTTGACTCGGCGCCCAACCCTTGCGCTCCGCGCCGTTCGCGGATTTCTCCGCTCTCGCCACGTTGCGCTCGTGCTGGCCACGGATCACCCCGTGCTACGGATCGCTCCGTAGTTCAGCACTTGGAACTCCGCACCGCTCACGGATCGCTCCGTACTCGACACTTGGTGCTCCTCGCCAGTCACGGATTGCTCCGCTCTTGACGCCTTGCACCCTGTACCGGTCCCGGATTGCTCCGTGCCCGGTACTTGGCTCTCGGTGCCGGTCTACGGATTTCTCCGTACTCTGACACTTTGCGCCCCGCGTGCCGCTCACGGATCGCTCCGTGCTCAGCACTTTGAGTTCCGCCCCGGCCATGGATTGCTCCATGTTCGACACTTGGCGATTCGTTCCGACCACGGATATCTCCGTGCTCTTCACTCTCCGCCCTGTGCTGGTCACGGATGCCTCCGCGCTCAACACTTAGGAGCTTCGCATCAGGCTCGTAGTACTCCGCTCCCGACACTTATCGCTCCGCCCCGCACATAGATTGCTCTGTGTGCGACACTTGGCTTTTATGTTCCGTCTGCGGATTGCTCCGCACTCTTCACTTAGTGCCCGTGTTAGTCGCGGATTACTCCGTAACTAACATTCGATGCTCCGCGCTGGGACCTTCTGGTAAGCCTTACTCATCGTCACGAGTGAAGATGTTCAGGTCTACCTAGCAACCCGGAATGAAGATAACTATGCTCTTAGTGGAAGCGCCCTGTCAACACGGTTTTTACGTAAATTTCTGTGCAAAACTAACCACTTTGGTGGAAATCTTTTTGGTCGTGAAGAACGTCGATTTTAGGGCTTTCCAAGAATAAATGCACCACGTCCGGTGCATCTTTGGCACTCACCGGAAGCCGTGCGAGTGGCCGCACCGAGGAGCGTGAGGTTGAAGGTGGCATGGGAGACTATTGCGGGCCATAGCGACCCCGAAGGCGAGCGGCAGATGCTAAAGACCGGTCCTACTCATGCCATGAAAAAGACGGCCAGGGCGGCCGACGCGAGACGGGAATGAAAACCTCCGGCATCGCGCCATAGGCCGTGCAGACAAAGATACATGAGCCCGAAGAACATGGAAGCTGTGGTTACGCCGAGCTCGGTCAAACGGCGCTTGGATGACGGTAACTGTGGCTTCTCTTGTGACAACCTACAAGGGTGAATTGCAAAGGTCAAATGCAGCGAGGCGGCCCACCCTCCCACAAGGGATGGACCGCCTGCCTGCATTCCGGCCATGGAATGGTGAACGCCGGAAATCCTTTAAATTGGTCTCAACTTACGCGGGCTTTCGTCCGCGCGTTGCTCGCGATTCGAGGTTCAAAGCGTTCGTTTGAAGAGTGGCGTGGCGACCAGCAGCGTGCCAAACCCGAAGACAAACAGAAAAAGCAGATCGTATTGAATGGCTACGAATCCACCGTCTTTCAAGAGGACAGCTTTGAAGCCGTGAACGCAGTAAGTGAATGGGTCAATGACGGAAAGGGCGCGGAGCCAGGTTGGGAATGCGTCGATGGGGTACATGGCGCCGGAGGGGTAAAACAAGAGCAGGTTGAGGACGCCGAACATCGCGCGTGGAACAAGGGGATCGTCGACGCGGACCATCATGAGAAACATCATGCCGTTGAATGCGATGGAAGTGGCGACGATCAGGCACAGGAGTTCGAGGTCGGCCTCGGGATGGAAGATGACTCCAAGTCCGGCCATCAGCGAGCCGATTACCGTGAGACTGATTCCGGCAAGCACAGCTTTGATTGCTCCGGCCATGTTGAGTCCGAAAACCAACTCGAGACGAGTGATTGGAGTTACTAGATAGCCTTCGTGGACACCGCGCGCTTTGTCGTCGATGTATAACATGCCGCCGCCTATCATGACGGAGATATACATGGCGAGCGCCACGCAGGCGGGAAGCAGAAACTTCATGTAATTGACGTAGGGATAGAGCTCCACGATTTCGAGGGCAATGGCGTTGGCCAGGCGAGGCTGAATGACTGGTGTAGTTAGGGCGGTCACGAGCGACTGCATCTCGCCTTCCACCGAGGCAGAGGTAAACAGGTCGGAGTTATCGACGACCAGGCCGAGTTGCGGCGCATCCTGCGAGAACACGCGGCGGGAATACTGGGCGGGAATAATCACGGCGCCGTCGATTTTTCCAGTGCGGACGTCTTCGCGGGCCTGCAATTCGTTTTTGTATTCGATAGTGGTGAAAGTCTTGATGTTGACGGCAATGGCGTCGAAGCCTTCGCGCAGTTTTACAGCCTCCGGGCCGTGATCGTAGTCGACGATGGCCACGTGTGCGCCGACGATCTTGCCGCCGAAGGCGTTGCCCATGATGAGCAACTGCAGAATCGGCATCATCAGAGACATGATCATGAGAGTGGGCGAGCGGAAGAACTTGCGCATCTCGCGCTCGACAATGGCAAACATTCTATTCATGGCTGCATCCCTGGCCTGGGCGGCATGGTAAAGGCTGGGGGCTTGACCTGCTCGTCGCGAAGCTGGCGGCCAGTGTAGTGGACGAAAACATCGTCGAGGGTGGTGTTCTGCACGCTGAGCGAAGTGAGTGTTTCGCCCAGGGAGGCAGCTAACTCGACTAACTGCATGGTGGTCCTGGAGCCGGAGGAAGTTAGCACGCGATAGAAGCCTGCGCTTTCAGCCTGCACGCTGGTAACTCCGTCAAGACCTTCGAGGCGCGCCCGCCACTCGGGAGTTTCGCGATCGAAATGGACTTCGACGACGTTGGCTCCGGGAACGCTCCGCTTGAGTTCCTGCGGGGTGCCGAGTGCGACAAGCGTGCCATGATCGACAATGGCGATACGGTCGCAAAGCTTGTCCGCCTCCTCCATGTAATGGGTGGTAAGGAGCATGGTGAGGTGGCGCGTGGTGCGCAGCTTGTCGAGCATCTCCCAAACGGCGATGCGGGAGACTGGATCGAGGCCGGTGGTGGGCTCGTCCAGAAAGAAGATCTGAGGATTGTGGACCAGGCCTCGGGCGATTTCAACGCGCCGGCGCATTCCTCCAGAGAGCGTCTTGACTTGCGCTCCGCGCCACTTGACCAGGTCCACGGCCTGGAGGACATCGTTAATGTTTTTTATGCGTTCGGCCTTGGGAACGCTGTAGAGCTTTGCATAAATGTTGAGGTTCTCTTCGACCGTGAGGTCGGGGTCGCTGGTCAAAGCCTGGGGAATTACGCCGATCATGCCGCGGACAGCATCGGGGTCATTGGCGACATCGTGGCCGGCGATGGAGGCCTTGCCGGAGGTAATCGGCACAAGCGTCGTCATCATGCGGATCAGCGTGCTTTTACCGGCGCCGTTGGGACCGAGGAGGCCGAAGATTTCGCCATCGGCAACGGAAAAGCTGACGCCTTTCACAGCTTCAAAGGCGCCGTACTTCTTAACGATGTTCTCCACCTGAATCGCAGCCGTGGGCTGTTTTGTGTTTTGGTTGAGGTCTTCGGCTGGGGCGGTCATTGCTTCACCAGCTTGTTTTTGGGGATATAAACTTCGGCGGTCATGCCTGGAACAAACCGCTCAGACGGGTTATCGATGAGCAGCTTCAACTGGATGGTCTTGATGTCGCGCTTGCGGCTGCTGACGTCGCGCTGGGTTGCGAAGTCGGCCTCGGCAGCCTTGTTGATGACCTTGCCCTGCAGAGCCGCGCCTGAGGGCATCACAACACGGAGCGAATCGCCAAGCTGCACAGCATCGGCCTGGGTCTCAGGCAGCGGAGCGTACACCCAGGTCTCGGTCAAATCCATGATGGTGACGATGGTTGCACCCGCGGCCACCACTTCTCCCTGCCGAGCCGCGCGCACATTGACCTTGCCGCTCACCGGAGCGAAGACCTGCGAATAGCCGACTTCGACTTTTGCCTGCTCAGCAAGGGCACGGGCATTTTCGACTTCGCCACGAGTGGAGTCGACCGTGCGCGCAGCGACATTGGTGAGCATTTCATGAGCGCGGGCCTGACGAAGCGAGGCTTCGGCGGCGGCAACATTTTCCCGGGCCGCATCCACGGCGGCTTTTGAGGCTTGCAGGCTGGTAGCTGCTTCGTCCTTGGCTTGCTGGCTCATGATTCCCTGCTGGGCCAGTGCGACGGTGCGGCTGGTGTCGGCCTTCTGGTGGTCGTAGTTTGCCTCGGCCTGGGCCAGCGAAGCTTTTGCGGCACTGAGCTGCGCTTCGGCGTTCACGGCGGCGCTGCCAGTCTCACCGCGAGTCTGGCGCTCGGTTTCAACGGTCTCGCCAAGCTTGAACGACTGGCTGCTGGCAGTAGCTTCCGCGGCCTTGCGCGCAGCCTGCAGGTCATCGCTCTCGATGATGGCGATAAGCTGCCCGGCCTTGACGTCCTGGCCTTCGTCTACGGTAAGTGTCTGAATGCGGCCAGGGATTTTGGCACTGACGAGCACTTCGTTGGCGTCAACGGTGCCTATCAGCTGCAAATCGCCGGTAGGGCGAACCGTGACGAAATACCAGATCAGGGAGCCGATAGTAAGCAGGCCCAGGATTAGAAAAACTCGGTTACGTGCGTTCACTTGGTCCTCACTCCGTCTGAAATCTTTACCTTCGCTTCATTTCCCGAGGTTCGAGAGTCCGATAATCCCCCGAAACCGAGTATGCCACAATTTGTTAATCATGGTTAACTTATTATCTTAATATTAATTATTTGAAGGTCTCCTGCAGATGAATGGGCATTGAGCGATAGGCTCAAGGACCCAGCCGTGAGCAGGCCTAGAACTCGGAAAAATCTGGCTATTGTCTTCATTTTGGCCTCACTTCATAGGTCGTAGATGGAGCAAGGTTTATTGTGAAACTCTCGATTTTCTCCGTGTGCGATTGATCGGTAGGCAAATCGATGTGCTGCGGCATGGGCGTATCGGCTAATACGCGTGTAGCCACCTCGGTTCCGTGCGCGCGGTCCATGAAGATGGCCTGGCCAAGGAACTCGGCAGAGGCCTTGCGGCGGAATTCGAGCGCGCTCCGCTCCA
>Ga0302195_10000591_pt1 | contig 28186 bp, 27 predicted proteins | sample II_Bog_N1_2_FD_198778 | JGI IMG/M metagenome (GOLD analysis project Ga0302195, IMG submission 198778) | Peat permafrost microbial communities from Stordalen Mire near Abisko, Sweden - II_Bog_N1_2 | ecosystem: Environmental > Terrestrial > Soil > Wetlands > Peat | place: Sweden: Abisko...
CGGCAGCAACAGCCGCAGCAGCAGAAAACCACCCACCCCGGCAAAGAACACCAGCGCCATGCGGATCCCCGGTTCGCGGTTCACCTCCGGCACCAGGTCCGTCGCCGCCACATAGAGCGCAACTCCGGCAGACACCGGCAGCCCATAGGGCAACAACTGCGGCACCAGTTCGATCACCAACACGCCGCACAACGTTGCAGCCGCCAGCACCACCGCGGAATAAAACGCCATCGACCGGCTGCGTCCGCTGGCAAGCATCACGCTGGCCATCGTGAACCCCTCCGGCGCCTTGTGCAGCAGGATGGCGAGAAAGATCAGCATCCCCAGCCAGTTCGACACCACAAAACCCGAACCGATAGCAACGCCGTCAAACAGCGCATGCACACTCAACCCCACCATGACCGAGTTGCCGGTATGCCGCGAGACAAACTCACCGTGGTGCGTCTCCTCGCCAAAGTGGAAGTGGGCATTGATGGTGTGTTCGAGCAGGTGCACCACGCAGTAGCCGGCCATGATCAACACCGGCCCCAGCCGCGGGCTGAGTTTCAAGCTCTCCGGCGCCATCTCGATGACGGCGGTGGCCATCAGGAACCCCGCGCCCAGCGCGACAAAGTAGCGCAAGTAACGCTCCACGCCGCGGGCGCGCACCAGCACGAGGCCGCCGGCGATATCGGCGAGCGCGGCAATGGTGCCCAGCAGCAGTGAGAGCTTCAGCATCGGGTCAACCGCTGTGCCGGATGTGCATCACATCGCCATCCTGCACCACGTAGTCCTTGCCTTCCAGGCGCAACGTGCCCTTGCCGCGTGCCGCCGCCTCTGACCCCGCCTCCAGCAGCGCGTCCCAGCGAATGGTCTCCGCGCGAATGAAGTGGTGCTCCAGATCCGAGTGAATCGCGCCCGCGCCCTGCGGCGCCTTTGAGCCCAGCGGAATGGTCCACGCGCGGCACTCGTCCTCGCCCGCGGTGAAAAAGCTGATCAGCCCCAGCAGCTCATAGCTCTTGCGGATCAGCCGCACCAGCCCGCTCTCACGCAGGCCGTAGCTGCCCAGGAACTCCGCGGCCTCTTCGTCGTCCATCTCCGCCAGTTCGGCCTCCACCTTGCCGCAGATGGCGGTTGCCCCGGCATTGGGCCTGCCGGCCACTTCATCCAATTTAAAAGCGCCAACGGCGCCTTCAAGGTCGTCGCCCAGCGTGGTGCTCTCGCCAATGTTGAGCGCGTAGAGAATCGGTTTCTGCGACAGGAACATGAAGCCCTTGATCAGCTTCTTTTCGTCCGCCGTCATCTCGAGTTCGCGCAGCGGCTGCTCCTGCTCGAGCGCTTCCTTCGATCGCAGTAGCAGTGCCTGTTCGCGCTCGAGCTCACTGGTGCGGCCTTTTTTCAGATCTCTTTCGAGGCGCTCCAGCCGCTTCTCCACCTGCGTCAGGTCGCTGATCATCAGGTCGAACTCCACACTCTTGATGTCGCGCAAGGGATCGATAGGGCCCACGTGTGCAATGGACTCGTTCTCAAAGGCGCGCAGCACGTGGATCAGCGCATCCACATTGCGCAGGCTGGTCAGGAACGCGGTCTCCTTCAGCGCCTCCTGGCCGATGGCCGCCACGTCCACGTACTCCACCGTCGCAAACGTCGTCTTCTTGGGCGAGTAGAGCGCGGCGAGCTTTTCCAGCCGCTCGTCGGGCACGCGCGCCACGCCGATGTGTGCCTCGCGCGAGTGGCCGCGGTCTTCGAGCTTGGCTTTGGTCAAAATTTTGAATAGCGAAGTCTTGCCCACCTGGGGCAGGCCGATAATGCCAGTTTTCATCTGCGTCCTATCTCGATCCGAATCGCGGCCCCGCACCATGAACGGCGCGCGTCAAGGCCATCTTCGATGATACAAGACGACGGACGAAGGGGCTGAGGGACCAGCGATTAGGGACCAAGGGACCAGGGACTTAAGACGAGTGGCTCACATTAAAGGCTTGCCGAATGCGGGAGAGAAGATGTCGAAGCGAGAATTCGCTCCGCTACGTTCCGAAAGGCAGGCGAGCGCTTGTCAAGATCCTCCTCGTTGAACGGGCCGAACAAGCGGGACCAAATCGAGCGGATCAATTTGACAAGGTCTTCTTCCAAGACCTCGCGCTCTTCGATCGCCGCCAAAGCCTGGACGATGCTTTGCGCCTCGGGCGCGTATTCGTTTTCCGGGGCGCCAGCCTCAACGAGCGACTCAATATCCTCGTCTTTCAGCGCCTCATTGACAATCGACTCAGCCACGATCATGTCTTTCCCTTGGTCCCCTGGTCCCTTGGTCCCCTGGTCCCTTGGTCCCTAGCTTTTCACGCTCTCCGCTCGCGCCACAAGCACCACCGTCACAAGGCCCATCAGCAGGATCACCATCTCCACATGCTCGCTGCGGTTGTGCAGCCGGTTGAAGTGGATGGTGTTGGGGTTTGTGGTGTCACTGGTGTCGATTGCTCCGCCCGCGGCGATGCGGTCGCGCTCCATGGCGGGAATGATGCCGAACTGCGCGTAGACCGTAGCGCCAATCATCAGCACCACCAGCGCCATCGGCAACAGCACGCTGCGCGGCTTGTACATGCCCCACGCCGGCGCCAGCGCCAGCAGCGCGAGGGCGACCATGCCCGACACCAGCCCCATGCCGTGCAGAATGCGCAGCAGCTGCCCGACGATGGTGCCGGCAAGATGCGTCTGCGGTTGCAGCGTGGTGAAGGTCACTGCGGCGACGACGGGAAAGAAGATCTCCCCGCCCAGCCAGACAATCAGCGCGAGATAAAGCAGCGTGCGAAGCACAGTCTTCAAGCGCATCTCCTGAAACAACGCCTAGGATACACCGCATGGCTGGATGCGGGGCAACCCCCAACGCTGGCTGACTCGCTGGCTAGCTGACCAGTTGCCCGGCTACTTGCGATCCAGCGCCCGCTTCAAGACCGTCTCCAGCGCCGCCTTCACCCGCGCGTATTCCTCGGCGTCAATCGCGCCGCCGATCTTCTCGCTCTCGAGGGTAAACAGCTCTTCCTTCAGCACGCTCAGCAGCTGCGAGTTCTTCGCCGCGGGCGAGGCAAACGAGGGATACGCCGCAGCCACCGCGCTGGTGTCGATCGCGTGCGCAGGCGCATTCGGAGGCGCGCCGGCCGGCTTGCGCAGCAGGAACGCGGCCGCTGCGGCGAGGAGTAATCCCAGCCCGCCCAGAATCCACCACTTGTACTTGGTGAGCGGATCGGGCGTGCCGATGGGGTTGCCGATGCCGCCGCCGGGCTGGCCGCCCGCCGGCTGCGCATCGCTGGTGGTGGCGCCCTGTTCCTGCCCGCCCATGCCCGCAGGCTGCTGCGCGCCGGGCGTGCCCTGGTTCTCGCGCGGCATGGCTCCGGTGCCGGCCACAGTGAAGTCAATCGCCTTGCCCGGCGTCACGTTCTTCAGCACGTAGGTCTGAATGTTCGGGTCCTCTGGCACGGATGTAAACGCGTCGCCGGAGGAAGCCGTGAACGTCATGCTCTTGGGCATCAGCACCGCCACGTTCGCGGCCGGCAGCGTCTCCTGGGCATGAAACGTGAACTTCTCGCCGCTGTACGGTACGTGATAGGAGAGCTGAAACAGCGTGTCCTTGTCGCCATCGTCGGGCTGAATGGGAAAGTTGAACGCGTAGTGGCCCTTCGGACCGTCCGGGTCCATCTTGATCGTCGTCGGCAGGCCATTGGGGCGCTGCCCGCCCACGCCGTCTACCACTGCGTCCGCCGGCAACACAACCTGGAACGACTTGGCGCTCCACTGCGTGGTGGGCGGGGAGCTGGTGTTGTGCACGAAGTAGCGCTCCGTTACTTTGAGCTGGCCACTGTCGGTTTCGACTTCGAGCACGTCGGCCTCGATGGAGACGCCCTGCACTTTCGAGGCGACATCGTACACCGTGATGTTGGCCGGTGCAGCGCCCTGCGGAGCAGCCACAAAGTAGCCGGCGCCCTGGTGGGTCACGCGGACAAGGTACGGGCTGCTGCCCGGCTCGACGAGGGAGTAGTGTCCGTTGGCGTCGGTGGTGGCGTGGGCCACTTCGCCCATGCCGGCCTGCACATCGACCAGGACGACGGGATCGCCCGCCGCCGGCTTGCCGGTGGTCTTGTTGGTGACCGTGCCGGTCACGGTGGTGGCGTGAGCCAAAGCGCCCGCGAGCAGCAAAGCAGAGGCCGCGGCAAAAGTGCGAAATGCAATTCGTGTCGATTTCATAGTCGTGAAGTTTCCTATCGGTACAGCATGGGTGGATCGGGGTGGAACGAAGAGCAACCGCAGGTCCTTCGACTCCCTGGGCTGGGCTCCGGTGGCTCCTCATGAACAGGGAATTTTCGCCACGCCCCTACGGGGCTGGAGATTGATTTTGGCTTCATTCCCAGGACAGCGCTTCGCTCGTCCTGGGCTATTTTCTTGCCGCCCCTCCGGGGCTGACGTTGGCGCACCCTGGTCATCCCCGCTGTACCCCCGGACGCGGGTCATGGCGCTCAGGATGACAAACAGAATTGAGTTTCAGGCATGCTGCAGATGCTCAATCTCGGCCAGCAGCACCGCCGCTTCATTCTCCAGCTGGGCGCGCTGCACTTCGAAATCCTCTTCCGGATATTTGCCCGCCTTGTACTCGAAGTTCAGATCGCGCAGGTTCTCATAGAGCTGCTCCTTGCGCTCCAGGAGAAAATCGAGGCGCGTCTTCTCGCGCTGGCTGGCGAAGACGTTCTCCGGCCAAAAGGTATAAATTCCCAGCGCAATTGCCAGACATGCTCCGGCGATAAATCCATCCAGGCTCGTCATCTCTCAAAATCCTCCATCGCCGCCGGTGTCGTGGCGAATCTGTTCACGGCGCTCGCGCTCGGCCGGGTCCAGGATAGATGCATCCAGCGCCGGCCCTGTCGCGGTTCGGCTCACCGACCAGCGCCGCACAAGAAGAAATACGCCGAGCGTAGCCGCCGCCAGCACCGCAAAGGGCGCAATCCACGCCACCAGGTCAAAGCCCTTGGTGGTGGGCGCGGCCAGCACTGTAGCGCCGTATTTAGCGGCGAACGAGTCCAGAATCTGCTGGTCGCCCTTGCCGCCGGCAATGGCGTCGGTCAACTCGGTGCGCATGGGGCCGCTTGATGGACAACTCACGTGGTTGCACTCGCCCAGGAGCTGATTGCAGCCGCAGGCGCACATCATGCGGTGGCCGAGGTTGTCGAAGCGGGAGCTGGCATCGGTTGCGCCCAGGCTGAAGCACACCGCAATCGCCAGCACCGCTGCTTCCGCCGCTCTTGTCCAGAAGGCAAGTCGTCTCACAGGTGGCCTCCCTTGAGCGCCGGTTCGCCTGGCGCTATTCGCGCCGGAACCCGCAGTGAAGCTGTCGACGGCGACAGCGACGGAACCAGTGCGATGAGCGTGCCGAAGACGATCACTACCAGCCCGGCCCAGATCCACCCCACCAGCGGATTCAGGAACGCCTTGATGATCGGCTGCCCTGTATCCGGGTTCGTGCCCTCATAGACGACGTACAAATCCCAGCTGGGCACGGAGTGAATGGCCACCATGGTCTGCGGCTGTTCGGTGGCCAGGTAAATGCGCTTCTCCGGCGCCATCTGGAACTGCTTCTTGCCGTCGCGATAGACGTCCATCAGCGCGTACTCGGAGTTGAAGTTCAGATTCGAGTCCTGCGTGAAGCCGACGCACTCGAGCGTATAGGGACCGATGCTCATCTTGTCGTGCAGCGCCAGCTCGCTCTCGGTGTTCTTGTTGAATGCCGAGCCGGCCAGGCCGATCATGACAATCACCACGCCGATGTGGATGATGTAGCCGCCGTAGCGCCGCGTGCTGCGCCGCGTCAGCAGCCACGTGGACGAGATCAGGTTCCTGCCCGTCTGCCGCGAGATCACCCCGGCCCCGCGGATAAACTCGCTGAAGATCGCCGTCAGCACCGCGGCCGACATGGCGAAACACACCAGCGCGTAGAATGCGCCCTGCTGGAACGCGCCGTCCTTCCAGGGCAGATCGCCCACGGCGAGACAGACAGCCACCGTGACCCACAGCATGATCACCGGCAGCACAAAGTTGCGCTTGATGCTCTTGAGCGATGCCGAGCGCCACGGCAAGAGCGGGCCTACGCCGGTGAGGAACAAGAGGAAGATGCCTACGGGAAGCTCGACCTTGTTGTACCAGGGCGGTCCCATGGTCACCTTGTGACCTTCCACGTACTCAGAGACCACCGGATAAAGCGTGCCGAGCAGGATGACGAAGCAAGCCGTCAGCAGGACCAGGTTGTTGAACAGGAAGCTGGCCTCGCGGCTGACCATGGATTCAAGCTGGTGCTCGCTCTTCAAATGGCTGTGCTGGAGGATGTAGGTGAAGATGCAGACGGCGAGCACGATGCCCATGAAGACCACGAACCATGTGCCGATGGAGGACTGGGCGAAGGCATGGACGGAGCTGACCAGGCCGGCGCGGGTGAGCAGCGTGCCCAGCAGCGTGAGCAGGAAGGTGACAAAGATCAGCCACACATTCCAGCTCTTCATCATGCCTTTCTTCTCTTGCATCATGACCGAGTGGAGAAAGGCGGTGCCGGTAAGCCAGGGCATCAGGCTGGCGTTCTCGACCGGGTCCCATCCCCAGTAGCCGCCCCAGCCGAGCACGGCATAGGCCCAGTGCATGCCCAGAAAGATGCCGAAGGTCAAAAACAGCCAGGTAACCAGCGTCCAGACGCGGGTGATCTTGATCCACTTCTCACCCGGATAGCGCATCATGAGCGCGCCCAGCGCAAAGCAGAAGGGAACTGAGAAGCCCACGTAGCCCAGGTAGAGCATGGGAGGATGGATCACCATCTCCGGATACTGGAGCAGCGGATTGAGGCCGTTGCCGTCCTGCGGAATGGCGCCCTGCCAGACCGCGAACGGCGTCGCGGAGAAGCAGAGAATCGACAGGAAAAACACCTGGATGCCGGCCAGAATCGTTCCCGCATACGCGTATAGCTTCACGTCGGTCTTGTGCGTGAGCCGCAGCACAAAGCCGTAGGCGGCAAGCAGCCACGCCCACAAGAGCAGCGAACCCTCCTGGCCGCTCCACAGTGCGGAGAACTTGTACGGGCCCGGCAGCGCGCGATTCGAGTGTTCCAGAATATAGGTGATCGAGAAGTCGTTGGTGAAGACTGAATAGATCAGCGCGAAGGCCGCGGCCGTCACCGCCAGGAATCCGGCGATCCCTGCCCGCCGCGCCGTATCCGCCAGCCGCTCCGGAGAAACCGCCGTGCCTTGTCCGGTGGCAATCACCCGCAGCGCAAACGCGCCCGCCAGCAGGTTATACGCCGCCAGTGCCAGGCCAATCAAAAGTGCAAAACTACCAAAGGCTGCCATGAATTAGAACTCCACGATGATTCTCGCACGCAGGGGGAACGGCAAGCATGCCCGCGCCCGCGGAATCAGGGTCATTCCGATCCCGCTCAAGCGCTATTCTCATGCCATCATAGGCCTTCCGCTTGTGATATGGCTCACACCAAAGATGGAGGGTTGGGCTGGGTCGCCGATCACCGGCTGAATCGGCAGAAAGCCCGCGAGCTTCGGCCCGCTGGGGTCCATCGAGGATTGCCCGGGGTGAACTCAGCGGTTGGGGACGAAACCCTGGGATGGGCGGCAATGGATTGCGCGCAAGCTCCTATTGGAATTCGGCCGAAAGCCGATACGTTGTCCATGCGGTCTTTGAAGATTTCCCACACCATCTACCTGCTCCTCGGCGCCGCCCTACTCGCCGGCGGATCAGCCTCCACCTACCTCATGCTGCGATGTGCCTCCATCAGCGCCAGTTATGCGGCCATCATCCATGGCGAGATCGCCCAGGCGCAACAGGTGCGCGTGCTCCAGGTCACCTTCAAAAAGCAGGTCCAGGCCTGGAAGGACATCCTCATCCGGGGCAAAGACGACGCCGCACTGTCCAAATATGGGACAGAGTTCCACTCCCTCGCCGACCAGGTCCAGTCCGGCAGCGGCGCGCTCGCGAGCCGGATCGGCGATGAGCAGGCCCGTTCCGGCCTGGAGAGTTTCGCCCAGCAGCACCAGCAGCTCGACGCCGCCTATGCCGCCGCCCTGGCCGACTACACGCGGTCCCGCGACTTCACCCAGGCCGACGCCGCGCTGAAGGGCAAGGATCGCCCGCCTACTGACTCGCTCGACCAGGTTGTCAGCCGGCTCTCGGAGCTGGCCGGGTCCGTCCCCGCTGCCGAGGCCGCACGGCTGCAGCGCGAGCAGGGCGTGCTGATCGTGATTCTGGCGCTGCTGTGGCTGGCCCTGGGCGTGTGGAGCGTGGTGTTTGCCCGCTCGCTCGGGCTGCGCATGGACCTCGGCGTTCACTTCGTCCGCACCATCGCCGAGGGCGACCTGACCGCCGCCGAGCCCGAGCAGGGGCGCACTGACGAACTCGGCATCCTCATCCAGGCCATGGCCCAGATGCGCGACCGGCTGCGCGCCGTGGTGGGCGAGATCCAATCTGTCGCCAACTGGCTCGGTCAGGGTGCTGAAAATGTCTCCAGTTCATCGTACGAGATCGCCGCCGCCGCCACCGAGCAGCGCGGGCAGTCCGCGCAGGTGGCAGCCGCGCTTGAGGAGATGATCTCCAGCGCCCGCGAGGTAACCCAGCACTGCCACGAGGCGGCCGCGCATGCCGTGAAAACCGAAGACCTGGCCGTAGGAAGCTGTCGCACCGTCGAAGCCGTCGCCGAGGAAGTACGCACCCTGGCCGCGGAAGCCCGGCAGAACGCCGTGAGCGTGCAGCAGCTCGGCGAGCGCTCCCGGCAGATTGGCCAGGTCGTCACCCTGATTCAGGAGATCGCCGGGCAGACCAACCTGCTGGCCCTCAACGCCGCCATCGAGTCCGCCCGCGCCGGCGAGCACGGGCGCGGCTTTGCCGTCGTTGCCGGCGAGGTCCGCCGCCTGGCCGAGCGCACCACCAACGCCACCAAGGAGATCGCAGACGCCGTGCTCTCCATCCAGCAGGGAACCCAGCACGCGGTCGACAGCATTCGCGAGAGCTCAGAGCGCGTGGAAAAAAGCGTCGTCACCGCCGATGCCGCCGCCCACTCCCTCACCCTGCTCGGCCAAAGCACCGACGAGGTCCGCCAGCGCATTGCGCAGATCGCGCAGGCCTCCGAGGAGCAGACGCAGGCTTCCGGCATGGTCGGCCAGTCCATGAACGAGATTGCCAACAGCATTTCCGCATCTTCAGAAGGCGCCGAGCTGAGCTCGAAGACCGCCAATGAGCTCGTCCAACTGGCCGAGCAGCTCACCCAACAAAGCCGCCAGTTCAAGACCGGCGCCGAAGGGGCGAAGCCGAAGCTGGTCCCGCGCAGGAGCCGCGCCGCCTAGCGCCGCAGGTTTTGGGCGCCCCAGGTCTCGTCCGCCGCGGCAGAAGACCTGGGAAAGCACGAACCCGTGCCCGTCAAGCTGCGACGATAAAAAGCTCATTGGACGGCAAAGTCATGCTGGCCCGGCGGATCGGCAAATGCGACAATCGCAATCAGCGGAGGAACGATGGAACCCTCTATTCGCCCGCTCCTTGCCCATGCCTGCATCGCCGCGATGGCCCTCGTTGTCTGCAACCCTGCGCGGGGGCTTGCAGGTCCTCACTCTCCGATAGCTTCCGCTCCGGCCGCAGCGGGCCAGTCAGGCGGGGTGGAGATGGAGCAGACGCTCTATGTACAGGCCCCCGACTGGAGCGGGCCCAAGGGAGACAGCATTGTGCTTGTCTGGCTGCCGGAGCCGCTTGAGAGCACCTGCGTCGGCAGGACAATGAAAGAATGCTTCAATATCGATTACTGCATCCGCACCACAAACCCCAGCAGCCCGCAATGCAGGAATCTCGGCATTCCCCGTGCCAGCCTGCCGCACTACCCTGCGGAGATGCAGCCGCGGCGCGCGATTAGCGTCGTCCTGCGGTCCCTGGGAGACACCGATGGCTTCAACCTTCTGAAAGATTTCTACAAGAGCGCCCCCAGCGACTCCCTTCGGCGGCTCTCATCAGACACGACTATCCGCGCCCGCATCCGCTATAACAACAACCCTTCGTTCGAGGGCTTTACTCTGCTTGAAGTGCTCTCCGCCCCATAGCATCGCGGCCTGCGCCATGGGCAATCCCGCAGTAAGCGCCATCCTCGTGTGGTCCGCCACAAATAGGGTCATTTTCAAACGGCTCAACATCGAAATCGAATTGCCTGAAACCATCCCTCGGGGGCTATAGCTGTTCTCCAATTCATGTGCTCTATTTAGTTCCGTGCAAGGTGGCTTTTTCTTAAGGAAAAAGCCACTTATCATCGTGCTTTCGGTGTACAGAAATTGGAGAACAGCTATAAAGCCCAGGTCATTCCAAGCCGTTTGTGGCACGATCCGCCGCGGCGTATCGTGCCCTTTCAAAACATAAACGGCCATCTGTGTGGCGGACACCACTAGCCCAGCAAGAACTCCTTGTCCCGCAGTTCCTTGATCCGGTCGCGCAGCTTGGCGGCTCGCTCAAACTCGAACTTCTTCGCCGCCTCGCGCATCTCGGCTTCCATCTTTTCGAGGAACGCTTCCAGCTCGGCCTGGGTTTTGAAGTCGGGCAGGCCGGCTGCTTCTTCCACTTCGACGTCGCCGTACTCGGCCTTCAATATCTGCGCGAGGCCCATGTCCATGGTGTTGATGATCGACTGCGGCGTAATGCCGTGCTCCTCGTTGTAGGCCACCTGCACCGTGCGCCGCCGGTCGGTCTCGTCCATGGCGCGGCGCATGGAGTCGGTGATCTTGTCCGCATAGAGAATCGCCTTGCCTTCGAGATGCCGCGCGGCGCGGCCCATGGTCTGGATCAGCGACCCCGTCGAGCGCAGAAAGCCTTCCTTGTCCGCATCGAGAATGGCCACCAGCGAAACCTCCGGGAGGTCGAGGCCTTCGCGCAGCAGGTTGATGCCGATCAGAACGTCGTACTCGCCCTTGCGCAGGCCGGCGAGCAGCTTGACGCGCTCCAGCGTCTCAATCTCCGAGTGCATGTAGCGGCACTTGACGCCCACCTCGGTGTAGTAGCCGGCCAGGTCTTCTGACATGCGCTTGGTCAGAGTGGTCACCAGGACGCGCTCGTTCTTTTTGGCGCGGTCGCGAATCTCGGCGAGCAAGTCGTCGATCTGGCCTTTAACAGGGCGGATTTCGACTTCGGGATCGATGAGGCCGGTGGGGCGAATCACCTGTTCCACCACCACGCCCGCTGATTTGGTGAGCTCATAGGGTCCAGGCGTTGCTGAAACATAAATCGTCTGGTGAATCCGGTTCTCGAACTCTTCAAACTTGAGCGGGCGGTTGTCGCGCGCGGAGGGCAGGCGGAAGCCGTAGTCGACCAGGTTCTGCTTGCGGCTTTGATCGCCGAACCACATGCCATGCACCTGCGGAATGGTCGCGTGGCTCTCATCGACAAAGAGCAGAAAGTCGCGGGGAAAATAATCCAGCAGGGTGGGTGGGGCCTCACCGGGCAGGCGGCCCGAGAAGTGGCGGGAGTAGTTCTCGATCCCGTGGCAGTAGCCCATGGACTTGATCATCTCCAGATCGAAGCGGGTGCGCTGGTGGACGCGCTGGGCCTCGACCATGCGGCCTTCGGACTCGAGATAAGGCACCCACTCGTTGAGCTCCTTGACGATGGAGTCGACTGCCTCGGCCTTGCGCTCGGGCTGCACCACGTAGTGGCTCTTGGGATAGATGGGCAGGCGCGCATACTTCTGCTTGACGGTGCCGAAGAGCGGGTCGATTTGAGAGAGCGACTCGATCTCGTCGCCGAACATTTCAATGCGGTAGGCGGTCTCGTCATAGGTGGGGAAGACCTCGATCACGTCGCCACGGACGCGGAAGGTGCCGCGGCGGAAGTCGGTGTCGTTGCGCTCGTAGAGGATCTCGACGAGGCGGCGGAGGATGTCTTTGCGGCTGATGCGCTGGCCTTTTTCGAGAAGCAGCAGCATGCCGTAGTAGGCCTCCGGCGAGCCGAGACCGTAGATGCAGCTGACGGAGCTGACGATGATTGAATCGCGGCGCTCGAAAAGGCTGCGGGTGGCGGAGAGGCGGAGTTTGTCCAGCTCCTCGTTGACCGTGGCTTCCTTCTCGATGTAGAGATCGCCGGCGGGAATGTAAGCCTCCGGCTGGTAGTAGTCGTAGTAGCTGACGAAATATTCCACCGCGTTGCCGGGAAAGAACTGCTTGAACTCGTGATAGAGCTGCGCGGCGAGGGTCTTGTTGTGGGCCAGAATGAGGGCGGGGCGCTGCGACTGCTCAATGACCTTGGCCATGGTGAAGGTTTTGCCGGAGCCGGTGACGCCGAGGAGCACCTGGTGCTTCTCGCCGGCGGCGAGGCCCTCGACCAGCTCGGCAATGGCGCGGGGCTGATCTCCGCGCGGTTTGTAACTGGTCACCAGTTGAAAATCCATGCCTGATTATAGCCCAATGGCGAATAAAAAGCGAAAGCGCGAAGAGGTTTCTCATAGAATGGAGGCTCGGTTGCGTCAATGCGGATTGTGATGGATACATCGGTGCTTGTTGCGGCACTGCGCTCGCGGCTGGGTGCGAGCGCGGCGCTGGTCAAGGAAATTGCCGCCAACAGGTTGGTGCTTGTGGCGAGCCCCGCGCTGTTCCTGGAATATGAGGCCGTGCTCAAGCGCGAAGAACACGGTCTCCCGGCGCAATTTGTGGACGGCTTTCTTGCGGAACTGGCGCTATGCATCTCTCCGGTGGAAATCCGGTTCGTCTGGCGGCCTCAGTTGCAGGATGCGGACGGCGAAATGGTCCTCGAAGCGGCGATTAACGGGCAGGCCGAGGCAATTGTGACGCATAATAGAAGAGACTTCGAGCCCGCAACCGAGCGCTTTGGGATCGAGGTTTTGTCGCCGGCAGAATTGCTCGGGCAGCTCAGGCGGAAAGGGAGCGAAGCATGACGCGTGTATTCGATCTGCCGGATTCGCTCGTGAAACGCGCCGAGGAGTTGGCGCGTGAAGATGGCGTCTCCCTGGATGTTTGGGTGACCTCCGCACTGGCCCAGAAGATCGGCGCGGTCGAGACCGCCGCTGAGTTCTTCCGGCGCAGATCCTCAGGCGCGGGCAAGGGGCTGAGTTCCTACCTCGACCTCGTTCCGGATCACGCTCCCATGCCGGGCGACGAGCTGCCGACGGCCTGAAGCCTTCTCGCAAAGCCTGAAAATCCAGACCTGGCACACACCGCCCAGGAGCCACAAGGCATCACCCACACCAAAGGCGCGACGGAATGTTGAATCAAAGGCAACTGCCGATTGGCCGGTCACTCGGGAACTATGGAGAACTGCTAATACATTCGAACGTCTGAAGGTTCGGGTGGAAAGCGTTCACCACGGCCCGGGATGCACAAGCATCCAGTTCTGAATCCTCTGCGCCTACCGCCTGGGTTCCCAAAATCTCGTCTTCAACCCCTGCAACATAACGATCCCGTGCAGAATCCAATCACCCCACACGCCATTGCAGCGGGCAAAACTCGGCGAGCCGGGCGAAGTCCCGCGCATTGGCCGTGATGACTTCAATGCCAGATCGCGCTGCGCTCGCGGCGAGCAACGCATCGTTGGTCAGCCGGCCGCGCCCGATCCGCTCAAACCCATACTTTGCGCCAACCTTTGCCAGCATCCGCCCGGTCTCGGTCCAGTCGCTCAGATTCGGGACCAGCACACGCCGGGCCCTCTCGAAATCCCTCTTCAGTTTCCCGATGAGTCTCGCCGCCGCCGCGTCCGCACCTGCATAGAGTTCTTCCAGCACCACCGAACTGACCCAGATGGGCGCTCTCCCGCGCCAACGCTCGAAGATCAGCCCGGCCTCCCGATCCTGCCGAAACGCGCCGATGTACACCGAAGAGTGGAACAAAACCTGCATTCGCCTTACTCCAGCACGCCGTACACATCCTGTATGGAGGCCTTGGAGCGAACAAACCGGTCATGCGACCGATTCGCGGTGCGATTCCGCTCGTGTTCCAAGATCGCGATGTCGATGGCGCGCTCCACGGTCTCGGTCTCCGTGGGAGCATCCAGCAGCTTCTGTGCGCGCTTGAGCTTCGCGGCGTCAAGGCGGAAATGCTTGTGAACTACAGTCGCTCTTGCCGTTTCCATATCGCCCTCGATTCACTTAGCGTACCACCGATGTGTACAGATGCTGGAATTGTGTACACGGTCTCCCCGGGCCGAGATGCTGCCCATTCAAGGGTGTGCGCGCCGACCTGGACGCAATCGAAACCCGCATCTCGATCTGGATTCCCCAGGCTCCTCAACCGCCGGTTGCCGCCGCCTGCCCGCCCGGCTTATACTCGGCGCAGCAATCCGATACCAACCAGGCATCCCAGCGCCGCATCGCTTCCCCTTTTCCCGGCCGGTCAGCGTGATGCACAATCGAACTGGAGCCATGGATGCGTCCTTCTGATTCCCCGGAAGTGATCGCGTCGGCTGTGGCTGAGCAGGAGTGGGCGCGGGTCTCTCGGACTGCGCTGGCAAACCTGTTTTCAGTTTCGCCGAATGCGATCTTTATCACCGACGATCGAGGCGTGATCCACAGCGCCAACCCGCGCGCGACGGATCTGTTTGGCTACTCGAACGCGGAGCTGGTCGGCAAGTCGATTGACATGCTTCTGCCCGAGCGTTTTCGGGGCCGGCACCCCAGCCACCGCGAAAACTTCAACGCCCATCCCCGCACCCGGCAGATGGGCGCGGCGCTCAACCTGTTCGGCCTGCGCAAAGACGGGGCCGAGTTTCCTGTCGACATCCTGCTCAAGCCGCTTGAAACCGCCTCCGGCCCCGCGGTGCTGAGCTTTGTTCGGGACAACACTGAGCAGCACGAGGCCCAGATTGCCCTGCGCCGCGCCGACCTCCAGTTGCGCTCGGTCATGGCCAGCATCCAGGACTACGCCATCTATCTGCTCGACCCGCAGGGCTCTGTGATGACCTGGAACTCGGGCGCCGAGCGCATCAAGGGCTATACGGCGGACGACATTGTCGGCTCGCACTTCTCCCGCTTCTTTACCCAGGAGGACATGGACCGCGGCCGCCCCGCCGAGCTGCTTCGCCTGGCCGCCGCCCGCGGCCGCATGGAAGAGGAAGCCTGGCGCGTCCGCAAGGACGGCTCCCGCTTCTGGGCCGACGTGGTGCTCTCGGCCATCCGCGACGACACCGGCCAGCTGACCGGCTACGCGAAGGTGACGCGCGACTTCACGGACCGCAAGCGCGCCGAGGAAGCCGTGATGCTGCAGTTGAGCACGGCGCTGATGGCCAACCTGGATATCGGCAAGCTACTTACCGCCATCTCCGCCAGTATCCACGAGGTGGTGCCTCACGACCGCGCCGCCCTGGCGCTCTACGACGCGGCCACGGGCGACTTCAGCGTTCAATCGCTTGGCCCGGAAGACCCCGAATCGATGGCCCGCGACGGCCGCGCGTCGCTGCAGGGCACCGTCTCCGGCCGCGTGTTCAGCAGCGGCGAGCCGATCGTGCTGCAGCGACCCTCCGATGCGGCGGAGTCGCCTTCCACGGTTGACGCGCTCGCCCGCATGGGGATGCAGTCCGGCTGCTGGGTTCCGCTCGTTCATCACGGCAAGACCATCGGCGTGCTGGGCGTGCTGAGCCGCATTGAGGGCGGCATCTCGGCGGAAGATATGCATATTCTTGAGCGCATCGCTGTCCAGGTGGCCATGGCCGTTGATCACACCCTGGCCTTTCAGCGCATCGCCGAGCTGCGCGACCAGTTACGGCAGCAGAAGCAGTACCTGGAAGAAGAGATCAACCTCGAAAACCGCTACGAGGACATCGTGGGCGACAGCAAGGGCCTGCGCCAGGTGCTGCAGCAGATTGAGACCGTGGCGCCGACCACCGCGACCGTTCTGATCCAGGGCGAGACCGGCACCGGGAAGGAGCTGCTGGCCCGCGCCATTCACCGCCTGAGCCCGCGCCGCGAGCGCACCTTTATCAAGCTCAACTGCGCCGCCATCCCGGCCGGCCTGCTGGAGAGCGAGCTGTTCGGCCACGAGAAAGGCGCCTTCACCGGCGCCATCGCCCGCAAGATGGGCCGCCTGGAGCTGGCGCATGAGGGCACGCTGTTTCTGGACGAGGTGGGCGAGATGCCGCTCGACCTGCAGCCCAAGCTGCTGCGCGCCTTGCAGGAGCGCGAGATCGAGCGCCTGGGCGGAACGCGGCCCATCTCGGTCGATGTGCGCCTGATCGCCGCGACCAACCGCGACCTGGCGCAGATGGTGGCCGAGAAGCAGTTCCGCAGCGACCTCTATTACCGGCTCAAGGTCTTTCCCATCTTCTCGCCGCCGCTGCGCGACCGGGCCAGCGACATTCCCGAACTGGTGCGCCATTTTGTGGCTACGCACAGCCGCCGCATGGGCAAGGCCATTGAGTCCATCCCGCCTGACACCATGAGGGCGCTCTGCCGGTGGCCGTGGCCGGGCAACATCCGCGAGCTTGAAAACTTCATCGAGCGCGCCGTCATCCTCACCCGCGGGCCGGAGCTATTCGTCCCTGTGGCCGAACTGGAAGCGGTTCCGGCCTACGAGACGGAAATTCCCGAGAGCGCGACGCTGCATGAAGCCGAGCGGGAGCACGTGCTGCGCGTGCTGAAGGACTGCAAAGGCCAGATCGGCGGTGAAGACGGCGCCGCTGCCCGCCTGGGCCTGAAGCGCACTACCCTCAACTCCAAGCTGAAGAAGCTGCGCATCGAGCGCAGTGACTATATCTAGTCGCGGTGACGAGATTTCGTCTTCGTCACTTCGTCACTTCCGGCCTCGTCACTCGTCCCGCCCCATCGACCCATCCTTCTAACTCTTTTGCCATCAATCATCGATGGCCTCGTCGCGGGCTGCGCGCCGTTTGGCACGCGCCTTGCATTACCAAAGGCACGGCACGAGGATGGGCCAGCGTACGTTGCGAATCACGATTGAACAAACGGAGTTAGCGACGTTTCTCACGCTGGAAGGGCGGGTTGCGGGGCCCTGGGCGGCAGAACTTGGCCGCGTCTGGGTGGAGAGGGCCCCGCAGCTGGCGCGCAAGAAAATGTTGATCGACCTTTGCAATGTGACCTACGCCGACGACGACGGCAAGCGGGTGTTGCGCGACATCCACACGCAAACAAAGGCGGAGCTGGTCGCCACCACGCCCTGGACCAAACACCTAGCCCGGGAAATCGCCGGAAGCACTGAGAGTCTGTAACGATCGGGAGGCCGGAAATGCAAACCATGTGCAGCACCAGAACGATCCGCACCACGGGCCCGGCGCAGTTGGCCGGCGAGTTCTTCAACAAGCTTTCCCCGGAAATGGTCAACGAGCTGGCTTCCCTCCAGCACGTCTCCGCGTATCCGGCCAACCACATTCTCTTCACGGAGCGCGACGAGGCACAGGGCCTTTACCTGGTGCTCGAAGGCGAAGTGAAGCTCTCCATCAACTCGAGCGACGGCCGCCGGCTGATTCTGCGCATTGCCCGCAAGGGCGAGGTGATCGGCCTGGCCGCCGCCCTGACCGGCAAGCCCTACGAGATGACCGCGGAAACCATCTACTCGTCCAGGGTAGCCTTCATCTCCCGCCGCGACTTCATCCTCTTCCTCGCCCATCATCCTGACGTGTACCAGCTCGTCACCGCCGAGCTCAGCCGCCACTACGCCATGGCCTGCGAGCAGCTGCGCACCGTGGGCCTGGCCAGCTCCGCGCCCGCCAAGCTGGCCCGCCTGCTGCTGGACTGGAGCTCCAACGGCCAGCTCACCGAGTCCGGCACCCGCTTCCGCTTCTCGCTCACCCATGAAGAGATCGGCGAGTGCATCGGCACCTCGCGCGAGACGGTCACCCGCACATTGGGCGTCTTCAAGACGCGCCGGCTGGTCAACTTCTCGGGCTCCACGCTGACTATCCCCAACCTCAACGCGTTGCAGAGTTATGCGGGATGCTAGTGGTTGAGTTAGACGCCATGTGAAGGGATTCATCAGGCTGCGGAAGAAGGAATTGAAGGCGGGGATTTTGGCTATTGGCGATTGCAGGGGCTAAAGCCCAACGTTGAACTGATTGGCTTTTTCGGCATGATCCGCCGCGGCGGATCATGCCCTGATACAAGGCCTGTCGAAATGGGGGTCTGAGCGAATTTTTCGGCAGCCTGTTCCTACCATGGACAAGGGATAAGTCGACCCTGTAACTCAGGTCCGGATCGCAGTCGAGCACCGGTTCACCCATGCGGCGCGTTCATGGCTCCGCGGCAACCGTTCGATGGCACGCCGCTCCAAGTCCCTCCCCCAGGGTGCACGACGCAAAAAGCCTCCACGGACAACGGCCAGTGACTTATTCCGTGGAGGCCTCTTGCGATCTCATAACCAGAAATCTCCTGCGAGCGATCAGCGAGTCCGACGGGGCGGACCGCACCGCAGGCGCTTACCAGGGGAGCGGCTTGCCCAGGTGGAAGTACCCGCCGCTGGGACCGTCGTCGGGCAGCGTGGCCAGCGCGGCGCTGGTCTTGCCGCCCTCGCTCAGCTCCATGGGCGCCTGCTCGCCGCCCATGTCCGTCTTCACCCATCCCGGGTGGGCCGAGTTCACCTTGACCTTGGTGTCGCGCAGCTCATACGCCAGGTGAATTGTGTAGGCGTTGAGCGCCGTCTTCGATGCATCGTACGCGAACGACTTGGCGTGATAGATCGGTGACTTTGGATCGGCGTGCAGGGCGAGCGAGCCCAGGATGCTCGACAGGTTTACAATCCGCCCCGCCTCGCTCTTCTTCAAGAGCGGCAGCAGCGTATTGGTCAGTTGCACCTGCGCAAAAAAGTTGGTTTCGAAGACGCGGTGCAGCGTGTCGGCGGGCACCTCGCCGGCCGAGTGTTCCGGCCCCGTGCCCGGAAACGTGCCCGCGGCCACGCCGGCATTGTTCACCAGAATGTCCAGCTTGCCGTAGCGCGTGTTGAAGTACTCGTACGCCCGCTCGGCATCCGACTTTTTGGTGATGTCGAACTCGAGCACGTCGGCATCCACGCCCGCCGCGCGCAGCTTTTCGACCGCCTGCTCGCCCGACGCAAGGTTGCGCGAGCCAATGACAACCTTGGCGCCGATCTGCTTCAACTCGAGCGCCGTTTGAAAGCCGAGTCCGCGATTTCCGCCGGTAATAAACGCAATTTTCTGAGCCATAGACAACAGTTCTCCTGCCTGCTTTCGATTCATCGGAGGGCAGGGAAGGTGCAGGGAGTTTTTCCTCGCGCCCGCGCCCAATTGTGCCCAGCCACACTCATCGCACAATCAACCCCGCGGTACAATCAAGTCCAACATCCGTCCGGAGGCCCCATGCGCAAAATCCTACTCGCCGTTTTCGCCGTCCTCTTTACCGTTTCGCTTGCCATCCCCGCGCGCGCTCAGGGCGCACCGCCGCAGGGCGGCGCCGACCAGCCCTACACCGTGGAGTACTACTACAAGTGCCAGTGGGGCCATCAGCAGGAGTTCCTGCAACTGTTCTTGAAAAATCACTACCCGCTGCTCAAGAAGATCCAGGCCACCGGCCGCATCGTCTCCGTGAAGATCGAAACGCCCGCCAATCACGTGTCAGAAGAGCTGCGCTGGGACTATCGCGTGACGATCGTGTATAAGAATTCGACGCTGGCGACGACGGCAAATCCGGATGAAGAGGCTTTCATCAAGCAACTGTGGCCCGATCAGGCCACGTATCAGAAAGAAGAGCAGCGGCGGTTCGAGATTCTGCTTGGGCATATTGATCTGCCGGTGACGGAGATTACGCCGCGTTAGTCTAGCTCCTCGATTTCCACTGGCGGACGAGATCGTCGGCAGCCTCCGGCCAATCGCGGAATTCGAACTCAAATCCTGCGTCGGCCAGGCGGCCGGGGACGACGCAGCGGCTCTTGAGTACCAGCTCCGACTCGGTGCGCAGAAAGAAGGCGCCGATCTCGAGAGCGAATGCTGGGATGGGCAGTCCGTTGGGCATCCCCCAGGCCTCGCGCAGCGCCTCCATGAATGCGGCATTGGGCAGCGGATGCGGGGCGGCGATATTGATTGGGCCGTCCAGTTCTTCGTGCGCGATGAGGAACTCGACGGCGCGGCAGAAATCGCGCTCGTGAATCCAGCTCACGTACTGCCGCCCATTGCCCTGACGGCCGCCCAGGCTGAAGCGGACAAGATTGAGGAGGACTTCAAACGCATTGCCCGGCGTGGGGCTGAAGGTGATGGCCGAGCGCAGCGCCACCTTGCGCGTGCGCGGGGTCGGCGTCTCAAAGAACGCAGCCTCCCAGTCCTTCGCCACCTGCACGGAGAAGTTCCACGTGGCCGGCGCGCGCCGGTTCTTTGAGATCAGCTCATTGCCGCCCAGTTCGCCCGTGGCCTCATCCATGGCCCGATCAAGCGCGTGCCGGTAGATGGTGGCCGTGGACGCATTCAGCCACACGCGGGGCGGATTGTTGAGCGTGGCCACCGCCCGGTTCAGCAGCCGGGTCGTCCCGATGCGCGAGTTGTAGATGGCCGCGCAGTTGGCCGGCGTGTAGCGGCAGTTCACGCTGCGCCCGGCCAGGTTGATGCAGACATCCGCGCCTTCGAGCGTTGCCGTCCAGTCGCCCTCGGCTGCGCCGTCCCAGTGCACCGTCTGCCACGCCGCAGAGAACGGGCTCCGCGTGAGCACGGTGACATGGTGGCCCCGCTCTTGAAAGTGCCGCGCCAGCGCGTTGCCCACCTGGCCGCTCCCGCCGGCGAGCACCATGCGCAGCGGACGCGCGCCCACGGCCGGCAGGGCAATCCCATCGATCATGCATCCAGCCTACAGGGTTTCGCGGCGAGGGTTCGTCCGCGCGGTCGCTCAGGGATGCGGCGGATAGCCGTAGCCGCGCAGGAATTGGCGGCGGCGCGCGCAACGGAACTCGCGGATGACGACAATGAAGACGATCACCAGCAGGAAGAACGGACCGAAGAGCACCACCCCCGGCTGAACCACGCGGTCGCGGCCTACGGTCACGCCCTCGCCGGTGTGCAGGCTGCCGAAGATGGCCACCAGGTCGCGGCCAACGTGGACATGATCGCCCAGGCGCACGGAGCCGAAGATGCTGACCAAGTCGTTGTCGATGGCCGCATCGTCGTCGCCGGTGACGTTGCCGAAGATGCTGACGACGTCGTGCTGGGCGGCGCCGGCAATGTCGATGTTGCCGAACAGGACGACCACGTCGCCGGTGACTTTACCTTCCGCCTCCACGTTGCAGAAGAAGCAGACAGCGTCGTGAACCTGCTGGTCGGCGTCAACGTGAATGTTGGTGAAGAACTGGACCGAGTCTTCATTGGCGCGGGCATGCGCGGACAGAAAGGCGGCGCAGAACAGGGCAAGGACGACGGTGCGGCGGATCATGGGCGCTCCACTCCCGACAGAATACGGGATGCGTGGGGGGAAAGTTCCGGGGGCGGCGGAAAATTTCCGTCCTAGAACTGGAAGCGCATGCCGAGTTGGATTCTGCGGGGCGGGGCGACGGAGGTGACCTGGCCGAAGTCGCTCGATGTCTCGACCGGGTCAATGCCGGTGGCGTTGGGGTGGTTGAGCACGTTGAATGCGCCGGCCGAGAAGCCGAGGCGCGGCGCTTCCTCATCCTTGTCGGGCGTGATGGCAAAGTCGTGGCCCCAGCGCACGTCCATGTCGACATACGAGGGCATTGTCTCCGAGTTGCGCGCCACGCCGTCGGGCCGGGTGTTGAACAGGTCGTCGCCATACTTGTCAGTGCCGGTCAGAATGGTCCAGGGTGTTCCCTGGTTGGCAAAGATGCCGGCCGATAAATTGAACACGCTCTCGGGCTGAAACATGGCATACATGCCGAGGCGGTTGCGGCGGTCCCAGTTGGAGCGGCCCCACTCGTCGTTGGGGTCGTACTGGTTCTCAGGAAACCAGCCGATGCCGCCAGTGTTCGAGTCATAGTGCGCCCAGCTGTACCGCCCAAAACCGGTGAAGTACTTGTTCAGCCTGCCGCGGTAGGAGATGTCCAACCCGCTGCCGTCCCAGAAGGCCTCCGGCTGCATCTGGCGGATGCGCCCGAAGGCGGGATCGGGCCGCACCGTGTAGCCGGACTGCGGCGTGGGTGCGTTGATGTCGACCGAACGGAACGAGTCAATGCCGCGCGCGGAGTAGAAGCTGACCACGCCGGTTGCCTTCTCGCCCAGTTGGCGCTCAATGGAGATGCCGTAGTTGATCTGGTAGGGAATCTTCGCGTTGGGCGCAAGCTCTGCCAGCGAGGGCGGCTGCGCGGTGAGCGTAAGGCAGTTGGTGATCGGCACGCAGCCGGTGGTGGGCAGTGTGGCTGGATTGAGCGAGACCAGCACGGAGCGGCGCGCGCCGTTGCCGTAACGGGCCAGGTCGAGCAGCGGGCCGGAGCCGAAGCGGTCGTAGTAGATGCCGCCGCCGCCGCGGATCACGGTCTTCGATTCTTCGCTCAGTAGCCAGGCGAAACTCACCCTCGGCGAGAAGCCGAGGCGCCGGGTGGCGAGGAAGTTCTGCCAGTCGTAGCGCACGCCGGGCGTGATCTGGAAGCGGCTGTTGATCTTGATCTGGTCCTGGACAAACGCGCCCATCTCCTGCTGGTGGTAGATAAAGTGCACCACGCCGGTGTTCTCGGTAAAGGCCGAGGGCAGGTTGTTGGAGTAGTTTTGAAGAGCTGTCTGCAGCACGGTCACGCCATCGGCGGCAAGGGTGGGAGCAAAGGTGTAGGTGCCCTGCGCGTCGGTATTGTCGTCGTAGGCGCGGCGGTCGATGTGCGGCGTGCCGGCGCCCATCTTGATCAGGTTGCGGCCCTTGGTCCAGGTCAGCATGTCGTACACGCGCACGTTGAACTCGCTGCCCTCTGAGTCGGTTTGCGCCGAGCCGGAGACAAAGTCGCCGCTCACGTTGATCTGCGGACCCTCGGCGACGTTGGTGTTGCGGTTGAGGCCGCGCTCGGCGACCAGCGAAACCTGGTTTACCATGACGGCGTTGAGCGCCTGGTCAAGATGCGCCACAAAGTCGTCTTCGCGGTACTGGTTGTTGTAGCCCGCTGCGGCCAGCGTCTGTCCGCCCACGCCCTGATTCTGCGCGGTCGAGTCCTGGTAGCTATACTGCGCGTAGCCGGAGACGCCCTCGCGAAATTGATGGGCCACACGCGCGGAAAATTCGGTGTCGCGCGCCGGCGCGTACACGTTGGCGCTGAAGGCGCCCGTGGGGTCAGGGATGGTGGGGGCAACAACGGCGCTGACCACCGAGTCCTGGTCGAACACCACGCGGTTGAACGAGCCCAGAAAGCTGCTCTTGGGCGCGTGCGGAATCGGGCCCGTGATGTGTCCCTCGTAGTTCTGCCGCTGCTCGAAGGGCTTGGAGGGCGCCAGCGCATTCTCGGCGTTCATGGCGGAGTTGCGAAAGAGAAAATTGAACTGTCCGTGGTAGTGGTCGGCCGTGGACTTGGTGATGATCTCCATTTGCCCGCGGCCCGGCCAGTAGTACTGCGCCGAGTAGGGGTCCTGGTTGATGCGGATCTCCTGGACGGCGGACGCGGAGACCGTGGCGCGGTTGGCTTCAACGCCATCCACCATCAGCCCGGTGCCGCCCGAGTCGCTCACGTTCTGGTCAAGGAACGAGCTCATCGCCGTGGCGTAGTCGTTGTCGAAGATGGGCAGCGCCTTCAGATCGCTCGCCGTCATCACCGAGGAGTCGTGGTTGGCATCCGGTGCGGCCAGGTCCTCGCTCGAGTCGCCGTTCACGCGCACGGTTGAAGCCACCGCTGCGATGGGCAGCACAATGTGAACGTGCGCCAGCGCGGGCAGCACCACGGCGGCCTTCACGCCGGCTACCGCGGCCGGAGCGGCAATCACCACCGCCGTGCGCACGGTCTCAAATCCGGGCTCGGAGACCACGAGCGTAAAGTTGCCCGCATGCGGAGCGCTGATCTGAAAATTGCCCTCGCCGTCTGAGTGAATCGAGCCGGCGACGGTGCCGCTCGGGTCCACCAGGTCAACTTCCGCACCAGGGACAATGGCGCCGGTTGCATCGGCGACTACGCCCTGCACCGAGGGCGGGGCCGGCGCGGCAGCAGAGGTTGCATTGGCCGCAAAGGCGGCGGGTAGAACAGGGGGCAAGGCGAGAATCAATCCCAGGGCAAAAAGGCGCATGACGCAAAATCTCCAGAAGAATGCGAAAAAACGAAGAGCAGCGGACAGCCTTTCAGAACAGGCGAGCTGGTCTTTGAGTCGATCGACGTGCTGAGTCCATTATCGGCTGCATCCGGGGCCATGGGGATGCGGGCGTCGAAAAATCTGACCCTTTGCCCGGTGCGGGTGCCGGAAAGGTACATGCGGCGTTGTTGCGCGCGCGGGAAACAGGCAAGCTTCGAGCCGGGCAATTCACGAGCGCAGAAAATCTCGAACAGCATGTCTCCGTAAAGCGATTTTATCGCGCGCCAAGGGCCGCCGTCCAGTCGCGCGGCGTATCCACGAGCACATCCGGCTGGTTGGCTTGAAGCGTCTCCGGGGCCAGGCCAAAGGTGCATCCGATCACCCAGGTTCCGGCGTTGCGCGCCGTTTGAACGTCCACCTTGCTGTCGCCGATCAGCACCGTTTCATTGGGCGCGGCGCCGGCCTCGGCCATCAGGGCCCGCAGCCCCTCCGGATCGGGCTTCTTGGTGGCAAAGCTGTTGCCGCCATAGATTTGCAGAAAGTGGGGCGCGAGGCCGAGCGCCGCGCAGATGTCCTGCGCCGGGCGAACCGGCTTGTTGGTCAGCACCGCCATGGCCGGCGGCCGCTTGTCCAAATGGCTCAGCTGCTTCAGCGCAGCCAGGGCCTCCAGCACGCCGTCGTAGGCGTAGGTGTAGTCGAGTTTGTGGGCGCGATAGTAGTCCAGAAAAAAGGCGTAAGCCGTTTGCAGGAAATCTTCGCCTACCGGCGAGCCGTGCTCCTTGGCGAGCGCGCGGCGCACCAGCATCAGGGCCCCATCGCCAATGAACCCGGCGATCTCAGAGTCTTGAAGATGCTTGAGGCCAAAGTGCGCCAGCGTGGCGTTGACGCTGTTGCACAGGTCCTGCGCCGAGTCGATCAGGGTACCGTCGAGGTCAAAAACGAGCAGCTTGATTTGTTCAACGGGGATGGGATGAAAGACGCGAACCATGTTGTTAGTTTAACGGGAGGGGCACGGCGCGGCTCATCGGAAGTCGCGAGACGTGTCTTGGCAGGACTTTGGCGGCGTGGCGGAAAAGGTCCCCTCAGGTGAGGAATGCATCCCGCAGGGGCTGAAGCCCGCATTGATTTGCTTGCCGCTGGCGGCACGATCCGCCGCGGCAGATCGTGCTCTGACACTTGTTGCCTCTTCCGAGTGTCTTTTCCGCAGCCTGTTTAGCTGCTGAGAAAAGCTTCTCGGAACATCGGCACGAAAGCTGGACTTTATACCCAAAGTCGTCAACCACCCCGCTTTTCGCCGAAAAAAGCCGCATCGGCGTCATGCGGCATCGCAACCTGGCCCTTGGTCTCGAACGGAGGCAACGGCGACTTCCGCGTGCGGAACAGTACCGCAATGGCCAGCAAAATTACCGGAACGCACAACACACTGCCCTCCGGCCCCACAGTCCCGCCCGAGAGCAGGGGATTGCCGACCGCATGCGTGGCAAACATCCGTCCCTGCACCAGCGCTCCGCTGTCGGGCACGCCGTAGAGAAACGATTGCGACCAGTCCCACGCCATGTGGAAGCCGATGCCCCACCAGAGCGACCCGGTGCGCCACAGCGCCAGCACAAACAAGAGGCCGCCCAGAAACACCAGCACCAGGCCCAGCCAGTCTTCTCCGCCATTGCTGATGTGGGCGGCAAAGAACAATCCTGAGGTGATCACCGTTGCAATCCAGAAGCCGATGGCCCGCGCATGCGCCGGGTTGATGAGCTTGCCCAACCCCTCCAGTCCGCGCGCCAGGGTGAACTGGAGGTAGCCGCGGAACAGGTACTCCTCCACCAGACCCACGCAGAGAAAGCCCAGCAGTTGCGCGCCGCCCCAGCCGGCAATCGACCAGCCGTGGTCGAGCTGCGCGTCAAAGCTCACCAGGTGCAACACGCGCAGCGTGCCCATCAGCAGCGCCATGGCAACCAGTCCCCACAGCATGCCGGTGAAAAAGCGGCTGAAGATTCGCGTGCCGCCCAGGCCATAGGCCGTGAAGCGCCGCCGCTCAATCGCCGCCATCAGCAGGCTCACCAGCAGCAGCACCGCGAAGCTGATGCCCTCCTCGGCAATCGCCTCGCGCACCACCATCGGCGCGTTCTCGTCGCGCTTCACAACCGGCAGCGCCGGCTTGCCCGCGGCCTGCGCCGCGGCCACCTCCGCCTGCCGCGCCCTGGCCTTGAAGTAGGCGTGGGTCCCATTCACGCCCGCCACAATCGACGCCAGAATGGCGATGTAGATCAGCAGGCTCCAGCCCGCGCGCAGGCCATAGGGGCCCATAAACACGCGGTTCGGCGACGACGGCGGCAAGAGCACAGGCGCTTCAAGAGCCGATCCGGACTGGGCGAGCGATGCATCAGGCCGATCGATCGCGGAATCGTTGTGAACAGAGAGAGGCTCGGGTGTTGCATCCATGAGGGGGTTCCTTTTGGCAGTCGGGGTACGGTTGCGGTGGCTTGATCGTATACGCGCGCAGCAGCGCACCAGTTCCTGCGAAAAGGAAGATGGAAAAGTTTGCTTGCAAGAGATTGTGAGGGAGCAATGCGGGATGGTGGTGCGGGGGAGGGGAGAAAAAAACAGGCGAGGCCTACCCATGGAGCAATCAAGGCCTCGCCATAGAAGGGGTTGGGCGCGCCGGCGCATGTGCGCATCTGGATTCAGTCGCGGGTCGCTCTTGGGCGATGCGCGGCGCCTGCAATCAACGGCTCAAAAACTCAGTGCACGCGCACGTCGCCGGAGCCGGTCTCGATGCGCACCGTCGGGCCGCCGCCGTTCAGCTTGCCGGTCACATGATGACGGTCATTCGATCCCTGCGTCAGCATGTCGCGATCGGTGTGGATGCCGCCCGAGCCGCTCTCGGCGTCGAGCGTGAGCGGCGCATCGCCTACCCACAGCTCAACGTTGCCCGAGCCGGTTTGGAGCTTCCAGCCGACGGCCGGCGCGCCCTCCACCTTGATGCCGCCCGAGCCGGTCTCCGCCTTCAGCGCGCCGTGCACATGCTTCAGTTCAATGTCACCCGAACCGGTGCTGGCCTTCACATCGCCCGCGCCGGTCTGCTCGGCATAGACGTTGCCCGACCCCGTGCCCACGGAGAAGCCGCCATTCAGCCCGGTGGCGTGAATATTCCCCGACCCGGTGCTCAGCTTGGAGTTTTCGCCCACGCCCTCGTCGGTCACGTTGCCGGAGCCTGAGCCGGCGTCGAGATAGGCGTTGGCCGGCGCCTGAATCTCATAATCGATGCTGATGTTGTGCAGGTTCTCGTGGTGCTGGCCGACGCGGATAATGCTGCCCGTCTGCTCGATGGGCGGGTTCGCCGCAATCTCGCGCACCTTGGCCTCGCTGCCGCCCCAGTTGGACTTGACGCGCCCAAAGATGTGGATCTGGTTGCCCGAGCCCTGGGTGATGTGGATGTTGCCCGACCCGGTGGCCACTGTCAGCTCCACGTGGCCGGTCACCGTGAGGGTGCGCTCAAAAGTTGCCTCTGTCGCCAGCGCCGGAACCGCCGCCAGCGCCAGCGCTGCTGTTGCAACCACTAGATGCTTCATCGGGTACCTCGATTTCGGTTAGGGACTCAGGGACCAAGGAACCAAGGGGACCAAGGGACTCATCGCTGCCGGAAAGGTGCTTGCATATCCCGTGCCAAATCTATCGCTGCGGAACTCTTTTGCTTTGAGGCCGCCTGCCTGGTTTCTTGCTGCGCGATTGTGGCCCCCATGTCCAGATTCGGACACTGCTGTGCGCAGCCGAACAGGAATGAAGCAGGGCGCCGGCAATCAGCTCGCGTCACGCCCCGCAGAGCATTACGTTGGCTTGCGCCAAATCGTTCCCTGGTCCCAAGAGCTTGTTGAATAAATAGCCTGAGACAGGCAAGGACCTTCCCGCAGGGGCTGAAGCCCTGATTGATTAGATTGGCTTTGTGCCGGGGATAAATCCCCGGCCTACCGCCGGAATGAGCTTTTCCGCAGCCTGTAGAGCCCAATGTTTTGCTACCTTCGCGGCGCGGCTGAAGCCGCGCCCTTTCAAAGCCAGGTTCATG
>Ga0302195_10000592_pt1 | contig 28183 bp, 20 predicted proteins | sample II_Bog_N1_2_FD_198778 | JGI IMG/M metagenome (GOLD analysis project Ga0302195, IMG submission 198778) | Peat permafrost microbial communities from Stordalen Mire near Abisko, Sweden - II_Bog_N1_2 | ecosystem: Environmental > Terrestrial > Soil > Wetlands > Peat | place: Sweden: Abisko...
AAGATGGGCCGACGAACTGGGAATCCCTCGTCTCTGTTGACCTCAACTTCTCGAACCGCCGGATGCGGACCCGCTTGTCCGGTGGTGTGGGAGGGGAGAGCAGGTGACTGCTCCCCCTATCCCGATCAACAGGATGTCGCCTCGCGGGCCAGCCCAGCGCAAATAGCTCGCCGCAGCGGGGATTTCCCGCCAATGAAAAGGCAAATAGACTTGGCAATTTTAGGCGTAAGTCCTGTTAAATGAATAGAGAACAGTAAGGAACCGGAAGTGGCCAGGAAGAGTCCTATCCCATTCCCAGCCGCTTCATTGTCGCCCTGGGCAGCGCCGATCCGCTCTTTTCCAGCACCCATTTCACAACCGCCAGCCACAGCGCCGTCCCGGCCACCAGTACCGCCAGGTCTATCCAGCGCGTCTCGCCCGGCATCGCCGTGTGCAGCGCTGCTCTCAGCCATGCGAACAGCGCCCCAACCCCCGCGCAACTGACGGTGGCGGCCAGCAGGCACCGGCCTATCTCCGCATAGTCCAGGCTGGCCAGCGAGACCATGCGCCGCTGGTGCAGCAGCACGGCCAGCGAGACGGTCTGCGCCGCGATTCCCAGGTCCGAGGCGACCGCCAAACCCATCGCTCCGTAGACGCGATAGAGCGACCAATAGACCGGCAGCGAGAGCAGCGTCACCACCGTCCCCGCCGCCATCGGAAGGAAGGTATTTCCCGCGGCATAAAATGCTCGCGAATAGATTGCTTGCGCCGACCACAGAAACAAGGAGAGAGAGAAGACAGCGAAGTAGCCGGCGCACTCACGCGCATCCGCCGAGGAAAAGCGCCCACCCATGAACAGCAGTTCCACTACCGGAACGGCCAGCGCCACCATGGCCGAGGCCGCTAGCAGTCCCAGCGAGCTGACGCGCGAGACCGAGTCGGCAACAGCGGTCGCGAATTCGTAGTGGCGCTCTTTGCTCCACAAACTGGCGAAGAAGGGCATCGAGGCCAAGCCCGCCGCCTGCGCCAGCACTGCCATCGGCGCTGTGAAAAGCCGCTTCGCGTAGGTCATCAGCGAGATGGCGCCTCCTGTGGAGGAGGCGAAGTGCGCGATGATCCAGCTATCGGCGGTGACCAGCGAAACCCCGACCATCAGCGGAAGAGACAACCGCACCCACTCGCGCAGCCCCTCGTCGTGCCAGTCGAGAATCGGCCTGTAGCGCACGCCGGCACGCCGGGCAAAAATCGCATTGAGCAGAAACGGCCCGCAAAACGCCCCGGCCAGTGTGCCGATGGCCAGCGAGGAGACGCCCAACTGGCGCACCAGCACCAGGCCCCCCACGATAGTGCCCAGGTTGTAGATCAACGGCGCAACTGCCTGCACGTTGAACTGCTTACGCACCAGAAGCACCGCGCCAAAGACTCCTCCCGCGAAGAAGAACAACTGCGCCGGCAGCAGAATGCGCGTTAGATGAACGCACAGAGCGGCCTTCTCCGCGCTGAAGCCGTTGAACCACCAGCCCACGTAATAGGGAGCCAGCAACTCGGCCACCAAAATGGCCGAACCCAGAACCAGGTACATGGTGGTCAGAATCACCGAAAGTGACCGCTGCCCCTCCTCCTCGCGCTCACTCTCGCGATAGCGCGTGAGGATGGTGACAAAGGTGATCGATGCCGCGCCGCCCACGAGAAAATACGAAATCATATCCGGCAGCACAAATGCTGCGTTGAAGGCGTCGGCCTCCGTGCCGCGGCCAAACAGCCAGGCAATGTACATATTCCGGAGGAGCCCGAAGACACTCGACAGCAGGGTCGCTGCCATCAGCACCAGCGTTGCCGAAAAAACTGTGTGCGCGTGCGACGGGCGCAGCACCCCCAGCCCGCGCGCCCACATGGATCGCGCCGGTGCGGAAGCTTCGGTTGTGGGCAGTTGAGCCACTGGACTCGATTCTAATGGGGCGAGCGCAAAGACTGTGAAAGATAACAGGAAACAGCCGTTTTCCGCATTCCGAATTGACCGGCCTCAAAGAAGAGCAAATCGTCGAAAATTTCCCCGGAAGTACCCATCCGCCTTGCAGGCTGCAGATCAGCGCCCTTGAGAGACTCGACCAATCGTCCCCTGCGCTCCAGGATGTAAGTTATACAAAAAATGTATCTTGATCTAGGATTCCGTCAAATACGATAGGGCTCTAAGGTTTCCGGTTGATTGTAGTCATACGTTACTTTAGTGTGCACAATCATAGCTAATTCCACGCTTAAAGTGGTTACCAACCCAGACACGGATATAGAGTAAGAGGGACAGATAGTAGGGTGCCAGTTCGACAGGATTCTGCCCTGTGAAAAGATTGATCACAGTTGTTGCGATCATCCTCGGCTCGGCCTCGGCTGCCTGGGCAGCGTCGCCCGTCACGCTCACCTCGCTGCGCGCAATTCGCGCCCTCACCAATGCCGAGGCCAGCCGTAGGCTGCCCGTTGCCTTTGAAGCGACCGTTACATACTACCGCGACTATGAAAACACTTTGTTTGTGCAGGATGGCGGCGCGGCCATTCTTGTCGTCGACGCCGAGGATACCAAGCTGGTTCCCGGTGATCGCATCCTCGTGCGGGGAAACACGGATGCGGACTTCAGCCCCGAAGTGCGCAGCGAAAAGATCACCTTGCTGCGCCACGGCCCCGCGCCCACGCCTGTACCAGCCACTTTCGAGGAGTTGATCCGTGGCCAGCACGAGGGCGCGCTGGTCACCGTGAGCGCTGTCGTTCGCGCTGCCGATCTGGAAGACCGATCAAATCTGCGCAACGTGGGACCACCAATCATCACCAGCACCCGCCTGCAACTACTTACCGAGAGCGGTAGTTTTGATGCGTCGATCGACGGCCAGGAAGACGCAAGCGCGCTGGCCAACCTGCTTGACGCCGAAGTCACGATCACCGGAATTGCCGGCCGGGTTTTTGACCCCAAAATGCAGCCGACAGGTGTGCTGCTCCATGTAGCGAGCCTCGCGGATGTGGGGATCCTGAGGCGCGCAACCGTCAAAGCACGTTCCATTCCCGTCACGCCCGTGGATAAGCTTCTCGCCGGCTATCGTGAGCACCATTTCACACAGAGGGTCCGGGTTCATGGAACCGTCACGTATTACGAGCCGGGGAGGGCCGTTGTTCTGCAAAATGGCTCCAACAGCCTCTGGATCGCGACCAGGACAATCAGCAGCGATATACGAATCAACGATGGTGCCGACGCGACCGGATTCCTTGACACCCGTGGCGGATTTCTGCTCCTGGCCAACGGCGAAGTCTGGGATAGCAACGAGCCGGCCAGCGTCACGGCGCAACCGGCCACCTGGCAGCAACTGGCATCGGGCAGCCATCCATTCGAGCTGGTCTCCGTCGAGGGAGAAGTAAAGACAGGCTTCCGGGAGTCCTTGCAGGACGAGTATGTCCTCTCCTCGGAAGGTATACTCTTCGCGGCGGTTTACAGCCACATGAATGGAGCGGCTCCGCCCATGAAGCAGATTCCGCCAGGATCCAAAGTCCGCGTAACAGGCATCTGCGTCCTCGAGAACTTCATTCCATTCAGGCCCCAGGTTTCCTTCGAGATTCTCCTCCGCTCACCTGACGATATTGCGATCGTCGCCAGGCCTTCCTGGCTGACCGTTCGCAGCCCCAACTACGTACTCGGCCTGCTGCTGCTGGTGGTGATTGCGGCAGGCTCCTGGGCATGGGCACTCAAAGCCAAAGTGCGCCGTCAGGCTCGCCGGCTGGCCACGTTGGCCTATTTCGAACGCCGCCGCAGCCGTATGCTTGCGGACATAAACGGCTCAAAACCCTTGGCAGAAATTCTCGAATCGATTACCGAGATGATCTCCTTCATGCTCAATGGCGCTCCCTGCTGGTGCGACGTCAAGGATGGAGCGCGCCTTGGCAAATACCCTCGGAATGCAAACCGGTTGCACATCCTCCACGAGGAGATTCCAGCCCGCTCCGGGCCGTCGCTGGGAATCCTGTGTGCCGGCATTGATTCCGTGACAGTCCCAGGCATCCATCGCACATTTGCCCAGGAAAAAGAGGTCCTTTCCGGGGGGGCGACGCTGGCCATGCTGGCCATTGAAACCCGCAGGCTTCACACTGACCTGCTGCGCCGCTCTGAGCTCGACCTGCTTACGAACATTCACAACCGCCGTTCGCTGGCGGAGCGTATGGACGCCCTGATCCAAGAGGCACGCCAGAATGCCAGCGTCTTTGGCTTGATCTACATCGACCTCGACCGGTTTAAGCTGATCAACGACCGGTACGGCCACCACATTGGAGACCTGTTCCTTCAGGAGGTTGCCCACCGCATGAAGCTGCAACTGCGCTCCCATGATCTGCTGGCGCGGCTAGGCGGCGATGAGTTTGCCGTGCTGCTTCCGATGGTGCGCAACCGTACACGTATCGAGGAGATCGCCCTGCGTCTGGAACATTGCTTCAGCGAGCCGTTCTTCGTCGAAGGAATCTCTCTGCAGGGCTCGGCCAGCTTTGGCTACGCCATCTACCCCGAAGACGGCGCCACCATGGACAGTCTCCTGACCGCCGCCGACGAAGCCATGTACACCTCCAAGAACCTCAGGAAGCAAGCCGCTGGCAAAATGGCCGGACCGGACGGACTCGCCCTCGCGAGCTCACGCAGCGCTTGAGAAAGGCTCGGCATTCCCCAGCGCCCTTCATTCACCTTCCGGAGCACTGTGGTTCTCAGCAAACCAACTCTCCTGGGTCTCTGATCGTTATCAAGCGCATTTTCACAGTTGGTGTAAGGTCATGGGTGCCCCATCCATTTCGGAGTTTCATCGCGGAATGGGTGGGATACCACGATCCCCGCATTACAGGAACAGTGAAAATGCTCTGAGTCCGACACCAATCCCTCGCAGCCAAAGGACGCGTTGCCTGGGCGCTTGCGCCCGGAACGCAATGAAGGCTTGGTGCGCCCGCACCAGTTGCCGGAAATCTCCTCAGCCGCCATTTTCCCGCGTATCCTGTCGGAATGGGGCATTGCATCCAGCGGACACTCGGGTGGGGAGTTGCCTTTTGGATCGCCGGCGCGTTGAGCGTCTCCGCGCAGGAGATTCATGGCCGCGAGGGCATTCTCCTGCCGCCACCTCCCGCCGTCGAGTCCATCCCGGTGGTGGACGACTACTTCGGCACCAAGATTACCGACAACTACCGCTGGCTTGAAGACGGAAAAAGTCCTGAGACCCGCGACTTCATCGCTGCCCAGAACGCCTACACGGCGCGCTACATGAAGCAGGCGCGCATCCGGCCCCAGATCCTGGACGACCTGGATGATCTGGAGCACGTCTCCCGGTGGTCCCTTCCCATCGAGCGCGGCGGCAACTATTACTTTGAGAAGCGGCTGGCCGGAGAAGAGCAAGCCTCAATCTATATCCGCCGCGGATGGACCGGCAAGGACGAGCGGCTGGTTGATCCCGCCGCCCTCAGCCGGGATCCCAACCTATCGGTAGGCCTGGCCGGCGTCTCCCGCGACGGAACGCTGCTGGCCTACCGGGTGCTCCAGGGCGGCCAGGACGAGACCGCCATCCGCGTCTTCAGCGTCAAGACCGGCAAGGCGCTGGCGGATGAACTCCCCGCCGCCAGCTATGGCAGCGTGAGTTTTGCTCCGGACGGCGCCAGCTTCTACTACGCACGCAACGACAAGGCGGGAACGCTGCTCTACCAGCATGTGCTCGGTACGAGGAACTCAAAGGACACGCTGGTCTTCGGCCGCGAGTTTTACGGCGAGGAGCTAGGCCCGAACGACCTGTTCACTGCATGGGTCACCGATGATGGCCGCTATCTCGTTGTCCAGATCAACCGCGGAGTCCCCGCCCGGCGCATCGATATCGTCTTTCGCGACCTGACCAAGCGCGGTGCATACTTCGACATCCTGGTCTGGGGGCTGGACTCCCGCTTCTCGGCCATCCGCGCCGGCGACGCGTGGTATGTGAAAACCGATTACCAGGCGCCTAACGGACGCATCCTCAAAGCCGATTCCGGCCTCTTGCCCGACACCTGGAAGACCATCATCCCCGAGTCGCCGGAACCTATTCAGAGCTTCTCCATCGTCGGCGGCAAGCTCTACGTCCTGCGCCTCAAGGACGTGCAACCGGAGACCTCCGTCTACACGCTGGATGGCAAGCTGATCGGCAAGGTCGATTCGGACGGAGTCGGCTCAATCTCCAGCGTAGAAGGCAGCACAGCCGGCCACTACGGCTTCTTCAGCTTCGAGTCGTTTTTTCAGCCGCCCACCCTCTACCGGCTGGACACGGTCACCGCCAAGCGCGAAGTCTTCGCCCAGCCCAAAACCTCCTTTGATTCCAGCCAGTTTGAGCTGAAGCAGGTCTTCTGCACCTCGAAGGACGGCACGCGCATCCCCATCTTTATCGCCGGCAGGAAGGGATTGAAGCAGGACGGAACGGAGCGTTTATGGATGACCGGTTACGGCGGCTTCGGCGTCAGCGCCACCCCGGCCTGGAATCCGGCCTGGGCGTGGTGGCTTGAGCAGGGTGGGTGGCTCGCCATGCCTGGCCTGCGGGGCGGCGGCGAGTTTGGCGAGAGCTGGCACGAGCGGGGAATGTTCGAAAAAAAGCAGAGCGTCTTTGACGACTGGTTTGCCGCCGCCGAATACCTCATTGCCAACAAGTACACAACACCAGCGGGCTTTGCCATTGCCGGGCAATCCAACGGCGGGCTCTTGATGGGCGTCTCGGTTACCCAGCGACCCGAACTGTTTTCCGCCGTCTGGTGCGGATCTCCGCTGCTGGATATGCTGCGCTACCAGAAGTTCCTTCCCGGTTCCCGCTGGAAGACCGAATATGGCTCGGCGGAGAGCGAAAAGCAGTTCGGCTACCTGTTCAAATATTCGCCCTATCAGAATGTGAAGGCCGCCACTGCTTATCCCGCAGTCATGTTCTTCGCCGCGGAGACCGGCTCCCGCGTGGATCCTCTCCATGCCCGCAAGATGACGGCTCTGTTGCAGGCAGCCTCATCGAGCGGACGGCCCGTCCTGCTTGATGAGAGCCCTTCCGGCGCCGACTCCGAAGGAACCAGCGTCGAGCGGCAGATCCAGAACGACGCCGGCCAGCTTACCTTCCTGTGGACTGAAACGGCTCAGCCCGTCTCCCATAAATAGCTCGATTTCAGGAAGGCCACACCCGGAATCGACTCCGATCTTCGGCTGGAAGTGCGATCAGGTTCACAGTCTCCCGAATAAATAGAGCGTTATGCCCTGGCGCCAAGCCTATTTGTGCAACCAGCCCGGGGCGCAGGTCCACCCAAGGCGCCGGCTTGGTGCAGGGGGTTATTGGCACTCCTGGCGGGCAGCCGAGTCGCTACCGGTTGCCACACATGAGCAGGTGAATTCAAAGGTACGAGGGGCATCTGTCGCATAACAGTTTCACAGTTTCATGGTATATAGGGGGGCGGGACACGCACATAAGCGCTAAGATAATTATTGACGATTTTCCGAGTCAAGTCTAGTCTTGACGCATGGCTGAGCTGGAGAATTGGCAAGTCCTTCGTACTCTCTTTCCTCCTGGCTGGGAACAGTTGGGCAGGACGAGTGGCGCGGTGAAGCGTTTGCGCGGCTTCGCGTCGTTGGAAGCTTTATTGCGCACTCTGTTGATGCATGTTGGCTGTGGCTGGTCACTGCGCGAGACTGCGGACGATGCCGACGAACGGTCTTGAGCTCATGCAATTGCCTGTGTTCTTTCGCCGTTTCATCCGCATCGAATGAAATGATCTTTCCGGCAATCCGAATCGAGCGATCCGGCTGGCTGACGCGAAGAGTATTGCCACAGCGCTCGCCCGCCTCCGCCCGTTACAGCAAAACCAGGGAATGTGTATCCCGGAGCCACGGCACTCAAGTCGACGCGACCAACAGGGAGCGGCGACCCTCAACGAGGCTATTCTGGCTACAGTATCCCTGGTTTTGCTCTAGAATCGACTTTGTATGACTTCAACCAACTCCAACCAAACTGTCAGTCCTATCCCCGAGATCAGCCTTGACGGCAGCCGCTTCCTTCGCGCCTGTCTGCGCCAGCCCGTTGACCGCACACCCGTCTGGTTTCTCCGCCAGGCCGGTCGCTATATGCAGGAGTACCAAGAAATCCGCAAGCATCATAGCCTGGTGGAGATATGCAAGCAGCCGGATCTGGCCGCCGAGGTCACCATCACCGCCGCCGAGAAGCTGGGAGTGGACGCGGCCATCATCTTTGCCGACCTGCTGCTGCCGCTGGAGCCGATGGGACTGGACTTCGAGTTTCAGGCCGGCGAGGGGCCGGTGGTCCATCATCCGGTTCGCACGGCCGAGGACGTTCACGCCCTCTGCACAGATCGCGCGGCCGAACTGGCCTATGTGGCCTGCGCCATTGAAAAGGTCGCCGCGCACTTCCGCAATCGCCTGGGGATCATCGGCTTCTGCGGCGCGCCTTACACGCTCGCCAGCTACATGATCGAGGGCGGCGGCTCCAGGAATTACATCCACACGAAACGGATGATGTACGGCAGCACCGCCTCCTGGCGGCTGCTCCTCGACAAGATCGTCACTGTTCTCGAAGAGTATTGCCGTCTTCAGGTCGAGGCCGGAGCGGATGTCATCCAGATCTTCGACAGTTGGGTGGGCTCGCTCGGACTGACCGACTACCGGGAGTATGCCTTCGAGGCCTCTCGGCGTTTGGTCCGTGCCGTCCAGCAGATGGGAGTGCCGGTGATCTACTTTGGCGTGGAGACCGCGGGCCTACTCACTCAGATGGCCGCGACCGGCGCCGACGTGATCGGCCTCGACTGGCGGCAGCCCCTCGATGAGGGCTGGCGCGCCGTGGGCCACGACCGCGCCGTGCAGGGGAATCTCGATCCCATCACGCTCTTCGCTCCCCTGGAAGTTCTGGAGCTTCGCGTCAGGGAGATTCTGCGCGCCGCCAACGGCCGTCCGGGCCACATCTTCAACCTCGGCCACGGCATCGTCCCGTCGACGCCGGTGGAGAATGTGCAGGCTGTGGTCCGCATGGTGCGCGAGTACCGGCCAAGGGCCGCGAATCTGGAGCCGGCACATGGGTAAACAAGCTGTTCTCTTATTGGCCCACGGCACTCCAGAGACTGTCGAGCAGATTCCCGAGTACCTCGGCAACGTGACCGGCGGCCGGGTGCTTCCGCATGAGGTCATCGAGGAGATTCAGCGCCGGTATGCGCTCATCGGCCACAGCCCGCTGACCGAAATCACCATCGAACAAGGCCGGCTGGTGGAAGCTGAACTGGTTGCCGCGGGTGAGCCTGTGCCAGTCTATGTTGCCATGCGCAACTGGCATCCCTATATTGCGGATGTCGTCCGGCAGATGCGCGCCGATGGCGTCGAAGAAGCCGCCGTGCTCTGCCTTGCGCCGCAGAACTCGCGCACCAGCGTGGGCCTCTACCGCCGGGCCGTCGAGGCTGAGGCCATCGGCTTGCAGATCGATTTCACCGAGGGCTGGGCGCAACATCCGCTTCTGATCGAAGCCTTTGCCGAGCGGCTTCGCCCGGCATGGACGCGCCTCAGCGCGGAGGCCGGCGCGCCCGTTCCCGTGTTGTTCACGGCCCATAGCGTCCCCTGCCGGACAATTCAGTGCGCCGAGGGCCGGAGCGCCGACCCCTATGCCGAAGAGGCCAAGCGCACCGCTGCTCTGGTTGCTGCACGCGTGCCGGAGATTCCGCAGTGGTTCTTCGCGTTCCAGAGCCAGGGCGTCAGCGGCGGGCCGTGGATCGGGCCCACGGTCGAGGAGACCCTCGAAGCCATCGCCGCGTCGGGCGTCCGGACGATCCTGCTGCAACCCATCGGCTTTCTCTGCGATCACGTCGAAATCCTCTACGACGTGGATATTCTCTTTCGCGGGTTTGCCGCCCGGCTGAATCTCCGCCTGGAGCGGCCGGAATCGCTGAATGCCTCAGCCACTCTTGCCAAAGCTGTGGCGGATCTGGCGAGGCAGGGGCTAGCCCGGCTCAATAGTCGCTGACGGTCTCAGATTCAGAATGAACCTATGGGGAGTCAGTGCCTTGAAAGGGCACGACTTAAGTCGTGCCGCGAAAATGCAGTAATAGGAATGCGGGCTTTAGCCCCTGAGGGAAGGCACATGACTCCATGTACAGAGACTCCCTACCGTCCGGATGCTGCGGTGAGCGCGGCCAGCGCCTCTTCGGGCTCGGGGCGGACGCGGAAGTCGGCGTGAGCCTCGGCGAAGAGGATCTTCCGGTCCTTTGCGACGACATAGGTGGCCGGGAGCGGCAGCCGCCAGCTTGCTTCGCCATTCACAAAGGGAATGTTGATGAGGATGGACATGTAATAGTCGCGCAGGTACCGGGGCACGGTGTGGGCCAGGCCGAACTTCTCAGCCAGCGCGCAGCCGGGGTCGGAGAGTATGGCGAAGGGCAGCCGGTGCTGGCCGGCCATGAAGTCGCTCTGCCGGCTGGTCTGCGGGCCGATGGCCACCATCAGCGCTCCGCGCTCGCGGATTTGCGGGTACAGGTCGCGCCAGGCTTCCAACTCGGTAGCGCAATATGGGCACCAGCGGCCACGGAAGAATTTGATGACCAGCGGACCAAGGGCGAGCATGTCCTGAGAACGGATCAGGCGGCCGGTGGCATCGTGTAACTCAAACTCCGGCGCCAGCTCGCCGACGGGGAGGATGTGGTCTTCGATGCCGGTGGCGAACAACTCCTCAACCGACCGCTCGCCGATGGCCAGCCGCTCCGCCTGCACAAGGTTCCGCGTGTTGGCGGTGATTTCGTCGAGTTGGTCCTGGAGGGTGGTCATGCTCTCTGGCCCGTGAAGGTTTCAAAACGGTATTCGGTCTTTTGGTCCTTGTCAATCTCCATCCATAGACCGTGCTGGCGGAGAAGGCGTTTCTTCGTATCCCCGATCTCCGCCGCCCGCATCGGACAGCGAGTAAAGACAATCAGGCCGCCGATTTTCTTCGAGAACGGAGGCGCTTCTTTCCACCTAACCAAAGTGGCAACTATCTGTTCGGTGGCATACGCTATCTCTTTACCTTTCAGTTCGACGATGACATCGACTACGCCAGGCTTACACGCAATGAAGTCCGCTTTGACTGTTTCGGCAGACGGAATCCAGCAGTCCACGTCGACGCGTTTGACTTTGGCGCGATCAGAGTTGTCGAAGGTTGCTCTTCGTCCATCCCGTTTGACCGTGACTTTCGAATCGCTCAACTCTTCTGTGCAAACCTCCAATGCAGGATCAGGCTTCGACATAGCCGAGCCTCAACAATTCATCGAATTCCACTCCAATCGTCTCCGAGACCTGATCGAGATAGTTGCTGCTCACAAGGCCCGTGTCTTCGGCAACGATGGACGTGAGAACCCCATCCTCAATCGCGTATGCTTTGAAGTCGCCTTCCTTGATCCAATACTGCTCAGGAATGATTTTAGCGACTTCGTTCTTCAATTCAGGTTTTGTGCGAGCCACTTGCCCTGCTTCAATTAAATTGTTGAATGCTGTGAGAATGTAGGGGCTGTGGGTGGTGATTACCCAGGATGCGTCGAGTATGGGTTCGTTTGTCATCCGGGTGAAAATTCGAACAAGGTCGTACTGCGAACTCGGAAATATGCTGGCCTCTGGCTCCTCGACGTAGAATAAGCGCCGATGCTGTGCTTTCCTGAGATCAAGGGCTGTTGCCACAGCAGCGGAAAGGGCAACAAACTCGCGCAGACACGTGACTAGTGGCAGAAGTTCCTGAGTGCCCGATGAAAGAATAGACAGCGGGAGTTCACGCCCATCACTTGCCTGAAACACCTCTGAGTTTCCTTTAACGACAATTTCTCCTCGAAGAATGCGGCGGCTCTCTACATCGATCCAATGTGTTAGATCGTGCGTTAATCCATACTTCGGAACCCTGTTCGCAAAGTCAAATGCGAAATCCTGTGAAAAGAGAACAGTTAGTGGATCATTTCTGCCAGACGAGCCAAGGACCGCTTTCTGGGGCGTGACAAAGAAGGCGCGGGTTGAGGGAATATATGAATAAATATCGTGGTTCTTATCCGAACTAAGGCGATCAAGTTCGTCAAAAATGGCAGCATAGTAGATAGGATTCACAATGCCGCCGGAAGGAGCTATCTGCCGCTGCACATTCTGTAAAACAGATTCATAGGATTGAATGATCTGGCTCGAAAGTCTGAGGAGATATGACCCGATACCGTCATCGCGCGTAATCCCGCCTACGCGAACTACGAAATCACCATCAACGTAAACCAGAAGCATTTCTCCAGGACGTATGCCTGTATTGGGAAACCATTTTGAGAATTCGTTCTGGATTCTTCCTTGCGCGGCGACTACAGGCTCAGCGAATTTAAGAGCTTCGGCAAGCTGTTCGCGAACGACTTTGTGAAAAAAATACGCCAATTTGCAGAGGAGGCTTTTACCGCTGGCTTGAGGGCCGATGAGGACGGTGATTTTGCCGAACTCCATCTCTGCGTCTTTGATGACCGAGAAGTTCTTGACCGTCAGCTTTCGCATCGCGTCCTCCTTTGACTAATTATTCTACCGCCCGAAGCGTTGTTTGCCGCCCACGCCCATGGCGCCCATGCCGCCGCGCATCATGTTTTTCATCATGCCGCCTTTGCCCATCTGCTTGAACATTTTAGCCATTTGCGCGTACTGGCGGAGGAGATTATTGACGTCTTGCACCTCGGTGCCGCTGCCTTTGGCGATGCGCTTGCGGCGGGTGCCCGAGATGATCTCGTGGTTGCGGCGCTCCTTGGGAGTCATCGAATTGATGATGGCTTCAAGACGCGTGAATTGCTTTTCGTCCACGTTCTTCGAGGCTTGCTGGAGGCCCGCAAGGGGGCCTACCGAGGGCATCATCTTGAGGATCGATTCGATCGAGCCGAGCTTCTTGATCTGCCGCAACTGGTCGCGGAAGTCTTCGAGCGAAAATCCGTCGCCGAGCAGTGCCTTCTTGGCCAGTTCCTCGCCCTTCTTGCGGTCGAGCGTGGATTCGGCCTTCTCGATGAGCGACATCATGTCGCCCATGCCGAGAATGCGGCCGACGATGCGGTCGGGATGGAAGGGCTCGAAGGCGTCAGGCTTTTCGCCCACGCCGATGAACTTGATGGGCTGGCCGGTCACATGACGAATCGACAGTGCCGCGCCGCCCCTCGCGTCGCCGTCCATCTTGGTGAGGACGACGCCGGTAAGGCCGAGCCGCGTGTGGAAGTCCTGCGCGGAGTTGACGGCGTCCTGGCCGGTCATGGCGTCGGCGATGAACAAAATCTCGCTCGGGTTGAGCAGCTTCTTCAGACGCTCCATCTCCGTCATCAGCTCTTCGTCGATGTGGAGGCGGCCGGCGGTGTCCACGATGAGCGTGTCGCAGCCCATGTTGCGGGCCTCGCGGCGGGCTTCGCCGGCGAGGCGCTCGACCAGAGCCGAACCGGGCTTCTCGCCCTTCTGGTCGCCTTCGTAGAGGCGGACTTCGACTTGCTTGGCGACGACCTTGAGCTGCTCGCGGGCGGCGGGCCGGTAGACGTCCACCGAGACCAGCATGGGGCGATGGCCGCCCTTCTTGAGCCAGGCGGCTAGCTTGCCGGCGGTGGTGGTCTTGCCGGAGCCTTGCAGGCCTGCCATCAGAATCACCGAGGGCGGCTGCGAGGCAAATTTGAAGCGGGCCGTGTCCTTGCCCAGCAGGGTGATCAACTCGTCGCGGACAATTTTGATGACCTGCTCGGAGGGCGAGAGCGCGGTGAGGACTTCCGTTCCCACGGCTTTGACGCGGATCTGCTCGATCAGTTCGGTGACCACGTTAAGGTTGACGTCGGCCTCGAGCAGCGCCACGCGAATCTCGCGCAAGGCTTCGGCGATGTTCTCTTCGGTGAGCGTGCCCTGGCCGCGAAGAGACTTGAAGGCGCGCTGGAGCTTGTCTGTAAGGTTTTCAAACATAGGTCACTACCAGTGTATCGCGGCGCTTACGCGCCCGCGGATCTTTTAGACTTGAGGAAGGAGCGGGCTATGAGCGACGGTCGCGAAGAACGCGAGGAGCGGGAGAAACGCCGCGAACTGGAAGAACGAGAGGATCGTGAGGATCGGCTTGAGCGCGAGCAGAAAGATCAGTGGGAACCGGAGCGGCAAGAGTCTTGAAGTCTCTTTGCCGGCGGCTTGGGCCAGGCGAAAGGTCGAGTGACGGCCTGGATCCAAGCCGCAAGGACTACTCCGCCGGGGCGATGAGGTACTGCTCGAGCTTGCCGTTGGGGTAGGTGTAGGTGGTGAGTCGCAGCTTTTTGCCGGGGTAGACAATGTCAAAGCTGCGGAAGGTCATGCCGCCGCGCAGTTCGTCGTGGGTCTGGCGGAAGGTGAGCGGCTCGCCCAGCGGGGCGAGACTGCTCTGGAAGTCGGCCAGGGCCTCCGCGGTGAAATAGTCGCTTAGGTTGGGCGCGAGCAAGGTGCGGTCAATGCGCCCTTGTTGCAGATCATGGTAGATCGCAATGGCTTGTTTTTCAGCGTCGGTGGGCGGGTAGCCGGCCACCACCGGGGCGGCCAGATGCGCAATGATCGATGCCGCGCTCACGGCGTCCTGATTGGTGAGCACGGCTACAGCCACGCCGTCGTCGATGAGGACCTCATTGTCCGAGACAAAACCGGAGACCTCGCCCGAGTGCTCGATGGAGCGATGACCTTCGCGGTCGCGGACATCCACGCCCAGGCCGTATTGCGTTCCCTTGCCGTCCTTCAGCTTGACCTCGGTGAACATCTGCTTGTAGCTTTCGGGCTTGAGGATGGTCTGCGCGATCAGGCTCTCGTCCCACAGCGCCAGGTCGTGCGCGGTCATGGCCAGCTCGCCGGCGGCGAACATCCAACCGCGGCCCTCCTTCGGGGCCAGGCGCAAAGGGCCGAGGGCGTGGCGATAGTAGGCGGTGGCATCGGCCCTGGTCAGCGCGTCCTGGTCGGAGTTCCACACTGACCGCATCCCCAGCGGGCGGAAGATGCGCGCCGTGAGGAAGTCCATCAGCGGCGCGCCGGTGACCTGCTCCACGATGCGGCCGGCGATGACATAGTTGGTGTTCGAGTACTGCCATTGCGTGCCGGGCTCAAAGTCCAGCGGCTTCTTGCCCCAGGTGTCGAGAATCTGCTGGGCGGTTACATCGGGCAGCATGGTGGTCATCACGTAATCCTCCGGCCAATAGTCCTGATAGCCGGAGGTGTGGGAGAGAATCTGCCGGATGGTGACCTCGTTGCCGCGCGTCAGGCCGGGAACGTACTTGCCCACCGCATCGTCGAGCGAGAGCTTGCGTTGCTCCTGGAGCAGCAGAATGGCCGCCGCCGTGAATTGCTTTGAGATCGATCCGATGGAGTAGCGCATCTGGGGCGTGGCGGGAGTAGCCGGAGTGGTTCCCGTGGCAAGAGTGGCGCTGCCGTAGGCGTGGGTGCAGACCAGCTTGCCGCCTTTGACCACGGCAACCGAGGCCGAGGGCACGCCAGTCTCTTCCAGCACCTGGGCGGCAATGCGGTCAACCCGGTTTTGCAGGGCTGGGTCCAGAGTGTCGATTGTCTGCGCGGCGATGGCTGCCGGGAAGCCTGCGATGAGGGCGAAAAGGGCGATGCGAGCCAGGGTATGCGGCATAGATTTAATGAAATTCCTCTCAAGCCGCAGGATAACCGATTCCGTCAAGCAGTGCGGGTCAGGGTGAGGACGGTGATGTCGTCTTCCTGGCCGAAGTCTTTGGCGGTGTCGGCAATTTCGCGGGCGGGCTTGAGGGTGAGTTGCGCGAGCCGATCGAAGCCGAAGAGTTCGCCGGTTGCGGAGCGGGCTTCGACAACGCCGTCGGAGAGCAGGACGAGCTTCTGATTCGCTGCGAGGTCGCCGGTGACGGTGGCGTATAGCTGATCGGGGGCGACGCCGAGCGGGAGCGCCGGCGGGGTCTGGACCTCGCGGCCGTCAATGTAGGGGGCGATGTGGCCGGCATTGGCCAGCGTATAGCGGCCTCCGGGCTCGATCTGCACGCAGCAGGCGGTGGTAAACCCGGCTTCGCCTTTGGTTAGCAGAGCCTCATTCAGGTTGTGCAGAATCTGGGCTGGCTCAAAGGAGTCTTCGCGGCGCAGCACGCCGAGAATCATGGCCACGCGCATGGCCGCGATGAGGCCCTTGCCGGAGACATCGCCGATGATGGCGATGAGGCCGCCGCTGGGCATCGAAGAGACGAGGAAGAAGTCTCCACCGACCTCGCTGGCGGGATGGTAGATGGTTTCGACATGAAAGCCCGGCGTGGGATGCGAGGAGCGGGCGAGCAGCAGTTGCTGTGTGGTGCGGGCTGCCTCCAGCTCGGCCGCGGCACGATTGCGCTCGCGGGCGATGCGCACCGTGCGCTGCACCAGGAAGATCAGAATGGCGATGTCAAAGACAAAGTCGCCGAGGCGATAAAAATCTACGTCATAGCTGCCCAGTGAAAGGCTGAAAGGCAATAAGCGCAGCAGCCCGTTGAGACGCGCGTAGGAGAGCAGATTGAGAAAACAGTTCCAGTAGTCAGCGAGGCTGCCCAGAAGAATTGCCGGCAGCAGCAGCAGCGCTTCCCGGTTGCCGCGCAGCCAACCCCTCAGCAGCAGCAGTGGGAGGACGAGTTTCATGATCAGGACAGGAAGAAAGAATCCCGCGAACAAGACGGCGGGAGATATGAGTCCCAGTGTGCGCAGCGGATAGATGAGGAAGGCGACAAAGGAAACAGCCTCCAGCGCCACCAGCCAGCGCGTTCGCGGCAGGTGCAGCACCAGGCGAACGAACTCGATGAGCGCAAAGGTCTCCGCGCCGAGGACAACAAACTGCGCAAAAAAGAAGGGAAAGGAGTATGAGCCGAGATTGAACCAGACCAGACTGCCCGCCACGACGCTGGAGGCAAGCAGATAGCTCGCAATGGCCAGATACTCCTGTTGGCTTTGCAGCGCAAAATAAAGCGCGAAGGCAATCAGGCCGGCGAGCAGGGCCAGGCCGCAGAGCAGGAAGGCCGGCCCCGCGCTGTGGGCCGCGACAAAACTCTCGAAGATGGGCGCCGATTGTTGACCGAGGAGAAAGGCGGAGCCGGAATTGAGCGGTGTGCTGGTGCCGCGGCCGTTGCCGCTTCCATAGTTGACTGCGAAGCGAATGGCCAGGACAAGATCGCCCCGCGCGGCAGCCGCATCGTCCGGAATGGGAAAGGAGAGAAGCGAGTCCTGCCGTGAATTCAGCGCCTCCTTCATCTTGCCCCGGCTGCCGATGCGTGCGCCGTTGGCAAAGACCTCATAGTTGCCGGCCACGCCCATGATTCCAATCGACAGATTGCGCGTGCCGGGGCGCAGGTGAATGTGCAGCCGATACCAGACGCGGGGCAGATCGCGGTAGCCATAGTCGGTCAGCGGCTTGTCGGTCGAGACGGTCTTCCAGCCGCTGTCGTCGAAGGCGGGCAAGGCCCAAGCGGGGTTGTCGCCGGGAGCGAAGAGCCAGTTGGGGCCGAGGTCGACGTAATCGCCGAAGCTGGTCGCGTCAAAGTTGCGCGGATCAGTAGCCGCTGGGAATTGCGCAGAAGCTTGGGCCTGCGCGAACATTGCGCACGTGGCGAGCAGCAGAATAGACAGTGCTTTGAACACGCGGGGGGGCATCCTGCTAACTATATCGAATTCAGACGGCACAGTGGCCAGAAAAATCTCCGTGCATCAGACCGGGAGCAGAATCGGCGTGGTTTGCGCGGCGGCTGTCACGCGGGTCGAGGCAAGACGGGTGAGGGTGAGGACAGTAATGTCATCGTCCTGGCCAAAGGCCTGCGCGGCCTGCGCAATGGTTTCGGCGGTTTGAGCGCTGAGGGCAGCAGTGGCTTCAAAGCCGAAAAGCGCGCCCGCCTTGTCGCGGGCCTCGACGACGCCGTCGGTGAGCATGGTGAGCTGCTGCTCCGGGGCCAGTTGTAAGATGGATTCGGCGTAGGTTGTTGCAGCGGAAAGGCCCAGCGGCAGGCCGTTTTCAAGCGGCAGTTCTTTGCCGTTGAGATACGGCGCAATGTGGCCGGCGTTGGCCATGGTCAGCGTACCGTCCGCATCGGCGCGCAGCACGAGGCAAGTGGTAAAGCCGCCACCGCTACGGGCCAGCATCCGCTGATTCATCGCCGCCAAAATCTCTCCGGGGCTTTGCGTGTAATGAGCTAGCGTGCGAACCGTGCCGACGAGAAGAGAGACGGTCATTGCGGCGGGCAGGCCTTTGCCGCTCACATCGCCAATCACCACAAGCACTCCACCGCCGCTTAGTGGCAATATCTGAAAGAAATCCCCGCCTACCTGCCCGGCAGGCTTGTAGACACTGTGAATCGTAAAGCCCGGAACCGACGGAGTCTCATCCGGGATCAGCACCTGCTGCACCGTCCGCGCCGCCTCAAGCTCCGCCGCGGCCTGGGCGCGTTCGCGGGCAATGCCGATGGTCCGCAGCACCAGGAAGAGCAGCATGGTCACGCCGTAGATAACGCCCCACACATCCCAGAGGCTGAATCCATAACCGGCCAGATGGAAGTAGGGCAGGAAAGGGATATTTAGTGATAAATGAAGGGCGTAGAAAAGCACCCTCAGGGAGTTCCAGGCGTTGAGAAAGCCAATCAAAGCGAATGGGGGAATAAAAAAGCGCGCATCGCGATTGCCCTGCCGCGCGCTCCAGATCAGCAGCGCGGGTAACAGCGCGGCGTTGATCAACGAGGGAACAAAAAACGAAACGAGAGCCGAAGATCCCGTCCAGAAGGCGGAGTAGTTCAGGGGTGGAACAAAGTCGCTCAGGAACAATATGATTTCCATCGCCAGCAGCCAGCGCGTGCGCCGCAAATGAGCAATCAGGCGAACGAACTCAATGTTCGCAACTCCCACAATGCCAATCGCAACCCAGCCCAGAAAGTCATCGGTGGTAGTCGCAGCATGGAGGTGATCCCAAATAGCCACGGCCGACTGAAGGCTGGTGGCAAGCAGCGCGATGGAGATGGCCAGATACTCCGGCTGGCTGCGCATGGCCAGGTAAAGCGCCAGGGCAACAATGCCCACCACAAGGTTGAGGCCAAACAGGATGAAGTAGGTTGTGGTTTGAGTTGCGGCGTCATAGCCAGCGTCGCGCGCCCCAGCATCTCGACTGGCCAGGAAGATGCAATCAGAGGTGAGGGGTGTGCTGGCGCCCACTAGGCCATTCCCATCGGCCTTGTTCATGGCGAAGCGAATGGCAATGACCAGATCGCCATTGGGGGCAATCATGCTGTCGGGAATCTCGTAAGCAGTCAAGTAGTCCTGTTCGGACTTCAGCATCCCAACCATCTTGCCATTCGCGCCGATGCGCACGCCATTGACATAGAGCTCATAGCTGCCGGTGATGTACTGGACCTCGACCGCCAGGTCGTGCCATCTGGGATTTACGTGAACGTGGATGCGATACCAGGCATACGGAATATCGTGGATGCCGTAGTCGGTCAACTGCTTGCTCGTGGAGACCGTCTTCCACACGCTATCGTTGTAGCCCGGCGCGGCGTAGGCGGGATTGTCGTCCGGCGCAAAGAGCCAGTCGGGGCCGAGACTTACCCTCATTCCCAGCCTGAAGGCGTCGAAGTGGCGCGGACTCAGTTGCTCCGGTGTTGGCCCGTGCCCAGCGTTCTGCGCGCCCGCGAATGGTACGCAGGCTGCGGCGAAGAGCAAAAGAATGAGCGGTCGAAAGACGCGGGGAAGCATCCAGCTAACTATATCGCAACAATGATGCGATAGGCTTGTGCTAAGAGGGAGTTAATTCCAGGCGAAGGAGCGAGCGGGAACCTATGGAGCGGTTGATCGCGGGGCACAAGCGGTTTCTGGCGGAGGTCTTTCCCGGCAGGCGGAGCCAGTTTCACCTGCTGGCCGAGATGCAGGCGCCGGAGTGGCTCTTCATCACCTGCTCGGACTCGCGCGTGGTTCCGGATCTCTTCCTCGGCACAGGCCCCGGCGATCTGTTCATCACCCGCAACGCCGGCAATGTTGTGCCCGTCACCGGCAACGATGTGGACGGCTGCACGGCGACGATCGAGTACGCCGTCGAGGTGCTCAAGGTGAAGCAGGCCATTCTCTGCGGCCACTCCGACTGCGGAGCGCTCAAGGCGGCCCTGGACTCGAAGAGCCTGGAGAGCCTGCCCAAGGCGCGGCGCTGGCTGCATCATGTGGAGGCGGCCTTCTCGCACCGCCAGCCGCTTAATCCGGCCGACGGCGAGAGCGCCGAGTTGGCCTCGCTGATTCGAGGAAATGTGGTGGCGCAACTAATGAATCTGAAGGCACAGCCCTCGGTGGCGCGGGCCTTCGATGCGGGGCGGCTGACGGTGCATGGCTGGTACTATGACATTCTCACTGGGTGCATCGAGCAGTATGACGAGGGGATTCACCGGTTCTTGCCCCTGCTCGGATAGAGGACCAAACTCTTGCCGCCCTCGCGGAGAATCGGAAACAGGCCGGCAACCACACACACAGCGGCAACCATTGCTCCCATCAGTGCAAACCCTGCGGACGCTCCGTTCATTGTCGAGGCGACTTCGCGGTACTGAAGCTCCGCATAGCCGTGTAAAAGCCACCCGGCCGCCGCGACCACGTAGACCGCCGCCAGAGCGCGCATGGCTGCCAGCAGCATGGCCATGCGCCGCAGGGCGATCTCGCGGGCCATCCGGCGCGACCGCTGCAGAATCCAATGCGGATCGGGCGGATTGCAGTCGATCTCCGCGCGGCTGGCCTCTTCGCGCAGCGCCTCGGCCAGATGCAGCGCCTGGCTGCAATCCTCGCAATTCGCCATATGCCGGCGCAGCTCCTCAGTCCACTCGCCCGAGTGCAGGGCCCGGATGACTTCAGTCTCGTGCTCGCAGCTCATTCGCTTCATGATTTCATCCTCTGTGGACGCAGAAACTCGCTGGCCTTTTGCCGCGCGCGGTAGAGCAGAATCCGTATGCTCATTGCACCCAGGCCCGTAGCGGCCGCAATCTCCGCGTGGCTCATCCCTTCAACGTAGGCCAACCATAGCAGCTCCCGCTCGCGCGGCTTCAGTTGCCGCATCGCCGCCTGCACATCCAACCGCGCCTCTTGGTCAGTTTCCACGCCGCATTCGGCAGGCTCTTCGAGGGCTGCATCGTCGCGGCTGCGATACCTGTCGTGCAGCAGGTTGGTGGCGATGCGGAAGAGATAGGAGCGGGTCTGCGCCTCATCCATCGCCGGCACCTTGCGCAAGAGGAACTTGCAGTAGGTCTCCTGGAGCAGGTCGTCGGCCACGTCGGGGCGTCCGCTGGCATGTTGCAGATAGCCCCACAGCGGGCGGGAAGTTGCTTCATAGAGCCGCCTGAAGCCTTCCTCGCCCGCTGCTGTCTGCTCGCGCCCCGGCATGATCCAGGCCGCAATCGTGCGTGCATCTTCCATCTCTCTCGCCCGCGATCAAGCCTTCGGCGCCGGACCGACCAGTCCCAGCGCGCGTGAAGCAAGGTAGGTGACCGCCGCCGCCGCTTCCAGCGCCGCCCCGAGCGCCACCGCCAGGATCCCCATCACCTGCGCATCGTGGTCAACTGCCCCGGCCGCGTGCATCCAGAAAAGCGTACCGCCCACGATGAGGAAGATCAGCCCCCACCGTATACAGTCAAGGATACCGCCGTACGGGGTTCCCGACTCCTGCGCCAGAGAGGAAAGAAACCTTTTGCCGGCGTCAGTTTCCACGTAAGCCAGCATCGCCTGCGCCGAGTCAAAGCGGGCCAGCAGCGCTTCGGCCACCTCGCCCTGCACCCTGGCCGTCTTGATGCGCCGCACGGACGAGAAGGTGACCCACACAATCCACCCGATCATTGTGAATACCGCGATTGGAACCAATATCTCCGCCATACTTGCCTCCCAGACTCGAGATTGAACTTCACCGGTAATACGGAGCGGAGCCATCAACGGTTAACAGGAAATCTTTTGGATGGAAGTTTCGGTCGAATCTCGTGCAAGTTGGTGTAAACTAGTTTGTAAGCTAGTTAGTTTGCGTAGACGGCGAATGGAGAAAACCATGGCTGCGATTGGGATCTTCGAAGCAAAGACAAAGCTCTCCGATCTAGTGCGGCAAGTTGAAGCAGGAGAGCGTTTTACCATTACTGTACGGGGAGAGGCCAAGGCCCAGTTGGTTCCGGTTCCAGCGCCCTGCCCGGTTCATACGCCCGAAGAGATCGAAGCTGCCTATCAGCGCCTTAGGAACCCCAGCATTTCGGGCATCTCTCACGAAACAATCCGGGCGTGGATTGAGGAGGGCCGTCCTTGATTCTGGTTCTTGATGCGTCGATGGCGCTCTCCTGGCTCTTGAAGCGGAATGACCCAGTTGAAGCTGCTCAGTCGGGAGAAGCGATGTCTGTCGTGCGCGCTTCCGGCGCAATGGTCCCGGCTCTTTGGTATTCGGAAGTGGTGAACGTTCTCTTGCTGGCAGAGCGCCAGCGCGTGATTAGGCCTGATGAATCCGCAAGTTATCTCTCCAGTCTGTCGATCTGGGAGATTGTGCAGGATTCAGTTCATCCGGCCTTGTGTCAGGCGCAGGTAACTCATCTCGGCCGCGTATACGAGCTGACCGCCTATGACGCAACCTACCTGGAGCTGGCCATGCGCCGCGCCGCTATGCTGGCTACCTTCGACCGCAAACTGGCCGCCGCCACGAGGGCCGCCGGCGTGCGGGTTTTTGGGGATGCGGTGTAGGCTGATCGCAGACTACTTCGATTTGCAGTCTACTTTGAAGCCTTCCTGCTTGGCGCGGGCACAGTAATACTTCTGCATCTCATCGATGCTTCTGAATTCCCTAGGACTGTGAGGAAACATCGCGCGGAGATCGGTTTCTGCTTCGTCTACGATGTTCAAGCATGCGTCATCGAGAGAGGCGTTAATCAGGTACGGTATTGCTGGACGGTAGCTACATTTTCCAATCAACCTGACCGTTGGTGCCCAGAGGAGGCAGCCCTCCGGGCGCCCGTGGCGCGAACTGAGCCAATTGAGAGCATCGGAATCACATCCCTTCGCCAGATAATCCGCAGGCCAATAGAGAGCGTCCTCGTCGCCCTTCCCTGCGGCGAGTACCTTTTTCATGAAGTCCGCTACTTCAGGCGTCTTGAAGTGGTAGGCGACGTGGATGATTCCGTCGCGGATACCTTCGTCCGGTTCAGTCCAATATCGAACCAAAAGCTTATGTGGATTACCACGGTGAGCGACTTCTGCTGAAACCGCCCATCCCGTCTCCCGATCGTTCTCCCCGCCACATATCTTCCAATCGGCAAAACAGTTGACCAGTTGCTCTGTTTGTAATGTGTAAAGCCGACTTACGAGTTCGTCTGTGATTGCGTAGATGTTATCGGTACCACAGATCGTCTTGTCGTTGAAGCAGGCTTTGAGTTGCTCCGACGAGAACCTGCTGAGGTCGGGTTGGGCGGAGTCTTTGTTCGATTGGCTGCAGGCAAACGACGCGGTAAGGATCAGAAGGAGTGTGCAGAGAGCGATTTTCATTCCAGTTTCCAATCTGCAATGACTATAGCATGGAAGCTCTCAATGCACCCCCGCCGGCTACCCTCCCAGCTTCTTCGGCTTCTTGAACATCCACGCCGCCGCGGCGCAGAAGAAGGCCAGCAGCGCCGTCCAGCGGAAGACATCCACATAAGCCATCAGCGCCGATTGCTGCTCCATCAGGCCGTAGACAAGCCCCATGGAGCCATGGCCGGCGCCGGGCGGGCCCAAACGGTGGCCGAGATAGCCGGCAATGGCGCGGGTCTTCTGCTGCAAGACCATATTCGAGGGGTCGAGGTTGGCGCCGATCTCCGTCTGGTGCAGCGCGGCGCGGCGAATCAAGGCCGTGGTGGCCATCGATATGCCCACCGAGCCGCCGATGTTGCGCAGCATATTGAAGATTCCAGTGGCGTTGCCCATCTCCTCCCGGGAAATGGTGGAGGTGGCCATGGTGGCCAGCGGAACAAAGACAAAGCTGAGCGCAAAGCCGGTCAGGGTGATGGGAATCAACAGCGTATAGGGACCGATATCCAGGTTCACCATGCCGAAGGAAAGCGCGCAGATGCCAAAGCCGAGAAAGCCGGCGCAGAGCAGCTTGCGATTGTCGATGCGCGAGCCAAGCACACCCACCACCGGCGAGCCGATAAACGAGCCGACGCCGCGCGGAAAGACGACCAGCCCGGCGGTAAAGGCCGTGTAGCCCATCACCTCCTGATAGTAGAGCGGCAGGATTGCGATGGTGATGTAGATACACATTCCCAACATGGTGATCAAGATACAGCCGGTGCGGAAGTTGCGGTCCTTCAAAGCGTGCAGATCGACGAGGCCTTTGGGATTGGCCCAGGAGCGCCATATCCAGAGCACCAGCGCCGTCAGCATCGCCGCGACGGCCCAGCGGACCCAGGCGGCGCCGAACCAGTCGTCCTCCTGGCCCTTGTCCAACACAATCTGCAATGCGCCGGTCCAGACCATCAGCAGGCCGAAGCCGATGTTGTCGAAGGCGCCGACCTTGGCGTTCTTGATGTAGGGCGGGTCGTGGACGAAGCGGGTGATCATGAAGACGGCCAGAATGCCGACGGGGATGTTGATGTAGAAGGCGTAGCGCCAACTGAAGGTATCTGTCAGCCAGCCGCCGAGCGTGGGGCCGATCACCGGGGCAACGACGATGCCCAGGCCGTAGGCGGCCATGGACATGGAGCGCTTCTGGATGGGAAAGCTTTCCAGGAGAATGGATTGCGAGAGCGGTTGGAGCGCGCCGCCGCCGGCTCCCTGGAGGACACGAGCCAGCAGAATGACACCCAGCGAGGGCGCCGCGCCGCAGAAGAAGGAGGCGACGGTGAAGATGGAGACGCAGATGAGCAGGAAGCGCTTGCGGCCCCAGCGGCGGGCGAACCAGTTGGAGGCGGGCAGGATGACGGCGTTGGCGACAAGGTAACTGGTGAGGACCCAGGTGGCCTCGGAATTGGAGGCCGAGAGCGAGCCGGCGATGTACGGCAGCGCCACCGAGGCGATGGCGGTGTCCAGCACCTCCATGAAGGTGGGCAGCATCACCGAGGCCGTCACCAGCCACGGGTTCACGCCTTGGGTCAGTGGGTAGCGGGCTTGGGCGGCGGCGTCGGGCATCGGAGAGGGCGACGCTTTGAGATTAAACGATCAGGGCGGGGTGGCGTTCCAGAGGCACTCCGCGGGAGGACGGATGGCTTTGGGCGAGGTTAAGTGTGTACCTCCAGGCACAGCAAATCTGGTGGAGAATATGCCAAAAATGCGTGTTTTAGGGCGCTTTTAGGGCGTCTTTGCGGCACGGCTAAAGCCGTGCCCTTTCAAAACTACACCTGAACAAAGGAACAACGTATTGAACGATCACAGGCAGCGGGAGTTGAGATCGCTAAAAGATGAAGTGAACGGCTAACTGGGCGCTGCGCGGGCCTCCGCCACCGAGGTATGGATTTCCGCTGCCCACGTCCGGCGTGGCCGTCGTGGACATAAACTGCGGTCCGTTTGCGGTTGGGTCGGAGCCAGCCACCAGGCGATCTCCCACGGTGTGGCTGCTCCCGAAGACGTCAACGCCAAATCCCGGCAGCAGCGGGTTGCTGAGGTTGGGATGATTGAAGATGTTGAAGGTGTCGATGCGCAGTTCCACAGTGGCCGTTTCAGTGAGGTGCGTGGTCTTGGTCAACGAGAAATCGAAGTTGGCGTAATTGGGAGCGTTGAAGGCATTGCGGCCCTCGCTGCCGGGATGGCCGTTGATGCAATTGCCGTAGGTTGCGCTCGTGGGGTCGGTGTCCACGGTGCAGGGCGCGGCGAAGGCGGCTTCATTCAGCAGGTTGGTGCCGCTTCTGCCGGCGTAGGGATTGCCGATGATGTCCGGGCGACCAAAGTACTCGCCGCTGCCGTTGTAATCGCCCTCAAAGAGATAACTGACGGTGTAGGGCTGGCCGGTGGCATAGTTGAACATGCCGTCGAGGGCCCAGCCGCTGGCGGCCCATGCGGCGTGGCTGGACTTGGGAAGATTGTAAGTCCAGAACCACTGGAGGCGATGGCGCACGTCGAAGTTGGAGCTGGCGCGGTCGCCGCGGGGATTGAAGCTGTTGTCGGGCTGCGATGCGTTGGGAACGAAGTCCAGACCGTCGCTGGCGTCGTCGATGGAATGCGACCAGGTGTAGTTCAGCGTGGAGGTGACACCGCGCCAATTCTGCACCTTCAAGGTGGCTTGCGCGGAGTTATAGTTGGAAAACGCGCTGGTCTCGATCTGATTGATGTAGTAAAGAGGAATGTCTACATAGGAGCCGACCGAGTAAGTGGGGAAGCATTGGTTGCCATAGGTGATCGTCTGGCCGTTTCCGCAACTGTCTATGCTGCCGGCGACGTTATTGAACTGATTGAGGTCGCGGAAGTGGAAGAGGTGGCGGCCCTGCGATCCAACATATCCGATCTGGATGGCGACTTTCTTGGCGAGCTGCGATTCGATGTTGAGGTTGTAAGAGGCATACCGCGGCGTTACCAGTTTCTGGTCGACGGTGAAGACGCTGCTCGGCGAATAGGAGCCAAAGATCGGTGTGTTCGCGGTAATGGTCGAGACGACCGGGGATGCAAAGCCGATGCCGTTGAAGGCCGGCCCGGCCTCGCCGGCATTGGTGTTGTAAGCCTGGTTGCCGACAAAGAAGTCCTGCGACGGGCCATCGTAGTAAATGCCGCCGCCGGCTCGTATTACTAACTTGCCGTCGCCTGTCAGATCGTCGGCCAGGCTGATGCGCGGCGCCAGGTTCTTCCAGTCCTTGGGATATAACGAGGCGGGCTCGCCAGAGTCTCCTATTGTCTCCAGTCCGCCGGTCTTTGCGTCGAAGATGCTGAACGCGTGGTTATTGGCGCCAATCACGCCGAAGTAATCCCAGCGCAAGCCATAGTTGAGCGTGATGCGGTTGGTCAGGCGCCAGGAATCCAGGAAGTAGACCCCGCTGTTGTTCTGGAACGAGTAGCGCGTGCCGTCGCCGTCGGCCGAGGCGCCGCCATCGATAGCGCCTGACAGAAAATCCGCGAGGCTGTCGAAGACTAGCTTGCCGCGATGTCCTGAATCGATGAAGCTGTTGATGAAAGTCCGCCGCCACTCGTACCCAGCTTTGTAACTATGCTTGCCCTTGATCAGGGAGACGTTTCCGAAGAGCTGATAATTGGTGTCCACGCGGCCGCGCGAGTCGCTGGAGGTGGCGCCGATGGGGCTGTAGGAGCCCACGTCGATGGTCGGCAATCCCAGGTCGCGCGTTGTGAAGTCCGGCGGCAGAGTGTTCAGACCAAAGGCATCGTTCGGATTCAGGCTGCTGTCCTGGGGGATGAATTGCTGCAGGAACCGGTTGTACCCGCCACGAATCTCGAAGATCAGGTTTGATTTCGGAACGGAAGTGTAGGAGAGCGAAACGATGTTTACATGCGTCGGCGTGGAGGTGTTGTAGCCCGGCGCGCTCGAGCCCGTATAGAGCATACCCAAGGGAAAGCTCTGCGTGCCGTGGCTAAAGTAGTAGCGCCCGGTCAACAGGTCGCCGGCGCTGAACAGGTGGAGATGCTGATCGGCTTTTGCGATGATGTTGTCGCTATTGTTGGTGAATGGCGTGGTGAAGGTCTCGCTGCCGCCGGTCTGGGGTAATGTTCCCCACGGGTTGCTGTTGAGAAGTTTTTGTATTACCGGATTGATGACTCCGCCGCCGGTTTGATAGGCGCTGATGTCCCCCTGTGCGGGCACCGTGCCCAACTGGGGCAAGCCGCCGTTCTCTCTTTGCCCCTCATAGGCGACAAACCAGAAGGACTTGTCGCGCACAATGGGGCCATCGGCCGAGCCGCCAAACTGATGGTTGGTGAAGGAGTTCTTCGGCTGGGCATCGGTGTTAAAGAAGTTGCGCGCGCTCATCGCGCCGTCGCGGAAGTACTCAAATGCGCTGCCGCGGAAGCGATTGGTGCCGCTCTTGGTGACGATGTTGACGGTGGCGCCGGAACTGCGCCCAAACTCGGCCTCCGGGTTGCCCGTGACGGGAATCTCGGCCAGCGCGTCGACGGGAAGAATCGTCGAGGGGCAGCCCCACACGCCCGCCTGGTTCACAGACGGGAGGTTGCGGTAGCCATCATTCATGTCCGTGCCATCGAGCAGATAGTTGTTGGAGCGGCCGCGATTGCCGTTCAAGCTGAAGAGCCCGTACGAGCCGGCCGATTCGGTCGATCCGACGG
>Ga0302195_10000594_pt1 | contig 28147 bp, 30 predicted proteins | sample II_Bog_N1_2_FD_198778 | JGI IMG/M metagenome (GOLD analysis project Ga0302195, IMG submission 198778) | Peat permafrost microbial communities from Stordalen Mire near Abisko, Sweden - II_Bog_N1_2 | ecosystem: Environmental > Terrestrial > Soil > Wetlands > Peat | place: Sweden: Abisko...
GTTGGACGATCTGAACGCGATCCTCGACTACGTGGCCGAGCTGAACGAGCTCGATACCTCCGGCGTGGCGCCCCTGGCCCAGGTGAGCGAATTGCTCAGCGAGTTGAAGGATGCGGCAGCGGCAAGCGTGCTGCGCGACGATCTGGTGCACTCCTCGCTGGATCGCGCCACTGTACTGAAGCAGGCGCCGGAGACCGACGCGGTCTTCTTCAAGGTGCCCAAGGTGATTGAGCGCTGAGCGCTGCGCGCGCCGGGGCTTCGCTCGCAGAGGGGCGTGCCGGTTCGGAAACCGGCCGCAAGATGGCCGGAAAAGAAATCAGGAATCGAGGAAAGACAAGAGTGTCCAGCGAAGCCAAACCAGCCGAAAGCTATGTGGAAAAGCCGAAGACTCTGGCCGAACTGCGCGCGGAGATCGCAGCGGGCGCGACCAAGGCGACGGAGCTTGCCGCCAGCTATTACGACCGGATCGAGCGCAAGAATCCGCGCCTGAACATCTACCTGAGCCTGACCAAAGAGCGCGCACTCGCGCAGGCCGCGAAGGTGGACGCAATGGCAGCCGAGGGCGACCCTCTGCCGCCGCTGGCGGGCATCCCGATGGGCATCAAGGATGTCCTGGTGATGCGGGGCGCTCCGGCCACGGCGGGGTCGAAGATTCTCGAGGGCTATCGCCCTCCCTACGACGCCACGGCGGTTTCGCGGCTGGAAGCGGCGGGCGCGGTGCTGCTCGGCAAAACCAACTGCGACGAATTCGCCATGGGCTCGTCGAACGAGAACTCGGCCTATGGGCCGGTGCGCAATCCGGTGGACACGGAGCGGGTTCCGGGCGGCTCCAGCGGCGGCTCGGCGGCGGCTGTCGCGGCCAACATGGCTGTGGCCACGCTGGGTTCCGACACAGGCGGCTCGATTCGCCAGCCGGCCAGCTTTTGCGGAGTGGTGGGTGTGCTGCCCACCTATGGCCGCGTCTCGCGCTACGGGCTCATCGCCTTCGCCTCCTCGCTGGATCGCGTGGGGCCTTTTGCCGCCAACGTCCGCGACGCCGCCACGCTGCTGGGCATCATCGCCGGACACGATCCCCACGACGCCACCAGCTCTCCGGCGCCGGTGCCCGACTACGCCGCCGAGAGCGACAAGCCTGTCGAGCGCCTGCGCATAGGAGTTCCCGCCGAGTACTTCGCCGAAGGCCTCGACCCGGAGGTGCGCTCGGCCATCGAGGCGGGCATCGCCGCGCTGGAGAAGGCCGGTTGCGAGATCAAGCCGGTCTCGCTGCCGAGCACGCGCTATGCTGTGCCGACCTATTATCTGATCGCCACCGCCGAGGCCAGCGCGAATCTCGCCCGCTTTGACGGTGTGCGCTACGGACCCCGCTCGAAGAACTCGGAGACTCTCTCCGACATGTACCGGCACTCGCGCGACGAAGGCTTTGGCGCCGAGGTCAAGCGCCGCATTCTGCTCGGCACCTACGCGCTCAGCGCGGGCTACTACGATGCTTACTATTTGAAGGCCCAGCAGGTACGGCGCATTCTGGCTGAGGAGTATCTGCGCGCCTTCGCCGAGGTGGACGCCATCGTCACTCCCACCGCGCCAACTGCCGCCTTCAGGCTGGGCGAGAAGACCGGCGACCCGCTGGCCATGTATCTGGCCGACATTTACACGGTCACGGCGAGCCTGGCGGGCATCTGCGGCGTGACAGTGCCGTGCGGAACGACGAAGGCTGGTTTGCCGGTGGGGATGCAGGTTCTGGCGGCGCATCTGAACGAGGGCACGGCCTTTCGCGTGGCGCGAGCGGTGGAAAGAAGCAGGGACTGAGGGACTGAGGGACTAGGGACTAGGTCGCCGGTTGGGTTCGTGGTTTCCCACCCTTCGCAAAGAACGCGAAGGATGGGGCGCCCAGCCTCATTTTATTTACGATTTTGCTTGGCATTGTAACCGAAAACGATTACATTAGAACCATGACGAGCAAAGAACTGAAGCGCTGGCTGGAGAAGCAAGGGGCTACCTTCACGCCGGGCAAAGGCTCGCACCTTCATGTAGAACTCAACGGGAAATTCTCTGTCCTCCCTATGCACGGGAAGGACCTGGGCGACCTTGCAAATACCATCAAAAAGCAACTTGGACTGAAATAGGAGGATTATGCTTTATCCCGTAAGAATCACCCACCAGGACGTCGGCAACTATGCAGTCGCGTTTCCCGATATTCCCGAGGCGCTGACCTTGGGCGACACGGAAGAGGAGGCGCTTCGACATGCTGTCGATGCGCTCGAAACCGCGCTCGATTTCTACTTCGATCATGGGCGGCCGGTTCCCCTGCCTTCCGCCCCCAAGCGTGGCCATAGGCTGGTCGAACTTCCGGCAAGCCTTTCGGCCAAGGTTCTGCTTTTTAATGAATTGATTGGGCAGAAGGTGCGCCCTGCTGATCTAGCGAAGCGATTGTCGATCCCGCGCCAGCATGTGACCCGTTTGCTTGATCCGCGACACTCGACCAAGATCGATAATATCGCCGCGGCGCTGAAGGTTCTGGGTAAGACGCTGGAGATGCGGACGATCTAACAATGGGGCCGCCGGGCGCCCCATCCTTCGCGTTCTTTGCGAAGGGTGGGATACCATGAATCCCAACCGGAACCCCGTTTATCGGGAGCAGATTTCATGAGAAGAGAATCGCGGTTAGCAGTTTTGGCGTTAGCGGCGCTGCTCGCCGCACCAGCGGCTCAGGCAGCTCCGCGCAAGGCGCATACGGTAGTCTTGGGCGCGGCGCGGAAGGTGGCATATTCCAAGGCCGGCGACCCCTCCGGCGCGGCTGCGGGCGAGACCGAACTCAAAGTCCGCGCGCTCCTGGTCGACGGTGTACTGAAGGAGTGGACCACCGGAGACGCCCACGACGTGACCGACCGCAGCTTCGTGATCCGGAGGGTCATCAAGCTCAACGACGCCTTGCCCAGCGACAAGCCGGAATCCAGCCCCAAGCCCGGAGACAAATCCGCTCCAAGCGACAAGCAGGAGCACTGGGTCTGGCAGCGCGGCCCGTGGCTGCTGGTGGACCGCGTGACTGGCCACGTCATAGCTCTCAAGCTGCCCGACTACGATCCTGGCGTGAGCCAGGTGAGCTGGTTCCGCGACTACGGGGCCTATTGCGGCGTGACCGCCAGCGGCAAGAGCCTCTTTGCCGTTGTGGCGCAGGTGGCGGCGCGCAAGCCGGTAATGGCGAAGAGGCTTGCTGCCTTCGATGCCGAGAGCCACGCTGAGCCGGTCTGCGGCCCCGCCGAGTGGCAGCGCGAGCCGCTGCGCGTCACCTTCCATCCCATCGGCAAGGAACCGGCCAGCTTCGACATCGTTCCTGGCTCGGCGGTGCTCGTCGAAGACGCGGGCGACGAGCCGGAGACGCCGAAAAAGTGAAGAGTGGCCAGCGAACAGTGGTCAGTGAACAGTGGTCAGTGAACAGTGGCCAGTCCGGGCGGGAAGCGGCTTGTCGGGGTTCGTGGTTTCCCACCCTTGCGATGGAAAAGGAAGAAGCAGGTCCTTCGACTTCGTGGCGCTCCGCTCCTGATGAACGGGGCTGGAAATGCCGCATTTCGCCGCGCCCCTACGGGGCGCGTGATCGTGCTGAGCTGCATCCCAGGGCTGCGCTGCGCTTGCCCTGGGCTATTCTCGCTGCCTCCCTCCGGGAGGCAATGGAACCCGTTCATCTCTGGACTCAACTCGTCGCGACGAGTCAAGCTGCTCAGGATGACACCAGGGATGGGGTACCCAGCGACTGACAACTGACAACTGACAACTGACCACTGACCACTGTTCACTGACCACTGTCCACCCTACCGTTTCTGGCTGGCCTTCAGGAAATTCCACAGAGCCCAGAGCATAAAGGCTTCGCCGAGGCCGAATGGAATGATCAAGAGCAGGTCCTGATATGAGAGGCTCATCCAAGCCCTCCTCTCCCGCTTTTCGGCTTGCAGGCTGCGCGATTGGAAGGCGCGGCCCTGCCGCAAAGCATCTCAACTCCAGCAGAGAACGGAACCAGTAAGAATCGAATAGGGAAGAGATAAGAGTTTTATAAACGGCCGCGAAGCGCTCCTCGCGCGGCAGCGGAGAATCAGGCTTCGAGCTGCCCGCCGGGGTTCGTGGTATCCCACGCTTGCGACAAAAGCAAAAACATCGCAAGGATGGGGCACCCAGCGGAGAGTAGCCAGTCAAGCGCCGCGCCGCCTGCGGGTCAAAATCGGCGGAGAATGGGCGACCGACCCCCGACCCCTGACCCCTGATCCCTGCCGTCCGCCTTGACACGACCCCGGCGGCGCGTATCTTATCTATCCAGGCACTCTTTTGGATTCCGGCCGGGGCATGTGCGCGGAAATGTGCGCGGTCTCCGGATGCGAGCTTCCAGGGGAGGGCTGTGTCGAACAGGAAGCAGACGGTAGTTGGGTTACAATCGGATGTGGGCGCGGGACTTGAGATTCCAGTCCCGGTAAGCGCCCTCCGGACCCTCCTTCCACCGCCTGGACTGGACCGAATCAGTGGCCCGGACCAGTCTGGACCGTTCCCGGAGACAAATTTTTCGTGGAGTTCCGTCAAGTGGCCGGATATGCCTGTGCCCTGAAGGGCGTCGCTATTTTGCGGCTGAGGGCGGGCAAGAGATGAGCGTGGGATGAGTTTGGCGACGAGTTTGGCTTTCCTGGTCTTCCAGCAGTCCGTCGGCGGAGGCGGGCTTCCGATGCTTCTGCTCTTGCCGGCCATGTTCCTGCTGATGTACATGCTGATGATCCGCCCCCAGCAGAAGAAGCAGAAGCAGTGGCAGGCGATGCTTTCCAGCATCAAGACCGGCGACCGGATCACCACGGCGGGCGGCATACGCGGCATCATCGTTTCCATCAAGGACGATGGGATCGTCATTCGCGTGGCGCCGGATGGGATCAAGATGGAAGTGGCCAAGAACGCGATTGCCGCGGTGACGACCGAGGACGCCAAGTAGGCGGGCAGAAAAGCTGTTAGCCTTTAGCTTCCAGCTTTTAGCTTTTTCACGGGGGAGAGCGGATCTTCAATTCACGAACGAACAGCTAAGAGCTAACGGCTAGACGCCGCATTTAGGATTTTGAAGCAGAGAAGCGGGACGATGAAGAAGAATCTCAATAACAAGATTGCCCTGATTGTTGCAGTTCTGGTGATTTGCATCTACGGCATCTTCGGGGTGCCTTCCGGCGTCACCGGCAAGGATCTGGGCGAGGCCATCACCAAGCGCATTCACCTTGGGCTTGATCTTCGCGGCGGCGCCCACCTGATCCTCCAGGTCAAGGTTCTCGAGGCGGTGAACGCGGATACGGACAACACGGTGGCTCGCATCCAGCAGGATTTGAAGGCCGCCAACCTGAACTTTTCGCAGGTCTACAAGCCCGATCCGGCCAAGCCCACGGTGATACGGGTGGAGGGCACTCAACTGGCCAAGGCCGGCGACGTCAGCTCGCTGCTTGAGACCAAGTACTCCAACGAATACGAAGTGGCCACCGGCGACAACGACTCCAGCTTTACGCTGACCATGAAGCCGATGGTCGAGACGGCTCTCGAGAAGAAGACCGATCAGCAGGCCATCGAGGCCCTCCGCGACCGCGTGGACGCGCTGGGCGTCAGCGAGCCGCAGATTCAGGAGTACGGCCTGGGCGACAACCAGATTCTGGTGGACTTGCCGGGCGTGGAAAACGAAGCCCAGATCGCGGCCATCCTCTTGGGCACCAACCGGCTGGAGATTCACGCGGTGATCAGCGGTCCCTATAAGGACGAGCAGGAAGCGATGGCTAGCCTGGGCGGCAACATTCCGCCGGACGAGGAACTGAAGAGCTTCTCCGGGGTGATGGAGGGCGGCGGAGCAACCGACAGCGTCTATGTCTTGCAGCGGGCCTCGATCGTCGCCGGCAACGACTTCCGCTCGGCCGATCCGGGCATCGATTCCAACACCGGCCGCAGAGAGGTCAACTTCGTGCTGACCAACGAGGCCGGCGAACGCTTCTACGACTACACCAGCAAGAATGTAGGTCACAGCATGGCTGTGGTGATGAACGACCGGGTCAAGGAAGTGGCCAATATCGAGAGCCCCATTCACGACACCGGCCGGATCACCGGCAGCTTCTCGCCGGACGAGGTTGCGGCGCTCTCAAAGCTGCTGCGCACTGGCGCCTTGCCGGCCTCGCTGGAGCAACTTGAAAAGCGCTTTGTCGGCGCCTCGCTGGGCGCGGACTCGATCAAGCAGGGTGTGACGGCGGCCATCGTGGGCATTCTTGTGGTCATGGCCTTCATGCTCATTTATTACCGCGGTTCGGGCATCAATGCCGACGTTGCGCTGATTATGAACCTGGTGATCCTGCTCGGCTTCATGGGCGCCTTCTCGGCCACCTTGACCTTGCCCGGCATCGCCGGAGTGATTCTGACCATCGGCATGGGCGTGGACTCGAATGTGCTGATCTTCGAGCGTATCCGTGAAGAGGTGCGCGCGGGCAAGGCGCCCTCGGCGGCCGTGGATCAGGGTTTTGCCCACGCCTGGGTCACCATCGTTGACACTCACGTGACCACTATCGTCTCGGCGGCCATCCTGTTTGTCTTCGGCAGCGGTCCGGTGAAGGGATTTGCAACCACCCTGACCGTTGGTCTGCTGGCCAACCTGTTTACGGCCGTCTTTGTCTCGCGGGTGATCTTTGACGCCCACTTGAACAAGATGAAGCCGGGGCAATTGGTGTCGATCTAGGGAACAGGGACTAGGGACATAGGGACTAGGGAATAAGAAATGCTGGCAGACACCAGCCCCGAGGAAGGGAAGAGATTCAAGTGGAATTCTTTCGTGGCGTGAATGTGGACTGGCTGAGGTTGAAGTGGTACTTCCTCGCCTTTTCTATGATCTTCAGCGTGGCCGGCCTCATCTCGATGGGCGTGCACATGCATACCATCGGCAGCCCGGTCCCGCTAGGCGTGGACTTCAAGGGCGGCACGCAGGTGCAGGTGCAGTTTGCCCAGACTCCGGACGTGACCCGGATTCGCCAGGCCATGGATGCGGCGGGCATCAAGGACGCGAGCATCCAGACCATCAAGTCCGTCGATGAACCCAGCGGCAACGAGGTGCTGATCGGCCTTCCCGAGCAGACCAACGAGGCGCAGCTCGACACCGGCCGCCAGCAAATTGTGGCCGCGCTCCAGGCTCACTACGACAATCCAGCTTCGGTGATCAAGACTGACGTAGTCGGTCCCACGGTCGGCAAACAGTTGGAGAAGCAGGCCCTGCTGGCCACGCTCTGGTCGATGCTGGGCATGCTGGTCTACCTCTGGTTCCGTTTTCAACTCATCTACGGCGTGGCAGCGGTGGTCGCCTGCTTCCACGACACGCTGATTACCGTCGGCGCCTTCGCGCTCACCAACCAGGAGATCAGCCTTACCGTGATTGCGGCCATCCTGACGCTGATCGGTTACTCGATGAACGACACCATTGTCGTCTTCGACCGGATCCGCGAGAATCTGCGCCTGAACAGGCGGGAATCATTGCCCGACGTCGTCAATCGCAGCATCAATCAGACGCTGAGCAGGACCGTCCTGACTTCCGGTTTGACTTTTCTGACGGTGCTTTCGCTGTATATCTTCGGCGGACAGGTGCTGAGGGGCTTTTCATTTGCGCTCGTGGTGGGTATTCTAATAGGTACGTACTCATCGATCGCCGTCGCCGCTCCGATGCTGGTGGCTTGGCAGGAGTGGCGGGCCAGCAAGGGCAAGTCTACATCTCTTCCGGCCGCAAAGCGCGCCCGGGTGTAGAGGGGCAGAGTTTCGCCGTTTGTTTGTGCCTGTTGCAAGGGAAGCGCGGTTCAAATCAAGTGGGTCCGCGCTTCTGAGGTAAGGTTTGGATGCCGGGAACATTTTCACTTTCCTCGGTGTCTAATTAGAGGTAAGCATTCACCCGATTCGAGGCTGGCAATGTTTGAAGATTCCACGTTTGAATCCGGAGGCAGGATCAAGAGCAAAAGCGGGCGCTGGGCGCTTGTGACAGGGTCGATCAACGCTTCGGTCCTTATTCTGCTCATCCTCATCCCGCTGATCTACCCCGAGGCGCTGCCCAAGGCAGCCATGCAGATGGCCTTGGTGGCCCCGCCACCGCCGCCGCCACCACCGCCGCCGCCACCGCCGCCCGAGGCCGTGCACGTGATCGTCAAGTCCGAGATGATGAATAACCAGCTCACGGCGCCCACCCGCATCCCCCACGACATTCTGATTGCCAGGGAGAAGGAAGCGCCGGTCGCTTCCTTCGGCGTGGCCGGATCGGACTTCGGGGGCAGCGCGAGCGGCGTCATGGGCAGCATCTTCGGCGACGCCAAGATGCAGGTAAAGGCAGCTCCGCCGAAGAAGGTTTCAATCTCTGGCGGCGTGATGGCCGGCAACCTGATTCTGAAGGTTACGCCCAATTATCCGCCGATCGCCAAGGCCGCTCGCGTTCAGGGGACGGTGGTGTTGCAAGCCACCATCTCCAAGACCGGCTCGATCGAGAATCTGCGCGTTATTACCGGGCCTCAGATGTTGCAGCAGGCCGCCCTCGATGCCGTCAAGGCTTGGCGCTACCGGCCTTATCTGCTCAGCGGCGAGCCGGTCGAAGTGGATACCACAATCAACGTGGTCTTCACTCTGGGCGGATGAAGAATGTTTTTGGCTCTTTCCGCCATTTCGGGGAAAGGGCCTTGCTTTTGACCTGAATGCGCGTCCGCAAGGAGGCGGATTCCCAGCACTCGCAAGGCAGTTGCAGTCCACAAGAAAAACTCCTTAGGAGGAACGATTCAGTGATTCTCGCTCAACTCGCACACTTCGCTTCGCACACGGCCGCCAATCTGGCTTTCATCTTCGACGGTGAAGAGCAGACGGTCAATTTCAGCCCGATGGGGCTGTGGGACCACATGGGATGGCCGGCGCGCGTCATCGCCATCATCCTTTTCATTGAGTCGATCTGGTCGCTGGCCGTGATGATCGACCGTTACCTGTACTTCTCCGCCGCCCGCAAGCAGTCGCGCGAGTTCGCGCCCAAGGTTGCCGGCGCGCTGAAGGACAGCAAGCTGGAAGAAGCGATCAAGATCGCCGATCGCAACAAGAAGTCCCACCTGGCCGAGGTTGTGACGGCCGGCCTGCAGGAGTTCCGCTCCTCCGGCGGCGCTGCGACCGAAGACGCCATCGCCAGCTCCGGCCGCGCGCTGGAACGCGCCGAGGCCATTGTGCACGCCAAGCTGAAGAGGGGCCTTGCGGTTCTGGCCACCATCGGCGCCACCGCCCCGTTCGTCGGGCTGCTCGGCACCGTCATCGGCATTCTGAACGCCTTCCAACAGATCGCCCTGCAGAAGACTTCGGGCATCGGCGCGGTAGCCGGCGGCATCTCTGAAGCCCTCGTGACCACCGCCTTCGGACTGCTGGTAGCCATCCCGGCCGTCATGGCCTTCAACTATTTCACCGGACGGGTCGAGAGCTTCGACGTGGAGATGGACAACTCCTCCAGCGAATTGATCGACTACTTCATCAAGCAGAGCCACAAGCACTAAGCGAGGCGGCTGTGGGCGAGAGCGGGAAGCCCGTGCGGGCGGGGGAGAGTGAACGCTCACTCCTGCCCGCCGGGTTCCATCGTTCGCTCGGCCGGGTGGTTCGCAGTTAATCGAGGAATGCCGGACGCCATCCGGCAAAAGACTTTCAGGCAACGGAGCCCAAACAATGGCAATCTCAGTTCGCAACGAAGGCAAGAAGGTCACTTCAAACATCAATGTCACTCCGATGGTGGACGTGATGCTGGTGCTGCTGATCATCTTCATGGTCATCACCCCCATGCTTCAAAACAAGGTGCAGGTCGAAATGGCCAAGGTGGATAACCCCACCGCCATGCCGGACGCCGACAAGGAAGACGCCATTGTCGTGGCCATCACCAAGGACGGAAGCGTCTTCCTGGGGCAAAACAAGACGTCCGTCAGTGAGCTTGGCATCCAGGTTCGCGAGAAGCTGGCCGACAAGCCGGGCAAGACCATCTTTATTCGCGCCGATGCCCGCGCTCGCTATTTGGCGGTGGAAGATGCAATCGACGCCGTGCGCACCGCCGGTGTGGAAGATGTGGGCTTGCTGACCCAGAAGAAGGAAGGCAACCTGGCGGGCGGCGAGTAAGTTCTTTCTTGTGCTCTTTCACGAGGGATTTGCAAGCAAACGAGGAGGGTTAAGCCATGGCAATGACAATGGGAGGCGGAGGAGGCTACTCGTCCGACATCAATGTTACGCCGATGATTGACGTTCTTCTGGTGCTGTTGATCATCTTCATGGTAATCGTGCCGGTGACGCCCAAGGGCCTGGACGCGCTGGTGCCCCAGCCGCCCAAGCACAATGTGGCGCCTGACCTCCAGCGCACCATTGTGGTGCAGGTTCTGCAATCAAATGGCGGCGCGCCACAGTACAAGATTAACGAGACGCCATACGATAAGCGTGAGTTGCTGCCGAAGCTGACTGAGATTTACGCCAACCGTGCCGAGCGCGTCATGTTTGTCAAGGGCGACGACAATGTGGATTTTCGCTATGTAGCCGAGGTCATTGATATCGGCCGTGCCGCGAACGTGGATCACGTCGGGTTGATGACGCCGAAGATCATGGCCGGGCAGTAGGATAACCTTGCGCCGTTCTTTTAACGATTTCGAGTCAACGAGGAGTTTTGAACTATGGCAATGACAATGGGAGGCGGGGGAGGCTACTCGTCCGACATCAATGTTACGCCGATGATTGACGTCCTTCTGGTGCTGCTGATCATCTTCATGGTGATCGTGCCGGTCACGCCCAAGGGCCTGGACGCGCTGGTGCCCCAGCCGCCCAAGAACCCGCAGCAGCAGACCCAGCCGAATGACCGCACCATTGTGGTGCAGGTTCTGGTTCATCCCGGCGGGCCCCCGTCGTACAAGATCAACGAGTCCGATGTATATAACGGAGTCGGCGGGCCCAGGGCTCAGAAAGAGCTGCTGCAGCGGCTGACCGAGATTTACGCCAATCGCGCCGAGCGCATCATGTTCGTCAAGGGCGATGACAATCTCGACTTCCGCTACGTAGCGGAGGTCATCGATATCGGCCGCGCCGCAAACGTGGATCACATCGGTTTGATGACGCCCAGGATCATGGCCGGCCAGTAGCTTGCCGGCCGGGAGCCGCTTCCCGGTCATGGGATGTGTGCGGAAGCTGCCGGAGCCGGTCCTGAGTTTCAGGTTTTGGCCGAAGACGGCAGCGGCGGCGAGAGGACGCACAAGGATCAGGTTGGCCGGCTGAACGGCTGGGGAGGTTTGGGATCCCCCGGCGAACTTCAGTTCGGCAAGCCCCGTTCGGAGGCGGTTTATCCGGGCGGAAACAGGAGTACAATTTTTCCATCCTGGTTTCGGTATCTCCCGCCCGATACCAGTTGAATTCGAGATTCCAGGCGCGCGACCGATGAGGCACAGCCCTGAAGGAGAAGGATAAGAACATGAATCGACCCGCACGTTTTTCGGTGCTCGCGGTTGCTTTGGCCGGCATGGCGCTTTCCATGAGCGGGTGCAACCGCCTCGCAGCCCGTGACCAGTTGAACAAGGGAGTGGAAGCGTACAAGGGCACTCACTATGAAGAGGCCATCGACCACTTCCAGAAGGCTACGCAGTTGGATCCAACGCTGCCCATGGCCAAGAGCTACCTGGCTACCGCGCTGGCCCAGAACGTCGTGCCCGGACTGGATACGCCGGACAACCTCAAGACCGCGCAGCAGGCCATCGACATCTTTCAGGAGGTGCTTGCCAAGGATCCGCACGATGTCAACAGCATGAAGCAGATCGCCGGCATTGACTTCCAGATCAAGAAGCTGGACGATGCCAAGGCGTGGCAAAAGAAGGTGCTGCAGGAGGATCCCAAGGATCCCGAGGCGGCCTACACCGTTGGCGTCATCGACTGGATGGCGGCCCACGCGAACACCCTGAGCGCACTGGTGCCCAAGGGCATCAATGACGACGGCGTGGGCAACGTCAAGGCTCCCAAAGACGTTATGGAGCCGCTCAAGGCCTTGAATGGCCCGCTGGTTGACGAAGCGCTCCAGTATCTGAACCAGGCGGTTGCCGACCGGCCCAACTACGACGATGCCATGGCCTATCTGAACCTGGTTTACCGGCGCAAGGCCGATGTGGACTACGGCAATCCGGACGCTGTCAAGGCCGATGTGGCTGCGGCCGAGGAATGGCGCACCAAGGCCATGGGCACTCGCAAGGCCAACGAAGAGAAGAAGAACGCTGGTCCTGGCGGCATCACGATGGGCGACAACGGCGAACTGAAATAGGCGCCGGACTTTCGCGCGCGATCTCAACGGCCTCCGCCTCTGCGGGGGCCGTTGATTTTTATGCTCCCTCCGCCTCGAGCAGCAGCCGCTTTCTCTCCACGCCCCAGCGGTAGCCCGTCAGAGCGCCGCTCACTCCCACGACGCGATGGCAAGGCACCACCAGCGCCACGCGATTGGTGGCGCAGGCGCGGGCCACGGCGCGGGTCGCGTTCGGCTCGCCCATTTCTCTCGCCAACTGGCTGTAGCTGCGCGTCTCGCCGCGCGGAATCTGGCGCAGCGCTTGCCACACCCGCAGTTGAAAGGCCGTCCCGCGCAGATCCAGAGGCACCTGCGGCGCGGCCTCCTCTCCGTTCATGCCGGCCGGGCCGCCGACCGAGCGCAGGGCCGCATCCACCAGCGCGGCCAGCGACGCATCCCGGTGAAGCGTTGCCAGCGGAAACTCCGCGCGCAGGCTCGCCTCCGCCTCAGCCGATGTAGCCGCGAGCGCCAGCCAGCAAAGTCCGCGCGCGGTCGAGCCCAGCACCAGCCAGCCAAAGGGCGAGCGGGCGGTCGTATAGCCGATTTGTTCGCCCCGGCCCCCTTGCGCAAACCGCGCCGGCGTCATGCCCAATTGCGCACCCTCATAGGCACGGCTGGATGAACCGAATCCCGCTTTGTAAATTGCGTTGGTCACACTCTCCCCTTCTTTGAGCGCGCCGCGCAGGCTGGCAGCCCGCAGCGCCCGCTGATATTGCAGCGGACTGACGCCCAGTTCTTCTTTGAATTTCCGCTGCACCGTGAAGGGGCTCAAGCTGACAAGCCGCCCCAACTCTGCCAGCGAAACCGGCCGGTCGAGATGAGCCTCAATGTGCGCTCGGATTCTTCCAAGAGGGCTGCGTGGCCCTGCGTTCTCCGGCTTACAGCGATTGCAGGGCCGAAAGCCGGCGGCGCGCGCCGCTTCGACGGAGCGGAAAAAGCGGACATTGGCTCGCAGCGGCCGGCGGCTCGAACAGCCCGGCCGGCAGAAGACTCCGGTCGTGGTGACCGCATAAAAAAACGCGGCTGCCGGGTCGCGGTTGAGAACCTGCCGCCAGGCAGCCTCGGAGTCGATTGCCGCCGCGGATCCACCAGTCTCTGCGCGTTGTACTTTGCCGCTCATGGATTCATGGTCGCCTACGCGCGTGCCAAGGCGCTACCCGGTTCTTGCGCCCAATTCGGAATCTTCTCCGCCATCATTCAGGAGATCATTCGGCCCATGAGCACCGCCTCAGCCCGCAACAAATCCGCCTCCGTATCCACGCCGATGGTGTCGCCCGGAGCCTCGGCCAAGTAGAGGCCAATTCCATTCTCCAGCAGCCGCAACTGCTCCAGCCGCTCCACCAGCTCGAGCGGCGAGGGCGCGAGCGCCGCAAACCGCTCCAGGGCGGCCTTGCGGTAGGCATAGATTCCCAGGTGCTTGCGATAGCCCGCGAAGCCCGTCCCGTCACGATCGAAGGGAATCGTGGCCCGCGAAAAATAAAGCGCGCGGCCGTCCAGAGCCGTGACCACCTTGACGGCGTTGGGATTCGCAAACTCTTCGGGCGGACAGCGAACGGCCAGCGTGGCTACCTCGACCTCGGGCCGCTCAAAAAGCGTCAGCATCGGCGGAAAAAACTCCGGCGTCAGCATCGGCTCATCGCCCTGGATGTTGACATAAATCTCGGCATCGATCTGGCGGGCCACCTCTCTGACGCGATCCGAGCCGCTGGGGCACTCCGCCGAGGTCATTGCGACGGGAATGCCACGCTCCCGGCAGACGGCGGCCACCTCGCCGGAATCCGTGGCCACCACCACCGGGTCCATCAGCCCGCTGGCAGCGGCGGCGCGCCACACCCACTCCACCATCGGCCGGCCGGCAATCTCGCGCAGCACCTTGCGGGTGAGCCGCGTGGAACTGAGCCGGGCCGGAATCACCCCGGCAATCCTGTATCTGCTCATGCAGCCGAGTTTACACGAGCGGCTACAGCAAAACCAGGGAAGGTGTATCCCGGAGCCACGGCACTCAAGTCGACGCGACCAACAGGGAGCGGCGACCTCGAACGAGGCCAATCAGGATATAGCATTCCTGGTTTTGCTCTAGCGGCGTTCACCCGCCCGGCGTGCCCATGACACGCGCCTCCTCCACGATTTACCCTTAAACTGACTATGCCTGGATTTGGCGCCACTCAGTTTGCATTCCCGGAATTTCGCGGCGCTACCCGCCGCCTGATTCTTTTGAACCTCGCCGCCTACTTTGCCCTGGCGCTGACCCAGATGGCCGCTCCGACCCTGGGAGCCCGGCTGTACGGCGCCCTTGCCTTCGATCCCAGCCTCTTTCTGCATGGCGCCCTCTGGCAGCCCATTACCTACAGCTTCGTCCACCTGCGGCCCGCGTTGATGGGAACCCTCTTCGAGCTGCTTTCCCTCTGGTTCTTGGCCGGCTTTCTTGAGAGCTATCACAATTCCGGCTGGGTCACTGGCGTCTATGCGGTCTCCGCGCTGGGAACCGCGGCGGCCGCAACCGCAATCTACGCATGCAGCCACGCGCTGAGCCTCTCGGCTGGCGCAGTTTCACTCACTGGCTGCTTTGGCGGCATCTTCGGTCTGCTGGTGGCTATCGGAGCGCTTCACGGCGATGTGCAGTTGATGCTCTTTCCCCTGCCCATCGGCATCAAGGCTCGCCACCTGGCGGCCGTCTTTGCGCTGGTCGCCGTTGTCATGGCCCTCGCCGAGCAGCGCGCCTATGCCTTTGCCCCGTTGGGCGGAGCGCTGGCCAGTTTGTTCTACCTTCGCACGGCCCCGCGCCACGGGCTTTCTTTCGGTCTGAGTGAGCAATGGTATGGCCTGCGCAACCGCTACTATCGCTGGAAGCGCCGCCGCGCCGCCCGCAAGTTTCAGGTCTACATGCGCAGCCAGGGCCGCACCGTCCGCTTCGACGGCAATGGCCGCCCCATCGACGACGACCCCAATGACAAGAGCCGCTGGAACTGAGGCCTCCTGAGCGGAGCGCAGCGGAGTCGAAGGACATGCGGTTGTTTTTTGACCGGAGCGCAGCACCTGTGCCCCATCCTGCCGACTTTTTTCCGGCCAAAAGCCGGGATACCGAAAATCCGGGACGGACCTGCCGTTTCTTTCCGGTAAAATCATCTCTGGAATGTCTACCAAAGTTGCCTTTCTCTTTCCGGGGCAGGGCTCGCAAACCGTTGGCATGGGGCGCGAACTCAGCCTGCGCTATCCGGTCGCCCGCGACACCTTCGCCGAGGCCGACGAGGCAGTCGGCTTCCCGCTTTCGAAGCTGATCTTCGAGGGGCCGGCGGAGGAACTCAGGCTCACGGAAAACACTCAGCCGGCGATTCTCACCGTGAGCGTCGCCACACTGCGCGTGCTGGCCGTGCATGGCGTCGAGCCAGCGCTGGCCGCCGGCCACTCCCTTGGCGAATGGTCTGCTCATGTGGCTGCCGGCACCATCAGCTTTGCCGACGCCGTGCGCTCAGTCAAGGCGCGCGGCAAGGCGATGCAACTGGCGGTTCCCGCCGGGCAGGGCGGCATGGCCGCCGTCCTCAACTTGACCCCGGAACAGGTGGCCGAGGCATGTGCCGAAGCCGCCCAGGAGACCGGCCTCACCGTCTCCGCTGCCAACTTCAACTCGCCCAACCAGACGGTCATCTCCGGCGCTTTGGCCGCGGTCCAGAAGGCTGCCGAGCTTGCCAAGGCCAAAGGCGCGCGCCGGGCCGTCATGCTTCCTGTCAGCGCGCCCTTCCACTGCGCCCTGATGCAGCCAGCCCAGGAGGAAGTGGCGCGGGTTCTCGGATCGCTGGAGCTGGCCGACCCCCGCATCCCGGTGGCCGCCAACGTCACCGGCGAGATGGTCACCACTGCCGCCGAGGTTCGCGACGTCCTCACCCGCCAGGTCACCGGCACGGTGCGCTGGGTGGATTGCGTAAAGGCGCTGATCGCCGCGGGAGCTGGGACATTCATAGAACTCGCCCCCGGCATGGTCCTCTGCGGCCTGCTCAAGCAGATTGACCCGGCGCAAAAATCCTTCAATGTTGAAGATGCCGCCAGCCTGGAGAAGACGCTGGAAGAACTCAGAGCCGCGGAGTCCGCCGGATAAAGCCAACGGGCTCCGGCCTTCGGAGTTCTTCCAGCCTATTCTTTGGTAGTTTCTTCCGCTTCCTTGACGAGTTGCTCGGAGTGCCGATGGGCGCTCAGCGAGCATTCGAGAGCCTGCCGGCTGAGTTCGTGAGCGGTGAGATGATCTGCTTTCCCATGGGATTCAGCGGCTGCGGCGTGGGCGTGGGCTGCCTGGTTGTGAAGTTCCGCGGCTCGATCGTGCGTACTCTGGGGCATGACGTTCTCCTTGCCTGTTCGATGCAAACCGGCAGGCGGAATCCTCGGAAAGATTTACCAATGCCGGAATAAAACGCGCTGACGCCATCCCATCGCGCCTTCCGCCCAGTGTCTCGATTCTAAGCGCCGAAAATGCCCTAACGGGCCTGCAGCTTCTGGAAGAGGTTTGGAATGTCCATGTAGTTCCAGCCGGCGGTTATCTGTTTCCCGTCGCCGATAAGGAAGGACGAACCCGCCAGTTCAGCCTTCCTGCCGCTTGCGGGGAATCCGAGATGATCGCCATGGTGCGTCATGGTGCATCTCCAGCGAACCGCTATATGATCTCCCTCGGCAATCACATCTTCCACATCGACGTGAATATCGGGGAAGGCTCCGCAGAAGTTTCTGTGAATAGCCTTGAAGGCCTCCGGACCCACCAGAACTCCATCCGACTCGGGGAAGCCGTAGCATTTGCATTGAGGAGAGAAGAGCCGGTCGATGGCTTCCTCGCTCTTTTGGTTCCAGACCTGCTCGAACCACTCCCTGGCCAAAGCTTTGTTTGCTTCACTCATGGCCGCAGATTAGTACACGGAAGCGCAACTTTCAAGTGAATTGTGGAGTGATTTTATCCGACAAGCACGCGGCGCTGGGAGGGCCGAGGTTCCCTCGGCTCTTCGCCCGCTACGAGATCCCTCCGGGGCCCTCGAGGAATTGCACGTCCTCCGGCGAAAAGCTCAGGGTTTGGTCTTTCGGGTCATAGTCAAGATTGATCGCCTTGCTCTTGCGCCCGTTCACAAAGGTTCCGGTCTGCAGCACGTTGCCCATCATGCGCGAAGCGGCAATCCTGTGGCTATGGATCGGGCCGTAATCATTGTCTGGGCTCGTCGGGCTCCAGTCCTTCTCGAAGCGATCGAATGGGTAGCCGGCGTGCTGCGTCTGATGCTGCTGCCAGTCCTTGTCGTGGGTCCAGATGCCGTAGGCCGTGGGCAGATCGTTCTTTTCAACGGCAGTGAAGAACGCGTTGACCGCCATCCTTCCCCGCAGGTGCTTGTTCCAGTTCCAGGGAAAATCCACCGGGAGGCCGGCCGCCAGCCACCAGCCGACAAACAGCACAAACAGCAGCCCCGCCGCGCTCCACGACATCACGCGCCGGCGGCGATCACGAACTTCGTCAAACTCTGGAGCGTCCAGCAGGGTCATCGCACAGTTGCCTCAGAATAAGCATACGGCACAAAAAAGAAGAGGGAACAGAGACAGCGTTGGAAACGGAGGCTTCTGATGATCGGAGCAGGCAACCCGCGTCTCAACCCGCCATCCGGACCAGGCAGGAACCCGCGCCACCCGCCGGGAAACTGAAAAAGAGATATGGTGACCCCGGGAAGACTCGAACTTCCGACACGCAGTTTAGGAAACTGCTGCTCTATCCACCTGAGCTACGGGGCCAGATTGCGCCATCAACAGGGTAGCATCCGGATTTGTTTGAGAAAAGGCCGAGCCAGCAGGGCATCTGCCGGTTTAAAGTAACACCAGCGGAGTTTTGCGGCTCATTCCTGCGGCTGCAGCAAAACCAAGGGTGATGTATCCCGGAACCACAGCACTCAAGTCGACGCGATCAACAGGCCGGGGTCCCCAGCGACAGGTCTTCGCCGCTGGGGTGGAGAGAGCGGCGACCTCGAACGAAGCAAATCAGGATATAGTAACCTTGGTTTTGCTCTAAGCCGGGGAGGGATTGCGTCTAACTGCTGATGCGCTGGAAGTCCACATCAATCCGATCCGCGGCCGGCTACTCCCCCGACGGGGAGGCGGTGTTGTGCGCGGTTCCGGGGCTGGGCGGCCCTGTTTCAGAGGGTCCAGGCTTGGCTTGCCCGGTTCCTGGCACTTCCGCGCCGCATGGCTCCAGCCTCTCCCGGTTTGGATTCCCGCTTGCGGCCTCCAATAAGGGCGGCAGCCGCTCCGGTGCGCATCCGAAGATGCCCGCGGACGAAGATTCCAGTCCGGAAAGTTCCCTTTCACCGCAACCTTCCGTCCCGGATGGTGTTTCAGAGGATATGGCGACCCTGGTCCTGGGCAACCCGGTTCTGGGAGCGGCGGCGGTTGCGCGGCCGGACAGGGATCCGTCTGTGCGCAGCGATTTGGATCCGGCGAGCGATGCGGCCATCATGCTGCGGGCGGCGGCGGGCGACGAATCGGCATTCAACTACCTGGCGGGAAAGTACCACCGGCCGATTATTCATTTCCTTTTCCGGATGGTGCGCAACCAGGCGGTTGCGGAAGAATTGGCGCAGGATGTGTTTCTGCGCGTCTACCGTTCGCGCCAGAGCTACCGGGCCGAGGCCCGGTTCACCACGTGGCTCTACCGGATCGCCACCAATCTGGCGGTGAACCACGCGCGCGATACGCGGCACGAGCGGGCGGCGCGGAGTGTTTATCTGGACGCACCGGACGAAGAGACCGGGACGACGCCGGATGTGGCCTCCAAGGAGCCCTCGGTGGAGCAGAGCCTGCTGCGCGAGGAGCGCATGAAGGCCATTCGCACGCATGTGATGGCGCTGCCGGAGCGGCAGCGGACGGCGGTTTTGATGCACAAGTACCAGGGGATGGACTACCGCGAGATTGGCGAAGTGTTGAAGATGAGCGAGTCGGCGACCAAGTCGCTGCTTTTTCGCGCTTATCAGACGTTGAGGGAGAAGTTGAAGGATTTTGTTTGAGTGGAAAGAAGCCGGGCGACACCGGCGGGGAGTGGGTGGTCATGATGGAACGGATGAGGAACAATTGCACCGGGATGGGCGAGCGGCTGGTGGATCTGCTGCTCGATCCAGCCGCGGCGCCTGCCAAGGTTCAAATGCACGTCGAGGAGTGCGAGCGTTGCCGGCGGGAGCTGGATGAGCTGCGGGCGACCATGGCTCTGCTGGATACCTGGGAGGGCCCGGAGCCGAATCCATATTTTCTCACCCGGCTGGAGGCGCGGCTGCGCGAAGAGCGCCAGGCCGAGCCGGCCGGCTGGTTCGCGCGACTGCGCGCCAGCTTTATCTATGGGCCTGCGACCCATGTTCGTCCGCTGGCGGCGATGGCGCTGACCATTGCGCTGCTGGTGGGCGGCGGGGCTTATCTGGGCGTAAGCAATTGGGAGCAGCCGCCGGTTCCCGCGGGACAGGCCGCCGCCGCGGTGCATGACCTGCAAACCATGGACAGCAACGCCCAACTGCTTGACCAGCTCGAGGCGCTCTCCACCAACAACAACGACGGGAACTAACCCCTTTACGAGTGGCTGGGGCGGGAAGATATGTTTACCGGGAGACAGAAGGCAAAAGCAACAAGCCGCGCGGCGATGGCGGCGGCTGTCGTCCTTTGTGCATCAGCGGCCTGGGCTCACGGCCAGCACACCAGCACAACCACCCCCGCTCCCGCGCCGCATACTTCCGCTCCCGCAACGCACACTCCCGCGCCCCCAACGCACAGTTCCGCGCCGGCATCTCACTCCGCTCCCGCCTATCACTCCGCTCCGGCCTATCACGCTGCACCGGCCTATCACTCTGTGCCCGCGTATCACGCTGCTCCTGGATATCATGTGGCGCTGCCGGAAAGCGGAAGCCGGTCTCCCGAGCCACCTCGCGGCTCGCCGCAGGGCAACATTCCTCGGCATCTGGGCTCAGGTTACCAGCCAACCGGGCCCCGTCCGGTCTATCCGGGTCCGCCGTATATGGGTCCGGGCTTTGCCCGGCCCGCTTATCCGGGATATGCGCCGCCAGCTCAAGGGCCGCCGGGCCACCTGGGCGACTGGCTCAATCAGCACCACAACCTTCCCGTGCAGGAGCAGGAGCGGGTCTTGCGCGGCGACCCCAGCTTCCACCGGCTCCCTTCCGAAGAGCAGCAACGAGTGATCGAGCAGCTTCATCAGGTGAACCAGTTGACCGAGGCACAGCGGCAGCGCCGCGTGGCCCGCACCGAGATGATTGAGCATCTGTCGCCCCAGGAGCGGATGCAGATCAACCTCTCCGCCCGCCGCTGGGCCGAGCTGCCGGTAGACCGGCAGGCGATGATGAAGGAGGCTTTCCATGCCCTCCGCGAGATTCCGATCGACCAGCGCCAGACAGTACTCAACTCAGCGCGTTACGAGGGCGCCCTCACCCCGGAGGAGCGCGGCATCCTCACCGACATGCTGCGCGTCGAGCCGTACCAGCCGGCGCGGTGACCGTCTGATACAGAGAACGCGACCTATGGAACCTTCGATCAGGCCCTGCTTTGAAAGGGCACGACTTCAGAGGCTGCGGAAAAAGGGCACTCAAGGCCCCAAAGTCCCCCAAAAACATCCCTCAGGGGCTAAAGCCCTATTGATTCTATGGGCTTTATCGGCACGACTAAAGTCGTGCCCTTTCAAAACAGAGGCTTCGATTCAGTTTTTCCGCAGCCTGTTCAATCGTGCCAATAAAGCGAGCAAAATCAATGGACTTTAGTCCCTGAGAGAATGCTGGAGCCGGAAATGGCGCTTGTTCGGGGCATTCTTGCTACTTCAGCACCAGCGGCGCGCGCAGCCGTATGTCCCTCGACGACGCTCCCACCTGAATCTCGAAGGTTCCCGGATCGGCTGTCCACTCCTTCTTTTCCGGACTCCAGTAGGAGAGCGCAGCGCGGCCCAGCGTGAAAGCCACCGTCTGCGTCTCGCCCGGCTTCAGCGCCACACGGCGGAAGCCTTTCAGTTCGTGCACCGGCCGGTCGATCTTCGAGTGGCCGTCGTGCACATAAAGCTCCACCACTTCCGCGCCGGCGCGCGAGCCGGTGTTGCGTACCTTGAGGCTGACGACGGCCCCGGTGAGGCCGGCTTTCCCGGCGCTGACGTAGGGCGTCACCGTCAGCCCGCTGTATTCGAAGCTGGTATAACTCAGCCCGAAGCCGAAGGGAAACAGCGGCTCAACATTCTTCGTGTCGTAGTAGCGGTAGCCGACATAAATTCCCTCTGCGTAATTCACCTTCAGGCCCGCGCCCAATCCCGAGACAGGATAATTCGCGGCCGCCGGCGAGTCCTTGAATTCCTTGGGCAGCGAGAGCGGCAGCTTGCCCGAAGGGTTCGCGTCGCCGAAAAGGATCGCGGCCAGCGCCGCGCCGCCTTCCTGGCCGCCATACCACATATCCACCAGGGCCTGCGTCTTGTCGATCCATCGCGTCATGGTCACCGGGTCGCCGGTGTTCAGCACCACGATGGTGCGCGGATTTGCCTGCTCAACCGCCGCGATCAGCTCATCCTGCCCGGCTGGCAGGTCCATGGTCTTCACGTCGAAGTCCTCGCGCTCGATCTTTTCGTACCGGCCCACAACCACCACGGCCACATCGGCGTGAGCCGCGGCATCCACAGCCTCTTTGAGCAGCCGGGCGCGCGCCTCGGCAGTGTCCAGCGCCGGGTCTTCGCCTTCCATGCCGACTCCGAGCGCAGACTTCACTTCGATCCCGCTGCCGGCTCGCTTGCGAATCCCGTCCAGCGGCGATATGGCATACTTCGGCGCCACCAGCGAGCTGCCGCCTCCGCCGGTGCGCGCCACCACGGCATTCGGCCCGATAACGGCAATGGAGTGAATTTTCTTCTCGTTCAGCGGCAGTAAGGAGCGGGTGTTCTTGAGCAGCACAATGCTCTCGGTGGCTCCCTGGAGCGCGACGGCCACCTGGGCCGGCGTGTTCACCTCGCCGCCGCCGGCATGTGGGTGGTCGAAGATGCCGCTCAGAAAGATCACGCGCAAAATGCGGCCCACGTTGTCGTCGAGCGTGGCCTCACTGATGTGGCCGGCCTTGACCTCGGCGAGCACCTTGTCGGCCGTCAGCCATCCGGCGCCGTTGCCCGCGGCCCGAGTCCCGGGCAGGGCGAACCACGCTTGCATCGGCGGCCCTCCCGGCATCTCCAGGTCCATGCCGGCGTTCACCGTCGCGGCCGTCGAGTAGGTGCTGCCCCAGTCGGAAACCACAAAGCCCTTGAAGTCGAACTCCTTCTTCAGAACGTCCGTCAGCAGCGCCGTGCTCTCCGCGCAATGCACGCCGTTGACCAGGTTATAGGCGGACATAACGGTCCATGCGCCGCCTTCCTGGATAGCGGCTTTGAAGGCGGGCAGATAGATCTCGTGCAGGGTGCGCGCGTCGATCTGCTCGTCGATGCGGTGGCGCTCGAACTCCTCGTTGTTGGCGTCGAAGTGCTTGACCGAGGGGATCACGCCTTCGCTCTGCACGCCCTTGACGTAAGCCACTCCCAGCCGCGCGGCCAGGTAGGGGTCCTCGCCGTAGCCCTCAAAGTTGCGCCCCCACAGGGGCACGCGGTTGATGTTCACCGTCGGCCCCAGGATCATATCCCGGCCCAGCGCCTTCACCTCTTGCCCGATGGCCTGGCCCTCGCGCTGCACCAACTCCGGATCCCAGGTGGCAGCCATGGCCACGCCCGCCGGAAAACTGGTAAAGAGCACCTTCAGCGGCGAGCCGGGAATGCCGGTGATCGCCGAGCTGCCCGCCCAGGAGCGCACACCCAGCGGACCGTCGGCCATCTTGATCGCCGGAATCCCCAGCCGCGGGATGGGCATGGATTCCATCCACCCCGAGCCGGCCAGCATCGACGCCTTCTCTTCGGGCGTCATGCGTTTCAGCAGGTCGGCCACCCGCTTGTCCGCGGGAAGATGCGGATTCTTATAGGGCGCGCTTGGGTGGGACGCACGCGCCGGAACAGCAACCGGCGCGGCGCTCTGGCCAGCGGCCTGAGGCTGGAGGACGATGGCGGCAAACGTGGCAGCAGCGAGCAGCGTTGCGGAGAACAGAGTCAGGGTACGGCGCATGGATAGGGCTCCAACAGCGGGCAAACTCCCCGCCGAAATACCACGGCCAATAGTAGTCGATCAGCGGGGAGACAAACAAATCCGAGAAGGCCAACAAACCTGGGTGCCCCATCCATTCGCGTCCTTTGCGAATGGGTGGGAAACCATGAACCTCCTGCGAGCGAATAGCGAGCGTCCGCCCCACCGCAGGTGGCCGCAGGTGCTCAGTCCGCCACCATCTGCTCCCCCGGCAGAATCGGCCGCGTCCGCGGCAGCAATCCGCGCGAAGCAATCCAGCCCATCAGCCCGAGCGCCCCGGCAAAGGCCCCCAGCTTGACCCAATTCATTGCGCCATCCAGCGGCAGCAGCTTCCACAGCACCAGCAGCAGCGTCTGCGCCGCCGTCACCGCCCACACCGAGCCGTAGAAGTACCGCCTGTGGGTGCCTTCCTGCTTCGTTGAGGGTTCCACGCGCGGCAGCTTGCCCAGGGCCCCCAGCAGCAGAATCAGCACGGCCAGCGGCAGGTAGGCATAGTAGTAAATCTGCTTCATGCGCCACGTGCCGGTTACCGCGGCGATTAAAAGGCCTGCCAGATTCAGCAGCAGGTAGTTCAGCACGGCATTCCACGCAAAGGTGTAGCAGACGCGCCGGTAGAGCGGATTCGGCTTGTCCTCATCGAAGCGCAGGATGTAGGGGGCAGGCTCCGAGCCAGGCAGCCGCCCGCGCAAAGCAGCCGCGCCCGTCCCCGCCAGCACCAATCCCAGCCACAGCGAGTTGCCCACGCTGAAGCCATGCGCGAAGAGCGAGAATGTCAGCGGTCCCGGCGCCAGAAAGAAGACCCAGATCCATATCGGCCAATGCGCCAGCCGGTAGACGCGCGTGTTCCGCGTGCGCATCTTCCGCTCCTGCGCATACTCCACCTTCCCTTTGTATTCCATGGAAACAAGCCTCGCAGAGCGGCCGCGCGTGCGTCAATCAGCAAGAAAACCTGCAAAAAATCCGCCCTGGCTCTTGCGGATGGGTGTATCATTTTGCACAGTCGGGCTGGCGAGCTGAGAACCCCGGCTACCTCAAATCTGAAGCGGCCGCGTACGCTTTCGAACTGTTCCCGTAAGGACCGCATCCGGGACGGGCCATTCAATTGGCGGAGGTGGAAGCATGACTTTCAACCTCGCCGCATTTCTTGAAGAAGCAGGAGTGGGACGAACGGTCGTCCACTTGCAACCCAAGCAGGTCTTCTTTTCGCAGGGAGATGCGGCTGATTCTATCTTCTATCTGCGGACGGGCCGCGCAAAAATCACAGTCCTTTCACCGGAAGGCAAGGAGGCCACAATCGCGCTTCTCTCCGCCGGGGAATTCATTGGAGACGAGTCGCTGGCCAGCGTGGGCGGCCTGCACCTGGCCACGGCCACGGCCATTGCCCTCTGCACAGCCCTCAAGATAGCGCGCGAGGAGATGATCCGCGTGATGCATGAGGAGTATTCCTTCTCCGATATGTACATGAAATTCCTGCTCGCCCGCAGCATGAGAACACAGGCCGACCTTGTCGATCAGCTTTTCAGCTCCAGCGAGAAGCGTTTGGCGAGAGTCCTTCTCCTGATGGCCCAATTTGGCGAGCCGGGCGAACCGGAGCCTCTGATTCCTCCCATCACCCAGGAAACTCTGGCGGAGATGGTCGGCACCACCCGCTCCCGTGTCAGCTTCTTCATGAATCGCTTTCGCAAGCTCGGCCTCATCGACTACAGCGGCCGCATCCGGGTCCATAAGTCGCTGATCAATGTAATTCTGCACGATCAATTCACCGAGCATGCCCCCGAAACGTCACCCGAAACTGACGAGGATTCCCCCGCTAAGCCTGATTGATCGAAGCCGGCCTCGCGGCGCTTGTGTGGGCCGTGAAGGCGCCCGGCCTCTGGATTCGAGACCCTGGGATCTGGCTTCCGTCTCCCGGAATCTGGCCTCCGTGGCCCATCCTTTTGCGCTCTTTGCAAAAGGGTGGGAGACCGCGAACTCCAACCGGCCTCCGCTTGCAGGCAACAACAAGCTGGGCGCCCCAACCTTTCGCGCTCTCTGCGAAAGGGCGGGAAGCGATGAAGCCTGATTTCGGCTCGGGAAGGAGTGTAACGTTCATGGAGGGTTTGCCGAAGTCAGCCATCGGAGATACAATTCACTCCCAACGGGGGCAAGCCAAAAACCTCTGCATTCCAAATTGCGCTCCGAAGGGAGAACTATGCGATTCAAAACAGCAGCATGGATCTGCTTGACCGCTTGCCTCGTCTGCGGAATCGTTGCCGAGAGAGCATTTGCCCAAGAAACTTCAACCCCCGAAGAGCGGGCAAAATGGGCCGTTACCACGCACCAGCTTGAGGTCAGCCCTTTTGACGAAAGCGCAAACAAGGATGCGGATGCGGCGATACAGCGGATCGCCGAAGTGCGTGACCTCCGTGTCTTCCTTTGCATGGGCGTGTACTCGCAATTCAAGGCACTGAACTACACATACCAGCAAAACATCCTGCGGCAGTATATGCTGGCCAGCGCCGCCTTTCAGATCGAGAATCCCAACGGCGCTGACAATTTGCCCGCGTGCAGCCTTTATGCCGTGGAAAGCATTCTCAAGTTCTATCAGGCGATCCTGGCCCAGAAGCCGGATGCCAAATCCCAGCTCCTCGACGATCTGCTCAAGAAGCAAAAAGCAGGAAAGTTGGAGAGCACCATCAACAAGCAATGCAAGTGAGAGTGCGCTGCGTCTTCCATTGACGGAGGCTCCGCATTGCCGATCTTTGGTCGAGTTCCCTGGGGTTTCGATTCCGAAACCGTGCGAACCCAGCCCCATCCGCCCCTAAGCTACAATAAACACAAAGGCCAAGGCCAAAACCTCCCGCGGTGCGTCCGCAAGAAAAGCAAGGAGTTCTTACATTTATGTCGATTCCCGCCACTCAAATGCGTCCCGGCATGATCATCAAGCACAAAGACCAGCTGCATCTGGTCTTCAAAGTCGAGCACCGCACCCCCGGCAACCTGCGCGCCTTCATCCAGGCCAAGCTCCGCAACATCCGCACCGGGGCCATGTTCGAAGAGCGCTTCCGCTCCGCCGACGCCATCGAAAAGGTGGTGGTGGACTCGATCAACATGGAGTTCCTCTACGCCGACGGCGACGACTACTACTTCATGAACCCGGTGGACTATGAGCAGACCGTCCTCAAAGGCTCCACGCTGGGCGACGCCATCGAGTACCTCACGCCCAACCTGCAGATCACGGTCAGCTACCATGACGGCACGGCCGTGGGCATCGACCTTCCGGCAGCCGTCGAACTGACCGTCGTCGAGACCGAGCCGGGACTCAAGTCCGCCACCGCCTCCAGCGTCACCAAGCCCGCCCGCACCGAGACCGGCCTCGTCGTCCAGGTCCCCGCCTTCATCAACGAAGGTGAAAAGATCCGCGTGGATACCAGTGAAGGGGCGTACCTGAGCCGGGCGTAAGAGGATGAATAATGAACCGAGCCGATTTCCAGCAGCTTGCCGAGTTGAGATTGACAGAAGCTCAGGCGTTGTTCGCCACCGGACATCCAGATGGCGCATACTATTTAGCAGGGTATGCAGTCGAATGTGCGTTGAAAGCGTGCATCGCCAAACGAACGCAGTTGCACGATTTTCCTGAGAAGAAGCTGGTTAACGACAGCCATACGCACGATTTGGGCAAACTACTGCAATTAGCTGAGTTGAAAACTGAGTTGGATGCGATACTTGATACTGATCCAGTCATGCGGTCAAATCTGGAAATTGTTCAGGATTGGTCAGAGGCAGCCAGGTATCAGAGAAACAAGCCTTGGGATGCAGACGCGCTGCTGAAGGCAATCGAAGATGAGGAAGGAGGGCTGCTCCCGTGGATACGGCTACGCTGGTGAATTTTGACATCGAAAACGGAAAAGAAGTAATCGACGCGTTGGATCGGGAGGGCAAAACTCCCAATGTAGCGCTCTGGGCCAAGATTCCAGATTACGAGGATTGGAGACTCGTGATCGCGTCGGACAAACTTGACCAGTTTTCCTCATTCTCGGGCTATACCGAGATCAATGAAGCCTTGAAGAGAGCGGGATTCCCGTTCCGCAGAAAACCAACGATCTCTCTGCGTCCCATGGACAAGCCCTTCATTCAGGCTCTGCGCCGCTCCTTCGCCTCTGCAGCCGACACCTATGGCATGCGACTCGGAGGCCAGATGTTCGGCGATCAATACCTGGAAGATGCCTTCGTCTATCGCATTCGTTGAGGTGGGTCTTCCTCGTTTGACCTCTTCCCGCTCCAACGTATATTCATGTCTCAGCGCATCTTGAATGCCGAATTTCCCTGGAGGTTTCCTTATGCCCGTTTCTTCCGTCATCGCCGGCGCTGCCGGCGAATTCACCCTGAACACCGGCGCAGTGCAGAAGGCTGTTGCCGGCCTCACGCCCGAGCAATGGCTAAGCCGCCCCGGCGATCATTCGAATCACATCGCCTGGATCGTTGGCCACGTCCTCTGGGCTCGCCAGACACTCATCAACCGCGTTGGCGGCCAGTGGTCCTGCCCCGGCCTGGAGGCCTTCGCCCGCTCCGCCAAGCTCGACGAGAGCGCCACCTACCCGACCCCCGAGGCGCTGCTGGCGCTCTTGAACGACTCCGCCACCGCGCTGGACACTGCCCTGAGCGCTCTCACCCCGGAGGCGCTGGCTGCTCCCGCACCCCCCGGACCGCCCAG